>Ga0207674_10003539_pt1 | contig 19069 bp, 13 predicted proteins | sample KBSCornC72_FD_184303 | JGI IMG/M metagenome (GOLD analysis project Ga0207674, IMG submission 184303) | Corn rhizosphere microbial communities from Kellogg Biological Station, Michigan, USA - KBS Corn C7-2 (SPAdes) (version 2) | ecosystem: Host-associated > Plants > Roots > Rhizosphere > Soil ... | reverse complement strand
CCGTACCACGTGTGATTACGAAGCTCTACCGCGCCCGGAGTCCCCGCCAACCGCGCCGCCGATTCCGCGAGATGATCCTTGTTCTCCGGCGTCGGCAGGAACCAGCGCGGATACTGAAGGAGCACTCCGCCGAGCTTTCCCGCGTCGCGCAGCGGCTCGAGTGCGTCGAGGAAGTGCGTCCACACGGCATCGTACAGCTCGAGCGGAAGATCCTTCGCGTAGATCCTCGGCTTGTCGGCCAGTGCGGCCGGCAGTGCGTCGATGAGCGCCTCGGGGAGCCGCGACACCTCGGTGGGCTGCCCCGTCATGAGCGCGTGCGCCTTCACGTGGAAGACGAAATCCGGCGGCGTGCGCGCCGCCCACAGCGCCGCGATCGCGCGCTCGGGGAGCGAGTAGTAGGTCGAGTCCACCTCGACGGTCGGGAACTGGCTCGCGTAGTAGCGCAGTCGATCCTCGCTCGACGTCACCCCTCGCGGGTAGAACACGTTCCCCTTCGTGATCGTCGGGTCGGTCCACGAGGCGGTGCCCACGCGGATCTCGCGCCCCTCGCTTCCCACGGCGATCGGGTGCCCGACCTCGTCGGGCGGGATGGCCTCGAGCGCGCGAGCAGCGCGCTCCGACGCGGCGGCGAACCCCGCGTCGTGCTCGACGTCGAGATCGGGTGCGACCTGGTGTGGCTTTGCGGTTCGGGGCATGGGCGAGCCGTCGTTCAGCGCATCATCCCGGCCAGCGCCCGATCAACGTACGCGGCTCGCCTCGCCGACGGGAACGCGCACGGGCTCGGCGGGCGCCGCACCGATCGCCGGTGCCCGCTCCGAGAGCAGGCGCGTGACGAACCTCTGCCCTTCCGAGACCCGCTCCACCTCGATCGCGATCGCATCCACCGCCTGCTCGATCCGCTCCAGCCGCTCCGTCGAATCCGGCGCGGGCGGCGGCGCGGTGTAGTTCCGCGAGCCGCGCTTCCAGAGCAGGCGGGAGATCGAGAGCGCGACGGGCGACATGACGAACAGGACGAAGCAGATCGCGACCGGCGTGGGGTCGAACCGCGAGAAGGGAAACTGCGGGCCGAAGTTCTGCGGGGGACGCGTTTCGGCGGCAAACTGCTGGGCCTGTGGGGACGCGAGCTGCTGCCCGGTCTGGTCGATCTCGGACTCGAGGTGGACGATGCGCTGATCGAGCACCGCGAGTCGCGCCTCCAGTCCGGCCTTGCTCGCGCCGTCGGCGTGGCGCACCTGATCGGCGAGCGAGCGGCGGCGGCTCGCGGCGCTCTCGAGCTGATCGCTCAGCTCCGCGCGCCGCGCGCGAAGGACCGCGACATCCTGCTTGGTCATCGCGCCGCCCGGCAGCGAGCCGGCGTAGACCACGTCCGGTGAGGCCGTCACGCCCTGGGCGGGCGGCGCGGGAGGAGCGGCGGGAGGAGCGGCGGGAGGGGCGGCGGGAGGGGCCGGAGTCGCGGGCGTCTGAAAGGATGCTGACATGGGCGACCGTACGACGGAGGGGAGGCGCTGGTTCCATCAGCGTCGGGTCGGGCGACTGGCCTGCCCGTGGGCCGCGGGACCGGGGTCTAGCTTACGGCGCCGGGAAGGTGAAGCCAAGTGCCATGCCCCCCTCTGGCACCATCGCGATCGTCGTCCCGAGGATGACGCGGTCGACCTTGTTGTGCGGATGGGCGTGAGAGTATCGCACGACCTTGATGCCGCTGAAGGTGCCGATGCCCGCACCGAGCACGACGTCGCTCGCCCAGTGCTTGTTGTGGTACATGCGCGAGAGTCCTACGAGGGTCGCGCCGCCGTACAGCACCGGCGCCACGAACTTGACCGCATTCGGGTAGAGCCGGCGCGTCTCGCTCGTCACGGACGACGCGACGGCGAACGCGGTCGTCGTGTGCCCCGAAGGGAACGACTGCCGATCGGCGTTCCCGAACCCGCCGCCGAGCTTGAAGTCGGCGGGGTTGGTGTCGTTCGAGACGAACGGGCGGGCCCGCCCCAGCGTCGTCTTCAGAACACCCGTGATGGCGGTGGCGAGGATCACCGACTCGGTGCCGTGCCAGCCGAGGTCGGCCACGTTCGGCTTGTGCGCCAGACGCCCGACGGCGTAGAGACCGCCGCCGATGATGTAGGCGCCGGGCGCCGTGATCCCCTCGAGGCCGTTGGCGGAGTGCTGGAAGAAGCGATTCGACGTCAGCGACGAGTCGGTGAGCTTCCTGGCGATCGCCTGATCCGCGGGAAACATCAGCACCGTGAGCGCGGCGAACCCTCCGGCGAGGAGGGCGTCGCGATAGGTGAAGAGGGTTTTCTGCTGTTGCTTGTGCGCCGTGTCCTGCGGCGTGATGGTGCGCTGGTCCTTCGGCGCCGGGTTCTGCGCGGCGAGCGGCGCCGCGGCCGCGAACGACATCGCCAGCGCGAGAGCCGCGCTCGCACCGCGACGGCGACCGGTCGGGCCGACGGTGGCAGCAACGAGATGTGAGATACGGTTCAGGTGGCTCATGCCCGCGGCAAAATGCACGTTTCGGGCGCGGGCCGAGCCGGGCCGCAGTCAGGCGGCCGCGAACACCTGGTCCACCCAGGTACTGGCGCGGGTGACGACCGGCTCGGCGTCGCGCTCCGTCAGCCCTCCGTCGTAGAGCACGAACCGGATGTGTTGCCGGATCGTCGCGGCGGCGGACGCACTGTCCACGCCGGCGTCGCGCATCTCACACGCCACGCGCTCGACCTGTACGCGCATCACGGCGTACATCGCGTTAGCGCCTTCCCACGTCTCACGCGTTTCGGCGATCAGGCTCCGCAAGCGCCGAGTCGACGCACGCTGGCGTCGCGCCTTCTTCACCGACTCGGCCGTCCGGCCGGACAGACGCTGCGCTTCCGCGCAGGCCGCGACCGCCCGGTCGAAGAGAGCATTGAATGTCGGTGGCGTCTCGCTCACGTCCGACAATGCCTCGGACTCGAAGAGAGTCGGCTGGGTGAAGGTGAAATTCATTCGGCGCGTCACAATTCGTTCCTCTGGTGAGAAACCTACACATTTCCCGCGCGAGCGCTCGCGAAACTGTAAACGTCCGTTACGTCAGTTCGAATCAGGATCATGTCTCCGTAACTCGCGTGCCATTGGTCCTTAGACTCAGCGTGGCGGGGATATGGGCGGTCCTTTGGACGCCTGAACGACTCACCGCATCTCGAGCTAGTCGCCCCGCGTCGGCGTCGAGGTCGCTTTGGCATGAGCGGGGAGGATCCCCGCGCACGTGGGAGAGTGATTCGTCGACGTGGACCATTCCCGGCGCGGCTGCCTCGAAGCCGATGAGGCGTGCGGCCCGCGCCGACCAACAACGTGTCACGTTGAACATCCATCTCCCATCCGCTGGCGTGTGGGGTCAGGTGGGGCATTCGTTGGGTTTCTAGTTGCGGCGAATTGCGCCGAGGCTGTTACGGCCGCCGACCGACGGCAGGTGGCGAGCGTCCGGGCGACGAACGCGCAAAAAACGGCCTCGGAGCGCGGGGCGTCCCGAGGCCGTCCATCCAACTCACCAGCTCACCACTTCTAGAAAGGCAGATCGTCGTCGTCCGGCGGCGGCGCGTCGTCGAGCGGTGGACCATCCCAGGGGGGCGGCGCCTCGCTCACGGCGGCCGCCGAGCGTCGTGCGGTCGGCGGCGGGTAGGGGCTCGGCGAGCCGTCGCGCGCCGGCCAGATGACCCCTTCGCACCCCGGGCCGCCGCGCTCGCGCGGCTTGTTCCGACACTTGAAGTCCGGCGCCCGCGGGTTGCGCTTCGTCGCACGGTCGTCCCACATCGCGCCGCCGCAGATGGGGCAGAGGGGCATCCCATTGGCGTCCACTCCCCCACGAGCCGCCCCCGCGCCAGCCGCGGACCCCGCCGGCTGCGGGCGCGGGGCGCTGCTCCCTTGCGCGCCCGACGGCGCACCCGGTGCCGCCGCCGTGGCTCCACGCGGAGGCCAGATTACCCCGCCGCAGCCTGGATCCTTGCACTTGAAGTCGGGGGCCTTTGGATTTCGCTTCCCCTCGCGGTTGTCCCACATCGGGCCCTGGCACTTGGGACAGGTGGGGACGGAAGGTGCGGCGTCTGGCGTGGGCGGCTGAGTCATCGCGTTGCAGCGGAGGGAGGACGGCGAAAGATAGCCGAGCGCGCTTCACTCGGCATACCGATCTCATTGCGCGCATGACCATCCGGACTCGGCCCGCTTGTTGCCTTTGTGTCATCCCAATCCGAGAGACGAGGCCGCTATGAAGTGGAGTGACATGGGGCGCAGCTCCAACATCGAAGACCGGCGTGGCGGAGGCGGTGGGTTCGGACGCATGGGCATGGGCGTCGGCGGCACCGCGGTCCTGCTGATTCTCAGTCTCCTGTTCGGCCGCAACCTGTTCGAGGATACCGGCGCCACCCCCCAGGTCGGCGAATCGAACGGCCAGCTCGCCCCCGCTGATTCGGCGCGCGAAGAGCCCGAGGTGCGCTTCGTGTCGTTCGTGCTCGACGACGCGCAGCAGACGTGGGCGAACATCCTGCCGAAGTACGGCGCGCAATATCACGACGCGAAGCTCGTCCTCTTCCGCGACGCCACCGAGACCGGCTGCGGCGTCGGTCAGACGGCGATGGGACCCTTCTACTGCCCCAACGACCAGAAGGTCTACATCGACCTCGGGTTCTACGACGAGCTGAAGAACAGGTTCGGCGCGGCGGGCGACTTCGCGCAAGCCTACGTCATCACGCACGAGCTCGGGCATCACGTGCAGCACATCCTCGGCACCGATGCGCAGGTACGTCGCGCCGAACAGAGCGATCCGGCCGCGGCCAATCAGTACTCCGTGGCGCTCGAGCTTCAAGCAGACTGCTATGCGGGCGTCTGGGCGAACTCGACCCAGCAGCGCGGCAAGCTCGATGCGGGCGACATCGAGGAAGGGATGAACGCCGCGGCGTCGGTCGGTGACGACCGCATCATGGCCCAGGCAGGCCGGCGCGTGAACGCCGACAACTTCACGCACGGCTCGTCGCAGCAGCGCGTGAGCTGGTTCAAGAAGGGATTCGACACGGGCGATCCGCGCGCGTGCGACACCTTCGGCTCGGCGGGCCGATGACGCGATGATGCGAGCCGGTGCGTGTCGCGAGACACGCATCAGCCCGCACGCGGGTTTGTCATCGCGAATGATTATCGACGCCGCCCTATCAAGGCGGCGTTCTCGTATCATATTGGAATCAGATGCGTCTCGGATAAAGCGCGTGCGCGAGATCGCCTTGCGTGCACGCGATTCGAGTCGCTGGTTTCGGCGGTATTCTTGCGTCGAGGAACCCTCTCATGTCCTCGCCTTCGGTAGTCTCCATGGATCGCGCTGCTGCCTCTCCCGATACCGAGCTCCTGACGCCGGATGCGTCCGGTCCTGCGCCGTCCGACGGCGCGCATCCCGCCGGCGAGAACGGCGCCGAGCATGGCGCCGAGAACGGCGCCGCGCCGAACACGACGACGACGTCAGGGGACGAGAACTCGTCGCTGGTGACCGAGCCGGCGACGCGCCGCAAGTCGACGCCGCGTGCGAAGAAGACGGCATCATCCGCGTCGACGACCACTCGACCGAAGCGCGCATCGCGCAAGAAGGTCGAGCCGCCGCAGTCGACGGTCACCATGCTGCCACCCGCGCCGCTCACGCGTCCCGACGGGACGCCGGCGCCGGTCGTGCATCTCGCCGGAGAGCTGTCGCCGTTCGCGCGCACGGGCGGCTTGGGTGAGGCGGTCGCCAGCCTCGCGAAGTATCAGGCGTCGTCGGGGATTCCCGTCACGGTGTTCATGCCGCTGTACTCGGCGGTGCGCGAGCGCACGGAGATCCGTCCCCTCGGGGGTGAGTTCGCCGTCTCGGTGGGGCCGCGCACGGAGACCGCGCGCCTCTACGAGCCGGCCACGCCGCACCAGCCGGGCAATCCGCGCATCATCTTCGTCGAGAGCGAGCCGTACTTCGATCGGCCCGGCCTCTACGGCGACGACCTGGGCGACTATCCCGACAACGCGCGGCGCTACGCGTTCTTCGCGCGCGCCATCCTCGTCGCGCTGCCGCGCGTGCTGCCGCAGCCGCCCAGCATCATCCACGCGCACGACTGGCAGACGTCGCTCGCGAGCATCTACCTCAAGACCGAGTTCGCGGCGCACCCGTACTACGAGGGGATCCGCGCCGTGCTCTCGGTGCACAACGCCGGCTACCAGGGCCACTTCCCCGAGTCGACCATGGCGGACATCGGGTTGCCCTTGTCGCTCTACAACCACCGGCAGCTCGAGTGGTGGGGACGCGTGAACTTCCTCAAGGGCGGCCTCGTGTTCTCCGACCTCGTCGTCACGGTGAGCCCGACCCACGCCCACGAGCTGCGCACGGAGAAGGGCGGCTTCGGGCTCGACGGCGTGTTCGTCGCGCTGCGCGACCGGCTGGTCGGCATCGTCAACGGGATCGACCAGGAGATCTGGGATCCCGCGCGCGACACGATCATCCCGCGCCGGTACTCGTCGGAGAATCTCACGGGCAAGAAGCGCAACCGACTCGCCCTGCAGCGCGCGACGGGGCTCAGCCGGTGGCAGGCGCCCATCTTCGCGCTCACCGCGCGACTCGTCTCGCAGAAGGGGCTCGACCTCATCCTCGGCGATCCGGGCTACTTCGCCTTCGACGCGCAGTACGTCTTCCTCGGGCACGGCGAGGAGCGCTACGAGCTGGCGCTCACCGAGCTCGCCGAGCGCGCGCCGAGCCGCATCGCGGTGAAGCTCGACTTCACCGAGGAGTTCGAGCACCTGCTCCTCGCCGGCGCCGACATGTGCCTGATGCCGTCGCAGTACGAGCCGTGCGGGCTCACGCAGATGCGCGCGCAGCGCTACGGCACCATCCCCGTCGCGCGGCGCGTCGGCGGGCTGGCCGACACGATCGAGGATGGCGTCACCGGCTTCCTGTTCGACGACTACACGCCGGCGGATTTCATGCGCGCCGCGACGCGCGCCGTGGACCAGTACCACGACCCGGTGGCGTGGGAGGAGATGATGCGCGAGGCGATGGCGCGCGACTTCGGGTGGGAGCGCAGCGCGTCGCGCTACCTGAACGTCTATCGGCGTGTGCTGGGGCTACCGGCGATCCGGCACGATCGTCCGGTTGCGGTCGGGGTATAGTTCGAGGTGACGCCGGCGCACGGGCGCCGCGCGTCACCCGCACGCCCTCTCCGCATCTCACGCATGCCGTCTCGCCCTCCCCTCGCCCGCCTCGCTGTCGTCCTGCTCCTCCTGTTCGCCGCCGTGTCGTCCGCGCACCCGCAGACGACGGCGGCGCGCGCGGCGCGCGACAGTGCCCCGCCGATCCCGCGCGAGCTCCGCGCCGTGTGGGTCGCCACCGTCGACAACATGGACTGGCCGTCGAAGGCCGGTCTCCCCGCGGACGAGCAGCAGCGCGAGCTGATCGCCATCCTGGACAAGTGCGTCCAGCTCCGCATGAACGCCGTCGTGCTGCAGGTGCGGCCGGCGGCCGACGCGCTCTATCGCTCCGACATCGAGCCGTGGTCCGAGGTGCTGTCCGGGCAGATGGGGCGCGCACCGGAGCCCTACTACGATCCGCTCGCCTTCGCCGTCGCCGAAGCGCACAAGCGCGGGCTCGAGCTGCACGCGTGGATCAACCCGTACCGCGCGCGCTACTCGCTGACGCGCCCCCCGGCGGCGAATCACGTCAGCCGCACCAATCCGGAGCTCGTGCGCAAGTACGGGCCGTATCTCTGGATGGATCCGGGCGACCCGCGGGTGCGCGACCGGACGACACGCGTCGCGCTCGACATCGTGCGCCGCTACGACATCGACGCGCTGCACATCGACGACTACTTCTATCCGTACAAGGAGCAGCGGCGCGGGCGCGACATTCCCTTCCCCGACGACGCGACGTACGCGCGCTATCGTCGCGCCGGCGGCACGATGTCGCGCGAGGACTGGCGGCGCGAGAACGTGAACCTCCTCGTTCGCCAGCTCAACACGGCGATCCACGACGTGAAGCCGTGGGTGCGCTTTGGCGTCAGCCCGTTCGGCATCTGGCGTCCGGGCAACCCGCCCTCGGTGCGCGGCCTCGATCAGTACGCCGAGATCTTCGCCGATGCGCGGAAGTGGGTGCGCCAGGGCTGGGCGGACTACTTCACCCCGCAGCTCTACTGGTCGGTGGACAAGCCGGAGCAGCGCTACGACGAGCTGCTGAAGTGGTGGGTGGGCGAGAACGTGACGGGGAAGCACGTGTGGCCCGGCAACTATACGGGGAAGATGCTGCTGCCCGCCTTCCACTGGCCCGCGAGCGAGATCGTCGAGCAGATCCGGCTCACGCGTGCGCAGCCCGGGGCGACGGGCAACGTGCACTTCAGCATGAAGGTCTTCCTCGACGATCCGGATGGGTTGAACGAGCGGCTCGTGGCGGGGCCGTACGCGCTGCCCGCGCTCGTGCCGGCGACGCCGTGGCTCGGCGTCGGCGCCCCGCCTGCCCCCGCGCTCGGCGTGCACCCGGACGCCACGACGCGGCGCCCGATCCTCGACATCCAGCCGACCGCGGCGCCCCCGGTGCCGATCGGCGTCGGCGGAAGCTCGTCGATCTTCTCGACGCCCTGGCTCTGGGTGGTGCAGACCCGGAGCGACGCGGGATGGACGACGGAGATCGTGCCCGCAGCGGTGCGCTCCCGCCCCCTGGCGGCGCGCGACGCCGCCACCCCACGCGAGGTCCGCGTCACCATGGTCGACCGACTCGGCGTCACGAGCGCCCCGGCCGTGCTGCGCGCCCCCTTCAGCACCGCCACCCCCCCGGTGACTGGCGAGCAGTAGAACGGTCCAACGGGGTCAGATTCCTTGAAAAAGGATGCGGCGCCGCATCCTTTTTCAAGGAATCTGACCCCAACTCGAACGACATGCTCGCACGGATCATCACCGTCGCCGCGCTCCTTGCTACAGTAGGCAGCGCGACCACGGCCGCAGCACAGCGCGCCGCACCGCATCAGCCGCAACGCGTGCGCGTCAGCGACAACGGCCGCTTTCTCGTCACCGAGGACGGACGTCCCTACTTCTATCTCGGCGACACAGGATGGGAGCTGTTCCATCGCCTCACGCGTGACGAGGCGGTGCGCTATCTCCAGCTCCGTGCCGATCAGGGATACACGGCGATCCAGGCCGTGCTGCTCGCGGAGTTCGACGGGCTCACCGTGCCGAACGCGTATGGCGACCTGCCGCTGATCGGACGCGACCCGACGAAGCCCGCCGTCACGCCAGGCGCCGATCCGGCGTCGCCGGCGCAGTACGATTACTGGGATCACGTCGACTTCGTCGTGCGCGAGGCGGAGAAGCGCGGACTGCACGTCGCCATGCTGCCGACGTGGGGACGCTGGGTGATCAACCCGCAGTCACCGACCGACGTCGTCTTCGACGAGAAGAACGCCGAGGCGTACGGGCGATTCGTCGGCGCGCGCTACAAGGATCACCCGATCATCTGGGTGCTCGGCGGCGACCGGCACACCGACGGCGTCGAGAAGGTGTGGCGCGCCATGGCGCGCGGGATCGCGATCGGCACGAGCGGCCGCGAAGATTACGCGCGCGTGACGATGACCTTTCATCCGTGCGGCGCGTGCACGTCGTCCACCGCGTTCCACGACGATCCGTGGCTCGACTTCGACATGCACCAGACCGGCCATGGGCTCGCGCTGCCGACGCACAGCTGGGCGCGCATCGCGGCGGACTACGCGCGCACCCCCGCCAAGCCCGTCGTCGATGGCGAGCCGCTGTACGAGGATCACCCGCTCGACTTCCGCGCCGCGCAGAACGGCTACTCGTTCGATGCGCACGTGCGGCAGCGGGTGTACTGGGACGTCTTCGCGGGCGCGGCGGGGGTCACCTACGGGAATCACGCCGTGTGGCAGTTCTACGCGCCGGGCCGTCAGCCGGTCAACGGACCGCTGATGTACTGGCCATCGGCGGTGCACCGTCCAGGAGCATCACAGCTCCCGCTGCTCGCGCGGCTGATGGAGTCGCGCCCGTACTTCTCGCGCGTGCCAGACCAGTCGCTCGTCGTCGACACGCTGACCGGTGTCGACCACCTGCAGGCCACGCGCGGCGACGGCTATCTGTTCGTCTACAGCGCGCAGGGGCGCCCATTCGACGTCGTGATGGGCAAGATCTCCGGCGACACCGTCGCGGCGTGGTGGTTCAACCCGCGCAGCGGCGACGCGATGCCGATCGGGCGCTACGCGAACAGCGGAACGCGCACCTTCACGCCACCGTCGCAGGGCTTCGGATCGGACTGGGTGCTCGTGGTGGATGACGCGAGCAAGCGGTTCGCCGCACCGGGAACGGCGCCGGCGCGCGCGGCGGTCAATCGTCGGTGATGCCGAGGAGCCAGTGCTCGACCGCGCGCACGTCGGGCAATCGCCACGGCGCGATGGTCGCGCCGTCACCGACCTTCACCGCGTAGCCATCCATCTCGTTCACCACGGCGAACCCGTGCTCATCGGTCACGTCGTCGCCGATGAACACGGGCCTGCGGCCGACGAACGGCTCCTCGTGCATGAAGGCGCGGATCGCCTCGCCCTTGTCCGTTCCCGCGGGTCGGAGCTCGACGACGTACTTCCCCAGCTGGATCGCGTATTCGTCCCCGAGCTCCTCGCCGAGCGATCGAACGGAATCGAGCACGTAGGACTCGAGCTGTGGCGCGGCACGGTAGTGCAGGGCGAGCGAACGGCCCTTGTCTTCCACCAGCAATCCGCTGAAGGCGTCCGCGACGTCGGTCAGTCGACGTCGCGCGAGCTCCAGCCCTGCCGCGCCGCTGCTCTCCGTCGTCCACACGCCGGCGCCGTCGCGTCGCTCCAGCCCGTGTTGACCGGCGATCGGCAGCGGCGCTCCACCGAAGAGCCGATCGACGTCCTCGATCGATCGCCCGGTGATCAGCGCGAGCGCACCGCCGGTGATCACGTGCACGCCGTGCACGAGATCGAGTGTCGCCGACTCCACGTTCACCGCATCGGGGGTGCGCGCGAGCTCGAGCAGCGTGCCATCCACGTCGAGGAAGTACGCCCAACGCCAGCTGGGTGACGGCGGGCTCCGATCGCCGCCGAGCCTCAGGAGCCGACCTCCACCGCCGCCGTGCGGCCGCCGATCGACGAGGGTTCGTCGCTCGCGCGCGTGTGCTTCACGGGCAGCCGGCCGGCGAAGCGGCCGCGCCGCCGCGCATTCGCCGCGTCGAGCAGCATCCGACCCGCCCAGCGGAACACGTTGAACTCGCGCAGGAGGCCGCGCATCAACCGCATCCGCGCACGCTGCATCCGGAGCGGCATCGTCAGCGCCGCGTCGAGCGCGGTGGCGCACTGGTCGGCGTCGTACGGATTCACCACGAGCGCCTCGGGCAGCTCGCGCGCCGCGCCGGTGAACTGGCTCAGCAACAGCACCCCTGCCTCGTCGTCGCGCGCCGCGACGAACTCCTTCGCGACGAGATTCATCCCGTCGTGCAGGCTGCTGACGAAACAGAGATCCGCCGCGCGGTAGAACTCGAACACCTCGTGCGCGTCGTGGTGCTCGGCGCGCAGGAGGATCGCCGGTGCTCGGCGGTTGGCGAACTTCTGGTTGATGCGCTCGGCGAGCGCGTGCACGCGATCCGAGTAGGCGTGGTACTGCTCGATGCTGCTCCGCGTCGGCGCGGCGATCTGCACGAAGGTGAATCGGCCGATCCACTCCGGAAACTGCTCCATCAGCCGCTCGACGGCGCGGAACCGCTCCTCGAGCCCCTTCGTGTAGTCCATCCGGTCGACCCCGATGCCGATCGCCTGGTCGGGGGGCAGGCCGAGTCGGTCGCGGATCATCGCGCGGCTCGCGTCCACCGGATGCGCGTCACGCGCCTCGGCCGGGGGCCATGCGACGGAGATGGGATAGCGCTTGATGAGCGTGCGCTGACCGCGGTAGGAGACGGCGAAGGTCTCGCGGTCCACACGCGCCTCGAGCTGGCGGTCCACGGTGTCCACGAAGTTGTTGCAGTGGAACTGTGTGTGGAAGCCGAGGATCGTGCTGCCGAGCAGTCCGTCCAGCAGCTGCTCGCGCTGCGGGCAGATCGCGAACGCTTCCGGGTTCGGCCAGGGGATGTGCCAGAAGGTGATGATCGTCGCGTCGGGGAGCCGGCGACGGATCATTCGCGGTGCGAGCGCGAGATGGTAGTCCTGCACCAGCACCACCGGATCGGGGGTCCGTGCCTCCTCGACCACGGCATCGGCGAACTTCCGGTTCACCTCCTCGTAGCGCTCCCAGTCGTCCGTGCGGAAGGTTGGTCGGACGTGCGCGATGTGACAGAGCGGCCACAGCCCCTCGTTCGCGAAGCCATAGTAGTAGCCGGCCTCCTCGTCCTTCGTGAGCCAGACGCGCCGCAGCTGATAGCCTGGATCCTCCACCGGCGCGGCGACGCGATCCTCCGCGTCCACGACGTCCCGATCGGCCGAGCCGCTGCCGTGGGCGATCCACGTGCCCGAGCAGGCGCGCATGATCGGCTCCAGCGCCGTGACCAACCCGCTCGCCGGCCGCTGCACCGCGATGCCATCCCCCTCGTGCACGTGGATGAACGGCTCGCGGTTGGAGACGACGATCACCTCGGCGCCGCGCAGCTCGCGACCGAGGATCTCGCGCAGCGTCTCCGGCGTCCAGGTCAGACGCTCGTCGTCGCGCAGCTGATGCTCCTTCTCCAGATCGCTGATGAGCGCCCGGAGATCCTCGGCGAGCGGATGGTTGTCCGTCGCCATGCGCGACGACGGACGCAGGATCCCTTCGCCGCGGAGCAGCGCGCGCATGCCGTGCACCCATCCGCGCCAGCTGAGCTGCGCCACGACCACCGTGATCGCCGAGACCACGACGCCGAGCCCGACGAAGAAGTAGAACAGGTAGCGCTTCGTCTCCTCGCTGCGCCGCGCGACGAAGCTCATGTCCTGCACGAGCACGAGCGCGCTCCCCGAATCCGCCGCGATGCGCAGCGGACGGGCGGAGACGAGCAGCGGGCCGTGCTCCTCCGAGATGATGTGCCCCGAGGGCTTCAGGTACGCGGCGAGGGAATCACAGCGGATGCCGGCCGGCAGCGTCGACGTCCCTTCCGGCCGGACGTCGCCGTTCGCGCAGTAGCCCACGGCGTACAGACGCTCGTCCTGCGTCAGGCGCGAGAAGAAATCGCGCAGTCCGGCCCGGTCGTCGAAGGCGACGAGCTGGCGGATCGGTTCCTCGACCGTGTTCGCGATCAGGCTCGCGCGGAGATCGAGATCCTTCACGGACCATCGCACGGTGAGCCGGTCCACCAGCGGCATCACCGCGGAGGCCAGCACCGCCAGGACGAGGAGGAGCGGGAGAACGAACCGAAGCGAGAGCCTCATCGTACTACCGAGCCTTTCACGACGGCATGCCGAGCACGGGCCGGATCGTCGCGTCGCCGAGGGACGTCGGCAGCACGACGTCGCTCAACCGCGACACGCGAGGCGCCGGGAGCGCGCCATCGTGACGCCCTTCATGATACGCGGCGCCTGCCGCGCGCACCGCGTCGACCCATCCCTTCAGCGTCCGCGAGAGATGCTCGACCTCGACGTGCATGTCGGCCGTGCAGTGGATGCCGCGATAGTGCGTGCTCCCCGCCCGCGCGAACGCCTCGAGCGATGCCGCGAGCGACCGGATCGATTTCAGGACGTCGTGCAGGGTCGCACGTCGATAGGCCTCCGCCGCCGGATCGCCGAACCGGCTGCACAACGAGGCCGCGACCGCTTCGAGGTCGGACGGATCGATGAATGCTCTCTCTGGATGGCGCACGCTGGACATGACTGCTCCTGGGGGAGGGATTCACGGTGCAGGCGGCCGCCGCGCGAGGAAGTCGACGGCGAGCTCCTCGGTACCGAGCGCGTATCACGCTCGGCAAAGGCGACCGGTTGGCGTGTTCGGCAAATCACGAGCACATGAGCTACGGCTCGCGCGAGTGACCCGCTGAACCCGGCTCGAATCGACTGGAGGCCCCCGAACGACCGGGCGCGATCATTCGCCCGCGGTCGCCTGCGCGTGGTTCAGCGCAGTGACGAGGGTCAGCCCTCCAACCATGTTACCGATGAGCGATGGAAGCACAAACCCCGCCAGCGCATCTGCCCAGCTCGCCTCGCCGCGCCACGCGGCGTAGAAGACCTCGCTCGAGCCCGCAATGACGTGGGCAAAGCCGCCCGCGGCGATGAGCCAGGTCATGACGACGATCACGGCGACCTTGTTGTGCTCCGCCCCTGGCAATACCCACACGAGCAGGGCGATGATCCAGCCTGCGTAGATCGCGTGCAGGAAGGTCGTCCCCCACCCATGGCGCATCGCTTCGCTCGCGATGTCGGAGAGCGCCCGCTTGATGTCGGGTTCCACGACGGCCAGCCGCGCCAGCGCAAGGGCGAACAGCAGCGTGCCGAGCATGTTCGCCACGAACACCGCGCTCCAGAGCCGCAGCACGTTGCGCAGCTTGTCGCGGGTCTTCTCGGCGAGGAGGGGCACCATCGGCGTGAGGGTGTTCTCCGTGAACAGCTGCTGGCTGCCGAGGATCACGACGAGGAATCCGACGCTGTAGCCGAGCTTGGCCACGAGTGGGCGCCACGGGGCGTCGGGGAGGTTCGCCCGCAGTAGCGCTTCCGTGAGGAAGGAGAAGCCCATCGAGAGACCGGCGGCGAGCCCCGACCAGAAGAGCGCATTGGTCGATCGATCGAGCTCCTTCTCGCCCTCGCGACGGATGACCTCGTACGTCGATTTCGCATCGAGCGATTCGGCTTCGCGGACCTGCTGCTCCTCGGTCTGCGCCTCGGTCTTCTGCTCGTTCTGCGGCCGCGCGTCGTGCTCCCGCTTCGCGTGCGGGTCCGATGCCTTCGGCTTCTCGAGATGTGTCGCCATCGTTCGCTCGGCTGTGTGTCAGCCTCTCGCGCAGTTCGCGTTCCCGCGGCGCGGGCGATGGCCCGGCGATGGCCGGCGGCGACATGCACGCGCGTCTTCCCGGCGCACCTGCACGTTCGTATTGTAGGCCATTGTCGCTGAACGCGGCGAACTCCCCGATCGCTGAGCGCCGCTCACCGATCCACTCCATTTCTCCGGACGTCACTCCCGTGCTGCTCCCTCGGCTCGCACCTGGCCGCCGTGCGCCATGGTCATTCGCGTCGCGCGTCACGCGCCGCGCGCTCTCGCTCCTCGCCATGACCGGCGCCGCGGCGTGCGCCACCGCGGGCATTCCCGCCACGACAGGCACCGCCGCCACCAGGGCGACCACCGCGCTCCCCACCGGCCCTCGGAAGATCGAGGTGCTCTTCCTTGGTCACGCGTCGGAGCACCACAACTCCGGGAAGTACGCGCCCATCCTCGCCGCGGCGCTCGCGAAGGACGGGATCGACTTCTCGTACACGACGGATCCCAACGACCTCAATCCGCAGAACCTCGCGAAGTACGACGCGGTGCTGCTGTACGCCAATCACGACTCCGCCACGCCGGCGCAGGCGCAGGCGCTGCTCGACTTCGTGCGCTCCGGCAAGGGGTTCGTCCCGATCCACAGCGCGTCGTTCTGCTTCCGCAACTCCCCGGAGTTCATCCGCATGCTCGGGGGCGAGTTCGAGCGGCACGACACGGCGACGTTCAGCACGACGACGATCCGCCCCGATCACCCTGTGATGCAAGGGCTCACGCCGTTCACGACGTGGGACGAGACCTACATCCACAAGAACCTCAACCCCGACAAGATCGTGCTCCAGGAGCGCGTGCAGGGGGATCATCACGAGCCGTGGACGTGGGTGCGCACGGAGGGCCAGGGGCGCGTCTTCTATACCGCGTACGGCCACGACGAGCGCACGTGGAACCAGGAGGGCTTCCAGTCGCTCGTGCGCAACGGGATCCTCTGGGCGGTCGGTGACCGCGTCCGCGCGCAGCACGATCAGTTCGCGATCGCGCCGCTCGTGTATCACGAGAGCAGCCGGATCCCGAACTACGAGCGGCGCAACCCGCCGCTCAAGCTGCAGGAGGCGCTCGCCCCCTTCGCGTCGATGACGCACATCCAGGTGCCGCCTGGGTTCAAGCTCGAGCTCTTCGCGTCGGAGCCGGACATCGTCAAGCCGATCGCGATGGCGTGGGACGAGCGCGGCCGGCTCTGGGTCGCCGAGACGGTGGACTATCCCAACGACATCCATCCGGGCAAGCCGGGCCGCGATCGCATCCAGATCCTCGAGGACACCAATGGCGACGGCCGCGCGGACAAGTTCACGACCTTCGCGGACTCGCTGAACATCCCGACGAGCATCGTCTTCTCGAATGGCGGCATCATCGTGTCGGCGATGCCGGACTTCCTCTTCCTCAAGGACACCACGGGCGACGACCGCGCCGACATCCGTGAGAAGGCCGTCGGCGGGTGGGGCTTCGGCGACACGCACGCCGGCCCGAGCAACCTGCGCTACGGCTTCGACAACCACATCTGGGGCGCGGTCGGGTACAGCAACCACGTCACCGTCGGTCCGCAGGGCGACACGACGAAGTTCGGGCAGGCGATCTACCGCTTCCGCCCCGGCACCTTCGACTCGCTGGAGCACGTCGCGAGCTTCTCGAACAACACGTGGGGGCTCGGCTTCTCGGAGACGAACGACATCTTCGGCTCGACGGCGAACAACACGCACGCGATGTACGTCGCCATCCCGCATCGCTTCCAGCGCGACGTGAAAGGGCTCCCGCCGCGCGCCGGCAGCACGAAGATCGACGGGCACTACTTCATGACGCCGATCACGAATCAGGTGCGACAGGTGGACGTGTTCGGCGGCTTCACCGCCGCGGCGGGCTTCAACCTCTACACGGCACGTCGCTATCCGCGCGAGTACTGGAACCGCATCGCCTTCGTGAGTGAGCCCACGGGCCGCCTCACCCACCGCGCGATCCTCGAGCCGAAGGGCGCCGGCTACGTGGAGAAGGACGGCTGGAACCTGCTCGCGAGCGATGACGGCTGGGTCGGACCCGTGGATGCGCAGGTCGGTCCCGACGGCAACGTCTGGGTCGCCGACTGGTACAACTTCATCATCCAGCACAACCCGACGCCGGCCGGATTCCAGAACGGCAAGGGGAACGCGTACGAGAATCCGCTGCGCGACCATCAGCATGGCCGCATCTATCGCGTCGTGTACACCGGCGCGCCGGCGGCGAAGCCGATGGCCCTGCACAAGGACAAACCGGATGAGCTGGTCGCCGCGCTCCGCAACGACAACCTGTTCTGGCGGCTCACGGCGCAGCGTCTCCTCGTCGAGCGGGGCAAGCCCGACGTCGAGTCGCAGCTCATCGCGCTCGTCGGCGACCGGTCGGTCGACGAGCTCGGACTGAACCCGGGCGCGCTGCACGCGCTCTGGACGCTGCAGGGACTCGACCTGCTCAATGGCTCCGATCGCCGCGCGATGGAGACGGCGGTGGCGGCGCTGAGCCATCCGTCCGCGGCGGTGCGGAAGGCCGCGGTACAGGTGCTGCCGATTACACCGCAGTCCCTTGCTGCGATCCGCTCCGCCGGCGTGCTCGAGGACCGCGACCTCCACACGCGCCTCGCCGCGGTGCTCTTCGTCTCGCAGATGCCGGCATCCGACGAGCTGGGACAGCTGCTCTACACGCTGGGCAAGGCGCCCGAAGTGGAGCAGGATGAATGGCTCTCGCAGGCCGTGTACGTCGCCGCGGCGAAGCATCGCGCTGGCTACCTCAAGGCCTACGCGGCCGACCTCGGCGCCGAGCCGTATCGCGCGCTGGCGCAGCGGCTCGCGCAGGAGGAGTCCTCGCCGCCGGTCGTCGTGACGGCGCGGAACGGCGGTCCGTCGGAGCCGGCGGCGCGCCGCACGGCGGCACCGCTCCGTCCCGTCGCGGAGCGCCTGCTCCGCGCGTACGTCGAGGACGTCGTCGGCCCGATCACCCGTCCCGCGCCTACGGCGCAGATCCCCGACTGGATGAATCCTCCGTCGAAGGAGCCGGTGCTCGAGCTCGCGGTGAGCGTCGTCCGCGGCCAGATGAAGTTCTCACTGCCCTCGTTCAGCGTGAAGCCGAGCCAGCGCGTGAAGATCACCTTCACCAATCCGGACGAGATGCAGCACAACCTCGTCGTCGTGAAGCCGGGCACCCTCGACGCCGTCGGCGCACTGGCCGATGCCATGGCGAAGACCCCGGATGCGGCGGAGCGCAACTACATCCCGCCCACACCGGACGTGGTCGTGAACACGAAGCTCGTCGATCCGCAGCAGACCGTCACGCTGGAGTTCGTGGCGCCCAAGCAGAGCGGCGACTATCCGTACGTCTGCACCTTCCCCGGCCACTGGCGGGTGATGCAGGGCGTGATGAAGGTGGCGCCATGACGATCCGCGTTGCCGTCGTGGGACTCGGCTTCGGCGCGGAGTTCCTGCCGATCTACCAGCGCCATCCGGACACGGAGCTGTACGCGATCTGTCAGCGCAGCACGGACAAGCTGAAGGAGGTCGGCGATCAGTTCGGCGTGGAGCGTCGCTACGACAGCTACGAGAAGCTGCTCGCCGATCCGAACGTGGACGCGGTCCACATCAACACGCCGATCGCCGCACACGCGCCGATGTCACTCGCGGGGCTGAACGCGGGGAAGCACGTCGCCTGCACCGTGCCGATGGCCACGACGGTGGACGAGTGCCTCAAGCTCGTCGAGGCGGAGCGTCGCAGCGGCAAGGTCTACATGATGATGGAGACCGCCGTCTACACACGGGAGTTCTTGTATGCGTCCGAGCTGGCCTCCACGGGCAAGCTCGGCAAGCTCCAGTTCCTGCGCGGCTCGCACCAGCAGAACATGAGCCTGCCCGGGTGGCCCGAGTACTGGTACGGGATGCCGCCGATGCACTACGCGACGCACGCCGTCGGCCCGCTGCTTCGACTCGCCAACGCGCGCGCCGAATCCGTCGTGTGCTTCGGCTCGGGACGCATCCGCGACGAGTACGTCGCGCGCTACGGCTCGCCGTTCGCCGTCGAGAGCGCACTCGTGAAGCTCAAGGACTCCGATCTCGCCTGCGAGGTGACGCGCTCGCTGTTCGACACGATCCGGCAGTACCGC
>Ga0207674_10003538_pt1 | contig 19078 bp, 17 predicted proteins | sample KBSCornC72_FD_184303 | JGI IMG/M metagenome (GOLD analysis project Ga0207674, IMG submission 184303) | Corn rhizosphere microbial communities from Kellogg Biological Station, Michigan, USA - KBS Corn C7-2 (SPAdes) (version 2) | ecosystem: Host-associated > Plants > Roots > Rhizosphere > Soil ... | reverse complement strand
CGCACAGAGCGCCATCGTTCAGTAGACGCAAAGTAGCACCCGCGAAATCCTCAGCATTGTCGGCCAGCAGCAGATGTTCGCCGTCACGGGCCCCCAGGCCTTCCGCACCCAGCGTCGTAGAAACCACGGCACGTCCGGCGGCCCACGCCTCCAGAATCTTAAAGCGAGTCCCACTTCCTGAGAGAAGCGGCACGACACACATCCGGGCTTCCGCCAGATGCGCGATGGCGTCTTCCACCGGACCGATTACGCGAATCCTCGGGTCGCCTCCCGTGAACGCGGCAATCGCTCCAGGATTGCTGCCTAACAAGCGCCATTCGATTCCCGGAGTTTGCTCGCGAACGCGTGGCCAGATCTTCAAGCGGAACCATCGAACCGCCTCGACATTGGGATGGTATTCGAGATTCCCGCTGAAGACGATGGCGTTTGCTTCCGGCACGGCCAGCCGCGCAATTTCAGGCAAAGCGTTCGGGAAAACACGTACATCAGGATGAGACAGCCGGCGGCGATCATCTTCCGAGGCCACCAGGATCACGTCGTACCGTGGCAACCATTCTCGCTCCAACCGCTCGTAGGATTCCGCGAATCGTTCCGACGCCCAGGATACCGGCCAACGCGCGGCCCGCGCGTGTGTCCGCGCTAACTGACTCTCGATATTGTGCAGATCCAATACCAGACGGTCGCAGCAGTCTCGCAGTAGATTGGCGTACGAGCCGCACCAGAAGTGTTCCACCACGCCGATCGCATAACGGCCATCCAGAGATGCAGCCAGCTGCGTCTCATAACCCGAGAAACGATCGAACAGTGGCGGGCATCCCCTGGCCAGCCGCACGGCGTTGCGCCAAATGCGAGCCGCCGGACTTTTCGAATGCGAGCGCAACGAGAACGTCGCTGTCTGGACCTCGTACTTGCTTCGCAAGTAGGCCAGCAGCGATGCCGACCGCAATCCGCCGCCCCCGGAGCCAATCTTCGGTTCCTCAGGAGTGAGAAAAAAGGCGCGCGGCGGCGTCATACACCTCCCGAGTGCGGCGAGCTGTGTCGCGCCATGTGAATTCCGACGCGCGTGCGATGGCGCGCTCCCGCAGTTCAGCAAATTTCGCGGGATCAGCGGCCACGGCTCTCATCGCCTCTGCCAGCGCGGACGTGTCACACGCTTCCACATGCAATGCGGCTCCATGACTGACTTCAAGGATCGCCGGGTCGCGCGAGGTGATCACCAGCGCCCCACACTGCATCGCCTCCAGCACCGGCAATCCAAAACCTTCATACAAGGACGGATAAACGCACGCTAGCGCACCACTATAGAGCGCGGGCAGCTCAGCATCAGGAACTTCCCCAAGCACGCGTAAGCCGGGTTCTGCCGGAATCGCCGGAGAATCGGCGCGGGCCCGGCCGGCCAGGACCAGGTCGATCGGCGACGTCCGGCGAACATCCCTCCATGCTTCCAACAAGCGGGCGACATTCTTGCGCGGCTCGCGTGTCCCGACGAACAAGAAATATGGAGCTACCGTCGCCGCCGGAGCAACCGGACGAAAGAGTTCGCCCGCCGCCAGCGGCACTGACACCACTCGATCCGGCTGGAGTTTGAAACGCTCGATGGCAGCTCGCCGTACGGCTTCCGTCGGAGTGATGATCATGGTCGCCAGGCCCATTCGCAGCAGACGCGGCGTGCGCCGACGAACGCGTTCAGCATTGGGTTGCCACGCAGGATCCATCCAGGGGCTCAGATCGTGTAGCGTCATGACACTGGGCCGAAGGGGGACGTAGGGCACAGAATAATCCGTCCCATGAAATAACGAAACGCCTCGACGCCGCATCTCCCTCTCAAGACCCCAGAGCCACCACTTCCGCTCGGCTTGGTTCCGGGGACCATCACCTGTATGCAGGTTAGGCGGCGGAGCATGGGGGGCGGCAAATGGCTGATCGGACAGCAGCCAGTACTGGTCGTTCGGGTACTGGGCAGCCAGCGCCAAGGCCAGCTCCAGGGTATAGCGGCCGACGCCTCCCGTCGATACGGTAAGAGGAGAAGCGTCGAGGGCGATAGTCACGGCGCTAGTGTAGGATAGCATCGTGGGATCTGAAAACCTCAAGCCGATCGACGAAATTAAGGCGCTTGGCCAGCAGGTAGACCTGGCGCTGGATCTAGCCGAACTAGAACCCATCCGGCACCGGGTGGAGCAGCTTTATCGCGAGAATCCAGGCGATCCGGAAGTCCATAAGGCTGCGGAGGATGCCAAGCGGCTCCTGGTAAGCCGTGCTGCCCGGTTGACCCCTTCAACCCGGCACCCAAACTTCGATTTGCCGACTGCTTCTTTTGAATTACCAGGCGGGCCACCCACTTTCGACGGCTCCTCTACTACCATTCCGGAAGATGTACTTCCTCCGCTGCCCTCTGGTCCCGTTCGGCCAGACCGGGATGCCCCCGAGACCCAAGGCATGGAATGGCAGCGCGCACTGTGGATGGGGGTGGCCGTAGGCGTGGTGCTTTCCCTCATCTTGATTGCGGTGCTGGTGAATGTCGCGCGCCGCCGCAACGTGAGTTTGTCGGACCTGACCGCCAATGAAGTCGCCGTGCAGTTCGCCACGACGCCGCCCGGGGCGTCGATTCGTGTAAATGGCGAAGCGAAATGCACATCCAACTGCAGGCTGGATCTTGCTCCTGGAGCTTACCAGATCACAGCATTCCTGGATGGCTACGAGCCCGCCGCCAGCGGCGTCAGTCTGGTTCTAGGAAAGCCCGAATCGGTGAACTTGACCCTGGAAGCGCGGCCGCAGACTGTCAGGATTTTATCCGACTTGGCGCAGGGCAAAGTCGTCTTGGATTCGCAATTGCCAGCGGATTTGCAGGATGGCCAGTACGTATTTGAAAAGGTTCCGATCGGGGCGCATGTTGTGACCGTGACTGGAGCCGGTGCGGACGCTTCTTTCAGCTTCGATCTGGCGCCCGCAACGCTGCCGGCGGTAAGTGGTACTGTGACCGCGCGAAATATGCTGGCGATGCTGGTTTCCAGCTTAGCCGGCCGCGCCCGCCTGGTAACGAGTTCTGGCCCTTGGAAGTTGGCCGTGAATGGTCAGGATGAGGACAGCACCGGTCCCGCAGGCGTGAATCTCAAGAACTTTCAGGCGGGGCTGGACGAGTTGACCATCAGCCAGGGCTCCGATCAGCGAACCTTCAAGGAGGATTTTGGCCCGGGTCCGATCCTGACGGTGTTCTTGAAGACCGACCGCAACGTGGGTACTCTCATCGTTTCAACTGTCGAAAGTAATGCGCGCATCTTCTTGAATAACAAGGAGTATCCGCGCCGCACCCAGAACGGGCAGTTGCGGATTCAAACCATCGGGCAAGTGGACGTCCGTGTGGTGAAAGCCGGATTTGAAGATTCGCCGGTTCAAACAGCCGAAGTCAAGAAGGGCAGTGAAGTGCGGCTGGAGTTCAAGCTGAAGCCCCAGGCCACGACCGCATCTCTGCAAATTGACGGAGCGACTCCCGGTTCCGAGGTTCTGATCGATCAGCGGAATGTGGGCGCGGTGGCAGACAACGGGAGTTTCCGCAGCCTGTCTGTGACGCCGGGAACCCATGTAATCGGTCTCCGGCGCGACAAGTTCGTTCCTAAGCAATTTTCCCGCAACTTTACTGCGGGGCAAACGGTGACGATCAACGGCAGCGACGCGACGCTAGTGGCCGAGCGCGCTCCTGCGCCTCCCCCTCCGCCTCCTGCTCCAGAGCCTAAACCCGAGCCAGTTGCTCCCAAAGTCGTCCGGGCGCGGGCATCGTCGATGGACGGATTCGAGAATCAAGAAGGCTGGGACAAACAGGATAACGGCGTCTGGCGGCGCCGCGGCGGCGGATTCCTTACTTACAAACCACCGTCCGCCGGCACCTACACATTCGCGGTGTATTTGATCAAGGGCGGCAATGTTTTCAAGGGCGGCCGGGTTCGTTGGGTGACCGACTATAAGGACTCCAAGAACTACGTGTTATCCGAGCTGGACGAAAATAATCTGACCATTCGGGATGTGGTGAATGGTAAGAGCAGCGACCACGCCAAGATGAAGCACAACGTCGATAGCAAGGACAAGGCGTGGGCCATCCAGATTGAAATCTCACCAGATCACCTGATCCAGCGCATCCAGAAAAACCAGCAATGGATCACTCTCGACGATTGGACCAAGCCGGATCGCAACTTTGCGGAGGGCAAATTCGGATTCCTGGTGCAGGGTAACGACGAAATCGGCATTTCGGATTTCCAGTTCACGCCATAATGGCCGGGCGAGGCATGCCTCGCCCCTACAACGTTCATCCCACTCCGTAGGGGCCGGACATGTCCGGCCCCTTAGACAGGGTAACGACGAGGTCGGCATTTCGGATTTTAAGTTCACGCCGTAATGGCCGGGCGAGGCATGCCTCGCCCCTACAACGTTCATTCCACTCTGTAGGGGCCGGACATGTCCGGCCCGGTTAGACAGGGTAACGACAAGGTCGGCATTTCTCAAGTTCACTCCGTAATGGCCGGGCGAGGCATGCCTCGCCCCTACTATCATGTACAACATGGATAGTGGGTTGCTTGGCGTCGCCACCGGAGTGGCTGCCGCGGCGGGATTCATGGGATACGCCGTGCGCGGACGATCTTCCAGTGTCTTCGGAGAGTCCTTCTACCATGGCGATCGCAGCCGTCCGGTGCTGGCCCTTACATTCGATGACGGTCCCAGCGAATCGACACCAAGATTGCTCGAAGCTCTCCACAAATATCGCGTTCCCGCTACATTTTTCATGTGCGGCGAAAACGTCCGCCGCTGTCCGGATGTCGCGCGAGAGGTAGCCGCTCGCGGCCATGAGTTAGGCAATCATACCGACTCGCATCCTCGCCTGGACTTCCAATCTCCGCGGTTTATTTATCGCGAAATGGCGCAAGCGCAAACGACGATTCAGGAAACTACTGGCGTTGCTCCGCGCTGGTTCCGCGCTCCTTACGGCGTCCGTTGGTTCGGTGTGGCTCAGGCTCAGCAGCTCCTGGGACTTCGCGGAGTGATGTGGACCGTGATCGGCCGCGATTGGAAATGGGCGTCCGAGCGCGTTTCGGAACTCATGGTCAACACTGCTACAAACGGAGGCATCATCTGCTTGCACGACGGCCGGGGCGTGCGACCCTCACCCGATATCGACACGACCATTCAGGCGGTAGATCGCGCGCTGCCTCTGCTTCAAGAACGCGGATTCCAATTTCTTACCCTCAGCCAGACACTATGTCCGACGAACTAATCTCTCGCGTTACAGGCGTAATCGCCAAGACTCAAAAGATTCCGCCGGAAACGGTCACTATCGACAAGACTTTCGAGGAGCTGAAGATCGATTCCCTGGATGGGATTAATATTCTGTTCGCGCTCGAAGGCGAATTCGATCTGGATATTCCCGACGATGCGGCCCGTGGCATCCGCACCGTGCGCGACATGGTAGAGGGAATCGAGAAGCTCATTATTGCGAAATCTCAGAAATGAATCGCCGGGTTGCGGTGACCGGCATCGGTGCAATCTCGGCCTTCGGACCGACGTTCCCGGATATGTGGGCAGGGCTCGCCGCGGGCCGCAGCGCCATTCGACCCCTGACTCTGGTTCCGGCCGGAACTCTTCGATTCCTAAATGCAGCCGAGGTGCCCGACTATAATCCTCTGGACCATTTCGAAGAAAAAGACCTACAAACGCTGGACCGGTTCGCACAGTTCGCTTCCATAGCCGCGCGCGAAGCCATCCGGGCATCCGGCATCGAGTTTTCGCCCGAGCTTCAGGAACGCACGGCCATTGTGCTGGGATGTTCGGGAGGCGGCAAAACCACCGAAGACGAAGGTTTCTATAGTCTGTATGCGCTGCAGCAGCCGCGCGTTTCGCCCCTGACCATCGCGCGCGCGATGAGCAATGCTGGAGCCAGCCGCGTTTCGCTCGAATACGGGATCACTGGCCCCGTCTACACCATCTCGACCGCATGTTCCTCCGCGAACCATGCGATCGGACAAGCGTTCCGGATGGTTCGATCAGGCGAGGTCGATGTCGCCATCGCGGGCGGCAGCGAAGCGCCTCTCTCGACGGGATTTCTCAAGGCGTGGGAGGCCATGCGAGTAGTCGCACCGGATACCTGCCGCCCATTTTCGCTGGATCGTCGCGGTCTGATCTTGGGAGAAGGCGCGGCGGCTTTGGTTTTGGAATCGGAAGAGCGAGCCCGCGCACGCGGCGCGAAAATCCTTGGTGAGATTGCCGGATTTGGAATGTCTTCCGACGCGCACCATATCACGCAGCCCTCGGCCTTGGGCGCCGCCCGTGCCATGCGGAGCGCGTTGGCCGACGCAGAACTTTCTCCCGATGCCATCGGCTATGTGAACGCCCACGGCACCGGAACAACGGCGAACGATGTGACCGAGACCGAGGCGATCCGCTCGGTTTTCGGCGAGCATGCCGGAAAGTTGCTGGTCAGCTCCACGAAATCCATGCACGGCCATGCTCTGGGCGCGGCTGGAGCGATCGAGGCGGCAGCGACCCTGGGCGCGCTTCACTACGGCTTGATTCCACCCACCGCGAATTACACGGCGCCCGATCCTGCCTGCGACCTGGATGTGGTCCCCAATACGCCGAGGATGGTCCAGGTGGAAGGCGCCATTTCCAATTCCTTCGCCTTCGGAGGGCTCAATGCGGTGTTGGTTTTCCGGAAGTTAGCTTGAATTTGCCGAACGGTCTCAGGTAATCCACTTAGAAGAACATAATAGGAGACTTTTTAGTTGGATTAACGCCGCGATTTCTGGCATTCTCAAATTACGGCGATATAGCGCCAGCGCGTGGGTGGGGGCTGCACTCCTCGGAGGTCGGCCTCCGGACGCGCAAAGTGTGCACGCCTAAGCTACCGCGGCTTTAGCCTCTTCCAGCACTGCTTCCACCTGCCGCTGATATTGCTTGAGCCACTCTTCGCTCTCGGCCTCAAACCGCATCACCAAAACAGGCTGCGTATTGGATGCTCTCAGAAGTCCCCAGCCATGCTCGAACAGTACGCGCACGCCGTCGATGTCGATTACCTTGTGAGTCTTCTTGAAGCTTGCGGCCACCCGTTCGACGACTTGGAACTTTACCTCATCCGGACAATCCACTCGGATCTCGGGAGTGGAAACCAACTTGGGCAGTCCGGCGAACTGAGCGGAAAGCGGCTGGCCGCTGCGCGCCACGATTTCGATCAGCCGGCACGCGGCATAAATAGCATCGTCATATCCGAAATACCGGTCGGCGAAGAACATGTGGCCGGACATTTCACCCGCCAGCTCAGCGTGTTCTTCTTTCATTTTCGCTTTGATCAGCGAATGGCCTGTCTTGTACATCACCGGATTCCCGCCCAGCCTTTTTAGTTCGTCGTACAGAAGCTGCGAGCACTTGACCTCGCCGATAAACGTGGCGCCCGGTTTCCGTGTGAGAATCTCACGCCCGAAAATCAGCAGCAGCATATCGCCGTAGATTACTTCGCCATTTTCATCCACTGCGCCGATGCGGTCGGAATCGCCATCGAATGCGATGCCCAGCTCGGCTTTCTGAGCGTGAACAGCGTCCCGCAGATGCTTCAGATTGGCAGGAACGGTGGGATCGGGATGGTGATTCGGGAAGCGCCCGTCCATAGGGAAGAACAGCTCAGTCACCTCACAGTTCAGCCGTTCGAACAGACGGTGCACCACAGGTCCGGCGGTTCCGTTGCCGCCGTCGAGCACCACCTTCACCCGTCGTGAAAACTCGAACTGCGGAGCAACCTGGTCCAGATAGGCCGGGATGACATCCATATCGTCATGGCTGCCATGGCCGTGCAAAAAGTCGCGCGCCTCGATGATCCTGCGGACTTCTTGAATGGTTTCTCCATGCAGTGTGCCAGTGCCGCAGACAGTCTTGAATCCGTTGAACTCGCTGGGATTGTGACTGCCGGTGATCATCACACCGCCATCTGCTTCCAGGTGGACGGCCGAAAAATACAGCAGAGGTGTCGGCACCACGCCGATATCGGTCACCTCGCAGCCGGAGTCGACCAGACCTTCCAGCAGTGCATCCCGCAGGCGTGGCGAGCTCAGCCGGCAATCGCGGCCAAGGGTGATCGAGCGGCCGCTCTTGCGTTGCAGAAGGGTGCCCAGGCCTCGTCCCAGATCGATGATGTCTGGGGTCAGAAGCTCAGTATCGGCGACGCCGCGGATATCGTATTCGCGGAAAATGGTCGGTTTCAGCATACACTTTGAACGTAGCACTATCGGCTAACGAAACGATTCCCTTCGATGAAGAAACGCAGCGGCAAATCGGCGCCATGTTTGATGCCGATACGCGCGGAAACACCGATGCGAAGCACTTCCGGCCGCTCCGGCGGGTGAATCGTAAGCGGACCCTTGGTGAAATCGGCGCCGTTGTGGCGCCGAGTAATTCCTAAGGCCAACGTCAGCTTCCCCGGACCGTTGGCCAGTCTCTCGACTCCCGATGCGGCGGGCCGCCTGCGGCGCATGCGCGGGACTCCAGCCACAGGTTCCAGGGCGCGGATCAGAACGCATCCCGCGATCCCCTCAGGCTCCGTGACCACGTTCAGGCATTCGTACATGCCGTAGATGAGGTACACGTAGGCATGGCCAGGCTCGCCGAAGATCACTCGGGTACGGGGAGTGATGCCGCGCCAGGAATGCGCGGCGCGATCTTCGACGCCGCTCTGAGGGCCAAGATAGGCTTCTGTTTCGACGATGCGCCCCGAAGTGGTCCCGTGCACCAGGACAGTTCCCAGCAGTGTTCGCGCAACTTCAATGGCGGGACGGTTGTAGAACGCGCGCGGCAGCGCGGACACGCTTACATCAACCTTACTTACATCTCAACTTTGCCGTTGAAGACCATGTCTTTGAGTTTGAACTTGGCTTTAACCGGCGTCTTGTCGAACTTGCTATTGAACTGCATCTCTTTGTCTTCGGCGGTAAACGGCGCCGTTTTGGGGAAGAGGAAGCTCACGTTCCCCGTGCCGCGTCCGCCGGTGACCTGGACATCCACCGCTTTGACCGGCGGCTTGCCGGGGACGGTAAGCGTTGTGGTGTCGAGCAAGGCCGTTTTCCTGTCGCCTTGCGCTGCTGCCAGCGTGAAGCCGGGCATCCCGGCCAGCGTGAGAACGTAAACCTGTTCCTGGCGGTCAAGTTTGGCTTTGGCTTCGGGCGAGGTTCCTGCCTCGGCGCCATATTGCCGCTTGATCAAGGCCTGCTTGATCGGCAAAGCCGTTTGCCACAGCAGCGTGACGTTTACGCCGCTGGGGCCGCTGAAATCTCCGCCGCCACCACCACCGGGTCCGCCACCGCCGTCCACTCCGGGATCGCTATTGGCGCCATCGCCTTGCGGTCCGCTGCTGCGCCCGCCTCCGCGCCCGCCACCACCGCCGCCTTTACCTGTGGGTCCTGCGAATGCCGCAGTGCTTCCAACAATCGTGATCTTGGCGGTCCAGGGCGAATCCGAGAGCACCTTCTGGACGTCCTTTTCACTCCAGTCGGTGAACGGTTTGGCTACCCAGACATCGGCAGCCCAAACGCATAATGCGCACAGGAATACGAGCGTAGAGACTTTCTTGAGCATGTGGAAACCTCGGATTTTTTAGTGTACACCAACGGCCTTTATCCTGGGCGCGATTTCAGACTCCTTCGTTACCCGTAAAACACCTTTTCCCCAAGCCGTCTGGCGTCCCACGCCAGTCCACGCCGCAGCGTGCAGATAAGGAATGAATTCTGTCAGGTCGCCTTCGTACTCGGCCTCGCCGACGAAGCCGCCTAGGGGATGAACCTGGCCAGTCTGGCTGCTGCGCCGGGAAACATCCAGATGGCGGATATCGCAGCGCGTCATGCGAATCTGCGCGGCGCGTTCGGTGAACTCGCGAAAGTCCAGCTTCAGGGGACCCTCGTCATAGAGCGCGCGCAACGTGCTGATCCGGTCACGAATGCGAGCCGCCAGAATCGCGAACTCGGGTTCTGCGACGGAGTGGCCGTCCGCTTTCAGTTCGGTGGGCGTCTCGAATCGCAGGGTGACGCGATCCACGCGCGCACCCGCCGGATCCAATGACACCATCAAAGGCGTATCGCCTCCGGTTACGTCTACCAGTTCGGCTGCACTTCGCTCCGGCCCTAAGCCTTCAGTCGCAAGCTCGGCGAAAGCGCGAATCGCCAGCTTCACCGAAGGTCGGCGCAGATCGAACCAATGGAAATTGAAATGAAAAGCTTCGCCCGGCGCCACCGTGCGCCCGTCAAGGTGATTGGCCCGGAAAACGAACGGACGAGGCCGATCTGCCAAGCCGCTGGGGCCATTCGCAGCCGCTGGGGCAAACATCAGCGCGTACTCGCAGGATTCGCGCCGCTCGCAATTGTGCGCGTCCCCACAATCCGGCACACAGGCAAGTTTATGGAGTATGGATCCGAACGCACCACGCAGTTGGTTGCCGGCGGTTCCGCGGGAAAAGGAAATGGCTCCGCGCGCCAGGAAGGAAAGGCGCAAAGGATAAAGCCTGAAATGCACGCGATCAGTCCCGCAGCGCTCGCCTGGCGGCGACGGATTTGCCGATCATCGCCTCCAACACTTTTTGATCCACATCCGCGAGCTTCTTGATGTAGAGGCAGCCCTTGCCTCCGGTGTGTTTGCCGAGCTTCGCGAGCAGCGCCCCAGAATCTCTGGACGCCGTCAGGTACAGAACCGTTGCGGCCTTTCGCGGCGAGAAACCGATGATCGGGATATCGCCTTCGCGCCCGCTGTCGTACTTGTAATGGCAGCTGCCGAAGCCGATGATCGACGGCCCCCACATCTTTGGCTTTTCGCCTGTCGCGCTCTGCATCATCTTGACGATCGCCTTGGCGTCCGCGCGTTTGACGGGGTCCGTAACGGCGCCGATGAAAGCCGTTACACTCACTTTGGTTGGCTTGGTCTTGTTTTCCGCCATTCCTTGAGCCTTATTTTGCGGCAACTATCGAGGCCACTTGAATCGTCTTTGTTTTGTTGTTCAGCGATCCGGTGACGGTCACCCTCTTCCCGGCAAACTTTTCCGGCGTCTGCTGGTCGCTCAGGGTGTAGACTTCCTTGCCGTCATACAGAACATAGAAGGCGCCGTGCGCGAGGACGCAAGCGATGGTACATTCGCCATCGGTGGGTCCCATTCGCATACCCTTGTGGTCGCCGCTAGAGCACATGCTGTCGGTAACGACGCCGGTGAACTTGCGCTGGCCCTGGGCGTTGCCGGGTACAGTAGCCAGCGCTGACACGACAAGCAGACTGAAGATCAGTCGCTTCATTGTGGCCGTGCGCTTATTCGCCAGGCGTCATCAGGTGGGCAGTGGTTGTGCCCGCGTTCATGATCCACACGCCGCCGCCCGCACCGGTTTCCGGCAGTCCGAGGGTCTTGGTGGTCGCGCCCGGAACGGCGATGGTCATGTGGGTGCGCGGATTCGCCGGATCGCCCATCGAGTGATACCATACCGATCCGAACTCGGGCTTCACGCGGGTGCCATCTTTCTCGGCGGCGTCGAGCGCGGCCTGCTTTTGAGCGCCCATTGCCTCGAACTTCAGGTTCTGAGCGGCCCGTTCCAGGTTGCCCAGACTGGTGCATTCGACCATATATGCCGCCTGCCCTGGCAGCCCTGACTTGTCGTAACAGACCAGTTTGCTGGTGCCCTTCTTCAACGTGTCATAAGTGTAGTCGGCCTTCCACTTGATGACCGTAGCGTCTTTCGCCAAATTTCCCGGGGCGGCGCGGAGGGCCTTGTCGATGGCGGCCTGGTCTTGCGCGAACGCGGCCGAAACTGCCAGTATTAGACCGATCAGGAGTGTGCGTTTCATTGTGTGACCTCCCAGTCAGTATATCGCGGCCCCAAATCGATTTTCATGCCGCCGGCTTCCCCTGGACTGAGATCCGACGCATTACCTGTTCCTTACCGTAAGACTTCGGCATTTTGCGGATCCGAGACAGATTTTATCAGTCCAATCTTCCAGGGGAGCATTTCTTCTTAATCCCCCGTAATGAGAGGAACGAAAAATGAAATTGTTGAGAATCATGACGATGGCGAGTGTGATTGCGGTGCTGGCCCAAGCCGCAGACCGCCAGATAACGCTCTTCGAGCCATTCGTTGTCGCCGGAACTAAACTGAACCCTGGGGAATACAAGATTCAGGTAAACGGAGACAAGGTCAAGATCTATTCACCCAAGCAAAGCGTCGAGGCGACGGCGAAGGTGGAGACCGGTGAAGAAAAGTACCGTTCCAACGCGCTCCGATACGAGAGCAGTGAGAGCCCGCACCGCATTACGGAGATTCTCCTGGGCGGAACCAATACCAAGATCGTTTTTAATCAGTGACGGCCGAACTCAGAACGTGAACCGGGCGACGAGTTGACCGGTGCGGGGTTGGGCTCCAGCCCCGTTGAACCAATTCACGTACCCAAAGCCAGCGGACAGAGTGGCATTGGGGTTGTTATTAGCTTGTGTCGTATTCGGAGTACCGTTCGGCGCGGAATAGAAGTGCCGGTTGAAGACGTTTTGGAACTCCGCCCGGACCTGGAGGTTTTGCTTACCTTCCTTACCAATCCGGAAGTTCCGGCCGAAGTTCATATTCTCCGAAGGCTTGCGCTGCCAGCGGTAGTTGCCGTAATACGCCGCGCTGGCCCCGAACTGCCCCTGGGGAGCGTCGACCCACGCAGCCTTGTTCAGCACAAGGTTCACTGTCGGATCGAAGGATTTGGAGTTCGGATCCACGCCGGCGGCGAACAGATTCTGGTTGCCATTGGCAAGGTTAAAGAGCGTGGTACCGAACGCAGACCGGCCCAACTGGGCGATGAGGCCGTTGGCGGAGCCGGGGGTTGCAATAAGCGGGCCGCTCTGATATTTCATTACCGCACCGATCTGCCAATCGCGCAGCACGTGCGACAGCGCCTTCATAACCATGCCATCGCCTTTCGTCCTTGGAGTGGTGTAGGTGCCGGAAATAGTCAGTTGGATGGGCTGGCTGAATCCGGAAAGCTGCTTATTCGTATCGCGATTGAACACATCGTTGTACACCGGCGGGTTAGCAGTGAAATACGGAGTGTCCGAGTTGACACCCAGGGCAAGCTCTTTGCTATAAACGAACGATCCCTGGATATCTAGCCCATGCGAATACCGCTTGGTCACTTTGGCCTGCAGCGAGTCATACCAGGTCTTCCCCATCGCCGGACCCCATGTTCCCGCGAGGGCGGAGTTCCACTGCGGAATGGGACGAATCGCGGCAATCAGGGTTGAAGTGGTCGGAAATCCAGGGTAGGGGAGTCCTCCCAGACCTCGGGCGATCACAGCAGGCGTACTAAGGGGTGAAAGCAGAAGTTGGCCGTCGGCCACACTGTTAATGTTGAGCGGGTTAGCGCCGCCGAATTTGGCCACATCCTTAATATCCAGGCCGTTGGTGTCTGTTGTGCTCAGGCCAGGTGCGCTAAACCATACTCCGCGGTTCCCTACGTAGCTGACGTCAACCACCAGATCGCGCGAGACCTCACGCTGCACGCCGATGCTAAACGTTAAGATGCGCGGCGGGCGGCCGTCCTCGTCCAGGATGATGAAGGGACTCTGGGGATTGTAGCAAGTAGAGTTGAGGGTGCCGGGACAAACGGTCCTGGTCGGATATTTGTTGGGGTCGAAGTTCGGCCAGCTAAGAGTGGGATTGCCAAACGGATTGCCCGGCCCATACGGATTCCCATTCTTCACATTTTGAATGGCGGGGATGCCGTATCCCGGGCCGTTGAAGGTATAGAAGTCGGCCGCATTTATCGAAACAAACGAACTGTTGGCTGTGGTTCCGTAGCTGAGCGCGCCGCCGGCTCGTAGAACCGTTTTGCGGTTGATCTGGTAAGCAATCCCAAGCCGCGGTCCAATCGCCCACGGATACGTCGACTGGAAGGTGCAGTTACAGCGTCCGGTCACACCGTCCTTGTTGTATCCCTCATATTGCACGTTGCCCGGCCGGCCAACGGTCGTGTTGATGTTGTTAAAGTTCGCCATCTGCAGGCGTCCGTACTGTTCCCTCAACGGAGTCTGGTAATCGTAGCGGATACCGTAATCCAGCGTCAGCTTGCGCGTCACTTTCCAGGTATCTTGCGCGAAGATTCCGATCGCATGATTGCCAAGCCTCTCTGAGGCATTCGGTTGGATTTGAAAGGAGTCAATTTGACCGAGAAGAAAGCTGGCATACCCGAATCCACTGGTGCTGCTCACGCCTGACTGGACTCCCTCCCATTGACTACTGGTCTCTCGAGGGGAGACCGCGAAGTTGCCAGCGCCATGGGTATACAGGACGCCGATCAACCCTTCCGTCTGAAGTTCCCCACCGAACTTGTAGGTGTGGTTATTCTTGACCCAGGTCAAGGTGGCATTTGCCGTTGGCTTCTCGTCATACAGGACGTTATCAGTCCCTGAGCCGACGGGAATGCTGTTACCGCCCGTTCCGCCGATCGCGGATAGACCCGTAAAATTCGGGAATATATTGGTGTAAAAACCCTTCAAGCCTTTGCCGTCACCCCCGCTGGAAATGGTCCCTGCGGGCGGGTTCAGCGTGCTTAGCTCATAGTTCTGCGGTTGGGATGGGGAGTAGGTATAGAGATAACCTACACCCAAATGCAGCAGCAACGTCGGCTTTAGGGTTTGATCGTAGTTCAGGCGAGTCGTGGTGGACCGGTTGTTGACGGGCACAACGCCGGTAAAAACCTCATCGAGACCATTGTGGTTGGGCTGGTCGGTCAACTGCCGCGACCAATACCCGGATATTTTGATCGTGGAACTGAGTGAGTGGTCGATCTTCACGGATGGATTGGTGGTGTGTTTGTAAGAGGTGTAGCCCGGCACACTGTAATTGTTGGTCAAAAGTGCGGCGTTTGGATTGTTCGGCAACGGCAAGAGGTTCTGGACCGCCAGCGAGATCGGATCCATGGAGGTCAACGGCATCTTCGCGTTCGGGTAAAGATCGCGGATGGGGAGGCCATCCGGCCCCGTACGGCTGGTTGAGGGATCGTACACGCCGAACTGCGGAATCCGGCGGCCGAGCGAATCGAGCAAGAGTTTGCCGCCTTGCGTGAGAAATTGTCCGGAACCTGCCCCTCCCGGGCAGGCGACTGCGGAGGCCGCCGGCAAAGGCGTCGGACAGACCTGTTGCGCAGTCGAGAAGTCGCCGGCTCGATAGGCTGGGGTCGGAACTGTGAATGTAGTAGTGTTGAAACCCTGGTTTTCGCGGAACTGTTCGAAGTTGAAGAAGAAGAAAGTCTTGTCGTGACCGTCATACACTTTCGGAATCTTGACGGGACCGCCGAAGGTGAAACCGTAGTCGTTGCGGCGCTGCTTGTTCACGATGTGGGTACCGCTGGAACAGACGGACCCGGTCGGATTCGCAGCCGTAATCGCCGTTGCGCCTGGAGTTGAGGTGTAGCATCTCTTGCTGTCGGACGTCCCTCCGTTGGTATAGGGGAGTCCGGCGTTTGTGGCTTCGTTGACCAAGTAGTCGTAGGCGCTTCCATGGTATTGGTTGGTGCCCGACTTCATGGTGAAGTTGAAGTACCCGCCCGCCGCCTGTCCGAACTCAGCAGCATAGTTGCTGGTCTGAACCGATACCTCCTGAATGGCTTCCACGCCTTGCTGGATGATGCCGGTTTGTCCCCGATAGAGTCCGTTGGTGGCGTCCTGGCCCTCAATGCGAATCGATTCGCTGTTATTGGGCAGGCCATTTACGCGAAGAACGAAATCCTGCTGAAACTGCATACCGGGCAGGAGAGTCACCGCCTGGAGAGGATTGCGGATCGCTCCGAAGCCGGCGCCCGTGCCGACCGTCAGCACCGGGAGATTGTCGATCCTGTCGACGGTGAAGTTGTGACTGACGTCGGCGCTCTCGGTCTTGAGCAGTGGAGCGGCATCGGTGACCATGATCACGTCCGCTACGCCGCCGACTTCGAGCTTGACGTCTTGCCGAACGCTGGTTTGCGCGCCGACAATCAAATTCTTTTGGACCACCTGCTTGAAGCCCGGCTGTTTCACTGTGAGTTCGTAGTTGCCGGGCGGAACCACAATCACGTAGTTGCCGGTAGCGGATGTGCCGCCTGCGAACACGGCGCCACTATCCGTGTTTTTGACTTCGAGCGGAGCGTTTGGGACCACCGAACCGGATGGATCGGTAACGGTCCCGGTAATTGAGCTGCCAATCTGGGCGAAGACAACTGCCGCCAGAAGAATTAAACACACTAAGACTGCGAATGTGCGCATGAGAACTCCCCCTCACAAAGCAACTGGTGCTTGGTTGTTTGACCAGAAGCAGTGGCCAAACGTCCCAGGGATACTATCGTTCAGTTATCTGGAAGTCAAGGGGCACGAGTACTAAGGCTCGGCCACACTTGCCGTACACTGGTGGGTCTTGCGATTATTCACGGCCATCGATGTTCCTAAGGACGTTAAGGCTGCGTTGGCGGCCTTGGTCGACCGGTTACGTCCTCTCGCGAAGCTCCACTGGATTCCAGTAGAGAAGCTACACGTCACCACAAAATTTATCGGCCAGTGGCCCGAAGATCGTCTGGAAGAGTTGAAGCGGGCGCTCCGAACCGTTAAAGTTGCTTCGCCAGTGGACGTGTCGATCCGTCGCATTGGCTGGCTTCCGAATCCTCACAGCGCGCGAGTTTTATACGCGGGCGTGGAGGCGAGTGAAACGCTCACTGCACTGGCAGCCGTTACCGAAAGCATCGTCGTGGCGGCCGGCGTTGCGGCCGAGCCCAGGATCTATCGCCCGCACGTGACGCTTGCTAGAACGCGCAAGACCGTTCCCTTGGATGCATTGAAACGTGCGCTGGCGGAAATTGAGCCTGCCGACATCGGACACTACACCACCTCCTCCTTTTCGCTATATTTGTCCGCTAGCGGAACGTACACTAAGCTGGAGGAATTTAGCCTTCTCCCATGACTGGAACACTTGTGCCGGGACTACTCGCAATCCTGATCGCCTACCTGCTGGGCGCCATTCCCTTTGGATACCTTCTGACGCGCTTCACGACCGGCAAGGACGTACGTGCCGAGGGCAGTGGGAATATCGGTGCGACCAACGTCCTGCGGACGGCTGGACGAGGCGCGGGCATCGCCACCCTGGTGCTCGACATGGCGAAGGGCTACGCCGCCGTATGGATCGCCGCGCTGCTCACCGACAACTCGCCCGGATGGATGGCGGACGCCGCACTGGCGGTCATGGTGGGGCATGCATTCCCGATCTTTCTGGGATTTAAAGGCGGCAAAGCGGTAGCCACGTTCACGGGGGCATTTTTATATCTGACGCCAATTCCTTCGCTGGCCGGTATCATCGTGTTCGTGATCACCGTGGTTATTACGCGCTACATCTCGGCGGCCTCGATTCTGGCGGCCGCGACATTTCCTCTGGGCGTATGGCTGATCTCGCATCCGACGCTGAATGAGCTTCTCGCCGCACTGATCGCGGCAGGGATCGTGGTCTATCGGCACAAAGAAAATATGAAGCGCATGCGTACTGGCAAAGAACCTGTATTCCGCTGGGGCCATTCGTGAAGCTGGCGATTATCGGAGGCGGAAGCTGGGGTACGGCGCTCGCCATGGTGCTGGCTCCGCGTTCCGAATCGTTGAAGTTGTGGATTTACGAAGCCGACCTCGCCGAGCGCATTTCACGTTCCCGCGTTAACGATATTTTTCTTCCCGACCTGCATCTTCCCGATCGCGTGGAGATAACCACCGAGCTGGCGACCGCGCTAAAGGGCGCCGATATCGTACTGGGCGTGATGCCTTCCCACCACGCGCGCAATATTTATTCTGCGATGCGGCCGCATCTGACTCCGTCGATGATCCTGGTGAGCGCCACCAAGGGTCTGGAGCAGGGAAGCCTGCTTCGGATGTCCCAAGTAGTCGAACAGGTAACTGGCGAAAGTCGTATCGCCGTCCTCTCCGGCCCGACCTTCGCGCGCGAGGTGGCGGCGGGAAACCCGACGGCGGTGGTGATTGCGTCTTCCAATGCCGAGGTCGCCCTCTGCGTCCAGGAAGCGTTTTCCGGACCTACCTTCCGCCTCTATACCAATGCCGATCCGGCAGGGGTCGAGGTCGGAGCCGCCCTGAAGAACGTGATCGCGATCGGGGCTGGCATCTGCGAAGGACTGGGATTGGGGCACAATCCTACGGCCGCCCTAATCACCCGGGGGTTGGCCGAGATCACCCGCCTTGCCATCGCTATGGGCGGGCAAGCGAAGACCCTGACGGGCCTCGCTGGCTTGGGCGACCTGGTATTAACCTGTAGTGGAGATTTAAGCCGTAATCGATACGTAGGTAAGGAGTTGGGACGAGGACGCCGGCTGCCCGAGATCCTCGGGTCGATGCGGATGGTGGCGGAGGGTGTGGAAACTTGCGGAGTTGCGGTCGCTCTGGGAGCCAAGTTCGGGGTGGATATGCCGATCGTTCAACAGATGGACGCCGTCATGGGGGGCCGGAAGACTCCTCAGGACGCCGTTCGGGAGCTGATGGACCGATCCCTTAAAGGCGAATAGCCGAAACCTTCTCCGGAAGGGTGGGTTTAGAAGGATATGGAGGCTGCTGCCGTCCTGGAACAAGACGCCCAGTTGATGCTGCGAGTCGGCGAGGGGGATGACAGCAGCTTCGCATTATTGCTCGAACGGCACAGGGGACCCGTAGTGCACTTCCTATATCGAATGGTCCAGAACCAGGCGGTATCGGAGGAGCTGGCCCAGGAAGTGTTCCTCAGGGTCTACCGGAGCCGCTCGACCTACGAGCCCACGGCGAAATTTACTACCTGGCTGTTCCGCATTGCCACGCACGTGGCTCTGAATTCCATACGCGACGGTAAGAAAGAAAAAGGCCACGAGAGCCTGGATGTAGAAACTTCCGACGGCATGGAGCGCCAGGTGGCGGACAGCCAGCCGACGGTAGAGCAGGAGTTGGTCCAGAACGTGAAGCGGCGCGAGGTGAGGCAGGCGATCGAAGCCCTGCCCGCGAAACAGCGTGCGGCTGTATTGATGCACAAGTATGAGGGCCTGGATTATGCGCAGATCGCGG
>Ga0207674_10003535_pt1 | contig 19080 bp, 17 predicted proteins | sample KBSCornC72_FD_184303 | JGI IMG/M metagenome (GOLD analysis project Ga0207674, IMG submission 184303) | Corn rhizosphere microbial communities from Kellogg Biological Station, Michigan, USA - KBS Corn C7-2 (SPAdes) (version 2) | ecosystem: Host-associated > Plants > Roots > Rhizosphere > Soil ... | reverse complement strand
TCCATCGTGGTTGCGATCCAGGATAGACGCGAGCCCGCCGATACCCGGGACCTGCCGCTCGATGTGCTGTTGTTCCTGCTGAAGCACCTGTCCCGCTGACGCGTTCGCGCCCTGCGCCGAGCGAGCACGTGCCAGACTCGCCATGACAATAGGCGCGAGGATCATGAGGACTTTGCTCGCACTATGCAGGTCGATGCCACTTGCCTTGGCGACACCTTGCTGGATGGGCGCCTGACGCTGGCCAAAGATGTGGCCGAGTATGCCACCGGCATTGAACGCGTTAGGGTCGGCTACCGCTTGCTGTGGCGCATTCAGCACTGGAGACGCGCTGTGATCGCGAGTCAGCGCCTGGTCCAGCGCGGCTCCTCCGTCGGGAGTAGAAGCGTTGCGCGAGAGACCGGCGATCAACAGTGGGAGCGCCACAGACACGGCTTTCGCCGCCGTGCCTTCATCGGTGCCGAGCTGCTGACTGATCTGCTTGAGTGTGTCGCCGCTCAGCTGTTGTCCAATCGTGTCGAGGATTCCCATTCGCACCTCCACATCGCGTCGAGACCGCTATCAGATACAGAGAGGAATACGAGGGCTCTGTGCCCGAGTCGTGATCTAGCGACACCCGTGGAGAAGTGGAAGGGAACGCCGAGTACTTACGGGCGCGCGAAGCCTGCGAGCGTCGCACCGGACACGTCGATCGCCTCCTTCGCGTTCCAGCGGTCCCGGCCATTGTACAGAAACGCGAATGCCAGCACTTCGCCGTCTCGCGCCGTGACGTACCCGGCGAGGCCGATCACGTCGTTCGTCGTGCCCGTTTTGGCGTGCAGGTTCCCCTGCGCAGGGGTGTAGCGCATGCGATGCCGAAGCAACTCCGACTCTCCCGCCACGGGCAATGATGCGTGGAAGTCGGCGGACCATGTTGAACGATGCGCGTACGACAGCAATTGAACGAGCGAGCGCGCCGTCACGCGATCGAGCGTGGAGAGACCACTCCCGTCGGTAGCCATCACATCGTTCGAGGCCGCACCGACCTTGTCCGCCATGAACTTTTTCAGAATGGTGTTGCCGAACTCCGCTGACCCAACCCGATCGGGACTGGAGACCTGCGCAACGTCGCGGAACAAGAGCTCCGCGAAGTGGTTGATGCTCTCACGATTCATAGCCGCGGCGAGGCGTGCGAGCATTGGAGACGCCAGGGACGCGACGGTGACGGCGTTTGGTGATGCGGCTCCAGCTCGCACCTGACCGGTCACCGTTACTCCTTGTGCCGCCAGCGCGGATCGCAGCATTCCCGCGACCCACGGTGCAGGATCGTCGATCACGACGAGATAGGATCGAGAGCCGGCTCTGGAGCCGATCCATCCGCGTACGTCGATGCGTCCGTCGGCGAGTCGACGAATGGACAGCTTTGCGGCCTTACTCCCGGCGACGGTCCGCATGTTGTTGATCACGGGTACCGTGCTCGATGGAGGATCGAGCGTGACGGTCGCACCACCGCTGGCCTGCGGCGTGATCACGACCGTCGCCAGGTTCTCGTTCATCGACAGCGCGGACACGCGCGCGGCGTAACCGGACTCCAGGTACCGCGCGAGCCAGCCGTCAGGGACGCGCTTGGACTCGAACGCGGACGCATCGGCGATCAGGTCGCCGTTCACACGCTTGATGCCGCTGCCGGCGACCATGCGCGCGAGGGAGGCCATCGGTCCTTCGGCCGGCGCTTTGTAGTAGCGAGTCGAGAGGCCGGGATCACCACCACCGCGGAGCACGAGGTTGCCAGACAGCGTGCCATCGGGACCAATGGGCCCATCCCGAAGGACCGTGGTGCTGAATTGATGCTCAGGGCCGAACGTGTCGAAGGCCAATGCCGCCGTGAAGAGCTTCATCGTGGACGCCGGCACCATGAGGTCACCGGAGTTGGCCGAAAAGAGGGTATCGCCACGCGTCAGTGAAACGATCATTGCCCCCCAGTTGCCGCTCCGGACGCGCGCATTCAGGAACGTCCCGATATCGGCGGTGAGGGCTTCAGCGGAGGTCGGGGCGGTGTAGCGGAGCGCTGGCGGCGGCCGGCGGCTGGCCGACGTCCGGGTGGTTTTGACGCCGCTCGACTTTGTCCTGGCGCGGGTGGAGGTTTTCGATCCGCTCGTGCCACCGTTAGGCGGTCGAACGCCGCCATTCTGGGCGGCGGAGCTTCGGAAGGGAACGGCGAGACCGGCGGCCGTCGAGCCGAACAGGAGTAGAAGCCCCAGCGCGCGCCGGGGCGAGAAAATGTGCGTACAGGTCACGATGTGAGACGTGGCAACAGGCGTTCCGGGTACAGTCCAGCGTGAATTGGGCTCGTCCGGCTGTCGCCGCGGGGAAGGCCGGCGTCAATGGGGCACCACCGCTCTTGTACCGCTAGAGCTTGAAGAAGATACGCCGACGATGGAGGACCCAGAGGATGCCGAGCCACACGAGGACGAAGGTGATCGCAAACAGCAACGATGCGTTGCGGGGCTCCAGCCAGGACGCGTAGAACGTCTGGTAGATCCAGGTCTCGAGCGCGATCGGTTTGCCGTCGGACTCGACCTTGAGGATCGAATAGATGAGCCGCGCCATGATCCCGGAGCCCGCGAACGCGATCAACGGATTCATGCCGTAGATCACAAACGGTTTGGTCCAGCCCGTCACGCGGTGTTCATCGATGATCCACATGCAGGTAGCCAAGGCGACCGCTGCCATCCCGGCCGTGAAGAGGACGTATGAGCTCGTCCACAGGCTCTTGTTGATCGGGAACGACCAGTGCCACATCAAACCGGCCATCATCGCGATGCTACCGACCGCGAACATCCCCGTGAGGCGTTCGCTCAAGGACCGCGGTGATCTTATCCAGCGGCCACAGATGACGCCCAGCATCGCGGTACCGATCGCCGGAATGGTTGAAAACGGGCCTTCGGGATCCCATGTCAGGCTGTTGATCCAGAGATGGTTGCCGTACTTGCCCCAATCGAGCAGCAGCCGGTCGAAGTACGCGGCGAGGGTCTCGGGCGGAGTGTTCAGGACGTCGACGCCGAGAAACCCGTTAGGCGGCACGGGCAGCAAGGTCATTGCGAACCAGTAGCCGAACAGGAGGGTCGCGAGGATCACGACCTGCTGCTTGAGCGTCGTCCGAAACGTCAAAAGGGCGGAGAACGTGTAGGCGAGGCCGATGCGCTGCAGCACGCCCATGATCCGCCAGTGATGCAGGCGATCCACGACGCGTTCGACGAACGTCGGGTTCGCGATCCCGTCGATCGCCGTCCACGTGAAGTACGGGAACCCGTTCACGAGCAGCCCGACGAGGAAAATCAGCATCCCTCGGCGAACGACCTGCCGGATCAGCGCGCCTTCGTCGTCGCCACGAGCACGGCGTGCCTCGAGCGAGAGGTGTGTCGTGATGCCGGCGATGAACAGGAAGAACGGAAAGATGAGGTCCGTGGGCGTCCACCCGTTCCATGTCGCATGCTCCAGCGGCGGGTAGATCGCGCTCCACGTGCCCGGGTCGTTCACGAGCAACATGCCGGCAATCGTCATCCCACGAAACACGTCCAACGAGAGCAGACGCTCGCGAGTGGGCCGAGGGACTGGCGGCGGTGCGTACGTCTGAACGGGCGTGGTGGTCCGCTCTGGCGTCAGCGTCGCAGCGCTCATGAGCTCACCTCTGGGTCGTGCATTATGAAGAGTACGCGCGGGGATGGGCACCGCGCGAGACGCTCTCCGCCCCCGGCTCCGGGTCGCGGGTCAAACGGGCCGTCAGAACGAGGACGAGCGATCCTGGCGAACCGTGACCGATGGCCGCGCCTGCGAGACCGTCCGGGTAGGTCGAGGGGGGCGCCAATCGACCTGGGCGCCGGCCGTGGTGTCGGTGTCACGCGCGGCCCACTTGAAGAACACGACCGTCATGACGACGTAGAAGAACAGCCCGCCCGGGATCCACATGATGAGGCCACCGATCTGCTGGTCGCTCAAAGGGGTGATATCCCAGACGCGGGGCGCGATCGAGTAGGCCGGGTAGAGCACGTGATCGGCCATGGCGATGTAGATGGACACGATCGACATGGGGATCACCATCAGGAAGCAGTACAGCATCTGTCCCGGATAGGAGAGCCGGGGCAGCTCGGGCAGGGGGCTCAAGAACGGCCACCACATCAGCACGGACGCGACCATCAGCGTGAGGTGCTGTACGATGTGGATGGGGTGGTACTCCATCGCCGTGTTGTACATCGGCGGGAGGTGCCAGAGCGCGATGACGACGTTGAAGATGATGAAGCAGTGGATTGGCTTGGTGATCGTCCGCGCTACGGCACCGATCTTCGCGTTCGCGAGAAACGGACGCAGCATCCACCCGGGTGTGCCCACGAGGAGCAGCGGCGGCACCGCGAGCGCAAGCACGAGGTGCTGCACCATGTGCGCGCTGAACAGGTACGTGTCGCTCAGATCGTGGAGCGGACCGTTCAGCGACAGGAAAATCACCAACAGGCCAGAGAAGAACGCGACCTGCTGGCGCCGGCGCAACACGGGAGGCTCGGCGCCGGCGTGGAGAGCGCGTTCGCGGAGATGTCGGGCGCCCCACACGTAGGCACCGCCTAACGCGGTGAGGCCGATGACGGTGCTCCAATGGATCGTCCACATGGTCCACCCCACCTGAGCGACGGGGTGGACGAGGGCGTACGCGACGATCCCGAGACCGAACCACATGGCGAGAAAGTCCTACTGGTCCAACAGGAGGAGCCTGAGCAGCTCGTCAGGATCCAAGGCGAACGGCGAGGTGGCCGAACAAAAACATCAGGCTGATGAGCGTCACGACGGCAATGATGAGCGGCCCGGTGAACAGCGCGCGGAAGAGCCTCGCGTCGTATTTCAGGTGCATGTAGAACAATACGACGATGGCGAACTTCACCGCCGACATGATCAGCAGGCTTGGAACGAAGAGCTTCGTCCTCGTGAACGCAGGGATATAGTAGACCCACACTTCCACGACGGTGATCGCCGTCAGGATGAGCGCCACCCACTTGTACTGCTTCCAGGTGGGGTGGGCATGTGCGTCGTGGGCGGCCGCGTGCGCGCCGCCCGCCGCGCCATGGCTGTCAGGCGTTCCTCCCCCGCGGGGAGCCGTGTCGTTGTGCGCCATGGTCGGCTCCTTACTTGATGAGGTAGACGAGCGTGAAGATCGCGATCCAGACGACGTCGACGAAGTGCCAGTACAGCGCCGCGATGTCGACGTTGATCGCGTCACCGGGCCCGAGCCCGCGCTTGTAGTCGATCGCCAGCAGGGTGCCAAGCCAGATCACGCCGGCGGTGACGTGCGCGCCGTGGAAGCCGGTGAGCGTGAAGAACGACGACCCGAACAGGTTCGTTCGGATCGACAAGCCTTCGTGCACGAACGACGTGAACTCGTAGGACTGGAAGCCGAGGAACGTCGCGCCGAGAATGCACGTCATCCACAACCACAACTTCGATGATCCGAGGATGCGGTCACCTAACGTGGGCTTCGGGAGGTTACGGTTCTCGACAGCCGCGAGCGCGAGCACCATGGCCAGCGACGACATGAGCAGCACGAACGTCGACGCCGAGGTCACCGGGATATTCAGAATGGGCTTGAGCGCGGTCGCGCACACTGGCGGATTGCACGCCTCATGCGGGAACGGCCCGACGACGCTGCGTCCCTTGTAGATCAGGTACGTAGAGATCAGCGACGCGAACAGCATGCACTCCGACCCGATGAACGCCCAGACCGCGATCTTGCGGCTGTCGAGGCCCGTGGTCGTGTAGTGATGGCCGTGTGGGCCGGCTTCTATGTGGTCGAGCGCTGGAGAAGCGGACATTCTACTCGGCTAGTGGTGGTCTGGTTCGAGTGGGCTCGTCACCCACGCGTAGAGGAATCCAACGATCATCGTCGCGCCCAGCGCAATCAGCGCCGCCGCGACCGTCTTGTCGTCCTTGTGGATGAAGATCAGCCCCGACAGCATGACGATGATGCCGGCGGCGACGAAGAGCGGCTTGATCGTTGGAGTCGGCATCGGAATGCCGAGCTCCTTCGCGCTTCGTCGGTCCCTCTCGATGTGGACCGGCTTCGCGTCCGCTGCCTTCTCCTGATCCGACCAGCCCGCGTGCGTGTGCGGGATCTCCGAGGTCCGCTCCGGGTGCGTCAAATCCCACAGCGGGTAGCGCGACTCGACGAGCGGAATCTCGGCGAAGTTGTACTCGGGCGGTGGGGAGGGAATCGACCACTCGAGCGTCGCCGCATCCCACGGATTGTCCGGCGCGGGCGCGCCATGCGTCTTGCTGCGGAAGAAGTTCCAGACGAAGATCGCCGTCGAGAACACCAGCATGAACGCGCCGATGCTCGAGATCAGGTTGAACGTGTCCCACCCCTGGCCGGCGTCATACGTGTAGATGCGCCGCGGCATGCCTAACAACCCGGAGAAGTGCATCGGGAAGAAGGTCAGGTTCATCGCGATGAAGTTCAGCCAGAAGTGCCAGGTCCCCAGCTTCTCGCTCATCATGCGGCCGAACATCTTCGGGAAGTAGTGATAGATCCCGGCGAAGATGCCCATGATCGAGCCGCCGAACAGCACGTAGTGGAAGTGCGCAACGATGTAGTATGTATCGGTCTGCTGGAGGTCCGCTGGCGGCGAGGCGTGCGATACGCCGGAGATACCGCCGATCGTGAACAACGCCACGAGACCAATGGCGAACTTCATCGCCGTCGTGAAGCGGATCGAGCCGCCCCACATGGTAAAGATCCAGTTGAAGATCTTCACGCCGGTCGGGATACCGATGAGCAGCGTGGTGAGGCCGAACACGGTGTCAGCGATCGGACCCATGCCGACCGAGAACATGTGGTGAGCCCACACGCCGAAGCCGAGGAAGCCGATGAGGATACCCGAGTAGACCATGACCGGGTAACCAAAGAGCGGCTTTTTCGAGTTCGTGGGGAGAACCTCGGACACGAGCCCGAACGCGGGCAGGATCAGGATGTAGACCTCCGGGTGTCCGAAGATCCAGAACAAGTGCTGCCAGAGCAACGGATCGCCGCCGGCACCGATCTCGTAGAAGTTCGTCCCGAAGAACCGATCGAACTGCAGGAAGAACAGCGCGATCGTGATGACGGGGAACGCCAGCACGACGAGGAACTGCACGACGAACGACATCCATGTGAACATCGGCATGCGCATCAGGTTCATCCCGGGGGCGCGCATGTTGATGATCGTCGTGATGAAGTTGAACGCCGCGGCCAGCGACGAGATGCCGAGGATCTGGATGCCGAGCACCCAGAAGTCGATGTGCAGCCCCGGCGAGAACTGTCGCGTCGTGAGCGGGGCGTAGCCGAACCACCCGCCATCGGGCGCGGCGTTGAAGAAGATCGGCAGTGTGATGAACAAGCCGCCGAACAGGTAGACCCAGTAGCTGAACGCGTTCAAACGCGGGAATGCGACGTCGCGCGCGCCGATCTGCAGCGGAATAAGGAAGTTGAAGAACGCGGCCGACAGCGGCATGATGGCCAGGAAGACCATCGTGGTGCCGTGCATCGTGAACAGCTGATTGAACATCTCAGCCGACACCAGCGTCCTGTTCGGCCCCATGAGCTGGGCGCGAATGATGACAGCCTCGAGCCCGCCAAACAGGAAGAAGAAGAGCGAGGTGTAGAGATAGAGCACCCCGATCCGCTTATGGTCGACCGTGGTCAGCCAGCTCCACAGCCCGGTGTGTTCTCCGGACTCGGTTCCAGCGTACGACGGTGAGGCAGCGACAGTGGCCATGGGTCTTCGGTTGCTACGAGGGTGAAAGTCGTTCGTCGGCGTTAGGTGCTGATAGTGCGGCAATCACTACTGATCGAGCGCGGTGAGTGAAGGCGGCGTCCCAGCCCCACTCACCGAGGACACGCTTACCGCAGAGCCTGCAAGTAAGCGACAATGTCCGCAATCTGCTGATCCGAGAGTCCACCGAGCGACTGCGAGACGGTCGCGCCCATGATGGGATCGCGCTGACCGAGGCCAAGCGTCGGCATCGCCGCACCGGGCTTCATCAACCGCGCGTTCTTGATCCAGAGCCTCAAGTGACGGGCATCGTTAGGATAGATCCCGGCGCCGATCGTGGAGCGACTCGCGATGTGCGTGAGATTCGGCCCGATGGGCGACGCCGCTACAGTACCGCGAACCGTGTGGCAGCCGATGCACGCACTGCGCGCAAACTGCTGGGCACCGCGCTGCGCATCGCCCGTGATGTTGTCCGGGAAGCTGAGCCCGGCGGGGACTGGCGTATCGGGCGAGGCGTAGTCCGGAAGCGACTCCATGGGGAACGTGTAACCGGCCGGCTGCTGCGCGACGGCGACCGCAGGCGTCACGGGGACCGGCGCTGGGGTAGCCGATGCAGGTCGGGTTGGAGCACCCGGTCGGCGCGTCGTGTCTGCTGGCTGAGGAGTAGGTGGCGCCGGTGGCGCCGCGGCGAACGCGGCGGGCGACAGCTGATGCTGCACCCACCCATCGAACTCCGTTGGCGTGACGACGAACGTGCGGAACCGCATATTCGCGTGAGACGCGCCGCAATATTCGTTGCAGCTCCCGTTGAAGACCGTCGTGCGGAGCGACGTGTCCGGAGTGAACCACAGGTAGTTCGTGTGGTTCGAGATGAGGTCACGCTTGCCGCCGAGCTGCGGAATCCAGAACGAGTGGAGCACGTCCTTGGTCCGCAGCGTGAAGTTCACGGTGCGCCCAATGGGCAGATACAGATCGTTCGCGGTGACCAGCGTGTCCACGCGACCGGTCGGCGTGCGCGTCGTGTACTGCGGGTAGCGGAACTCCCACCACCACTGGTGACCGACGACCTCGACCTGCAGCGCGTTCGGCACGGCGCGCGCCTGTGTGCGGAAGATCGTGCGGACGGTGGGGATCGCGATGAATGTCAGAATAACAGCTGGCGCGATCGTCCATGAGATCTCGAGCGCCGTGTTGCCGTGCACGTGCCGCGGCTCGTCGGCGTCGCTGCGCCGACGGAACCGAACGATCGTGTAGAGAAGAATCGCCTCGACGACAATGAACACGAACGTCCCCCAGAACAGGAGCTTGTCCCAGAGCGACTTGACCTCCGTGTTGAATTCCGTCGTGTTGTTGAACGTCGAGTTAGGGTAGCCCTTTCCGTAGGATCCGCATGCTGCGATTGCCAGCGCGAGTCCGGTGAGGATGGCTATGGAAGCGAGCTGGCGCGGACGAATCTTCCAGTGCATTCGTTCCCCGAAAACCGGCGTTATGAAGGGCACCGCGCACGTTCCGCGGCGTCACGGCGACTACCGAACAGCCAACAAAAGGTATTGGACCCTCAGAGGCGAATCAAGCAGCGAGCAATGTTCGCGCGTGTGCGCGAAACGCACGATCATCGCATGAGTCGACACGACGACGCGCGATCACTTCGTCGCGTCGTCTTCCTCGACGGCATGCTTCTCTTTCGTCTTCGCGACGGAGATCTCGAGCTGAGTGCGGATCTGGGCGACCGCCTCGCGCAATGAGCGGAGCTTCGCCTGGTCGCCGCCACCCCGCGTCGCAATGAGTAAGAGCGCGCTCACCTGATCGGAGATCATTCCGAACTGGCCCTTGAGCAGACCAACGAGTGGAGCGCCGGAACGACGGAGCTGCGCCCCGAACTGTGCCGTGTTCTGCTGCGAACGAACGGCGATCGCCATGCGCTCCACGATCCCGTGGAGGCGCTGCACCGCGGCAGTTGCCTCGTCGAGCGTTGCCATCTTCGCGAGGCCAGCACCATCAAGCTTGGGTCCACTAGCCATGTCGATTCACCGGACGCGCTCCATGCGCGGGTTTGGTTTGAGCGTGCGGCCCGCTCTCGCATGCGCCGCACCATCGAGGGTCACGACATCCGCGACGAACCCGAATCGTCCGCTCGTGAGCGCCGTCCCCACGCCGTACGCATCCACTGGCACGCCTTCCTCCTCGAACTGGCGAATGCGGGTCACAGTGATCGAGCCCGAGACGAGAATCTTGATGTCGCCGAACCCCTCCGCGTCGAGGGCGTTCCTGACGTTCCAGACGAGGTGCGAATTCACACCGGTCGGAACGAACCCGCCCATCACGGGAATGATCGACTGGTCCACCAGGTGCTCCGACGTCGCGAGCTGCACTCCCCACACTCGGCTTTCCTGCGAGCGTGCCACGGCGAGCGCAGTCGCCACCGAATCGTTGTCGTAGTCCACCGGCACCACGAGCATCGTGCGATCGGGCGTGTGCGCAACGCACGCGCGCACCGCGGCAACTGTATCGCCAAGGTACGCGGCGACGAGCGCGTGCGGTACGAGAATCAGTGGGGGTTGCGTCCGGGAGCTCTGCGCCACACCGCTCAGCTGCATCGTTCCGCCGATCTGCGCCGCGAGCGCATCGCCGCGCTGGAGCAGCCAGTGGTCGTTGCGCGCCGGGAGCGTCATTACAGGCTTCGGGCGGGCGGCCTCCACGAGCGAGCGGGCGTTTGTCGTGACGCGCGTACGGCGCGACACCACTCCCACGCACATCGGTGCGAGGTGCCCAAACTGATCGAACCGACCGTCCACCGTCATCACCGTTTCATCCGCGTCGATTCGATCGCCGTCGTACAGCGCGTGGACCGTGAGCTGCGTCCAATCCTCGACGCCCATCCTCAGCACGGCAATCGCTTCATCGATTCCGCCAAGAAGCCCCGATTGCTCGCTCGAGAACTGGACCGTAACGAGCGGCGAGCGACCGTCGGCAATCAGGACATCCCGCGCCCACACGGCGGTGGGATGCGAAAAGTCGCCGCGACGGAGCTGCTCTGCGGGCAGATCGAACGATGCGGAGTCGAGTCGTTTGCGACGACGGGGCATTCTAGTGCGAGACCCTTCCCACCGTCATTTCAGGTGCGTCGCGGCCGGCCAGCCGCGTCGAAGGCGACGCTGTACTCGGTCGTTGCCCCGTAGGTCATTGGCTTCTCGATACCAGTCATGCCGCGAGGGTCGAGCACCCGATCCAGATCCTCGCGAGTCATGAGGCCGCGATCACAGACGAGGTCGTACACACCTCGCCCCGTCGCGAGCGCCTCTTTCGCGATCTCCGTCGCTGTCTCGTACCCGAGCACTGGAACGAGCGCGGTGACGATGCCGATTGAATTTTCCACGAACCAGCGCATCCGGTCGGGGTTCGCCGTGATATCGTCCACGCATCGGGTGCGGAGGACGACGAGCGCCTGCTTGAGCGAATCGATCCCGTGCAGGAGGCGAAACGCGATGATCGGCTCGAACACGTTCAGCTGCAGCTGACCTGCTTCGGCTGCGAGCGTCACGGTTACGTCGCCACCGATGACGTCGAAGCACACCTGGTTCACGACCTCGGGGATGACCGGGTTCACCTTGCCCGGCATGATCGACGACCCCGGCTGCATCGCTGGCAAATTGATCTCGCCGAGGCCGGCGCGCGGACCGGAGCTCAGCAGCCGAAGGTCGTTGCAGACCTTGGAGATCTTCACCGCGCAACGTTTGAGGACGCCGGAAAGCTGGACGAACGCTCCAGTGTCGGCCGTGGCTTCGACGAGATCCGGCGCGGTGATGAGCTCGAGTCCCGAAACGGCCGAGAGATGACGTCGCACGGCCTCGGCATAGCCCTCGGGCGCGTTGATCCGCGTTCCGATCGCGGTCGCGCCCATGTTGATCTCGCGGATCAGCGCCTGGGCCTCACCAAGTCGGTCGACGTCTTCGAGGATCGTGTGAGCGAATGCGCTGAACTCCTGGCCTAACGTCATAGGCACAGCATCCTGCAGCTGGGTGCGGCCCATCTTCAGGAAGGCGCCGAACTCTTCGCCCTTCTTGAGGAACGAGGCGCACAGCGCTCGCATTGCGTCGCGGAGCCCCTCGATGCCGTTGTGAAGCGCGAGCTTCACGGCGGTGGGATAGACGTCGTTCGTGGACTGGCTCAGGTTGACGTGCGTATTCGGGCTGATCGTGGCGTAGTCGCCTCGCGATCGACCGAGCAACTCGAGCGCCCGGTTCGCGATGACCTCGTTGGCATTCATGTTCGTCGACGTCCCAGCGCCGCCCTGTATCATGTCCACGAGAAAGTGCTCGTGATGGCGACCGGTCCGGACCTCGCGCGCGGCGCGCACGATCGCGTCGGCGATCTCGGGGCCGAGCAGACCAAGCTCCGCGTTCGCGAGCGCCGCGGCTTCCTTCACGGCGGCGAGCGCTTCGACCAGAGTGGGGAACTCGCGTAAGGCGATGCCGGTAATCGGGAAGTTCTCGAGTGCGCGCAAGGTCTGAACGCCGTATAAAGCGTCGTCCGGGATCTCGCGCTCTCCGAGAAGATCGTTTTCGACGCGCACATGGTGGCCGCCGAAGCCGAGCGTGCGGCCACGCCCGACGATCGTCGCGTCGGTGGCTGCCAGACGCTGCGAGATCGCTCGCGCGGCGCGACCGATGAGCGCCGCGTAGAGTTGCGGGTGCTCCTTCAACATGTCCTGCACCTTCTCGCTCCGCAGCACGAGCACATCGGTTTGCTGCAGCGCGCGCGCGCTCGTACCGTGCTTCGAGTCATCGAGCAGTAGCCCTTCACCCACGGCTTCGCCCGCGCCGAGCGTCACGAGCCGGATCGGTCGGCTGTTCATCTGCTTTTCGATCGCGACGGCGCCGCTCACGACCAGCGCCAGGAACGCGCGCGGGGAACCTTCCTCGAACAGCATCTCGTCGGCCTTGTATCGGACGGGCGCCACCAGCCGGGCGAGCTGGTGGTATGCCGAATCCGTGAGCCCGTCGAGGAAGGAGATGGCGCGAAGCTGGTCGCGAATGGCCGTGGTAGACATGGCCGGGAAGCTAATGCAGCCGCGTATAGCTTCGCGACTCAACCAAGAGCCATCAGCCATCAGCTCAAAGGGCGGGGTTCAACCGGCGAAGAGATCCGTCTGCGTGTCAGACCGAGGCGGCGGGTTCGAGACGGTCTCGGTCTCGTCATCCGGCGTTCCGAACGGGATACCGACGCGCGCGCACAGCGACTGAAAGAATTGGCGCAACCCGTCGCGATAGTGCTGGCTCAGCTGATGGCCCTCTGCGTACGAGCGCGCGTACCGGTCGGCGAGGTGAGGGAACTGCTCCGCAATAAACGGCAGGTATCGCGCGCGCGCGGTGGCGCGAAGCCGGAGGGCGCAGGCGTTCACATGCGTTGCGCCGGCAGTGGCGACCTGTCGAACGAGATTGTCGAGGTCCGATGGGTCATCCGTAATGCCGGGGAGCACAGGCATCACGTTGATTCCGACGTCGATTCCTGTAGCGCTGAGCCGAGCGACGGCGCGAATCCTCGCGTCGGGTGTCGGGGCGCGCGGCTCGATGAGTCGTGCGAGCTCGCGACGCATGGTGATGAGCGACAGATGGACGGTAAGGGACGAGCGCTCCGTGATTCGCCTCAGAATATCCACATCACGAGTAATGAGCGGACTCTTCGTGATGATCACGACCGAGAGTCCGTCATGTCTGGCGAGCGTCTCGAGCACGCCCCGCGTCACTCGGAACCGGCGCTCCGCCGGCTGATACGGATCGGTCGCCGTACCTACCACGACGACCTCGCCGCTCGTCAAAGCCCGAAGACGCGGACTACCGGGCCGCAATTCATGCCCGAGAATGGCGGCCGCGTCGTTCTTCACGAGCACATGTCGCTCGAACGCGAGCCACGGCGGCATTCCTTCGATTTCGGCTCTGAGCTCGTGGCTCGAGGTGCTGGCGGACAGCGCGCGATCGACGGCGTAGCGATGGGCGTAGCGCGCGTAGCAGTAGGTACAGCCGAACGCGCAGCCCACATACGGATTGATCGACCAGTAGTCCATGCCAGTGGACTCGGGCCCGTTGAGCAACCCTCGCGCTCGGGCAGCGTGATAGCGAATGTCCTTCTGCTCGCCTATGCTCGGCAACGGAGGGAGCGCCGCCGTTGGCTCATTGGGGAGCAGAAGCTCCTGCACAGCGCGGTCGGCGCTTAGGCGATCCAGCTTCACGTTTGTATATACCGAACAAATGCCGAATTCTCAAGCGGGTTTGGCTCACACGATCATCGTCGTGCCGTGCTACAACGAGGCACGCCGACTGGAGACGCGCGCGTTCACGGAGTTCCGCCGGAACGGTCATCGCGTGGAGTTTTTGTTCGTCAACGACGGCAGCCGCGACGAAACACTCGCCTTGCTGCAGCGGTTGCGTTCCGACTCGCCGGACACGATTCGCGTGAGGGATCAGCAGCCCAATCAGGGCAAGGCAGAAGCAGTCCGCGGGGGACTGCTCGAGGCGCTCGACGGCGGAGCGGACTTCGTCGGCTACTGGGACGCCGACCTCGCCACTCCTCTCACTGCGATTCCAAAGTTTCTCGAGGTGTTCGGGGAGCGCCCTGCTGTGAACGTCGTTTTGGGCTCACGCGTCAAGCTGCTCGGGCGCTCCATCGAGCGCCACGCGTGGCGCCACTACCTGGGCCGCGTGTTCGCGACGCTCGTGTCCGAAATGCTGCGCCTCCCTGTCTATGACACGCAGTGCGGCGCGAAGCTCTTTCGCTCGACTCCGGAGCTCCGCCGTATTCTTGCGGAGCCGTTCGGTACGGCATGGCTCTTCGACGTGGAGATTCTGGCGCGTCTGATCGGACAGAGTCCGAGCGGAACCGCGGCGGTCGAGCGGTATCTCTACGAGCTGCCGCTGGACGAATGGCGGGATGTCCCCGGGTCGAAGCTGACGCGCGCGGCGTACGTGCGCGCCGCGACGAGCATCTTCCAGCTGTATCGGCGATACGGCGCGATGCTCGCGCGGCAAAGCCGCGCGAGCGACGCCGTTGACGTTCAGCTTCCGGCCTGACGCTTCGCCTCGGCGCGCTGGGCCTCGCTGGCGTAGATCGCGACTTCCACGCGGCGGTTCTTGCTACGGCCGGCCTCGGTATCGTTAGGCGTCACCGGCTCCGTCTCACCGAGCCCACGCGCACGCATGCGCGAACGGTCCACGCCCTGCGCAGCGAGGTAGGTAACCGCCGCGTCGGCGCGTCGTTCCGACAGGCCGAGATTGTACGAGTCGGTGCCGACGCTGTCGGTATGACCCGCGATCAACAGGTCGGAGCCCGGATACTTGTCGAGGCTCGCGGCCAGGTTGCGGAGATTCGTACGCGCCTCGGGCCGCACGACGTCCGAGTCGAAATCGAAGAGAAGGCCGGAATCGAACGTCACCTGGATGCCTTCGCCCACGCGCTCGACGACCGCGCCAGGGATGTTCTGCTTCAACTCTGCGGCCTGCTTGTCCATCTGGTGACCGATGATCATTCCGGCTGCACCGCCGATGACGGCGCCGAGGATCGCGCCCTTGGCGGTCGAACCGTTGGCGTTTCCGATGGCACCTCCGACGACGGCGCCGCCCGTGGCGCCGATGATGCCACCTTTCTCCTTGTTGTTGAGCGATGCGCACGCATTGAGCGCAACGACGGCAGCCGCGAACGCGGCGAAGGGTCGGTTCAGGCGAACGTAAGTTTGGGTCATGGCTCGATGCCTCCACTCAGGTGCTTGGCCTCGCAGACCGGCTCACGAGAGGCTCTACTCTCCGTACCCGTGACGGAAACGCGGGTGCCGGCTACGGAAGAGCCGGCGACGGGCGACTGGCGACGGTAAAAAAGCGAGAACCCTCGGGCTGCCGTCTCCTGCGCGATGCCTTGCGAGGGGTTCCGCATCTCAACAATGGCAGATGCCGTGCCTCAAGTCGGGCTTGGCACTCCGTTGTCGTTTGTCGCCGTTTGGGTTATGCTGAGCGCGCGCAAATTGGCGCGTACTCATTCACAGAGACTTCCTACTCGGCGCTGAAGCCGCGTAACGGAGTCAGAAAGAAGCCCGACCTGTGGCTGAACGTCTCTCCGACATCGGGATTCAGCGGGAGCTTGGCGGGCTGCCGGGTTGGTCGCGGCGCGGCGACTCGCTGACGAAGACGTATCGTTTCCCAACGTTTCCGGCGAGCATCACATTCGTCACGCGCGTGGCGGACGTCGCTGAGTCGATGGATCACCATCCCGATATCGACATCCGACACACGCGCCTGACGTTCACACTCAGCTCGCACGACGTCGGCGGGATTACGACGAACGACCTGGCGCTTGCCCGGGAGATCGAGCGGCTGGCGATCGAATCGGGCGTCTAACTGCAGGCGGCAGGCGACAGGCGACAGGCGACTGCCGGGGACGGGCGACCGGCGACGGGCGACGGCTAGAAAGCGCGAACCCTCGAGAGGCCTCCCTATGCGAGATGAGCCTCCCGAGGGTTTCCGCTGGCTCGCCCGTCGTCCGTCGCCCGTCCCCGGCTCTTACGACGCCTTCCTCAACTCGACGCTTCCATTCACCGTCTCGAGTCGCAACCGGCGACCGCCTTTGCCGATCGTGGCGCGCATGCGGCGCGGGTTCACCCGGCCCTCGACGGTGAGCTGGAAATCGGACGTTAGGCTTCCGTTCACCGTTCGCATGTCCAGGTCGGCATCGAGATTCGCCGGCACCTCGATCTCGATCGAGCCGTTGACCGTCGAGTACTCCAGGTCGCCGGTGCCGAGCTCCTTCATGCGAACGTCAATGTCGCCGTTGACCGTTGACGCGTTCACGGGGCCGCCCGACGACGTCGCCGACACGCGGCCGTTCACTGAACTTGCGCGCACCTCGCTCGTGGCACCGCTCACCGAGACGCCACCGTTGACGGAGCTCACGCCAAGGCGAACGCCGGCGGGCAGCTTCACGGTGAACTCCACTGACGTGTCGTTGTCGTGGCCATGCCAGTTGTTGTCGCCCTTCGAGCGGTAGCCTTCCTCGTCGCACGACGCGTTGTCGGTCCAGAACGCACAGATGATGACGTCGCCGTCATCACCGCCGAGTCGGCGCGTCTCGATCCGGACGTCGTCTGGGTTGCCGCGTCGCCACCGCTTCACCGCAGTCACTTCCGCCCGGTCACCGGTGGCTTTGTCGACGCGGATCGACCCATTCAGGTTGCGGACGTAAAGCCAGCGACCGTTCGTGATCTTGCCGTCCCACGAGAAGTCGCGGTCGTTCGATTTCTGCTGAGCGCTGACGGTGCCCGCCGCCATCAGCGAGGCGGCAACGGCAATCACAGCGAAGGGGGTGCGTCGCGTTGCGAAGCGTGCCAGCATAGCGAGCATGGCGTGGATCTCCGAAAGGCGGAACATATCTGGTTGACGGCCTGCCTAACGTTCCCGACGCGCGCGGCGCGCTAGAACGATGTCGCCACTGAACGACTCGGCGGTAACGCGCGCGCCGCCTTTGCCGAGCGTGAACTCGAAGCGCCGGGGACGGCCAGTCGATCGTTGGCCCGGCTGCAGGGTGATAGGGAATTCGCTGTCCAGGGACCCACTGAACGTTTCGACGGAGAACTGCGCACTTGACGACTCGGGGATCCCGAGGCGGATGTCACCCGAGTGGGAATGGAACTCGTAACGCCCGTTGTTGTCGACCGTGCCATCGTACTCGACCTCGCCGCTCACGGTCGTCGCGAAAACGCTTGCCGACGTCACGCCGAGGAGCGACACGTCACCGCTCGTCGTTTCGGCGCGCACGGGGCCGGATGCATCGCGGATCTCGATGGTCCCACTGACCGACTCGCTCCGGACATCGCCGTTGAGCTGAGAGCCATGAACGTCACCCGAGACCGACTCGATGGTGATGCGGTCGCTTGCATCGCTGACGACGACGTCGCCGCTCGTGGAGCGCGCGTCGACCTCGGCCTTTGTGCCTTTCACCGTCACGTCGCCGGACGTGCTCCGCGCGACGACGCGGGCTCCGACCGGAACCCAGACCTCCATCTTCGAGTCGCCCATGCGGCCGTGTACGGGCTCGACCTCGAGCGACAGGCGGGACGACGACAGGCTCGATCGGATACGCCCACGCTCCGCGTACGCGCGCACGCGCGCTTCGTTGCGATCCCAGGCATTCACCACCACGTCGCCCGAAACCTCGGTGAGGTCGACCGACCCGTTCTTGCTGAACGCGAATGTCGTGTCGAGACGTGACTGCGCGTCCTGGAATTCTTCCCGCTCGCGCTCGCGATTACGGTCGCTCTGGGCGGAGCCAGTGGCTGGGACCACGAAGGCGACCGAGAGCGCGGTGAGCGCGGCGAGTGTGGACAGGGACGTGCTGAATCGGTGCATTATCGTCAGGTGCGGTTCGGCAACAATGCCGCCGTCTGCAAGAGCTCGAGCTTCTTGCCGAGCGCGCTGTTCAGTTGGTTGTTGAGGAATCGGCTCGCCGGGTCCTGCGCGAGCGCGGCCTTGCTCTGTGCGATCGCGTCGTCGATGACTTTGAGGTTCGCCTCGATGATCGCGGCGGTGCGCGGGTCGAGCTGGGAGCGGTTGCGCGCGAAGATCGTCCGAAGGCGGTCAATCTCGCGCGAGTAGCTCTCCGTTGCGCTGACTTGCTGGGTCGGTGGACTCACCAGTTCCGTGTCCTGCGGGTTCGTCGTGCCGGATGTCGGAGGAACGAGCTGACGATTCGCGGTGTCGGTGGTCGGCCGGACGTTCGAGTCGGGCGACGTTGGCCGGTTGCTCGCGATGTTCTGCGTTGCGGCGCGAGGACCGTGGGCGACCGTCAGCGTGTAGGTGACGCCCGCGGTGACGGCCACGAGTGCCGCCGCGACCGCAGCCCGCCTCACCCAGTCGAAATTCCGGCGACCAGCCACGACGTTAGGCGCTGGCCGTGTGAGCGGAAGCACGGGTGTGTCGATGCGGCGCGCAATCCCGCCCCACAGGTCCGTGGACGGGGTGAGCTCCGGCAACTCGGCCGCGCTGGCGCGAATGTGCTCCAGATCGCGAAGGAGCGCCGAGCAGCGGACGCAGGACCCCACGTGGGCCTCGACCTCGCGCCGAGCGGCGGAGTCCAGGTCTCCCTCGAGATAGTCGGCGAGCCGCTCGTCGAATGCTGCGCAATCCATGGCGTACATGGTCATCGGTTCAATGCCTCCCGCAACAGCAGCCGCGCACGATGCAGCTGCGCCTTGCTTCCACCCGCGGTGATGCCGAGCATCTCCGCGATCTCCTCGTGCTTGTATCCCTCGACGTCGTGGAGCACGAACACCTGC
>Ga0207674_10003533_pt1 | contig 19086 bp, 9 predicted proteins | sample KBSCornC72_FD_184303 | JGI IMG/M metagenome (GOLD analysis project Ga0207674, IMG submission 184303) | Corn rhizosphere microbial communities from Kellogg Biological Station, Michigan, USA - KBS Corn C7-2 (SPAdes) (version 2) | ecosystem: Host-associated > Plants > Roots > Rhizosphere > Soil ... | reverse complement strand
TTGGCGTTGATCTTGACCAGGAAGTTGCGGCCGATCGCCATCGGCTCCGATTCGGGGTGGTTGATGTTGTTGGGGATGATCGCGCGGCCTCGGGCGACCTCGTCGCGGACGAACTCGGGGGTGACGAAGTCGGGGATCGACGCGCCGAAGTCCTGGCCGTCGCGCGTGACCAGGAGTTCCTCGCGGCCCATGTTCTCGCGGATCGCGACATATTCCATCTCGGGCGTGATGATGCCGCGGCGGGCGTAGTGCATCTGGCTGACGTTGGCGCCGGGTTTTGCGCGGAGGACGCGCTTGCGGACGTTGGGGAAGGGCTGGACGCCGCCCGAGCGATCCGGGCCGAGCTGGCCGTTGTCCTCGGGGCGGACCTCCCGCTGCGCGACTTCCTCGACGTCGCCGCGCTCGCGGATCCATGCGGAGCGAAGCTCGGGCAGGCCGGCCATGATGTCGGTGCGCGCCTGCGGATCGGTGTAGGGGCCGCTCGTGTCGTAGAGGAGGACGGGCGGCTCGCCGCTCGACGGCTCGAGGTCGACGGCGCGCATCGCGACGCGGCGATCGCCGACGTGGATCTTGCGCGAGCCGCGGATCGGGCCCGTGGTGACTTTCAATTCGGTCCGTGCGGGGGCGTCGCCCATCTTCTCTCTCCCTACGGCCGGTTCAGCGGCATCAGGTTCAGCGGGTCGCGGCCGGATGCCGCCTCTCAGCTCATCGAGCTCCCCGGGGAAGAGTCGTCCTTAGGCCCGCGTCGGCCCCTGCGCCAGCGGGGTCAGCTCGCCGCGCGGATGTTCATCGCGACGGAAATCCGCTCGCCCGTGCCCTGCCACGGCTCGACGCTGTGCGACAGCCAGCCGGGGAAGAGGACCATCAGCCCCGCGGCAGGCTGGATCTCGGCCCTGAGCTCGGGGCCCATGTTGCGGAAGCGGACGCCTGGCGCATGCATCCTGAGGCCGGGCATGCGCGGGTCGTGGAGCACGAGCTGGCCGCCTTCGCCTTCGCCGACGCGGACATAATAGACGCACGACCAGAAGGTCCCGCCGTGGACGTGGGGCATGTTGAACGCGCCCTCGCCGCTGACGTTCGCCCATGCGTCGACGCGCCAGCGGGGCGGCCCTCCGCCGGGGCTCTGCGTGTGCGCCCCGGCAAGCTCGACCGCTCGGACGATCAGCGCCTGGCCCTCCGCGCCCGCCCACGCGGTGAAGTCATGCTGAGACTGCCAGCCGCCACGGTTGGAAAGCTTCAGCCCGGAATCCGCAGCCCGGCGCTCGGCGATCGTGCGCTCGAGCGCGGCGTTGAGCGCATCGGCGCCTTGCAGCCGGTCGAGCACGACCGGAGTCGCGAAGAGCCGCCTGACGTGCCCCTGTCCAGCGTCGGCAGTCATCGGATCAGTCTTTCCCGAAAGCGGCGTCGAGGCGCCCGGACCCTGCCCGGCCGCGCGCCGCTAGCGGCGCGACTTGGCCAGCGCCTGCTGCTCGGCGGCGCTGATCGTGCCGTCGTGGTTGGTGTCGGCCTTGTCGAACACCGTGAGGCGCGGCGCGCGATATTCGTCGAGGCTGACCTTGCCGTCCTTGTTCTTGTCGAGCTGGGCGAGCGCGGGCGCGCCGTTCGGGGCAGACGTCGGCCCGGCCGGAGCGGCGGCCATGAACTCGGTCTTGCTCAGCTGGCCATCCTTGTTGGTGTCGAGCTTGGTGAACTCGGCGTTGAGGCGGGTGCGGACCATACCGGCGCGCTGCTGCAACACCTTGAGCTCGGCGGCGCCGATCTCCTGGCTCGTCAGGGTGCCGTCGCCGTTGGCGTCGACCGCCTTGAAGGTCGCGTCGAGCTGCTTGGTGAGGGCGGCCTTGGTCAACGACTGCGCGGCCGGCCTGGCGGGCTGGGCCGCCGGCTTGGCCGGAGCCGCGGCGACGGCGGTCGCAAGCGCCGGCGCCGAACCCAGCGCGACTGCCGCCGCGAGCATAAAATTGAGCTTGGTCACAAAAATCTCCCCCTCAAATCCTGGAGCTGCTTGAAATTGCGGGCGCACCCCTAGCGATTCGCCGGGGCGGCGTCGACTGCGCCCATCTCCGCGAGCGAACCTTGCTGCGAAGTGAACCCGCCGAAATCGCGCGGAACCCGGACTTTATTTGTCCGTCACGCGCGCGCGCGAGGGATCGCAGGCTGTTGCACCAAGGCCACAAGGGCCGCGACAAAGCGCCGCAAATCGCAATTCGGATCAACTTTTCCGCTTTGCTTTTCGCAAAAGTCAGCGATAAGTCAGTGTCAGAGGAGTGTCTCGCCTTGGGGGCGGGCCTGCACGCGTGTAACTGTGCAGACCATCCAGGGGCGCGGCGATCCACAGAGTAAAACGAGTCCGCGGCCGCGGCTAAACAGGGGAATACATCACATGACGACTTCGCAACGGCGTATCGCTCTCCTCACGGGCGCCTCGCTCGCAACGCTTGGTCTCGCAGCGCCGGCTCTCGCGGCTCCGCACAACGAAGTTCCGAACGGCGCTTACACCGGCACCAGCACGACTTCGGACATCATCCCCATCTGCGCGATTGCGGACGACCCCGAGTGCTTCTTCGGCGAGCGGTGGGACCTCAGCGGGAACAATACCGCGATCGTGTCGACCACGGCCGAGGGCCAGATCCGCCAGACGCACGTCGGAACGACCGAGCTCGTCATTGCGAACATCGCGACTGACGCCGGCTATTCGACCAGCGCCGAAGTCGGTGCGGTCGCATGGTCGAGGGGCAACCTTGGAGCGGGCACGGCCAACGCGTTCCTCAACAGCGCCATCAGCCAGTCGGCCCACTCCGGCCTCCAGGAAGCCGTCACCTTCAGCAACACCGGCAACTTCCTGATCGACGCCCACGCTTATGCGAGCGGCGCGACGGGCGCCGTCGCCAACGCCAACATCGGCGACTACGGCCTGCATCAGTTCGCAGGGAGTGCGGGCTATGCGACGGCGCTGGTTGCGAACGACGGCAACCTCGCGATCCGCGCCTATGCGACGGCGAGCGCGTCGGAAGGCGCGGCGGTCGCCAATGCGAGCTTCAACTCGAATGGCTTGCCGATTCCGGCCGGGATCGTGCAGACCGGCCGTTTCGTCGGCGACGGTATCGCGGGCAACGATTACGGCACCCTGGCGCTCCAGGTCGACAACGGTGCCGGCGACACGCTGTGGATTGGCGCAACCGCGCTTGCCAACGGCGACGTCGCCGTTGCCAACGCCAATCTGCCCGCCGGGATTGTCCAATTCGGCCAATCCGCCGACCAGATGGATTTCAGCGTCGCCAATAGCGGCACGATGAACATTGGCGCGAACGCTCAGGCCACAGGCAATCTGGGCGACGCGGTTGCCAACGCCAACCTCGGCGCGGGCATCGCGCAGATCGGCGTCTTCTCGTTCACCGAAAATTTGAACGTCACCAATGCCGGAGTCATGGACATCGGCGCGCACGCGACCGCGAATGCCTATGAAACGGCCGTTGCCAACGCCAATCTGGGCTTCGGCATCGTCCAGGTCGGGGTCATCGCCAACGATGCGGCGGCAAACGTCTACAACACGGCAGACGGCGTGCTTTCGATCACCGCGTCGGCCAACGCCGTCGGCGGCTCCAATGCGGTGGCCAATGCTGGCGTCGGGTCGGAAGGCCTGGGCATCGGCATCGGCCAGCTCGTTCAGGGTCAGACCAACGCGAGCGCGGCTGTCACCAACGACGGCCTGCTGACGATCGGCGCGAACGCGAATGCGAATGCATACGACACGGCGGCCGCCGCTGCTCATGCCGACGGCATCGGCCAGCTGGCGAATGCCGGCGCCGCTGTCACGGGTGTCGAGACGACGGTTGCATATGGCACCTTCGCGACTGCCGCGATCGTCGGGGATGCGACGGTGCGGGTTGCGAACGCTGGCACGCTCGACATTCACGCCGTCGCCAACGCGACCGGTAACCGCGATGCCGCCGCCAATGCGTCCATCGGAACGGGTATCGGCCAGAACGCGGCCGCCGGATCGACGACTCTCGGCACGGGAATTACCGCTGCTGATGTCGGCGGCGACGCTTTCGCCTACGTGACCAACGCCGCTGGCGGCCTCATCAACGTTTCGGCGAATGCGTACGCTTCCGGCGGCGCCTTCGGTGGAACGGCGAACGCTTTCGCAAACGTCAATAACGGCATTGCGCAGCGTGCGGACGCGCCTGCCGGCGACGCTCTTGCCAGCCTTTCCAACGCGGGAACGATCAGCATCGTCGCAGCTGCGACGGCCATGGCGCCGGACGCCACGATTGTTCGCACCGGCGGATTCTCCAGCACCCACGCTGAATTCCCGGTCGCCAACGCTGGCGCGTTCGTGAACAACGGCATTGTGCAGACTGCGCATGCCGGCGGGTTCACCGAGGGCTATGCCAGCGTCGGGGCTCCCGGCCTTTACGGCACGGTCACGACGACCTTCACGTACCACGGTAGCGACAACGCGACGGCTTCGCTGTCGAACAATGGCTCGATCACGGTCGGCGCCGAGGCGGTGGCGACGGCTGCGGACGCGGGAGCGAACGCGGGCGTTCGCTACGGCATCCATCAGATCGCGAGCGCAACCGCGGGCACCGCTGCCTCGGCCAACGCCATGCTGACGAACGCGGCGGCTTACGGCACGATTGCCATCGGCGCGACCGCGTCGGCCTTTGGCTCGTCCGATGCCAGCGCCAACGCCAACATCGGAACCGAGGGCGGCGCCGGAATCCGGCAGCATGTCGAAGCCAGGGTCGAATATGGGACCGCGGTGGCGAATGCTGCGCTGACCAACGACGGTTCGATTTCGGTCAGCGCCAATGCGCTTGCCGACGCTGGCGGCCCGGGCTTGTTCGGCGACGCCACCGCCGGCGAGGCGCGGGCTCGCGCTCACATCACGACCGGCATTTCGCAAGATGCATTCGCCAGCGGCTACGGGCTTGTCACGCAGGTGAACGGCATTCCGACGACGGAAGGCGGCACGACCTCGAGCAGCACGTTCGCCGGCGCGGCATCCGCCAACGCCGTGCTCAACAACACCGGCTCGATCGCGGTGACCGCGGGCGCCTCGGCGAACGGCGGCGAAGCTTCCGCTACCGCCGGCATCAACCGCGGCATCGAGCAGTCGGTTCGCGCCTTCGGCGCAACCGCGGCCAATGCCAGCGCCACGCTGACCAACAGCGGCTACGGCACGATGGCGGTCGTGGCGAACGCCAATGCTACCGGATCGACCGCCACCGCGGTTGCCCGGGTCGGCACCGGCATCAGCCAGAACGCAACCGCGACCGCAACGACGGGCTCCGCCAATGCGATGGTCAACCTGACCAACGATGGCGCCATCACCGTCGGCGCGGCGGCGATCGCCTCCGGTTCGACGGCGAGGGCCACGGCCTCCGTCGACGGCCAGGGAATCTGGCAGAACGCGGTTGCTTCCGGCACCGCCGGAACCGCAACGGTGAACCTCACCAACAGCGGCAACATCACCATCGCGGCAACCGCCACCGCAAATGCCGCCACGGGCTCGGCCACAGCCAATGCCTCCGTGGATACCGGCATCTGGCAGACGGCTACCGGGGCGGACGGCGCTGCCATCTCGCTGAGCAACTCGGCCTATGGCACGATCGCGATCGCGGCCAACGCGAACGCTTCCGGCGGTGGCGGGGACGGCGCGGCCAATGCCGCCATCGACACCGGGATCGGCCAGGATGCAACGGCCACCGGCGCCGGCGGATACGCCACGGCTGCGCTGACCAACAACGGCGTCATCACGATCGGTGCGAGCGCCAACGCGTTCGGCGGGCGCGATGGCTCTGCCACGGCGACGGCAACGGTCGGTACGGCGATCTGGCAGTACGCCCAGGGTTCGAGCGGCGCCGCGGTCAGCCTGACCAACAACGGCACGCTCAACATCCTGGCGGCTGCGAGCGCGTCGGGCGATGAAGACGCGACGGCGATCGCGGGCATCGGGACCGAAGGCAACGTCATCTTCCAGTCGGCTTGGGCCACTGGCTCCGAGGGCAATGCGTCGGTCAGCTTCGTCAACAACGGCACGGTCAACGTGGCGGCCGCGGCCAACGCGGTCGGCGGCGGCGACGTCTTCGCCAGCGCTTACGCTGTCGGAGGCATCGACCAGAACGCGTTCGGCGGATCGGAGGGCACGGCGAACGCCGCGTTCACCAACGAAGGCCCGCTGCGGATCAGCGCCTATGCCACCGCCCTGGGCGGCGGCGACGGAACGGCCCTTGCTTTCGCCAGCGGCGTCAACCAGGTGGCAACGGCCGGCTCGGGCGCAACCGCGAGCGTGTACAACACGAACGCAATCGCAGTGACCGCCAACGCCGACGTCACCGTCGGCAACGCCGCTCACCGGGGCTCCTATGCCCTGGCGCAGGCGACGGCGAACGGCATCCAGCAGGGCGCTTTCGGCGGCACGACCGAAGGCGCGACGATGGGCACTCCGACCTACACCGACGCATTCCCGGCGGGCGATTACCGCTCGCAGGTCATGACCGGTGTCGCGTTCACTCGGACCGACGTCGGCGGGACCACTCCGAACGGACCGGCCATGGTGACCCTCACCAACACCGGCACGATCGCGGTTCTGGCGAACGCCAGCGCCGTCGGTGAGCCGGGCGCGCTTGCCTATGCCAACGCCATGGCGGTGAGCCAGGTCGCGGCCGGGACCAGCGCGGTCGCCACCGCCTACAACAGCGGAACGATCTCGGCGGTAGCCTCGGCGTTCGCCTCGGGTCAAAACGGCGCTTCGGCGACGGCTCACGCCGCCGGCGTTCTCCAGTCGGCAGTGGCTGCCGCGACCAGCTTCGCGCAGGTCAACTATGGCACCGCCACGCTCCACGGCACCGGTGTCGCGACCGAGGGCGGCGGCTTCGTTTATGGCACCGAGGAATTCGGTCATCTGACGACGGCCGCGACCCGCACGTTCACCGACACTCCGGTCGGACCTGCGGTTGCGTCGCTGACCAACACCGGCGCGATCAACGTCGTCGCCAACGCTTCGGCGGTGAACGTCCAGGGCGGCCCGGCGATCGGAGGCACGACCACCACTCCGGCCTTCGCTTCGGCGACTGCGCTCGGCGTCGGCCAGGTCGGCCGCGGGACCGAAGTCTCGCTGAGCGTCGTCAATGACGGCTCCATCAACGTGGCCGCCAACGCCTATGCGACCGGCAGCGCAACCGCTGCCGGAGCGGTCGCGACGGCTCAGGGCATCGTCCAGGGCGGAAGCGCCCTGATGACGCACAAGACCTCGTTCGCGGAGCTGGGTTACGCAACCAACGTCGGCAACGGCGATGCTCCGCGGGATGTGCCTCTGGGGCACCGCTACCAGACGCTCGTGTTCAGCGGCACGACGACGCAAGTGACGGGGGTCGGCGCGGTCTACGAGACGGTGACCAACAGCGGCACGGTCAACGTTGCCGCCGTGGCCGACGCGGTCGCGGGAACCTCGGCAGCGGCTGCGGCCGTCGCCACGGGCGTCCTGCAGGTCGCGGCGGGCTCGCAAGCCTTCGTCAGCGCCTACAACAGCGGGACCATCGGGGTCGCGGCTAGCGCCAACGCAACCGGAACGGCGGCTGCCGCCAGCGCGGCTGCGGTCGGTGTCGGCCAGGTGGCCGCGGCGACCTCGGCCAACCTCAGCATCGTCAACGACGGCGCTGTGACGGTCTCGGCGAATGCGGTTGCCAACGCGGTCGGAACCACTGCGACCGGAACCGGGACCACTGCAGGCACGACCCTGACGGGTGTCGGTCCGGCGCTGGCTTCGGCGGTTGCCACGGGTCTCGGCCAGGTCGCTCTTGCGACCAACGGCTATGCCACGATCTCGAACAACGGGACGCTGAGCGTCGGAGCGCATGCGACGGCGGTCGGCCTCACGGCCAGCGCCTTCGCCCATGCGGTCGGCGCGCAGCAGAGCGTGGATCCCATTCCGCTGACCTTCGCCAACAACGGCACGGTCAACGTCAATGCGGCCGCCATCGCTTCGGGAACGAGCGGAATGGCCTACGCCACGGCGATCGGCTACCACGGCTCCGCCTTCGGCGGCGGGTACGAGACGGCATCGATCTCGAACGCGGGTGAGATGAACGTCAGCGCCACCGCGGTGGCTCCGGGCACGGCCGTCGCGCTCGCCCAGGGCATCGTCCTCAGCAACGCGGCAACGACCACGGTCAGCGGCGCGTACGACACCGTCCACACCAACGGCCAGGACGTTGCCGGAACGATCGTCAACAGCGGCACTTTGAACGTTGTGGCGAGCGCTTCGGGCGTGACCCGCACGACGGTGACCAACACGACGACGGGCGGCGGAACGACCACGGTCGTAACGACCAACCCGGCTTCGAGCGCGAAGGCCACCGGCATCCTCGTCAACAGTGGCGTCAACAACATGACGATCACCAACTCGGGTTCGATCAACGTCGACGCGATCACCAGCAACGGTGGCGCAGCGACCGCGTACGGCATCCGCGTGGCGAGCAACGGCGCAGCGACTCCGGTCGGGACCGACGTGGTCACCATCAACAATTCGGGCGACATCATCGCCCGGATCTCGACCGATGGCGGGACGACGTTCCAGCGCGGCACTGCGATCGATGTTTCGGATGCTCCGAACCGGGCGGTCATCAACCTCCTGGGCGGAACTCCGCCGTCGAACATCTACGGCAACATCGAGCTGCAGAGCGATGCGGACATCATCAACGTCCAGTCGGGCGAGACGCTGTTCAACGGCATCGTCAACTCGGCCTGCCTGCCGGCTGGCGGAGTGGCGCTCGACGTCGCGGCGCAGAACGACTGCGGTGTTGGTACGCTGAACATCAACACCGGCGGCAACCTGCATCTGCTCAATGTCGCAGCGGATGGGCCGTCCTACGTGTTCATGAACACGCTCAACATGGGCGGCGACGGGACGATCACGTTCGATCTCCCGCCGGCTGACGGAACGGCGCCGGTCGGCACCTATCCGCAGGTGATCGTGGACACGGCGAACCTCGACGGGACGATTGTCGCGAACATCGCGACTCCGGCCAACGGGCTGTTCGACACGACCACGTACGAGAATGTGATCGACGCGGTGACCCGCAACGGCACGTTCGACACCTGCACGATCAACGGCCTGCCCACGGGCTCGCTGCTGCTCGACGCCGGCTGCATCTACGACACGCAGGCGAACGTCGACATCGGCGTCACCCGCACACCGTTCAACGAGGTCCCTGGCCTCAACCAGAACGGCGAGCAGGTCGGCGAGGGTCTGGAGTGCATCTTCGACGTCTCGCTGACGGGCGGGGTCGCGGACATGTTCGCGGACCTGTTCAAGTTCAGCGATCCGGTGAACTACAACATCGCTCTGAACATGCTCTCGGGTTCGGTCTATGCGAACTACCTGAACTCGTTCCCGAGCCTTGGCGTTCACCAGAACGACCTGGTCGATCATGCCACGAACTGCGAGATCCCGGCGCTTGCCGGCTCGGTACTCGAGTGCCGCGCGTCCTCGCCGATCCACATCTGGGGTCAGGTCGACTACCAGACGCGGAAGGCGGACGGCGACATCGAAGCCGGGACGACCCGCTCGAAGCGGTTCACGGGCCTGATCGGTGTCGATGCCAACGTCGGCAACGCGGCGATCGTCGGAGCGGACGTCGGCTATCTGACCAACCATGTGCGGGACAGCCAGTTCGGCGACACCGCCAGGGGCAAGGGTTGGACGGCAGGCCTCTACGGTGTCTACGATCCGGGCGCGTTCTTCGTGAAGGGTATCGGCACCTACGCCAGCCTGAACGGCGACTCGCAGCGTCACATCAACTTCGCGGGCCTCGCGCCTGGGGCGACCTTCTCCGCTAACCCGGAAGGCAGCCCCGATGTGAAGATGTACGCTCTTGGCCTGCATGGCGGGGCGAGGTTCCCGATGAGCGCCACCTCGGTGCTCACGCCGTACCTCAACCTCGACTATGTCCACGCGAAGATGGACGGGTTCACGGAAGACGGCGGCAACGGTGCCGGACTGACGGTCGAGAGCTCGACCTCCAGCCACACCTTCGCCACCGGCGGAGTGAAGTGGGCGACCCAGATGGGCGGCGTGGTTCCGGAAGTGAACCTCGGCTACCGTCACCGGTTCGGCGACACTCGCAGCGACTTCCGGGCGTTCTTCAACGGCGACACGGACTGCGACTTCGACATCATCTCGGCATCGCAGAAGCGGGGCACGTTCCTGGCCGGCCTCAGCGTCGGCGGGAAGCTTGGTCCGGTCGACGTGAGGATCGGTTACGAGGGCGAGTTCAACGGCGACGTGACGAGCCACAGCGGCAACTTCAAGTTCGTGCTGCCGCTGGGCGGTCATGCGGCTCCGCCGCCGCCGCCGCCGCCTCCGCCTCCGCCTCCGCCGCCGGTGGTTGAGCAGGCGCCGCCTCCGCCTCCGCCTCCGCCTCCCCCGCCGCCGCCTCCGGCGCCGGTCGAGCGCGGCGAGCGCGGCCAGTAAGCAACTCGGGTTGGGGTGGGCCTTCGGGCTCACCCCTCCACGAAGCGGCAAAGATCAACTAAGGGAGAAGAGGGAAGCGATTCCCTCTTCTTTTCCGTTTCGGGGGCAGCGGAATTTTTCGGGGCTAAGCCCTTTAACTACCGGAACTTACGGGTAAAAGAATCGCCATGAGCAACAGCAAGACGAGCAGCGCCCCCAAGGCCGCCACCAACAAGGCTGCGCCCGCGGCAACTCCCACCCAGACTCCGCAAGGCGCACGGGGCAATCCCCAGGGACAGCGGGCCCGCCGTCCAAGCACGGTCGACGAGACCATCGCAAAGGCCCAGCACGGCCGCGTCAACGTCACGCCGGCCAAGGCGATCGAGATGGCCGGCCAGCTCTATTCGCGGCGCCAATATGCGCAGGCGGAGCGCGTCTGCCGCCAGATCATCGGGGCCCGTCCGGGCAATGCCGATGCCCACAACATCCTCGGCGTATCGCTTGCGGCCCTCGGCAACGGCGGCGAGGCCGTCACCGAGCTGAAGCGTGCCATCAAGATCAATGCCCAGGCGCCGAGCTATCACGCCAATCTTGGCGAGATCCTCCGCCAGGCCGGCAAGCTCGACGAAGCGGCGCAGGCGTTGGAAGCGGCGATCAAGCTCGATCCGAACAACGCGCAGGCGCTCAACAATCTCGGCATCATCCAGTACGAGAAGAAGCGCTTCGCCAAGGCGGTGGACTATTATCGCCAGGCGCTCGCGGTGAATCCGACGATGGCGGAGGCGCTCAACAACCTCGGCAACGCGCTTCGCCTGACCGGGGACATCGAAGGCGCGCTGCACGCCTATCAGGAAGCGCTCACCCAGCGCGCGGTCTATCCGGAAGTCTACAACAACCTCGGAACGCTGCTTCAGCAGGACCGCAAGCTCGAGGAAGCGGAGCATGCGCTGCGCAAGGCGATCCAGCAGAACTCGCGTTACGTCGAGGCTCACAACAATCTCGCGCAGCTGCTCTTCTCGCAGAAGAACGAGGTCGAAGCCCTGCGCATCCTGGGCGAGGCGCTGAAGTTCGCTCCCAAGAGCGTTCCGACGCTGCTCCTCACAGCGAAGATCCAGCTGAAGCGCAACAATCTTCAGGCGGCCGAGCAGGCGGCGCGGCTCGCGCTCAACGAAGATTCCGAAAACCCGGAAGTGCTGACGCTCCTCGGTCAGGTCCTCCACGAGACGGATCGCTACGACGAAGCGCTCGACGTGCTCGACCGCGCGCTCAAGAAGGCTCCCGACAGCCCGGAAGCGCTCAACTTCTACGGAGTGGCGCTGAAGTCGGTCGGACGGCTCGACGAGGCCCGCGAGTATATCCTGAAAGCGCTCCGCCTGAACGACGGGATGTACGGCGCCTACGCCAATCTCAACGATCTCGTCGATTTCTCCGAAGGCATCGGGGAAGAGCTGTTCAACCGGATGGATGCGATCTTCGAATCCGTGAAGAACCCGCAGGCGGATCAATTCCTGGCGCTACACTTCGCCTACGCCAAGGCCCTCGACGACCGCGGGCAGCATGAAAAGGCGCTCGAACATTATATCACCGGCGGCCGGATGAAGCGCGCCCACCTCGAGTATAAGGAAGGCGAGACGCACGGCTTCTTCGACGCGATCAAGGCCGCCTTCCCGAAGGAGGCTTTCGAGAACCGCAAGTTCGAGGGGCTGGACGACGATCGTCCGGTGTTCATCGTCGGCATGCCGCGTTCAGGATCGACGCTCGTCGAGCAGATCCTGTCGAGCCACCCCGACGTGTACGGCGCCGGCGAGGTCAAATATCTCGCGCGCGCGCTCGGCCAGCTTCGCGACCGGTTCCCGTCGCTTCCGAAATATCCCGACATGGTCGCCAAGATCACTCCGGCGCAGCTCGGCATCGTCGCCAGGAATTATCAGGACCCACTCATCAAGGGCGCGGGCGATGCGAAGCGCATCACCGACAAGCTGCTCACCAATTACTTCTTCCTCGGGCTGATCAACCTGATGTTCCCGAACGCGAAGGTCATCCACACCCAGCGAGATCCGGTCGACACCTGCCTCAGCGGCTTCACCAAGCTGTTCAAGGACGACATGCCGCACAGCTACGACCTCGGCGAGCTCGGCCGCTATTACGGCAAGTATCGCGATCTCATGGAACATTGGGAGAAGGTGCTTCCCGAAGGCTTCCTCACCACCGTCGTCTATGAGGACGTGGTCGCCGACACCGAGAAGGAGGCCAGGCGCCTGATCGAGTTCCTCGGGCTCCCGTGGAACGACAAGTGCGTCGACTTCCACAAGTCCGACCGGCCGGTGAAGACCGCCAGCGTCGCGCAGGTTCGCAAGCCGATCTACAAGACGTCGGTGCAGCGCTGGAAGAAATATGGCGATGGCCTGCAGCCGCTCGTCGATGCGATCGGCGGCAAGCCCGAGAAGACCGAGAGGGCCGAGAAGGAAGCTTCGAAGCCCAGGCCCAAGCCCAAAGGCAAGGCCAAGGTCAAAGAGAACGCCTGACCATTCGCCCGGTGCGGCGCCCGTGCTAGGGCGCGCGCCGCAACCAGATGCAGGAACCATCTCAAGCGTGCGCGCACTGACGCATCTCGATCGGCTCGAAGCCGAGAGCATCCACATCCTGCGCGAGACCGTCGCGGAGGCCGAAAAGCCCGTGATGCTCTATTCGATCGGCAAGGATTCGGCGGTGATGCTGCACCTTGCGCGCAAGGCCTTCTTCCCGAGCCCGCTGCCTTTCCCTCTGCTCCACGTCGATACGACCTGGAAGTTCCGCGACATGTACGCGCTTCGCGACAAGGTCGGGGCGACGGCGGGCACCGAGCTGCTCGTCTACAAGAACCCCGAAGCGGTCAGCCAGGGCATCAACCCGTTCGACCACGGCCCGCTCCATACGGACATGTGGAAGACCGAAGGCCTGAAGCAGGCGCTCGACAAATATGGCTTCGACGCGGCGTTCGGCGGAGCCCGGCGCGACGAGGAAAAGAGCCGCGCCAAGGAGCGCGTGTTCAGCTTCCGCGACCGCAACCACCGCTGGGACCCGAAGCGTCAGCGGCCCGAGCTGTGGTCGCTGTACAATGTCCGGAAGAACAAGGGCGAGAGCATGCGCGTCTTCCCCTTGTCCAACTGGACCGAGCTCGACGTGTGGCAGTACATCATGCGCGAGGGCATCGAGATCGTGCCGCTCTATTTCGCGGCGGAGCGGCCGACGGTGATCCGCGACGGCCTGATCCTGATGGTCGACGACGAGCGCATGCCCCTGAACGGCGAGCAGCCGGTGATGCGCAAGGTGCGCTTCCGGACGCTCGGCTGCTACCCGCTTTCGGGCGCGGTCGAGAGCGAGGCCGCAACGGTCGAGGAGATCGTCGCCGAGATGCTGCTCACCAAGACGAGCGAGCGGCAGGGCCGGGCGATCGATAAGGATTCGGGCAGCGCGTCGATGGAGAAGAAGAAGCAGGAGGGATATTTCTGATGTCCCGCCCGCTCGAATCCGAAGAGGATCTGATCCGCCACGACGTCCGGACGTGGCTCGCCCAGCAGGAAGCGAAGGAGCTTCTGCGCTTCATCACCTGCGGCAGCGTGGACGACGGCAAGTCGACCCTGATCGGGCGTCTGCTCTACGAATCGAAGCAGATTTTCGACGACCAGCTCGACGCTCTGGAAAGCGACAGCAAGCGCCACGGGACCCAAGGTACGAAGATCGATTTCGCTTTGCTCGTCGACGGTCTGTCGGCCGAGCGCGAGCAGGGCATCACGATCGACGTCGCCTATCGCTTCTTCACCAGCGCCAGGCGAAAGTTCATCGTCGCAGACACGCCGGGGCACGAGCAATATACGCGCAACATGGTGACCGGCGCGTCGACCGCCGACCTCGCGGTGCTTCTGGTCGATGCGCGCAAGGGCGTGCTGACGCAGACGCGGCGGCATTCCTATCTTGCAAAGCTCGTCGGGATCCGCCGCTTCGTGCTGGCGGTGAACAAGATGGACCTGGTCGATTACGACCGCGGCGCGTTCGATGCGATCGCCGCCGACTACCGGGCATTCGCCGAGCAGGTGGGGATCGAGGACTGGGTCGCGATTCCCGTCTCGGGCCTCAACGGCGACAACATCATGAGCCGGAGCGAGGCGACGGCATGGTACGACGGGCCGACCTTGCTCGAGCATCTCGACACGGTGCCGCTCGACGCCGCCGCCGATGCCGAAAAGCCGCTTCGGATGCCGGTCCAATGGGTCAACCGGCCGAACCAGAATTTCCGCGGATTTTCGGGACAGATTGCCTCGGGCCGGATCGGTCCGGGGGCGGAGGTGCGGGTGCTTCCGTCGGGCCGGACGACCCGCATCGACCGGGTGGTGACGCAGGGCGGCGACCTCGACGAAGCCTCGGCCGGAGAGTCGGTGACTCTGACCTTCGCCGACGAGATCGACTGCTCCCGCGGCGACGTGATCGCGGCTGCGGGCGACCCGCCCGAGGCCGCCGACCAGTTCGAGGCGACGGTCGTGTGGATGTCGGACGAGGAGCTTCTGCCCGGCCGCGGCTATTGGATGAAGCTCGGCGCGCAGATCGTCACCGCGATCGTCCACGAGCCCAAGTACGAGGTCAACGTCAACACGCTCGAGCATCTCGCGGCGAAGACGCTTGGCCTCAACGGGATCGGAGTCGCGGAAATCGCGACCGACCGCGAGATCGTGTTCGAGCCCTATGCGGTCGAGGGCACCAGCCCCAATAAGGCGCTCGGCGGCTTCATCCTGATCGACAAGCTGACCAACGCCACCGTCGCGTGCGGGATGATCCATTTCGCGTTGAGGCGCTCGCTCAACATCCACCGCCAGCACCTCGACGTCAGCCGCGAGACCCATGCGGCGCTCAAGGGGCAGAAGCCGGCGGTGCTGTGGTTCACCGGGCTTTCGGGCGCGGGCAAGTCGACCATCGCCAACCTCGTGGAGAAGAAGCTGGCCGCGCGCGGGCGGCACACGTTCCTGCTGGACGGCGACAATATCCGGCACGGGCTCAACCGCGACCTCGGCTTCACCGAGGCGGACCGGATCGAGAACATCCGCCGGGTCGGCGAGATCGCGCGGCTGATGGCGGATGCCGGCCTGATCGTGCTCACCGCCTTCATCTCGCCGTTCCGGGCGGAGCGGCACATGGTCCGGCGGATGATCCCGGAAGGCGAATTTTTCGAGATTTTCGTCGATACGCCGCTCGCCGAAGCGGAGAAGCGCGACGTGAAGGGCCTCTATGCCAAGGCGCGCTCGGGCGAGCTCAAGAATTTCACCGGGATCGATAGTCCGTACGAAGCGCCCGAGCATGCCGAGGTCCGGATCGACACGACCACGCTGAGCGCCGACGAGGCGGCGGACCTGATCGTCGACAAGCTGCTGAGCCGGCGGTGACCGTGGCGCGGACATTCGGCATCATCACGACCTGCAAGGGGCGGCTGGAGCACCTCAAGGCGAGCCTGCCGAAGATGCTCGCGCAGAATTGCAATGAAGTGATAGTCGTCGATTTCTCCTGCCCGCAGGGCACGGGGGCATTCGTTGCGGCCAATTTCCCAACGGTCCGCGTGGTGCCGGTCGAAGGGCAGAAGCATTTCTCCAACTGGAAGGCGAGGAACGCGGGCGCGGCCGCGGCGAAGTCGGACGTGCTCGTGTTCGTTGACGCCGACACCAGCCTTGCCGATGGAGCGATCGACTGGATCGCGGCCCATGTGCCGCCGCGCACGTTCGGCTACGTCGACAGCGCGACCTCGCGGGCGTTCAACCAGGGCGGACCCAGGCTTGCCGCCAACCAGCTAAAGGGCTTCCAGGTCATACCTGCGCGCGCATTCCGGCGCGTCGGCGGCTATGACGAGATCCTCGAGGGCTATGCCGCCGGAGCGGATACCGACCTGGAGCAGAGGCTGGCGATGATCGGGCTGACCAGGCGCGCCATCGATCCGCGCATCGTCGAATCGGTCATCCAGCATGACGCGGCAAGCCGGATCGAACATCATGCCTACCCGGTCAAGTTCAGCTATGCCGCCGGGCTGCTCTATCGCGCTGCCAAGAGGACGCTGCTTCGGCTGAACCGCCGCGCCGAGCTTCCGATCGGAGTCAGGCGCAATCTCTACCGGGCGGCGACGCAGGCGGCGAGCGGACTCGATCCGACGCGCGGCCGGGTGATCATGAACGTGAAGCTGGGGCAGGAAGCGATCCTCATGCCGAGGCAGCTCGGTTTCGAGCGCGGACAGCAAACGCTCTCTCTTCAAATGGAGCTGTCGCTCGAAGAGCCCCTTAGCGAGCCCGTGGCATAGCGGCCGCTCGCGGCCCCGCATTGCCCATTGCCGTCGCGGCCACGGGCGCAGGAGCGCTCGGCCGCTCCCCGTCTTCATTGCGGACTTCGAACATGTCGCGCGCCCACTGCCGCATCCGTTCCGGCGCTCCGCTCCACTCCCACAATCCGTCGGCGCCGACGCGGATGTGCGCATCGGGATCGAAGCCGAAGGTCATGAACTGGCGGTTCATTTCCGCGTAGCGGCGGTCGCCCAGATCGCCGTGCCAGAGGTGCAGGATCCGGCCCGGGACCACGCCGAGCTTCCCGCCGACGAAATCCCGCGCCTTCACCGCCCATTTGACGAAATGCCGCGCATAGGCCTGCGACGGCCCGATCATGTGGGGCATGCAGGGCGACTTGGCGACCGCCGCCGCAAAGGCGTGCGCCATGAGATGATCGCCGCTGCCGGTGAGGCAGGCGTCGTAGAAGCCGCACTCGGCCACGAACTCGCGGCGGGCGGCCCAGGCGAAGCCGGTATGGCCGTGATTGTTGAACTTCTTCGTCCGGGCGAGGCTGGGGTCGCGCACGAAGCAGGAAGTGAAGCTCTCGTAGAGCAGGCCCGTGCCGTCGTCGGCATTGTCCCTGTGCATCCGCACCGCATGGCTGAACGGCTGCACGACCATATAATTCTCGAGCGCCGCCGAGGTGCGCTCGAGCCAATCCGGCTCCTTGAAGATCAGGTCCGCGTCGAACCAGCCGACCTTCGTGCAGGACTTGGGCAATTGGGCGACCGCGACGTTCAGCAGCCGTTCCTTCTGCCACATGATGTCGTGACCGCGGAACTGGAGGACATTGTCCGCCGGATCGAGGTCGAAGTCGTCGTCGCCGAAGGCCAGTTCGACCACCAGGACGTTCGCGTCGAACTTCGCCATATTCTCCATGAACGCGTCGAAGTTCCGCCGCTTCGTCTTGTAGCGGGCAGGGTTGAAGTAGGAGGTGATGACGCAGAAATCGGAACTCACATTGTCTCCGTTCGGTGCCTTCGGGGGAGGCGGGCCCAATGGCTGCGCCGCTGCTGAGGTCTAGCCGCGAAGGACCGCTGAAACAACCGCTTAACGCGCCGCGGCGGATGCGGCGCGCAGGTCTTTGTAATCGGCCGCGAACGGGGCATAGTGACCGATACTTGCGTGCAAACGGGTCCTTCGAGGAAAGGTGAGGCGCGATGAACCAGCGCGTGATTGCATCGGCTGTTATCGGAGCAGCCGCTTTCGTCCCGGCCTGGAGCGCCGCCGGCGCACAAGCGAGCGGCGACACGCGCGTGCGCGTGGGGCTCGGGGCCCAGCTACGGCCCGAGTTCGTGGGAGCCGATGAGCGGCAGATCGCGCCTCTTTGGGATCTCGACCTTGCGCGGGGAGACCATGAGTTCGCGTTTGAAGCCCCCGACTACAGCTTCGGGCTGCCGGTCGTTTCGACCGGCGATTTCTCGTTCGGACCTGCCGCGAACCTCGCCAGCAAGCGCGAGAACTCGGACGTCGGCGCGCCGGTGGGGAGGATTCCCACCACGATCGAGGCGGGCGGATTCGCAACCTTCCAGGTGGCCGGCTCGCTCCATTTTCGGGCCGAGCTCCTGAAGGGGATCGGCGGCCACAAGGGGCTCGTCGGAACGATCGGCGCGGACCAGGTCTGGCGCGACGGCGACCGCTACGTCTTTTCGATCGGCCCGCGGGTCCTGATCTCCGACAGCCGTTACCAGCGCGCCTATTTCGGAGTCACTCCGGAGGCCGCCCTGGCCAGCGGCCTTCCGGCCTATCGTCCGAGCGGCGGAGTCCACGGAGTCGCGGCGGCGAGCGGCCTGTCCGTCCAGTTCAATCCGCGCTGGGGGATGTTCGGCTTCGCGCGCTACGAGCGCCTGGTCGGCGATGCCGCCAAGTCGCCGATCATTCGCGAATTCGGCTCGCGCAATCAGCTGTCGGGCGGAATCGGCCTGAACTACACATTCACAATCCGCCGCTAAGCGGGCCGCCTAGTCGCCGGTGCCGGCGTCGGGCGTGAAATATTTGTCGTACTTGCCCTCTTCGCCCTTGTGCTCGTCGGCGTCGGCCGGGCTGTCCTTCTTGCGGGTGATGTTGGGCCAGTCGGCGGAGAAGCTGGCGTTGAGCTCCAGCCATTTCTCCTGGCCGCTCTCGGTGTCGGGAAGGATCGCCTCGGCCGGGCATTCCGGCTCGCACACGCCGCAGTCGATGCACTCGTTGGGGTTGATGACCAGCATCACCTCGCCCTCGTAGAAGCAATCGACGGGGCAGACCTCGACGCAGTCCATATATTTGCATTTGATGCAGGCGTCGGTGACGACG
>Ga0207674_10003531_pt1 | contig 19090 bp, 16 predicted proteins | sample KBSCornC72_FD_184303 | JGI IMG/M metagenome (GOLD analysis project Ga0207674, IMG submission 184303) | Corn rhizosphere microbial communities from Kellogg Biological Station, Michigan, USA - KBS Corn C7-2 (SPAdes) (version 2) | ecosystem: Host-associated > Plants > Roots > Rhizosphere > Soil ... | reverse complement strand
GTTCGACGCGGTCGCCACCGCGGCCGTGTTCGGCTTCCTGTCGTTCGCCGGCTTCGAGGGCGCGGCGGCGCTCGGGGAGGAGACCGCGGAGCCGCGCCGCAACATCCCGCGCGCGGTCTTCCTGGCGCCGCTGTCGATGGGCATCTTCTACTTCTTCGTGATGCTCAGCCAGACGCTCGGGTTCGGCACCAACGAGGCGGGCGTGGCGGCGTTCGCGGGATCGGCGTCGCCGCTCGGCGAGCTCTCGCAGGAGTATGTGGGAGCGGGGCTCGAGGACGCGATCGACCTCGGCGCGACGCTGAGCGCGTTCGCGAGCGCGCTGGGCACCGCCACGGCGGGGTCGCGCCTTCCGAGCCGCGCGGCATGTTTTCCACGCCGATGGGCGAACCGATGGCAGCAACTCCGATCTGGTGTTCCGCCAACATTTGCTGAAGCGTCGCAACCTGTTGCTCGTTGAAATCAAGTACGTTGACGCCCCAGGCACCGCGTAGATCGAGAAAGTGGATCGACTCGCTCGCCAGCACCTCCAGTTGCTCGCGAAAATCGGGCGAAATTTCATCGGCGAAAGCGGAAAGCTGGATCATGGCAGAATAATCTCCTTCCCGGTGCGAGACGACTCGTAAATACCCAGAATAATCTCGACCGGCTTGCGCGCGGCGTAACCATCGACCAGCGGCGTGCCATCTTCGCGAATGGCGCGGATCATATCGGCGATTTGCAGCGCGTGACTGGTGGCAGCTTGCGCGCTCGGATTGCTGGCGACGGAACTTGCTTCTTCACGCGCCTTGCTGGTACTCACGTTGGCTCCATAGGCTCCGACAGCCTCTTTTTCGTCGCGTGCCAGGTGCAGAAAGCTCAATTCATCGGCCTCGATCACCGCCGAACCCTTGTCGCCGAAGACTTCCAGACGAGTACCCAGACCGGGATACGCGGCTGTGGTGGCGGCAATCGTGCCGAGCGCGCCATTGGCGAAACGCAGAACTGCCACGGAGGCATCTTCAGTCTCCATGCGATGCGCCAGCGTGTCGGTGTAGGCGGAAATGCTTTTGACAGGCCCCATCATCCATTGCAGCAGGTCGATGGTGTGGATGGATTGGTTCATCAGTACACCGCCGCCATCCAGTTCCCAGGTGCCGCGCCAGGCTCCACTATCGTAATATGTTTGCGAGCGCCACCAGGGGATCAACGCGTTGCCCATAACTAGCCTTCCGAACGCTCCTTCATCGATCAAAGCCCGTAACTTTTGTGAAGAGGGATCGAAGCGATGCTGACTGATGACAGCGAGCTTGACGCCCTGCTCTTTCTGCACATGCAGCATCTTATCAATGGTGTCCAGGCGAATCTCCATTGGCTTCTCGACGATCACGTGGCAGCCCGCACACATCGCGCAGCAGGCGTGTTCGCCATGCATCCCGCTTGGCGTGCAGATCGTCACCACGTCCAATTTTTCGCGAGCCAGCATGACGTTCATATCGGTATAGGCCCGCGCGCCATATTGCGAGGCCAGCTTCTCCGCGCGTTCAGCGACAATATCGGTGACGGCAGCCAGTTGCGCGTCTGGCAGGCTGGTGATCGCCTCCGCGTGTAGCGGTCCGATCACTCCACAGCCCACCAGTCCAAAGCGCAATTTCTCCATGTCCAGTTTGTCCTTCCTGAATTCTCTCGGCCAATAGCCCTACCTTACCTTATCACAGGAAGGAGGCGGGACGCCAGAGCATGATGGCGCCTCGCCCATCATTTACCCTTATGCGCTTTGCAGAATATCGTACAGCATATTCGCTATAGGTGTAGACAGTTCAACCTGTTGTGAGGTCTTCTTGAAAAGGCCAACATCCTTTAGTGGGATTGCGCTCTGGAATGGTGTTGAGAGTTCGGCGACCCTCTGACCATAGCTCTGATAGATGGGCGCGGAGAATAACGTGCTGGTGAGCATGTCGATTACCGCTTTGGGATCAACGCCGCTGTTGCGAGCCATGGCGAGTGCTTCTCCGATGGAGTGTCCCGCTGAAACGATCAGGAAGTTGCCCGCGAGCTTGACGATATTGGCCGCACCGACCTCTTCGCCGAAATCGAAGATACCTTTGCCTCCCATTGCTTGCAGGAGCGGCCTGACACGCTCTTTGGCCTGCTGTGGACCGGCGCAAGGAATCCAGAGATTGCGCGCGACGGCTGCTGCTGGCACGCCAAAGATCGGCGCTTCGACATAGATACAGCCATGTTGCGCGTGAATTGCGGCCAGCCTCTTCGATGTTTCAGGCAAAACCGTACTCATCGCGATATGCACTCCGCCCGCTCCCAGCTTCTCTAGAAAACCATCGCTCATGACAATGCTTTCCAGGGCCGCGTCATCCCACACAATGCTTGCGACAATTCCCCCGCTCGTCGCGGTGTCAGCCGGTCGCCCCACCAGTTGCGCGCCCTGAGCCACCAGCGGCTCCGCTTTGCTCGCGGTGCGGTTGTACACGCGCAGTTCGTAACCTGCTTGCAACAGATTGGTCGCTATGGGCAGGCCCAGCTTGCCAAGTCCAATAAACCCGATCGTCTCACTCATCTTTCTCACTCCTTGTGCATAGATGGTCACTCTAAACTTAACGTTAACGTCATGTTTTGAACAAAAAATTAGGGGTTTTCTCGCTCCTCAAGCCAGTTCTCGAAACGTGTGATATGGGCCTGGAGATCGGCGCGAAATTGTTGAAGCGCACTGACCTTCTGATCCACCTCAGCGAGATGCTGACGCAGGATGGCGAGAACTTTCTGCTTTGGCTGTACGCCACTTGGATCGGTGAAGTAGAGGTCGATCACGTCGCGTATCTCCTCCAGGCTCAGTCCAAGCTTCTTGAGCTGGTCGATTTTGCGCAAGCGGGCCAGCGTCTCTTCGGTGTAGTAGTGCTGACCATGCCCCTCGCGTTCACCTGGAGGAAGCAGCCCGATGCTCTCGTAATAGCGTACGGTGCGCGGTGTCACCCCGGCTCGCTCGGTCAAATCGCCGATCCGCATACGCTCGTTCATCGCTCGCCTCCAAAACTTAACGTTAACGTCATGTTGATATGATAGCGCCTTCGCGAAGTGTTGTCAAGGTTTATTCTTCCCATTCTTCTTCGTCCAGCTCGCGCAAGATTTTCTGATCCTGTTTGCTGCTCAGATCCAGTTTGGCGAACAGATCGGGACGACGGGCGCGGGTGCGGCGAATAGATTCCTTGCGTCGCCAGCGCGCGACATTGGCATGGTGGCCAGAGAGCAGAATGTCAGGGACACGCCAGCCGCGAAACTCAGGCGGGCGTGTGTAGTGAGGATATTCCAGCAAGTTGTTGCTATGCGATTCTTCCAGGGTCGATTCCTCACCACCGAGCACGCCGGGGAGCAGACGGCTGGTGGCATCGACGATAATCATCGCGGCCAGCTCGCCGCCGGTCAGGACATAATCGCCGAGCGAGATTTCGTCGGTTATGAGATGCTCAAGCACGCGCTCGTCAATGCCCTCGTAATGGCCACAGATCAGCGTCAGGCGCGGCTCGGCGGCGAGTTCGTGCGCGATCTGTTGTGTGAAAGGTCGGCCCTGGGGCGACATCAGAATAATGGGGCCGCTTTGATACACTGCCTCGACTGCGGCGAAGATTGGTTCTGGCTTCATGACCATGCCCGCGCCACCGCCATAGGGATAATCATCCACGACATGGTGTTTATCGGTCGTGGACGCGCGAATATCGTGGAGCGCGATGCTCAATAATCCCTGCTCCTGAGCGCGTTTCAGAATGCTTTCAGAGAATGGACCCTGAAACATCGCCGGAAAAAGCGTAAAAATATCGACGTGCATACTTCAGAAAACCTCGCCACTTTGTTCTATACAAATTTCATTTCTGTGCTACAATAGCACTATTCTGAACAGCCTGACAAGGGGTCGTTGTGTAAAACAATCCATGATGGAGCCTGCCGTGTCCTGGTCCCAACCACACCATTCCGAAGAACTTTCCGTGCAAATGACGATTCTCGTTGGCAGCGCCATTCGGCTGCTCGGCGGGCTTGCCGGGGTCTTTGTCCTGGCCAATGAGGCGTTTGACCCACAGAGCAGTTCAGAGTATACTCTCTACCAGTTACTTGAGGAAGAGGCCGCGTTGCTGCTGAGCCATATCCGCGAACGCGCGCAGCCTGGCCCGGCTCGCCCGCTGGTGGTTGATCCACTCCCATCATCGCTCACTGCCCAGTTGAGTATGGCTAATTCGCTGTTTGAGGACGAAGGGACGCCGACCCGCCTGCCTGCCCTGGAACGCTGCTCGGTGTTTGTGGCTGATCCGGCTGGTGCGGTAGGAGTTTTGCACTATCTCCGTTTTGCGTCGCTGCTGACGCCGCTGGTGACTGCCGGGGAAGGCCAGTCCCTGGTGAGCGCGCAACTAGCCGCCGGATTACGCGCGGCCTTGCGGGCGCAAACACTGGTGAAAGAGCAGCAACGCCTGGGCGCGATCTTCGAGCAGAGCGCCGAGGGGATTCTCTCGGTGGATGTAGCCCTGCGCATTCTCGATTTTAACCCGGCGATGGAGCGACTGACCGGCTGGCACGAGCACGAAGTCGTTGGGCGTTTTTACGGCGAAGTATTGCGTCCGAAAGACCGCCAGGGGCACGAGCTGGGCCTGCAAGGCTCGCCCATCCTGCAAGCCTTCGCCGGGCAGCGCGTGGTCGAGCGCGAGATGATGATTGTGGCCCGCGATGGTCAACAGTTTAGCGTCTCGGTCAACGCCTCGTGCATTTTTTCGGCGCATGGTGAACCGACGATCGGCATTCTCACAATGCGCGACATTACGCGCGAACGTGCGCAAGAAGAGCAGCGTTCAACGTTTATTTCGGTGATCTCACATGAGCTTCAGACGCCGATCGCGATTATCAAGGGCTACGCTTCGACGCTGGCCCGTTCGGATGCCGTTTTGAACCCGGAAGCCTTGCACATACGTTTAAAAGCTGTAGAGGAAGAAGCGGATCGTCTAAACGCGCTGGTCGGCAACCTGCTCTATGCCTCGCGCATTCAGGCTGGCGGCTTGCACATGGAGATTACGCCGCTGGACCTCGCCCCATTGATTGAGCGCGTGGTGCAACGTATGCGCGTCAGGGTGCCAGAGGCCGTCATCACGCTGGATTTGCCCGCGCACCTGCCAACGGTGCTGGCCGATCGTGAACGCATTACTGAAGTGCTGCAAAACTTGCTAGAGAATGCGCGGAAATATTCGCCCGGCCAGGCACAGATTACCGCCGCTTGCCGCGCGATGGCCGACGAAGTGATTGTCAGCATCAGCGATCGCGGCATGGGTATCGCCTTGCGCGAACAGGAAAGTATTTTTGAGCGTTTTCAGCGTGCCGACCAGGCCACGCAGAGCACTATTCAGGGAGCCGGACTCGGCCTGTATATCTGCCGCGCCATTGTGGAGGCACACGGCGGGCGCATCTGGGTTGAGAGTACGTTGCACAGTGGCTCTACCTTTTCGTTTAGTTTACCTCGTGAGGAGAAGGCACAGTTGCCGATGGTGGTGTTTTAGATGCAAAATGAAGTCTTTGCTGCCCGCGATATGACGATTCTGATTGTCGATGATGAGCCACGCATTCGCGATCTCGTCAGGATGAATCTGGAGTTGGAACACTATCATGTCGAAGAAGCGAGCAATGGTATAGAGGCGCTGGAGAAGTTGCGCGATCTGCTGCCCGACCTGATCGTTCTCGATGTCTCGATGCCCGAAATGGATGGGTTCGAGGCGTTGAAGCATATTCGCGAGGTTTCGACCGTGCCAGTAATTATGCTGACGGTGCGCCAGAGCGAGGCTGATAAGATTCGTGGACTCGACCTGGGAGCCGACGACTATCTGGCCAAGCCTTTCAGCCCGCCAGAACTGCTCTCGCGGATTCGCGCTCTTTTGCGCCGTTCGCTGATGGCTCCGCCCGCGCGCAAAACCACGATCGTCGTTGATCCCGATCTGACCATCGATTTCGCGCGCCGCGAAGTGATTGTACGCGGCCAGAAGGTTGTGCTGCGGCCCACCGAGTACCGTTTGCTCTACCACCTGGTAAATAACGCTGGTCGTTTGCTGACGCATGAGACGTTACTTTCGAAGGTCTGGGGCCACGAGTACCGCGACGAGTCGCATTATCTCCGCCTGTATATCACCTATTTGCGCCAGAAATTGGAGCAAGATCCCGCGCACCCGCGCTACATCCTGACCGAACGCGGCCTGGGCTATCGTTTCAAAGATCTGGAGGAACAGGCATGACCCGGCGCGTGAAAGGATCAGGCCGCGCGCAAGGAACATTCGCGCGTGGGCGACAGGGCGGGCACAAGGGCCGCCCGTACTATGGTACGGAGATTACAGCAATTCGGGAATTCTCGCGTAAAATGCATGTTTTCGCATCTGGGATATTTCCTTTTCCGCGCGAATCTTGCCACCAAAACCAAACCCCGTCCATAGTACGGGCGTCCGCTTGCCTGCGCCCTGTCGCCCGTGCAAGGTTTTTTGCCCTTAAGTTAACGCCTATGGAGACGGCCCTACATGCACTGGCTATTCTTTGCCTTTGTCTGGTGCTGTTCTCGGCGTGCGGCTCCGCGAGCGATGCCGATACACAGGGAACGCCGGGGTCGTTGCCACCGGGGAGTGATTTGCCCTCGCCGACGCCGCAATCGTTTGCGAGTTTGTTGGAAACCGAGCAGATTCTCTCGATGACGCCGCCCCAGGTGAGCGATCCTGTTGCCCTGGCGAAACGGTTGAAAGGGCTGAAAAATCCGGCGACCAGGCTCCCCACGTTTACGCGCAACGTTGGACAGGAGAATAGTTTCTGGATCGAGGATCAGGATACCCGGACCTATAGCCAGATTCACGCGCGCCTGGAAATAGTCACGCCACACGCCCTGTTCTATGTTGAGGATGGTCAGCCCTTTAATCAAACCGCTCTCCAGGCTTCCGCCGATGCTTTCGAGCAGCAGATTTATCCCACCGCTCAGAAAACCTTTGGTGATTTCAACGGGGGCGCGCCGATCACCATTCTGAACGCGGCTGGCCTGGGTGCGAGCGTCGGCGGGCTGTTCTTGCCACAGGATGAATATTCCGCCAGCATCTACCCTCATAGCAATCAGCGCGATATGTTCTCGCTCAACCTCGACAGTGAGATTCCCGGTAGCCCGGATTACGCGAGCGCGCTGGCCAACGAGTTTCAGCAACTCATCGACTGGCATCTGCATCCGCTCTCGTCGGAGTGGATGAATGAAGGCATGGGCGTGCTGGCGCAGCATCTCAATAACTATACGACTGGCGTTGAGCGTGCTTTTCTCGATACGCCAGATACGCAGCTTACCAACTGGCCCACCGATCCCGCGCAGGTGGCCGCGCACGCGGGCGCGAGCTATCTCTTCCTGGATTATTTCGTCGATCACTACGGGGGCGAGAGCATGCTGCAAGACCTGCTGCGCGATCCAGCGCCGCCGCCGCAGAACTTTGATGACGTGTTGGCTAACCATCATTACACCGAGCAATTTACCGATGTGCTGCAACAGTGGCTGGTGGCAAATTTCATCGCAGACCCAAGCATCGACAGCGGGGAATATGGTTATGCGGATCTGCATTTGCCCGCGCTGATGCCGCCAGTAGTCGGTTCCTATCCCTGGAGTAAGTCCGAGCAGGTGAGCCAGTACGCGGCGAATTACTACGATTTGCACCCGCCGACAGGTAGGAGTGAGACGTTGCATATCCAGTTGAGCGGCTCACCGACTGTGCGCCTGGTAGGCAACGATCCACTGGACGGGGTGGGCGAGTGGTGGGGCAATCGCGCGAACAATATGGATAGCACGTTGACGCGCAGCTTCGATCTGAGCCACGTGCAGAGTAAACAGGCAGCGCTGCAATTCTCGACGTGGTTCGATCTGCAACAGGGACACGATTACGCCTATGTCGAAGTGTCCACGAATAGCGGCGCGAGCTGGACCACACTGACAGGCAAGTTCACGACGGCGGACAATTCCAACGGCCTGAACTGGGGCAATGGCTACACCGGTGTGAGCGGTGGCGGAAACGCGCCCGCCTGGGTGCAGGAAAGCATCGATCTGACGCCCTATCTCGGCAAGCATATTCAGTTGCGTTTTGAAGAGGTAACGGACAATGACGTGATGTTGCAGGGGTTTGCCGTTGACCAGATCAGTATTCCAGCGATCAACTATCAAGATAGCACCGCCGATACAGGATGGAACAATCACGGCTTTGTTCACACGGAGAATATTCTGCCGGAACATTTTCTTGTACAGGCCATCGTCTATACAGGCTCGACATTTACGGTGCAGTCGATGCATGTCGATTTGCACTCGGCGAGCGGCACCCTGACCATTGCGCATTTTGGGACAAAGGTCACGCGTGTGGTGCTAATCGTCGCGGCTTATGCCCTGGACACCGCGCTCCAGGCGCATTATCAGCTTTCACTACGTTCGTCCTAGCTCTTTTAGCCGGGACATATACAACGGATAGTTAGCGGGAGCAGCTCGCAGGTCTGCTTCCAGAAGGAGAACAGAGTGAACAAAAAAGAACGGGTCGAAGCCGCGTTGCGCGGTGAACCAGTCGATCGCGTACCCGTCAGCGTGTGGGGACACGATTTTGCCCGCGAATGGAGCGCGCAAGGGCTGATGGAGGCCATGGTCGAGAACTTTACGCGCTACGATTGGGATTATCTGAAAGTGAATCCGCGCTCAAGCTATCACGTTGAGGACTGGAAAGTAAAAGTACGACCATCCGGCGAGAGGAACCAGGCTCCGGTTTTCGAGGACACGCCTATCAAGAGTCCGTCTGATTGGAAGCGTTTGCGCCCGCTGGAACCCGATCGCGGCGCGTTGGGCGAACAGTTGAAGGCGCTCCAGTTGATTAATCACGCCGTTGGCTATGACGCCTATTTTGTGCAGACCATTTTCTGTCCGCTGGGTGTGGCGATGTATCTCGCGGGCAATCACCTTGAGCCTGTTTTGCAGAGTATTCGCGAGGATCGTTCGGCGCTGCACAAAGCCTTGCGCGTCATTACGGAAACATTCACGACCTTCGCCATTGCCTGTATGGAGTATGGAGCAAGCGGCATTTTTTACGCGACGAACGGGTGGGCCTCGAAGGATCTGCTCACCGCTGACCAGTATCGCGAATTTGGGGAGCAGTACGATCTGGAATTCCTCGACGCGATCAAAAAGCGGGCGAAATTCAACATCCTACACAATTGTGGCGCGCATATCTATTTCGATCAACTCGCGTCCTATCCAGTGCATGCTTTGAGTTGGGATGCGTACGCGGAAGGTAATCCCGATCTGGACGATGGCAAAAAGCGTTCAGGCAAAGCAATCATGGGCGGGCTGAATCAGCAGACCACGTTGCTGAAAGGCTCGGTCGGACAGGTGCGCGAAGAGGTCGCGATGGCGCTTGAGCAGACTGGCGGGCAACATCTTTTGCTGGCCCCAGGCTGTGCGATTGCGCCTACGACGCCGAGCAAAAATCTGGAAGCAGTACGCTCGGTAGTAGCGAAGTAGAGATAAAATGGTAATGAGAGGGTATTTGTAATATTGGCAAGAAATATCATACCAATCGATATTTCTACGCATTTCAGCATATCATCACCCTCTTTCCACTGGGTCACGACTGTGTTAAAATACATCACTGAGCACCTTTCTAAAAGATAGGGTCAGCGTGCCAAATCTGGCGGCTAACCTTCGTGCGTTTTTTCTGGGTACCATCGCGCGTTTGTGGTGGAAGAGGAAGGCTTTGAGAGAGTTATGGAACGATATCGAACAATACGAGCGTACTCCGCTGGTGGGGTCGTCTTCCGGCTTGTTCCGATACTTTTCACCGGACAATGTGAGCCTGCTGGTTTGTTGAGCAAGGACGATGTGAGTGGAACGGGCGTAGAGGTCGCGCTGGTAGGGCGGAGCCATGCCGGGATCTGGGCGCTGCCCAAAGGCACGCCGCAGGCGGGGGAGACGGTTGAGCAGGTGGCCGCGCGCGAGGTACGGGAAGAGACTGGCCTGGAGGTGCGCCTGATCAGTTACGTCGGCAGCATCTCCTATTCGTTTGTGCGTGAGCAGATACGTTATTATAAGCAGGTACGCCACTTTCTGTTTGAGGCGATTGGCGGTGATGTGGCTTTGCATGACCACGAATACGACCTGGTCGAATGGGTTCCGCTCCCGGAGGCCAGCCGCCGTTTGACGTATCAAAACGAGATTACCATTCTTTATCAAGCGGAAGATGTCTTGTGGCGCTGGCTGCAAGATCAGCAAAAGGAAGGATAGCAGAAAACATATGGAAAGCCTATCGCTTTTTCCTTTCGCCCGGCGGTTACTTTTCCCCTATAGCGGAGAGAAGCCGCTTTCGTTGTGGCAGGGAGTGCGGGTTGTGCTGGCCTGGGTGTTTGTTATCCCGCTGCCATGTTCGCTCTTGATCGGGGTGGCCCTCCTGTTGGGAAGTGGCTTGCAAGCGGCCATCAATGCGTTTATCTTTGCGTTTCTTTCAGGTGCCAGCGTGTTTGGCCTGTTAGGTTTGTTGATTGTTGTTTTAAGTAATCGAGCGGCTCGTCTTCGCCAGGCCTGGATGGCCCAGAACAGTCGGTCCTGACCAGTGGAGGTTGTAATGGATCTTAACGTTGAGGGTAAATCTGAGCGCATTCCACCGGGTTCACATATTTGTCAACTCTACAGTAAAGTCACGGAAATCCCGAAAGTGACGGCGCACCTGATGCGCGTGGGCCTCTCGCTCTCCGAAAAGTGTATGTTTGCCGCCGCCCCTGAGCAGGTGAAGGAGTTCCGCGACGAGCTACAAAAGTTGCAATTTGATGTGGATGAATTGATCGCATCGGGGCAGCTTGTGATCTACGAGAGCCGCGAGTCGCTGCTGACCGCTGGTGGCACGCATTTCGACCCTTATTTTCTGCTCTCTTCCCACCAGACCTTTATTGCGCAGGCGTTACGTGAAGGTTGGCAGGCGGCGCGTATTTCGATCGATATGACCTGGCTCAGCAAAGATATCGCCTCCGCTGAACAAATTCTGAAGTACGAAGCCGCCTCCGATGCTGTTTTCACCTTCCAGAACGCGCCAATCATTGCCCTGATGCACTACGACCATAGCAAGCTGCTCCCCAATCTCGTTGTCGAGATGCTCAAGCTGCACCCGATCGCGGTCGTCGGCAAATACATCAAGCGCAACCCGTACTATCTCAACTCCGAACAGTACATGCTGAAGATCTTGCGCATTAACAAGGATAAAAACGGGCAGGGATGATACGTACGCTCAAACAAAGCGTTCCAGGCCAAAGGCACGAATGATGGCGGGGGTTTGGCCGCTGGTGATGAGTTCGGCGATGCTCTGACCGCTGATCGCGCTGGTCTCGAACCCAATTCCGCTATGCCCGGTGGCGAGAACGACGTTTTCCCAGCCGGGCGCGCGTCCCAGAATTGGAAGAGCATCCGCTGACCACGGGCGTAAACCCGACCACATGCGATCAATGGGGGCATCTGCCAGATCCGGGACCAGCCGCACCGCGCTGGCGAGCAGACCGGAAATGCCGCCAGCAGTGACTTGTTTATCGAAGCCCACTTGCTCGACAGTCGCACCGACGAAAATGGTGCCGTCCGGCTTGGGAACCAGATACACGCCTTCGCCAGAGAGAATATGCTCCATTGGCGGCTCTGGTTGTTTGAGCGCCAGAATCTGGCCACGAGCTGGTTGCACAGGGATGGTGATATTTAGCCAGTTGCCCACGCTGCTCGACCATGCTCCGGCAGCGAGTACGACCTGCGTACACGCGATTGTTTCGCCCTGCGCCGTGCTCAAGCCCGTCACTCGTGAGCCGCTTCGCTCAATGCCTGTTACTTCGGTTTGCTCAAGAAAACGTGCTCCCAGCTTGCGCGCAGCCCCGGCATACGCCCTGGTGACGCCTGCTGGCTTGATGCTCGCTTCCTGTGGGGCGAAGGTGGCTCCGACGCTTGTCGAGGCCAGGCGCGGCTCTAACTGGCACGCTTCATCTCCGCTCAACCAGCTAGCCTGCCAGCCCAACGCAGCCCATGCCTCCACGCGCGCGCGAAGCTGGCTCGCCTCCTGTTCATTGCCTGCTACGCGCAACGATCCCCAGCGACGATACTCCATGCTTACGCAGCTCAGCGCCTCTAGCTCAGGCATCACATCCAGGATCAGGGCATTGCTCGTCAGGAGCAGATCGGTAAATTCTCCTGGTCCGTGGAGATTGCCCAATGGCGAGAGCAACCCTGCCGCCGCGCTGGAAGCCTCTGACGCAATCTCAGTGCGTTCAACCACCAGCGTCTGGATGCCCGCTTTGCTCAGAAAATACGCGCTCGCCGCGCCAATCACTCCTCCGCCGATAATCGCAACGTCCGTCGTATAATCGCTCATAGCCGCTCTTTCTTTCTGCAAAACAGCACGATATATTCTCCATCGTATCGCATATGGCGTCGAATGAAAAGGCGAAGATGGTCGCGTCCCTCGAAGAGAGGTGCAGTGGCTCACAGGGCGCAGGCAAGCGGACGCCCCTACTATGGACGAGAGTGTGTTCTAATTCAGAGATGGTCGCGTCCCTCGAACGATTCATACGCGGAAATGTTGCCAGGACGCGGAAATCCTCAATAATCAACCAATCCCCGTCCATAGTACGGGCGCCCCTTGTGTGCGCCCTGCTCTGCTTACCCACGCACGAAAGTTTTTCGTACCAGCCTTATTTTTCTTGCGCGCAGGCCGCGACCGATTGGCGCGCGACCAGCCTGCTCGCGACCTCGACCCGGATGGGCGCGGCGTCGGGTTTGAGCGCGCGATAGATCATGCGCTGTACTGCCAGGCTGCCCATTTCCTCGCAATCGACGTGTAAGGTCGTGAGCGCGGGGGTCAGGAGCGAGGCCACCGGGACATCATCGTAGCCAATGACGGAAATATCTTCGGGAACGCGCTTGCCAGCCTCTTGCAGAGCACGCATGACGCCGATCGCGCTGGCATCATTGGCGCAGAAGACCGAACTGAAAGGCGCGCGTTGAGCGTTGAGCCAGGCGCGCATCGCCGCATGCGCGTCATCGACCCTGAGCGGGCTTTCCAGCACAAGCGCGGGATCATAGGGCATGTGCGCTTCCTCTAACGCGGTCCGGTAGCCGTCCAGGCGGCGCTGCAACGTGCTTCTTCGTCTAGTTTTTGGCTCGGTGACGTGCAGAATACGTTGATGCCCATGCGCGATCAGGTGGCGCGTTGCCAGCAGGCCGCCGGTAAAGTTGTTGGGGAGAAACGTGTCGACCGGGAGATCGCGATGATCGGCGTTTATCAGCACCACCGGCAATTTGAGCGCGAGCAGATCTTCAACCAGCGAGCGATCGTCGATGCTCAGCAGCAGGATGCCTGTGCCGGGCCGTTCTCTGGCCTGGGAGATGATTGCCGCTCGATCTGCCGCGCTCTGCCCGATCACTGCATAACTGAGCAAGATGGCGTGGTTGCGGCACTCGGCAGCCACGCCATCCAGAATGCTCGGATGGAAGGTATGGGGTGCGGTCATGGTAGCGAATGACGTGGTGAAAAGGTGTAGATGTTGCAATTTTCCTGGCGCTGCGGGTTCGTGATACCCCAGGCTGGCCGCGATCTTTAACACGTGCTCTCTCAGCTCATCGCTGATCCCATCGACGTTATTGAGCACACGGGAGACGGTGCTGGTAGAGACGCCCGCGTGTTTGGCGATGCTGCGCTGAGACACGCGGTGCGCTGCCAGCAGGTGAGAGGAAGCATTGTTGTCCATAAGCCCTCTTTTTCCCGGATGGAGCAAGCCATCCCTGAGAATTTCTGTATCGATATCTTACACTACGTCGCAATCTTATGCAACTATGTTGCCATGAAAAAGATAGACAGTCATTGAGAAATACGCTTAGTGAATAATTTTTCCCCTTAAAATCTCGAAAAAATGTCTACAAGTGAAGAAAATTCCTGAAAATTTCGCAACGTTTTTGCAACAAAACGGCTTGCAAAGGAAAAGTTCAGCCGGTATACTTGGGATCAAAGAACGATGTTCGTTGCGAGCGTTGCATCTGCCAACAGAATATTTTCTCTCGCGAACTTGTTCTGCTTTTCCTCTTTTTAGTGGAAGGATGCTTTTTCTATGCCGCGTCTCAAGGGCATATTTATCTTACATTCCGGTGCCTATGACGAGATCTATGGACCGGAGGAGCGCGCCGCCATTCATGAATTGATTGATATAGTTGCGTCACCTCAAACCGCCGAAGATATTCTCGCTCATCCAGAACTGTTGCGCGAGGTGGACGTGCTTCTCTCAGGCTGGGGCGCGCCATTCATGGACGAAGCGTTTCTCGCGTCTGCCCCGCGCTTGCAGGCGGTCTTTTATGGCGCGGGTTCCATTCGTGGTTTCGCTACCGATGCCCTGTGGGAACGCGGCGTGCTTGTGACCAGCGCCCAGGAGGCCAATGCCATTCCGACAGCAGAATACGCGCTCGCCGCTATCCTCTTCTCGCTGAAACATGGCTGGCGGCTGGCCCGGACGACGCGCCGCGAGCAACAATTCCCCACGCGGGACGAGGTGCCAGGCGTCTATGGCGCGACGGTCGGGATTATTTCGCTGGGGATGGTTGGCCGCAAGGTGCGCGAACTCTTACGCCCTTTTCAGGTACGCGTGCTGGTCTATGATCCCTATGTTTCCACGGAAGAGGCGGCCGCACTGAACGTCTCGCTCTGTTCTCTCGAAGATCTCTTCCGCGAAGCAAGGGTGGTCACGCTGCATACGCCACTGTTGCCCGAAACCACTGGGATGATACGCGGCACACACCTGGCCTCGATGTCGCCAGGATCAGCATTTATCAATACTGCGCGGGGCGGGCTTGTACGACATGTTGAGCTTATTTCCGTGTTACAGCAGAGGGGCGATTTGCACGCGGTGCTTGATGTTGCTGATCCAGAGCCGCCGCCGCCCGGTTCACCGCTCTACACGTTGCCGAACGTGACGCTCACGCCGCATATTGCCGGCTCGCTCGGCTCAGAACGCCGGAGATTGGGCGAAGTGATGCTCGCGGAATTGCGCCGCTTTGTGGCTGGTAAGCCGCTGCAACACATGATTACCCGCGAACAGGCCCGCTTGATGGCCACGCCGTAAGCGAGGATACTGACAAAACCGCTGAGGAGGCGAGGCGGTTCCCAGGGCGCAGTCAAGCGGACGCCCCTACTATGGACGGGGTTTAGTAGTCAGGCGAGATTCATGCGTGAAATCGTCTTTGACAACATCTTAGCTTGACGGCAATGGGACGCGAGGCGTTTTGCCTCTTGCCTGCTCCAGATTACATAAAGTTTAGTGGAAGACGTTGTGAGGAGGAAGACCCTGACAGACCGTGATACTGTTGTCGTTATTTCAGTTCAAATGGAGGGTTTCTTCTATGCGTCAATGGCGTCGCCTGGCTTTTGCCGGCTTGATGTTGCTGGGACTTCTGTTGACCGCCTGTGGCGGAAGCAGCAGTAATAATACCCAGCATATCGTTTTGAAGATCTCGGATTATTCAACCAACGAGACCGCGTTTTACCAAACCATTGCCAACGAGTATCATCAGCTCCATCCTGATGTTACGATTCAGTGGCAGACTCAAGCGCAGGCGCAGTACCAGCAATCGCTGCCGCTGGCCTTTCAGAGTCGCCAGGCACCGGATATTTTCTTCTACAAATCGACGGTTTCGCCTGAGCTTTCGATGTCATTCCTGCTGAAACAGGGCTGGATTCGTCCTATCGATCCCGATGGCAGCCCTTCACAGAGCTTCTTGAACCGTTGGAGTTCTGGCATGTTCGAGGAGGGGATCAACGAGCACGATGGCAAGGTCTATGGTTTCCCTTTTACCGATGATACGATCTGGGGACCAGGCTTTATGTTCTACAACAAGGCCATGTTCCAGCAAGCCGGGCTGAGTGGCGCGCCCACGACCTGGAGCCAGTTTACTTCTGACTGTGAAGCGATCAAAGCGAAGACCGGCAAATATTGCCTGGCGATCTCGCTCAAAGGCTCCGATCTTCAGCGCATGTGGTATCCTATCGCCGGTTCAATCATGACCGACCAGTTCTTTGATTACAAAAACGGCACGTTTGATCTCAACAATCCGTTGCTGTTGCAGGCTTTCAGCTTTATCCAGAACCTGTATAAAAAAGGGCTGGTTTCGCCTGGAGTTAACGATAAGAGCTTCTCGCGCCAGCAACTGGCCAGCGGACAGGTGGCGATCTACTTCGATGGTACCTGGCTGCCCAGCACACTGACCCAGCTTGGCTTCCAGGAGAATCAGTATGGCATCGCGCCGCCGCCTTATCCTGACAATGGCCCACGTGGCGCGCTGGCCAGCCTGAATACACAGAATGTCTACTGGGTGAGCAGTCAGACGAAGTATCCTGAGCAGGCGTGGCAGTTCCTCCAGTGGATGACGCAGCCGACCGGCTTCTTCGCGCAGAATTATCTCAAAGGTGGCTTCGGTACGCTCTCCTTCGCGGATAATCTGAAGCTGAGCAGCGATCCCGCGATCCATACGATGGCAAAGATCGTTGCCGATGGCTTGCGCGTGACCTATCCTGAGCCGCTGCTCAAATGTCCCGCTCTGGCGCAATCGCAGGCATATGCCAAAGCTGCCTCGGTGAATCCCAGTGGAGAATGGCAGGTGATGGTCAATGCGCTTGTGAATAACACGTCGCTCAAGCCAGCCGCCGATCAACTGGTGGCGCAGCGCGAGCAAGTCTTCCAAAGTACCTTGCAGTCGGAAGCTGCTTCGGGTTTGAAAGTCTCGCAATCCTGTTTCGCTTTCCCGAACTGGAATTATAACGAGAGCTATACCGGCGGCTATCCCGCCAGTTAGTGGGGCGGCAAACACGAGAAACGCCGATGGTGGTCGCCCGCTGATGGCCAGCACATTCATTCCAACAAAAGAAAAGAGAACTCGCTGAAGCGGTTCACTTTCGGATTGTGGGGTCATTTGTTGGAGTGAATGTGGCCAGCATCGGCGCTACATTCAACGGGGGATGACGCGAGGTCCAGAGCTTGTCTCATCCCACGTTGGGTGTAGCGCCGGACCTCGCGTCCGCCGTGCGGCTTCGCGCTCGCCATTCCACCTCATCCATGTTAGACTGCGTGGCAAGAGAACGGGATGGCATGTTAAAGAAGGGAAGACAATGAGTAAAGTGATCCAATCCCCCGGTGCACTTCCGGCAGCTTCTTCCGCAGGACGGAAACAGGCGCGTGCGCGTTCACGCGGCAAACGCCTGACCGGGCTGTGGATATTTCTCTTTTTGTTGCCCTTTCTCCTGCTCTTTGGCGCGTTTACTCTGTGGCCATTGCTCGCCACGGCGGTCTACTCGTTTTTTGACTGGAACGGGATTGACGCGCTCTCGACCCAGAATTTTGTGGGTGTGGGCAATTATCAGGAATTGTTGCGCGATCCGCTCTTCTGGCAGTCGTTCTGGAATACCGTCCTTTTTGCGCTGCTGAACACAGTCATCAAGCTGCCACTCTCGCTCTTTCTGGCGATTCTTTTGACGCGCAAATGGCTCTGGTTCAAACGTTTCTTCCGTACCGTGTTCTTTGTGCCGATTATTCTGCCGGTGGCGCTGGCCGGGCAGATCTTCACGTTGTTGCTCAATCCCTCCAACGGTGCGCTGGATAGTTTCTTAATGTCGCTGCATCTGATCAAACAGCCGGTTGATCTGCTGGGCAATGAGCATACTGTGCTGTGGACGGTGATTATTATTTCAGTCTGGCAAATTTTCGGACAGTATATGCTCTACTGGATGGCCGCTTTGCAAGGTGTGCCGGAAGAACTCTATGAGTCCGCGCGCATCGATCGGGCAGGCGCGTGGCAGCAATTTACGCGTATTACGTTGCCGATGATCGCGCCGATGGCGGTGGTGATTACCTTGCTCGGCCTGGTCAATGCACTGCACGTCTTCGGTGTGGTGGTCACAACCACCGCTGGCGGACCCGGCACCAGCAGCTACGTGCTCTCTTACTATATTTATGAAGCCGCCTTCGCGAATATCCCGTTCCGCTACGGCTATGCTTCAGCAGCGGCGATCCTCTTTATCGCGCTGGCCGCGATCTTTGTTCTGATCCAATGGCGGCTGGAGCGTGGCAACAAGCGGGCTTCGCGGCAACTTGGAGGAGGTCGCGCATGAAAACGCTCTTGCGGCACAGAAATCGGTTTGGGCGCTATAATCTGATCGCGCTCCCGATCCTGCTGATCATTGGCTTCGTCTGGGTCTATCCCTTTCTCTGGTCCATTTCGGGCGCGTTCAAAACGCAGATTGGCCTCTTTACTTCCGGGGCCAGCCTGATTCCCAATCAGCTCGATCTCTCCAATTTTAGTCGCGCCTGGGTGACGGCTGGTTTCAGCCAGTATTTCTTTAACACGATCCTCTATTCCAGCGCCTCAACCGTGATCGAGTTGCTGAAATCGGCGCTGTGCGGCTATATCCTGGCTCGCTATCAGTTTCCGGGGCGCAAGCTGCTCTACACGCTGATCGTCGGCACGCTCTTTCTGCCGGTAGCCTCGATCATCTTGCCGCAATTCCTGGTCGTGGAGTCGTTGGGCTTGCTCAATACCCAGGCTGGCGTGATCCTGGCCTTCTCAGGAGCGGCGGGCGCGCTCTACGTGCTGCTCTTCATGAATTTCTTCAAAGGTATCCCCGAAGAGTTGTTCGATGCCGCGAAGGTGGACGGAGCGGGCTTTGTGCGTATCTTCCGCCTGGTTTTTCCCTTGACGCGCCCGGTGATCGCGATCGTGGTGATTTTCAACTTTATCGCTACCTGGAACGATTTTAATATCCCGTTGATCTACACGCTCAGCGCGCCCGATTTGCGCAACCTGGCCGTTGGTATGTTCGCCTTCCAGGGCGCAAACTCGTTCGACTGGACCGGCTTCGCGGTGCTGAGCCTTGGGCTGGCTTCGCTCCAGCTGATGCTCGACCGAGGCGAGCAGTTGGACTGGTTCAACTCGACCGAGATCATCGCCGAACTCGTGCTCGCTTGCCTCGGCATCTATCTTTTCGTCGTGCATCTTTTCACGGCCGACAACACGTTCATCCCACCCAGAATCTTC
>Ga0207674_10003530_pt1 | contig 19090 bp, 20 predicted proteins | sample KBSCornC72_FD_184303 | JGI IMG/M metagenome (GOLD analysis project Ga0207674, IMG submission 184303) | Corn rhizosphere microbial communities from Kellogg Biological Station, Michigan, USA - KBS Corn C7-2 (SPAdes) (version 2) | ecosystem: Host-associated > Plants > Roots > Rhizosphere > Soil ... | reverse complement strand
CCGACGCGAGCGTGATCTGGTTGACCGAGCGGCCGTCCATGTACCAGAGGGTCATCGGAGGCGACTTGCGCTGGCCGCGCGTCTGCGCTGGCGCGTCGAGGATCTGCAGGTACCAGCCCTGCGCCGAGAGCGTCGTGTCGATCTTCAGACCGGCCGCGTTGTTGACCTCAGCGATCTGCAACGCCGACAGCGTCACGCCCGGCTGGATCGCGCCGAAGTTGACGGCGGCGTTGATCGGATCCATGCACGCGGCACGGATCAGGGCATAGCCGGCCTGGTTGTACGGGACGCTCTTGACGCCGGTCAGCAGCTCCATCAGGGCCAGCTGCAGGGCGTTGTTCAGCCAGATCTGGTTGATGTAGCTGTCGAGCCACTTGAAGGCGCCCGACACGCTACCCGGGTACATGTACGCGAAGCCCTGGTTGGCCGTCGCGACCGCGCCGTAGAAGTTGTAGCCGTTGGCGATCAGGTTCGACGCCGTGGTGACGTCGGTCACGTCGGGGGTCAGGCCCGACTGAGCGCGGAAGGCGAAGTTGGTCCGGCCGTTGCGCTGGGTGAAGTCCACCGCGGCGACCGCGCCCGACTGGTAGGCGGCCTTGGAATAATCGACGCCGTAGATCGCGCAGGTGCCCGAGATGCTCGAGGCGGCCAGCAGCGCGCCCAAGCTCGTGGTAGCCGGAACGGTCGTGGTCGGGCTAGCGTCGGTGTCCCACGCGATGTAGGCGTAGCGGTTGCCCTGGCTGTTCGTCCAGTTGGAGAACGCGAGCTTCAGGGTGTTACCGCTGCCGTTGTCCGGATCGAAGGCCGTGAAGAACGTCGCCCAATCCTGGGTGATGGCGACGATGCTGGCCATGAACGTCGCCGGGACGGCGGTCACCGCGCCCTGCGACAGGACAGCGCCGTCGGCCTGGCGCAGGTTCAGCGGGTCAGCCAGCGAGCCCGTGCAGAACGTGACGGTCGACGAACCGCCCGTGGTGTTGCTGGTGAACACGAAGGCCGCGGCCACGCTGTCGTACGAAACGACGAAGTTCGGCGACGTGAAAGCGGCCTGGATGATTGTGGCCGCGTTCGAGAAGCTCGTGGCGCCCGAGAGCGTGATCGTGCCAGAGGTCTTGGCGACGCCGTCCGTGGTGATCGTCAGCGTGCCAGGCGTCAGCGCCTGCAACTGAGCCAGCGTCATGGACGCCAGCGACGCGCCGCGCAGATAGGCGGCCACGTTGGCGGTGTTGTACTGGGCGATCAGCAGCGCGCCAGGCTTGACGTTCGAGTTGTCGAAGCCGGCGAAGTAGATCGACGCCGCCGCCGCTTCCGTGCTCGACGCACCGTAGTAGGTCGAGACGGCCGCGGCAGACGGGAACGACAGCACCGAGCCGATCGGCGTGCGGGTGCCGCTCGTGAGCATCAGGCCGTTGAGGTCGAGTGCCGAGCCGCCGGCGCTGATGACGCCAGGGACGATCGACACGAAATAGCTGGCGGGGATGGACTTCGTCATGGACGCTCCGGATCAGGGTTTGGTGCGGGCGTGCCGCGACGGTCGGAAACGAAAAAGCCGCCCGAAGGCGGCTCTGTGCGGAGGGGTGATGGGTCAGGTCGGCGGGTAGGCCGCGTCGACCTCGACCACACCGATGGCGAGTTGGTCGGCGAACTGCTGAGGCACGGTCACGGCGATGTCGGCTTGCAAGACCACGTCGGTCGTCCAGCGCTGTTCGATCTGCACGCTCTCATTGAGGAACTTCATCTGCCGCGGCTCGCTAGTGTAGAGCGGGCTCACGTCGAACCCGTAGCCGGCGAACTGATCGCAGGCCCAGTCCGAGCGCAGCAGCGTTGCCAGCAGCTGCGCGTTGTCACCGGAAGCCGGGCCGAAGGTGTCAACCTGAACGGTCAACTGCGTGGCCTGGGTGTCCTGGCGGGTCTGCGTGGTGCCTGGGAAGTTGTCGGTGTAGGTCGTCTCGTTGGTCGCGAGCCGAGTGCGCAGGATCGGGGTCATCACTGCGTAGTTCGCGGCCTGCGGCGCGGGGACGCGGTTGTCCTGCGCCGTGACCACGTCGGTGCCCGTGGGCAGGATCGCAACGAGGAACGTCCCGAGCGCCTGCAGCACGCTGCTCTCGGTCAGGTTGAGGGTCGGCTGCGTCATGCGGGCTGTCGGCAGATCGCCGCCTTCGTCCAGCCGGCCGTGCGCTGCCAGTTCTCGGGCACGAGGATCACGAGCCAGACGGAGCCGTCAGGCAGGGTGATGAGGTCGCCGCCGGCGTTGTCCGGCCGGCTGACACCCTCGAGCAGCCCGTTCGCGTAGATCGAGAGCTTCTCGCCCTGGATGTTCAGCCCGTCGACCTGCGACAGCTCGGCCGAGGTCAGCGCCTGCACCTGGGCCTGGATGGTCGAAGTGGCGTAGGTGGGCGTGCGCGTGAAGTCGGCGTTCTTGGTGACCCCGTTCGGGTGCCTCAGGGTCACCGTCAAGAACGGATTGATCCGCGCGATCGCGCCGCTGACCATCTGGTGCAGGTTCACGACGGGTCGTCCACTTCGGAATTGATCGTGGCGATCAGCTGACCGGAGGCCTGCAGGGGCTTGTTGCCCTGACCCTTGGCGCGGCGCTGAGCCAGCGTGGCGGCGGACAACTCCTTGAAGTCGCCCTTGGCGATGGTCTTGACGATGTCGCCGACGGCCAGCATGCCGACGGCGCCCATCACCTGGTCGATGGTCATCTCTCCGCGGACAACCTTCTTGATGCCGGCCGCGACCTTCTTCGTCCACGTTGCCTGCTTGTCCTGCACCGTCGGGCGCATGAATGGGCGAGGCGGGATCGTGATGGCGTGGGCCTTCGTCTCAGCGAATTGGCCGCCATTCATGCGAGCCGCGTCGCGCTCGCCGCTGGTGAGGAATTCGGCCATGCCGTCGGCCTTGATCCGATAGGCCGTGCCGCCCGGGTGCTCGAACGTGCCGCCGAACTCCTGGACGGTCGCGATGTAGGCCACCGACGTGCCGTCCTCGTACTTGGCGCCAGGGAACCAGCCTACGCGGGCCTCGCGGGCCTTGAGGTCTTTGCTCAGGCCGTCGATCTTGGCCATCACCCGCGTCAGGTCGAGCGCCTTGGCCATCAGAAGCACCGACCGCCGATGAAGCCGCCGCCCGCCTGGCGGAACGATGCGCGCTCAAGGGAGCCACCGACCATCAGGCCGCCGGCGGACTTGACCAGCAGCAGCCCCCACAGCTGGACGCCGTAGGGCGTGGACGACAGCCAGTATTGCCAGCCGTTCGTAGTCGGCGGCGGCTGCATAGACAGCGACACGCTGCCCTCGGCCGCGCCGGTCAGCGGAGCCACCGAGGTCTGACCCGCGGCCAGCTGCGCCGTGATCTGCGTCAGGTGCCCGGTCATCAGGTTGAGCGCCAGTTGCAGCGCGTCGCCATTGAGCAGGCACCCGTCGTACTTGGTCATGATGACCGTGGCCGTCGTGAACGTCGAGGACAGCGCCGTCGGATCGCTCGAGGCGAGCGCCGGGCATGCCGCCTGGAAGGACGGCAGGTCAAAGACGTGGGCGGCCATAGGTCAGGCTCAGATGCGGTGGGCGTCGGCGGACTTCGGCACCTCGGTGGTGACGATGAAGCCGGGAAAGTCCGCCTCGACCTTCGGACTCGAGTTGTCCTTGCGGTTCATGTCCGCGACGGCCTTCTCGACGTCGATCGCCTTCTTCTGCACGGTGATGAAGCCGTTTTCCCGGTGCTGCTTGAAGACCGAGTTCTGCTCGAGGATCTCAAGCTGTTCGTCGGTGACAGTGGTCATGCGACCGAGCGGCGTCCAAATGTCCGATCCCGGCTTGGGACGCTGGGCCACGCCCGCGCCACCTTGGATGAACACCGAGCCGGCTTCGACCGGGGGAATGCCCTCGCCAGGGATGACCCAATGGACGTAGGTCATGTCGGTGGCCAGGGTGGAAAAGACGTAGTGGGAGCCGCTCATGTTCTGTTCTCGTTGGGAAATGAAAAAGGCCCCGCGGGGTTGCCGCGAGGCCTTCCGGGTCGGCGTGATGCCGAAGCTCAGGCGCCGGTGTAGCGCACGGTCGCGAACGGACGCTTGAGCAGCGTGCCGGCCGTGGCCATCGCGAAGTCCTCGACCACGCTCTTGGGCATCTGCTGGATGCCCAGGGCCATGAACTTGGCCGGCACCAGCTGGTCGAAGACGCGGCCGTTGTCGCTCGAGCCGTCATCGACGGTGTCCGCGCTCAGGTAGAACACGTTCGCGCCGCCGTTGGCCGCCGTCAGCTGGGGAGCGGACTCGACACGCATCAGCGGGTAGGTGTCGCGGATCCAGCCCAGGACGGACTGGTTGCCGTAGACCGCCGGGCGGGCGAGCGACTGGTAGATCGCCGTGGCCACCGACAGGGTCGTCGGCGTGGTGCCCGGGTTGATGAGGTCGCCGCTTTGGGTCTGCAGCTTGGCCGCGGCGGTGTTGATGTCCGCGCAGATTTCCGTGAACGTCTTGTTCGCCCACAGCGTGGACGAGCTCGCGCCGGCGGCCACGGTGATGTAGCTGGGCAGGTTCGGGTCGTTCAGGTAGCCGTACGTGCGGTTGGCGCCGTTGTTGTAGCCAAAGAAGCCGACCGTGTTGCGCTGCACCTCAAGGGACAGGCCCACGCTGTTGCGCTTCTCGCCGGCCGAGTCCACGCGCATGCGCGCGGCGCGGGCCGCCTCAAGCTTGAAGACCTCGAAGCCCTTCTCGAAGCGCACGACGGTGCGGCGCTCGAAGTTGACGTTCCACGACGCCAGCGAGACGTTCGTGGTGTCGCCGTAGGGCACGGCATTGCCGACGGGCTCCAGGACGCCCTGCACGACTTCCTCGTCTTCCCAGGCGCCGACCGTGGTCATGCCGATGAGGTTGTCGATCTTGCGCGCGGCCGTCTGGATGCGGACGAAGCCCGGGAGCCACGTCTGCAGGAACTGCACCGGCGTGGCGATGCTTGCCGTGCCGACGAGGCCCTGCTGGTCGTCCATCGCGTAGGCCTGGGCGGCCTGGGAGACGACGGCCGGCGACAGGTTGATGCCGATGCGCGACAGGGCCGCGAACTGCTCGACCTGGTCTTGCGTCATCTGCATCGGGCGGGCGCCCGGGGCCACGAAGCTGTGGACGGTGCTGAGTTGCTTGGTCATGTTCAAGCCCTCCTTAGTTGGTCAGGCGAATGGCCACGAGGCCCGCCGCCGAGGTGTAGGAACGCACGACGGCATTCGGGACGAACGCGTTGCCGCTGCCCGCGCCCGAGCCCGGGGCGACCGCGCCCAGCGCGCCGGTGGCGGTGGCGTAGACGACCAGGTCGCCGATGTTGGCGGCCGTGGTCAGGTTCACGACGATCGTGCCCATCTCCAGGAACTCGCCCTGCGCGTTGTCCGGCAGGGTCAGCGTCGGCACGAGGGTGCCGGCCGTGGTGCCGTTGGACGAGTAGGCCTTGGGGTTGACCAGGATGCCGCCGAAGACGGTCGAACCGTTGGTGATCGCGCCGCCGACGGTGCAGATGTCGGTGGTGTTGCTGCGCGTGTAGGCGTAGCCGATCACGTTGGGCGTACCCGACGAGTTCATGATCCGGCTGCTCGCGCGCTGCGGGCCGTCCTGGATCAGTTCACCGATCACGCCGAAGGCGTAGTTGGTGTTCACGGTGGATTGGAAAGCGCTCATGGCGTGTCCTCCTTACTTCTGGCTGATGTAGGCCGAGACGAAGTCGGCAGTGCCGGCGTCCATCGCGGTCGAGGTCTTGGCGACCTGGGTCTTGGTGGCAGCGCCAGCGGCCTTGAGGAAGCCGGCGAGCATCGCGGCCTCCTGGCCCTTGGGTGCTTCCAGGCCGAGCTTCTTGACGCCGTATGCGGCGACGTCGGCTTCGGTCATGTCCGAGTGGTCGAACGTGCCGACGTGGGCGGCCAGGCTCTTGGCCAGCGCGTCGCGGCGCTTGATCTCGCCGGTCACGCTCTTGAAGATCTCGGCGGCGTCCATGGCGTTCGGGCGCGCGGCGATGTCGTCGGCCTTGAGGTCGGAGTCCTTGCCCTCGGCCATCTTCTTGGCTTCTTCGGCGTCGGCCGCGGCCTTCTCGTCGGCCTTCTTCTTGGCTTCGGCCTCTTCGGCGTCGGCGGCTTCCTTGGCCTTCTTGGCGTCGTCTTCGTCGTCGGGATCGCCGGCTTCGTCCATCACGGCGCGGAGCGCGGTCAGGTGGGCCTTGCGTTCCGCCGGCGTGGCGGTCTTCAGGGTCTTGAGGGCTTCGTCCAGCGAATTGCTGGAGCCGCCCCCGGTTTGGTCAGCCATGGGTGGCTCCTTGTCGGTGGGGTTGGTGGTTGAGTGATCGAGCGAGTCCAGGACTGCCACGTCCGGCCCCATGCGTCCCGTGTGAACGAGCGCCAAGTGATTGCCGCGAATCGTCCGCTGCACGCAGTCGTACGCCTGGCCCTCGAAGGTGCCCGGCGTCCAGTCGTACCTGCAGCGGTAGCCACACGACAATTCCCGCTTCCCGGCTTCGATCAGGCCTGCCATGGATTGGGAGAGAACTTTCACGTTCGAGCGAACGCCACCGTGATCCCCAAGTGAGGGATCGAACGCGATCTGTTCGCCGGTGATACCTTGGATGCCCTTGCGCTCGGCCGGCATCAGGCCCATTTCCTCGGAGCCGAGCATCACGTGGTTGTCGATCCACGGCAGCAGGCGGAACGACGCCAACGTTTCTGGGCTGCTGAGCTCCTCGACGGGGCGAAGCACGCGGTAGAACTTTCCTGGCGTCTCTGCTTCCTTGCCGACTTGCTTGGCAGAGTAGGTGAACACGCCGACCATCGAGATCGGGTTGCCTGCGATCTCATACCAGCCGTTGGTGTCCATCTCGCGGGCGGACTTGTCCATGCCCGTGCCGTCGACCAGATCGCAAAGGTCGTCCATGCCGACGCCATCAAGCACAGCGGCGTCGACCGGCTCGTCGCGCTCCTGCGTCGCGGCCCAGGCCATCGCGACCTGCTCGGCCACCCGCGGGTGCAGCGGTTCGGGCAGCGCGTCGATCGGCGCCCACAGATAGCCGGTGTGCTCGTCGTTGAGCGCCGGACCGAAGACGTCGCCTTGGCACAGGAACAGCGCGAACGTGCCGTTGTTGTCCAGGAGGGTGAGCGCGCTCGGCGCGTGGCCGGTCTCTTCGACGGACTCGCGCGTCGCGGTCTGCTCGGGGGTCTCGCCCTCCTCGGTGCCGCCGGCGGGGAAGCCCCAGACGCTCGGGCTGCTCGAGGCGGTCGGAGCGCGCATCAGAAGCAGCACGCGGTCGCCCGTCAGATAGACGATGCCGGCAGCCGTGGCGGTCTGGATGGGTTCAGGGGTCATGGCTGCAACGCGGAAAGCCCGCGCGCGGCGGGCTGTGGGTCAATGGGCTGTGTCAGCCCTGGTCGGGCTCGTCGTCTTCGTCGTCGCCGAAGTCGAGGATCGGCCGCATGCGGCACCGGCATCCCGGCAGGTCGCCTGGCTTGCCGTAGACCGGCTGGCCGTACATCTCGCCGATGTAGGGCGGGTCGTCGAGGCTGCAAACCTTGCCGCTCAGCTGCTCGTGCAACTTGCGCGGCTCCTTAGCGCCGCCGGTGTGGATCCACTCGTACGTGCGCAGCCCCAGGTCGGTCATGCGCGAGGCGTTGACGTTGTTGTAGGCCTTGCGCACCTGGTCGTGGGCCACGAAGCGCGCGTGCTTGACGTTGCCTTGGTACTGCTTTTCGAGAAACGGCACGAGGTCGGCCATGCCGTTGCCCGTGGTGATCGAGCGCGACACCGCGCCCTGCACGTTCGTCAGGTACTTGGCCGGAATCAGCTTGATCAGGCTCGTCGCCTCCGCGGTGCCAGCTCGGATGATGTCCTGCGTTCGCGGCGAGAGTTTCGTGGCATCCAGGCGCACAGCGGCGCTCATCTGACGCAGGCTCAGCCCCAGCGTCACGCCGGAGTTCTTGGCGGTGCGGTCCATCATCCGCTGCGTGGCCTTCTTGGCCCAGCGGTTGAAGATCGGCTCGTACTTGTCCATCAGCGCGTTGAGCGCGACGCGCGCTTGCGTGCTGACGCCAGTCGGGACGTCCGCCGCGTCCATCGCCACCTCGGCTTCGATGCTGGGACGCTCGCCGGCGAACACGGCTTGCATGGCCTTCTTCGTCTCATCCGACATGCGCCGGATGAGCGTGAGGATCGCCGCCGCGTATTCCTGCTCAATCGCCGCGTTCGGCGTCAGCACCGACCCGCGCTGGGCGTCAAGACTCGGACGGCGGGTCTTGGGTGGGGTCATCGTCTTCCGGTTCGAGCTCGTCCGGCTCCGTCGGCGGTGTCAGCTCGAGCGCCGCATAGCCGCTGGCCGGGTCGCGCTTGAGGCGCTCCTGCTCGTTCTCGCTGGAGATCGCGCCGGACTGCACCAGCTGCGCGCCGGTCTGCGCCTTCTTGAGGTTCACGTCCGCCTGTTCGACGGCCGTCAGCGTGTCGAGCGGTCGCCATTCGACGGTCGTCTCGATGTTCTTGAGAGCCGGGATCTCCGAGCGCGCAACCAGCAGGTGATGGCGCTCGACGAACGGCGTCAGGTCGTGGGTCTGGATGCTCTCCAGCTCCTCGTGGTAGCTGTCCTCTTCGTAATCGCCGGTGGAGTTGAAGCCCTTCGGTACCGTGCCCAGTAGCTTGGTGGCGGGCATGTTGGCCTGCGCGGCGACGATCTGGTACTGCGTCATGATGACGTTGTCCAAATCGGCAAGGCTGGTGTCGAACTGCTCGTACTTGTCAGCGTTCAGGCCGCCCAGCTTCACTGCGTAGTTGTCGCGGAAGTTGACCCACTGCGCCATCCGCTCTGCACCCTCGTCGCCGGCCGCGGCGAACTGCGTCATGTCCGTGAGCCAGACGGTCGTGCGCTTGGTCTGAACCAGTTGCGGCGCCTCGTTGGCCGTGCGCTCGGCGCCGTAGACGCGCTCCATGATCCGCTGGGGCAGCGGGACGCCGCCGTACATGTACTGCGGCTTGAGCATGTCCGGCAGGTCGCCGTTGCGGAAGATGATCAGGTGCGACCGGTGGTATTTGGTGCCGTTGATGAGCCAGTACGTCGGCTCATAGAAGTGCATCGAGTCCGGCCGCGATGACGCAGCCAGGTCGAGCATCGGCGAGCACCAATACGGATCGACCTGGACGATGCCCTTGTACGAGTCAGGCGTCACCCCGTCCGGGTTGAACGGGTTCGAGTAGTAGTCAGGGTCGGTCGAGTCGACCTTGAACAGCGCGATGCGGATGCCGAAGATCCGGCCCATGCGGACGAACTGCTCGAGGTTCCAGTTGAGCCGCATCCTGCGATCGGCCTTGTGCAGCGCCTTGAGGGCCTCGGGGTCGATGTCGTCCCCGTCGACGTTAACGATGTCGAAGCCCTGACGGATCGCGTCGCGCGCCGGGACGGTGCAGGCCTTGTCGATCAGCCAGTGCTGCGCCAGGATCGCGGCCAGCTGGTAGCCGATGAACGTCTGCGAGGCGTACCACAGGGCCAACACCTCGGGCAGGTTCATCGCCTGCGCTTGGAGCTTCAGGGCAATGCCGCCGTTGCCGGCGTCGTCCATCGCGTGGTCGGCGGTCTCGAACCTCGGCAATTTGCTGCGGATGGTGTCGAGGATGCCGGCGACCTTCGCGCCAGCGGCGGCCGGCTTCATGCCGTCGAGGGCGTGGGTGCTCCAGAAGGATTCGGAGGGTGCGGCTTTGGCCGGCGCAGCAGCAGGCTTTGAACGCAACCAGTCGAACATAGGGCCTATCCGAAGAAAGAGCGGGCTGGGGCGATCAGCTGGGCGAAGGCTCGGGAGAAGCCGTCCACCTGGTCGTCGTAGGAGCCGTTGGGGAAGATGCGGAGCTCGTTGAGGAACGGCTCGTTCCAGCGATCGCCCTCGTCGTCGCGCACCATCAACACGTTGCCGACGTTGACCTGCGCGGCGGCCGGCTCGGCCCGGGTGACCTTGTCGCCCGTCTCGGGCGAGGAGTGCACCGTGTATCCGGCAAGCATGCGGGTCAGGTACAGAACCTGGGTCTTGCCGGCTTGGCCGGGGTCTTGCGGAATGCTCTGCTTGGTCAGGCGACCGTCGGCGACCGCCGTGCTCTTGAGCGTGGCGTCACGTTCGTCGGGACCGACTCGGATGCGCTTGACGTTGGCGATGACGAACCGGTTGTCGTCGGTCTTGCCGACCTTGACGCCGGCCGTCCAGTCGCCGTCTGTCGTGCTGGCGAAGTCCCAGCCGCGCGCCCAGGTGATGCGCCCGGACGGCAGCGCATCGACGATCTGGATGCGGTCCGGCTTGAACAGGCCGCCATCGGGCGGGGCCGGTCGCTGCCGGTACTGGCCGGCGAAGACGTAGGGCGACGCCATCTCCATGCGCTGGAGCTCTTCGGCGCTGTGCTTCTCGGGCCAGAGCGGCGTGTCGTCCTCGTTCCAGACCGGCAGGCAGAGGTGTTCCCACTGCTCGCCGTTGCCGCCCGCCAGCAGCCAGCCCGCGAGGTCTTCCTCGTGCAGGCGCTGCATGATGACGATGATCGGCGTGTCCGGCGAGTTCTTGCGCGACTCGAGCGTCGTGCGGAACCACTCGATGACGCTTGCCCGGATGACGTCGCTGCGCGCCTCGTCAGCCTTGTGCGGGTCGTCGATGACGATCGCACCGCCGAACCCCTCGCGGTGCTTGCCGGCGCCGAAGCCCGTGATGGTGCCGCCGGTGCCGGTTGCGTACATCACGCCGCCCTTGGTGGTCTTCCAGTGGTGCGCGGCCTCGCCGCTCAAAGCCACCTCCGGGAAGATCTCGGTGTAGGCCTCGTGCTGCACCAGCGCGCGGATGGTGGCGCTGTTGTTGACCGCCAGCTGGCTGCTGTAGCTCGTGTGGATGAACTCGGCGTCAGGAACCTGCCCGAAGCACCACGCGATCCAGTTGATTACCGCCAACTCCGTCTTGGAGTACCGGGGCGGGATGTTGATGATCAGGCGCTTGCACTCGCCGCGGTAGACGCGCATGAGCGCATCGCAGATCAGCTTGTGATGCCGGGCCCGCTGCCACGCGTAGCCCTTGCGCTGGAGGAACAGCCAGCGGCTGAAGAAGTAGTGATCGGCGCGCGCCAGCTCAGAGGCCGCGAATCGCTCCTGCGGCGAAAAGACTCGCACGCATCACACCTCGTCGGCCACTTGGCGGGCGATCTGCTGGAACTCCTCGAGCGTGACCGTGGTCGTCGTGGTGGCTTGCTCGATGGGCCCGCCGTTCTTGCCGGTAACCTCGCGGCGATTCGTGAACGCCCCGCCCGCCTCTTTGGCCGCCTGCTCGATGATTTGCGCAGCCAGCGCCGTGTTGCCCTGCCCTTCGACCTTGTTCAGGAGCCGGTTCAGCGAGCGCAGCCGATAGGCCTGGCTCGCGATGGGGATGGTGCTGACGTCTGCGAGGAACGCCTTGCGGGTTTCATCGAAGATCGCCCGAAGTTTCGCGGCCATGTTCCGGCCGGCGACCTTCGTCGGGTCGTATTCATGTACCCGTCGCCGGTCAACCTCAATGCCGAATTCGTTCCGGACGGCTTCGGCGACCTGCGTCGGGGTGTCATAGCACGCCAGCGCCTGCACGATGAAGAGCTTCTGCGGCTCCGTGAGTTTGGCCATGGCTGTTGTTTTCTGTCTGGTGCCAGTCCGGCTCAAGCCGCCTTCAGCAGGCAGGTACCGCAGGCTCCGGCCAATGAGACGCGGGAGACCTCGGGCGCCGTGCTGCCGGCCCGCACCAATCTGGCGAGGTGGCTGTCCTGGCTGCCGATCCCGTAGCGCCGGACCACGCCGACGAACTCCTCGACGTCATGACCTCGGATGGCGATCTTCGGTTTCCCGTCCTTGGTGAACATCGGGGCACCGAAGTCGTCGCGCTTGTGTGCGAGGTGGTAGAGCTCGTGCTCGACCAGGGCGCACCATTCGGCGTCCGAGCACTGGCGTGCGAATTGGCCGTCCAGGGTGATGAGGAACGACGGCACGCGGCCGAACCACTGCGCCATCTGCTGCTCTTGCCGGCCGCGCTGCCACGCGTTGCACCGGAAGGCCACCTCTTCGGCGGTGCCGATGACCGTGCGCATCTTGCTGGTGAAGCCGCCGTCAGCCCACAGGACTGCGAGGTCGGCGTCGATCAGGTGGGCGTGGTCGGGGTTGTGGATCGCCCCACCTTCGGCGAACACCTGCTCGCGGATCCAGATGAGCACCTCTTGGCCCGGCGCGAACCCGACGGATTGGCCGAGCGCGTCGGGCGGCATGGGCCGGCGCAGCTTCAGTGGCGCGGGCGGCTGGCTGCGTGCCACCTCAATCCTGCACGAACCGAAGCCCGCGCCTGGAGATGAGCTCTGCGGCCTTGTCGGCGTCCGGCTCCTGGCCCGCCATCTTGGCGAAGGCGATGAGCGCGAGCAGGTAGGGCTTCACCCACCATGCCAGCTTGATGCGGATGGTGATCTGGGAGGGATTGGCCATGCCATGCTCGACAGTTGTGCGGTGCAGCAGGGGGTTAGACTGGCTCGCCGTTCGGATGCGTGTGGAGCGCGGAGTCCGGCCGGCATTCATCAACCCTGGGGAGAGCGATATGGGAAGACTTCCGCTTGCGGTCGTAACCGCAGCATTGGCTTGGTCATTCGGCGTGTCAGCGGCGACATCGGTGTCTACGGCGCAGTGGGTAGCGACGACCGATCCGGCTGCAGACTTGTGGACGTCGCTTGAGCTGAGCGGTGACTCGGTGGTCGCGCCAGCCGGCCCGGGCTTCGGGGCTGAGGCGACGGACTTCGACATCCGCTGGGGCTACGCGCTTGACTTTGCCGCACTGCCCGGTTGGACGATCACGGGGTACGACGTCGCCTTGAGCGTTGACGCCTACGTCGGGCAGTACAACGGCCAGAAGTACGATGCCGATCCGCCGCCGTTCGTGTCACTGAGCGGGCCGCTTGGCGGTGGAACGTTCGGCTCGAGCTACAGCGGCACGCTGTTGACCCACCTCAGCGGCGCCACGCTTCCCAATGGCTCCATGGAGATATTCGCGCACCCGCAGTCGTTCTGCACGGTGCCGATCGACCAATGCATGGGCGGGATGAGCTTGGGCGTCTACCTGACGGTCAACAGCCTGACGATCACGCCCGACGTGGTGGCGGACATCCCTGAGCCGACGTCGGCATGCCTGTTCGCGCTCGGTCTGGCTGGCTTGGCCGCGCGGCGGCGCTTCAGCGGCCGATAGGCTGGCGCCAGTGCGCCTGGATCTTGCGAGCCCAGTTGATCTCCGGGTGGTACATCATGTAGTCGAAGCAGTTCTGCTCCGTCTGCGCATCGTTGCCAGGCACGACCGTCACGCCGGCCAACTCCGGCGTTGCCGCCCGGAAGGTGTTGGCGATGTCCTTGGCCTTGGAAGCCGTCAGAGCGGTTTGAAACGCCGAGCGCGTGGACGACACGAGTAGGTTCGTTCCACCCGCGAGCACCGTGGAATCGTCGGTGATGTTGAACTCGAAGGTTCGGGTCAACTGCGATTCGGCGCCGACCGTGGTCGCGCCCCACGACGACATGATGCTGTGCTGCATGTCGAACACACCCGGGTAGATCGCGATGACGCCGGTGTCCGTGATGTTCGAAGCACCGACGCCAGTGCGGTTCGTCCCCGACAAATTCGAGGCGTTCAGCAGCAATCCGTTGGAGTAGAGCGAGCCATTGCCGGGGCACTGGAACTCAGGCGCCAAGCTGCGCGGCAGGCCGGGGGTCGCGTCGACCGAGTAGGCCTGCAAGTGGTTGACCATCACCTCGGCGGTGTTGGCCGGCCACGAGTAGCCGGTAGCGTCGTTGCCAGACGGCTTCAGGTGCAGACTCATGGGGTTTCGGAAGTCGACCCGGTTCTCCACGTAGTACGGACCGCCCGTGTACTTCGTGTCGATGCACGACAGCGCGCAGACGTCGTCGTACGTCTTGACGTCGATGCAGCCCTGGTCGAAGTACAGCCCGTGCGAGAAGATGTCCGGCGGATCCGCGTAGACGCCGCTCCAGCCGTTGACGGTCGGGTCGGCCCAAGTCGCGACGAGCGAGACCGCGATCGGGCTTCCCGCGCTCCCTACGTTCTGGGCGGAGCCGCTGAAAGTGAACGTGGTGCTGCTAGTCTTGGCGGTGATCGTTGCTGATGTCACACCGCCACCGGCCACGATGACCTGTCCGGTTGCGACCGCGCCGGCGGAAGTCGACGACACTGTCAGCGTGTTGCCCGACAGGTAACCGTTGATCGAGGCGCCTCCGATGACTGCCGGCGCGCCATTCACGTCCATCTGATACGTGAAGCTCACGTTCGGCGTCAGCGCCGTGATCTGCGAGACGACGTTGTAGCTGCTGGTGACGCCCCCTCCGATGAGGACGTAGCTGCCGACGGCGAGCGCGCCCGTGTTGGGCGTCAGGCACGTCACCGTGCCGCCCGACTGAGTTAGGCTGGTGGTGACGTTCGTGGTGCCGGGATTCCAGACACCAGCCGAGCGCGAGCCCTGCCGGGGCCAGCCACCGTGGATGTCGACCACGTTGTATAGGCGAAGGTGCTTGAGCGGCCCGCCGCAGTAGATGCCGATCGCGTGCGACCCATCCGCCTTGCCGCAGTAGCCCGTGCCGCACTGGTTGAAGACGACGTTGCGCGTGGACAGGATGTCGGGCATCAGGTCGAAGCGAATCGACGCGAACGTGGAGCCGATCGCCGCCACGCCCCCCGTGCCGGCGAACGTGTACGAGAAGTGCGTGGTGTCCACGTACGTGACGACGTACGAACCGTTGTAAGCGGTGGTCGCGCCGGTGGCCCCGTAGACCTGCATCGTGACCGTCTGGCTGGCGTCCGACGCGGCCTTGATGAGCGCGGCGAAGGCGGTCGAGCACGCGGCCGTGGCAGTGGTTCCCGAGGACGTCAGCGTCACCGACGCGCCGTAGGTCTGCGTGCCAGCCGTTTGCACAGTGACGGGCGTTCCGTCCCAGACGCAGCGCTCGAACAGCAGTCCGACGTGCGCGCCGGTGTTCTGGTAGAACGGCGCCTGAGAGATTGCTGTGCCTGCCTTCGTGGTGAAGTTCAGGAACGCCATCGGGGCATTCGTGACGGTGCCGGCCGCCGGGAAGTCGTAGAACAGCGACGTCGCGACCGAGTAGTTCAGCGCGCTGTAATCCAGCGTGACGTTCGTCTTGTTCCACTGCGACGAGTCGGTCATCGCCGCGGGGTTGTACGTCCCGAAGACCGTTGGGTACGTCATCGACGCGCCGCCCAGGTTCTTGACGCTGCCGGTGCCGAAAACCGTTTCGCCGTTGACCGGGATCGTGATCGTCGTCGCGGGAAAGAGCACCCAGTCGCCGATGCCATTGCGCATGAGCGACTGGCAGCCGCTCATCAGGCGGCGCGTGTACGTCGAGTACGTGACGCCGGAGACGGTCAGGTTCGTCGGGCCGGTGTCGCTGCCCGAAGGCGTGTAGAAGATGATGCGTGCGGACGCGCTAGGCAGCAGCATGTATCGACGGGTCGACGGGTCAACCCCGAACCCGAAGATGATGTCGTATCGCGAGAGCTCGTTGCTCGCGAACAGCGCGCGCACGCCTTGCATCAGGCTTCCCAGAGGATCTCGACGTAGCCCGCCGCGCCCGCCGCGCCGGCGACGCTGCCGTAGCCGCCGCCACCACCGCAGCCGTAGGCCGTGGCCGTGGGCGATGCCGCGGCCGTGCTGGTCGATGCAGAGCCGCCCTTGCCGCCCAGGCCGTCGCCGAAGGAGGACGAGCCGCCCGTGCCGCCGCCGCCGTTCGTGGCGTTGCCTGTGCCGCCAGTGACGGTGGACATGCTGTTGCCGCCGGTGGGCGTCGTGGCGCCGCCGGCGAAACTGCCACCGCCCGCGCCGCCCGCGCCGCCGCCGCAGGCGTAGCCCGCGCCGTTGCCGTGGCCCAGGAGGGGCGCGCTGCCAGCCGTGCTGCCCGCACCGCCCGCACCTGCACCGCCCGCACCGCCGCCTGCCAGGCCGCCGGAGCCGGAGCCGCCGTTGCCGCCGTTCGTGGTCGCGCCGGCCGCGCCGCCGTTGCCGCCGGCGTAGGTGCGCGTGCCGATGGTCGTGCTGGACAGCGTCGTGCTGCCGCCGGTACCGCCAACGCCACCGATCGCTCCCGCGGTACCGGCCGCGCCGATCGTCACGGTCACCGTCTCGCCTGGGGTGACAGTGACGTAGTCGCCTTGGCGATTGCCGGCCGAACCGCCGCCGCCGCCGCCACCGCCTGCGGTGGCAAAGCCGCCGCCGCCGCCACCGCCGCCGCCGGTAGCGTTTACCCGCAGTTGGTAGATGCCAGCGGGAACGACGAATGAGTACGGGCCGCCGCCGGTGGCCTGAACGGCGCCGTCCAGGGTGTAGTTGGCCGTCGAGAACGCAGCAAGGTGCTGGCGCCGCGCGGGAGCCGAGACGAGAACCGTCATTGGGAAGTCCTTAGACCGTCGCCGTCACGCCCAACACGCACTCGTACTTCACGCCGCGGCGCTTCACGTAGACGGGGAGGTAACTGGTGGAGGCGCCCGGCGCCGTGGGGGCGGCGCCTTGGATGAAGACGAAGCCGGGAGTCGTGGGAGCACCTGACGACCAGGTCGTCCAGCTGCCAGAGCCGCCACCGCCGATCAGGTTGATCTGCATCTCTTGGCCGTCGGCCATGTTCAGCGGCACGTCCACGACTTGCGTGTTGTCGACCGGTGCGCCCAGCATCACGTTGGGGCCAGCCGAGCGGTCGATGGCAATGTGGACGGCGTTCGAGACGTTGGGGGTGTAGCTCTGCCAGTTCGTCGCGCCGCCGCCGCCCCCACCACCGCAGAGCGTCGAGACAGGGTTTCCGCTGCTGTCGACGGTCAGGATCGACGGGGCACCGGTGGTCGGATCAACCGAGACGGCGGCCTTGGGAGTGATCGTCGAATTGATGTCGACGAAGAATGCGGTCGGGATCGTCATGACTCGGCCTCGATCAGGTGTACTGCGCGTCGAAGAGCGAGTCGGCTGCGCCAATCGTCTTGGTCGGGCCGGTGGACGAGTTGCAGACGACGATGCCGGCGGCGAAGACGCGGCCGATGTCGCCGAAGTTCCACGAGCCAGCCTGACCGGCGGGAACCTTCATCGGTTCGATCGGAACCGCGCCATTGGCGGGCAGAGTGGCCGAGTCGTGCAGCTGGTAGAACTGGTCGGCCGCGCTGTTGTTGAAGACGGTCAGGCTCCACAACTTGCCGGCCGAGGCCTTGACGATGCGCGAGGCTTCGAGCGCCGTGCTCGTGGCATTGGTCGCCGCCGCGAAGCTGACGACGCCGCCACCTCCGCCGCCGCCAGTGGTGGCGACCTTGAGGGCGAACGTGCCGTCACCCTGGTCGACGTAGGTGACGGGGACGCCCAGGTTAGAGGGCAGCACCTCCATACCAACGATCTTGTCTGCCATGGAGGTTCTTTCAGTTCAAGGGTGCCCGCGCCCGCCGCCGCGCCCGGTGGGCGTGCCGCCATTCACGCGGGGAGAAAGTCCCGCGAGTGCTTGTCACCACGTCGCGGGTCTGCCGGTGTTGTTCGCGACCGCCGGCGGCGCGCGCCCTGTGCTCGGAGCCTGTCGGCCGGGATGAGCGAAGTGGGCGGCGGATGAGGAGAATTCAGCCGCGGCGGATGCGCGCGCGGCGAGCCGGTACCTCCAGCGCCACCAGGCCCAGCAGCCGAAGGCAGCAGGCAGGGAGCAGAGCGAGAATCCGGCGCAGGATCACGATGCGAAGATGACCGCCTTCTGCGCGGAATCGGGCACCGACAGGGTGACGGTTGTGACGGCCACGGTGAACGGGTCGGACGGGAGCGAGCTCACGCCGTTCTTGCTCACCGTCAGCGAGACGGTCGCGCCTTCCGGCAGGTCGACGGTCAGCGACGGCGTGGCCGACGAGAACGACGCCGAGAACGCCGAGCCGTCAGCGCTCGTGCCGGCCACGACGAACGACCATTCGGTGTCGGTGGTACCGGCCGGGAAGACGGCGGACGTGATGGGGGTCGACAGGGTCGCGGACATGGCGAGGTCTTTCGGAATAGGTCAGCGCCTGGCGCGCCGGTAGCGGACGGAGCCGGCGAGAAAGCCGACGAGGAACGCGAGGATGTTGATGACGTCCATCGAGCGCTCCGAGGAGAGGTGCCGGTTACGCTTTCCGGCTCCATTGCGGACGTGGCTGGCCCCAGGCTATGACGCCCTCAGGGTTGCGGCTGCTCGCCGCTTCGGTGGCCCTTGCGGGCATGGAGGTAGGGGCTGGCGCTTGAGCGCTGAGTCCGGCAGCTTCGACGCCCCAAGGTGGCCGGAAACGACAAAGCCCACCGCTTGGGTGGGCTTCGTTCGGGAATGCTGCGGCCTGGACTGGCTGCCGGTCTGGCCGGCTTACCCGCAGGCGCTACGGGATCGAATTCACCCAACGGGACGAAACCAAGCTGGGGCGGTTGGGATGCTAGCGCGAGAAGAAGGATCGCGCAACCATGGCGCGCGGCGGGATGCGGCAGCACATCTTCATCAAATTTTCCTTCCAGCCTTGGCGGCCGGCTCCAACCGATTCTCGGATGCGCCGCAAGCCTGCATTGTTGGCGCGCTTTCGCCTTGGAACTGCCCTCCACCTCCACCCGGATCTCCAGAAGGGGATCCGCGATCTCGGTTTCACCCGTCCCACACCCATCCAGAGCGAAGCGATTCCTGCCGCCATGGGCGGCCGGGACCTGCTGGCGTGCGCGCAGACCGGCAGCGGCAAGACCGCCGCATTTCTGCTGCCAATCCTGCACCGGCTGCTGGAACGGCCGCGGCGGACGACCCGCGCGCTGGTCCTCACGCCCACCCGTGAGCTCGCGGCGCAGATCCTCGAAGACTTCAACGCGCTGTCGACCCATACACCGCTCACCGGCGCGGCCGTGTTCGGCGGCATAAGCATGGGGCCGCAGGAGCACGCGTTCCGAGCCGGCGTCGACGTGCTGGTCGCAACGCCCGGACGCCTGCTCGATCACATGACGCGCGCCTACGCGAAGCTCGGGGGTCTCGAGTTTCTCGTGCTCGACGAAGCGGACCGGATGCTCGACATGGGCTTCCTGCCCGAC
>Ga0207674_10003529_pt1 | contig 19091 bp, 22 predicted proteins | sample KBSCornC72_FD_184303 | JGI IMG/M metagenome (GOLD analysis project Ga0207674, IMG submission 184303) | Corn rhizosphere microbial communities from Kellogg Biological Station, Michigan, USA - KBS Corn C7-2 (SPAdes) (version 2) | ecosystem: Host-associated > Plants > Roots > Rhizosphere > Soil ... | reverse complement strand
CGGCACGATGGCGGTCAAGCGTACGCACGACCTGATCCCGTTTTGCCATCCACTGGCAATCGAACGCTGCGAATTCACGGTCGAATTCGCGAGCTCAAACGAAATGATGATTCAGTGTGAAGTCGCGGTCTCGCATAAAACCGGTGTCGAGATGGAAGCGCTGATGGGCGCGAGCATCGCCGCGCTGACCGTATACGACATGTGCAAGGCGCTGTCGCACGAAATCGCGATCGCCGAAATTCGCTTGCTCGAAAAATCCGGCGGCAAGCGGCGCGTGCGCGGCGGGAAAATCCAATCGTGAACTATCGCGTGCTGTACTTCGCCTCGCTGCGCGATCGCGCCGGCATGGATGCGGAACAGGTCAATTCGCTGGCCGTCGATGCACGCGCGTTGTATTCCGAGCTGTGCGCGCGGCATGGATTCACGATGAGCGAGGATCGTCTGCGCGTCGCCATAAACGGCGAATTCGCCGCGTGGGAGCAACATTTGCACGACGGCGATGAGGTCGTGTTCATTCCGCCGGTCAGCGGTGGCTGACATGTTCCGTCTCAGCGAAACTCCGGTCGCTCCCGCTGCGCTCGCTCGCGAACTCGCGCACACGAGCGCGGGCGCCTGTGTGACGTTCGAAGGTTGGGTGCGCGATCGAAATGACGGCCGCGCCGTGTTGCGGCTCGGCTATCAGGCGTATGCGCCGCTCGCGAACAACGAGGGCCAACGCATCGTTGCAGAAGCGCGCGAGAAGTTCGCGATCCTCGACGCACGTTGCGTGCACCGCGTCGGCACGCTGGAAATCGGCGAGCTCGCCGTGTGGGTCGGGGTAAGCGCCGCTCACCGGGGCGCGGCATTCGACGCTTGTCGTTACGTTATCGACGAAGTGAAAAAACGCGTGCCGATCTGGAAGAACGAGCACTACGCCGACGGCGAGTCGGGCTGGCTGCATCCGGACAATACCCCGGTTTCTGCAGGCGATCGCCTTGTCTGAGAAGGCGGCGTAGGGTATCCTGCGCGGCTGTTCCGGAGAGGTGTCCGAGTGGTTGAAGGAGCACGCCTGGAAAGTGTGTAAGCGGGTTAAACCGCTTCGCGGGTTCGACAAATTCGTCGGGAACGAATTTGGACAGCGCAGCTGGCCCGAGCGGAAGCGAGGGTGAGTCTCAGGATGAGACGAACAATCCCGCCAGATTGTGGCGAGGTAGAAAGTATCCGTAACCGGAGAGGTGTCCGAGTGGTTGAAGGAGCACGCCTGGAAAGTGTGTAAGCGGGTTAAACCGCTTCGCGGGTTCGAATCCCGCTCTCTCCGCCATATTCTTCGATTTCCTCTCAGCGGTTTCCGCCACGTTCAATGGCGGCCCCGTCGGTTCTCTCGCGACGATAGTTTGCAAATTCCGCCAGGGCCGGAAGGCAGCAACGGTAGTGAATGATTCGGGTGCCGGGATGTGGCTGGCGGGGCTGCCACCCTCACGATCTGTAACCATCTCGCGGTGCGCAACTCCAGTCGCGCATCCCCGAGCGTCGCTCATCGGCGCACGCGATGGGGGCTGCAACGCATCGCGCAAGCGCGGCTTCTCGCCCTTTACCAAGCGGCAATGACGCCTCTGTTAGAATCGCGACTCATCCGAGTGGAATGAGCCGTGTCCTACCAAGTCCTCGCGCGCAAATGGCGGCCGAAGAAATTTTCCGAACTGGTCGGACAGGAGCACGTCGTGCGCGCGCTGGCCAATGCGCTGGATTCGCAGCGCATGCATCACGCGTTCCTGTTCACCGGTACGCGCGGCGTCGGCAAGACCACGATCGCGCGCATTTTCGCCAAGTCGCTGAACTGCGAGCGCGGGCAATCGTCGAATCCATGCGGTGAATGTTCGGCGTGCCGCGACATCGACGCTGGCCGCTTCATGGACATGATCGAGATCGACGCGGCCAGCAACACCGGGGTCGACGACGTGCGCGAAGTGATCGAGAACGCGCAGTATTCGCCGTCGCGCGGACGCTTCAAGGTCTATCTGATCGACGAAGTGCACATGCTCAGCAAGTCCGCGTTCAACGCGCTGCTCAAGACGCTCGAAGAGCCGCCCGAACATGTGAAATTCCTGCTCGCGACGACCGATCCGCAGAAACTGCCGGTGACGGTGCTGTCGCGCTGCCTGAAGTTCAATCTCAAGCGCCTGCTGCCCGAGCAGATCACGGCGCAGATGAACCGGATTCTCGATGCCGAGAACATTGCGCACGAAGGCGATGCGATCGAAGAACTCGCGCGTGGCGCCGACGGTTCCCTGCGCGATGGTCTGTCGTTGCTCGACCAGGCCATCGCCTATGGCGCCGGCGCGGTGCGCGCGAACGAAGTACGCGCGATGCTCGGCACGATCGAGCGCGGCCAGGTCTACGCGCTGGTCGAAGCCGCGCATGCGGGCGACGGCAACGCGCTGATCGCCGAGATCGAGCGTCTCGCCGAGTTCTCGCCGGATTTCGCCGGCGTACTCGACGAGATCGCCGGCGCGCTGCATCGCATCCAGCTCAAGCAGCTCGTCGACGTACAGCCGTCCGAGACGCGCGGCAACGATGCGCAAGTTGCGCAGCTCGCCGCGGCGATGGCGCCGGAAGAAGTGCAGTTGTTCTACCAGATCGCCGTGACCGGCCGCCGCGACCTGCCGATCGCGCCGACGCCGCGCGCCGGTTTCGAGATGACGTTGTTGCGCATGCTGGCGTTCCGGCCAGCGCAAGCCGGCGCGGCGGCGAAAGAAGCAAAACCTACCGTGCAGAATCGGCCTGCGCCAGTATCCGCTGCGCCGCGTATTGCCGCGCCGACATCGGTGGCAGTGCCGACAGCCGCCGTGACGCCGCGATCTGCCGCCGAGCCGCCGTCGGACTGGGCCGGCATGATCGAGGCCGCGGAGTTGAAGGGCCCCGCCGGACAACTCGCGCGCAACGCTTCATTGATCGCCATTGAAAACAATTGCGTGCGCGTGGCATTGAATCCGGCTTACGAACACATGAACGCGGCGCCGGTCGTCGCCAACATCGAGGAACGCTTGAGTGCAGTGCTCGGTCGCGGCGTGAAGCTTCGTTTCGAAAAGCCGGGTGCAGTGCTGGATACGCCCGCCGACGCCGCACAGCGCGAACAGACCGCGCGGCAACAAGCGGCTGAACGCGCGCTCGGCGAAGACCCGTTCGTGCAGACCGTGATCCGCGATTTTGGCGCCCGCGTGATTCCGGAATCAATCAAGCCCGCGGCGCAAGCCAAGGCCAGGAATGCGGAGTAAGAAACCATGCGTGGACAGCTCGGACAATTGATGCAGCAAGCGCAGCGGGTGCAGGAAGACCTGAAGCGCGCGCAGGAAGAACTGGCCAAACTCGAAGTCACCGGCTCATCCGGCGGTGGCATGGTCAGTGTGACGATGAACGGCCGCCACGAAGTGCGGCGCGTGAACATCGATCGCAAACTGTTCGCCGACGATGCGGAAATGGCCGAGGACCTGGTCGCCGCAGCGTTCAACGATGCGGTCAACAAAGTCGCCGCCGCCAGTCAACAACGCATGGGCGAAGTGACGGGTGGGATGGGTTTGCCGCCCGGATTCAAACTGCCATTCTGATCTTCTTTGCCGTCATTCCAGCGAAAGCTGGAATCCAGTTTTTGATCTTGCTTGTGCTACAAAAAGCGAAGAGCTGGATTCCAGCTTTCGCTGGAATGACGAGCTAAAAGGCGATGTCTGGATCACCCCTCCTCAACGACCTCATCGAAGCCCTGCGCTGTCTGCCCGGCGTCGGCGCCAAGACGGCGCAACGCATGGCATTCCATGTGCTCGAGCGCGATCGCGCCGGCGGCAAGCGTTTGGCGGAAAAACTTGCGTCGGCAGTCGAACGCATAGGCAACTGCACACGCTGCCGCACGTTCAGCGAGGAAAGCGTCTGCGCGCTTTGCGCGAGTCCCGCGCGTGACGCTGCACTGCTGTGCGTTGTGGAGACGCCGGCCGATCAGCTGGCGATCGAACAGGCCACCGGCTTTCGCGGGCGTTATTTTGTCTTGCTAGGCCGGCTGTCGCCGCTCGATGGACTGGGCCCGAAGGAACTGGGTTTGGATTTGCTCGCCGCGCGTCTTGGCGAAGGCGAGGTGAAGGAATTGATCGTGGCCACGAACCCCACGGTCGAAGGCGAAGCCACCGCGCACATGCTGAGCGGACTCGCGCGCGGCGCGGGCGTGCGCGCAACGCGGCTCGCGCACGGCGTGCCGCTCGGCGGTGAACTTGAGTTCATTGATCGCGGAACATTGGCGCACGCGTTTGGATCGCGCCAGAATCTGGAAGGCTAGGGAGAATTCAGATGGGCGATACGCTGTTCGGCAAGATCATCCGCCGCGAGATTCCCGCAGACATCGTCTATGAAGACGACGATGTGCTTGCGTTCCGCGACATCAATCCGCAGGCGCCGGTGCACGTGCTGTTCATTCCCAAACACGCTGTCGCGACACTCAACGATTTGAGTGCCGACCATGCCGCGCTCATCAGCAAACTGTTCCTCGCCGCGACGCGCTGGGCCAAGCAACAAGGCTTCGCCGAGGACGGCTATCGCCTTGTCATGAACTGCAACAAGCATGGTGGGCAGACGGTTTTTCATATCCATCTGCATTTGCTCGCGGGGCGGCAGATGCATTGGCCGCCGGGGTGAGGATGAGCGTTTGCGACATGCGATGAAACGCATGTCGCGCGAGACCGAACGCCCGTAGCAGGAGCGGAGGGCCGGGTTGCTTAGCGAGGCCTGGATGGCCGAGCTTAGCAACAGCCCGAACGAAGTGAGGAGGATCGGCGCGAGCCCGCTACGTTCCGAGACAAGCGAGGTATGAATTACCCGGCCAGCATCCCAAACCACAACGAAGCGCCGCCCAGCACCCCGCCAATTGCCGTTGCCGCCAGTACATCGCTCGGATAATGCAACCCGAGCACCACGCGCGACGCCGCCACCAGCACGGTGAATGGCACGAGCAGCGGGGCGAGTGCCGGGAACCAGGCCAAGGCGACGATCGTAAAGCTCACGGCATGCAGCGTGTGGCCGGAGGGAAAACTGAATTCGTCGAGCGGCGGCACGCGCGCGATCACGCCGTCGCAACCGTGGAATGGGCGCGGCCGGCGCGTCCAGCGTTTGAGCCATCGATACAGTGCGAGCGCCACGCCGCCGGTGACCAGCATCTGCAGCGCTGCGAGCGCGCCGTGCAGGCCGCCGAACACGGCCAGTACGGCCATCAGCGAGTACCAGAAGATGCCGTCGCCGATACGGCTGATCGCGCCGAAGAACGTGCCCACGGCACGGCGCGCGCCCCAGCGGTTGGCGACGACGCAAAGGTGACGGTCAAATCCGGGCAGCGACAGCAGCGTGGCCATGCTCGTTCTCCTCGACAAGACGCCGCAGAATGGATTCGAAATCCGCGATCACCGCCTCCGGCGCCAGCGCGGCCACGGCCATGCGCGCGTTCTGCCGCACGGCGCCGCGCAACACATCATCGACGCCGAGCGCGTAGGCCGCGCTGAGAAAAGCTTGCGGCTCATCGGCTGGCACGCGCATGCCGCTGATGCCGTTGGCGATGTGTTCGTGCGCCGCGCCCTGATCGAATGCGACGACGGCAAGTCCGCTCGCCATTGCCTCGAGCGTGACGTTGCCGAAAGTTTCGGTAAGGCTCGGGAACACGAACAAATCGGCGCTGGCGAAATGACGCGCAAGCTGTTCACCGATCTGGGTACCGCTGAAGATGAAATCCGGATTGTGCGCGGCGAGTTCGGCGCGCGCCGGTCCGTCGCCGACCCATACGAAACGCGCGTTCGGCATCCGCGTCTGCAGCTTGCGAAACGCCTGCACAGCCAAGTGGAGATTTTTTTCCGGTGCGATGCGGCCGACGTAAATCATCACCGGATCGTCGTCACGTGCACTCCAGGATTTGCGCAGCTGCGCGTCGCGTCGCGATGGATGAAACAGTTTCGTATCGACCGCGCGGCGCAACAAGCAGGCGTTGTCGACGCCAAGCTCAGTCAACTCCCCGGCAAGTGCGCGCGTCGGCACCAGTGTCGCTGCGGCGCGATTATGGAAACGACGCAAATGCGCGGTCGCGATCGGCCTGAGCCAACCCAGGCCATAGTGACCGACGTACTCGTCGAAACGCGTGTGGAAGCCGGTGCAACAGGGGATGCGCAAGCGCTCGGCAGCGTTCATCGCCGAAACGCCGAGTGGGCCTTCAGTGGCGATGTAAACCACATCCGGCGCTTGGTCGCTCCAGTCGCGACTCAGACGGCCGCCACAAGGCAGACCGAAACGCAGGCCCGGATAGCGCGGTAGCGCTGCGCCGCGCACGGCCAGCGTGGTTACTGCGTCGTCTTGCCCCACGCCACCTGATTGCCGCGGGCGCACCACCTGCACCGCGTGGCCGCGTGCCGCCAAGCCATGCGCGAGTCCGTGCACGGTCAGAGCTACGCCGTTGATTTCCGGCGGCCAGGTCTCTGTGATGATGCTGACGCGCATGCTTCCGCTCCTTCTCGCAGCGAAGCTTGGGTTGCGCGTATTGCGTGGACGTGGCTGCCGCGTGACACCGGCGTGACAGCCGGGATCCTTTCATATTTGCTGCACATTCCGGGATCAAATTTCGCGTCAACACGGAAAGCCGAAGGGGAGTCCAATGTTATCGATAGTGTTGATCGCCGCCGCTTTGCTGATCGCCGGATTCTTCCTGCAGCTGCGGGGCCGGGACTCCGCGGAACGCGTGACGTCGGCGCGAACTGCGGCCGCTACTTCGCTGATGACAGGCGCCACGCCGGCGCCCTCTGCATCGAGCGCCAAACCGGTTCGGCCAACCGTCGCCGTGGTGCTGCGCGTGCAGGAGCCGGATTGCGCTTGCGAAAACGCGCGCAAGTTTGCGGACAAGATCTTCGTCCTTGGCAATGCCCCGCAACTGCCTTTCAAAGGCTGCATGCAGGCGGATTGCCGCTGCCGCTACCAGCCGATCACCAATCGCCGCACCAAGGGCGAGCAACGCAAGAACGCGAGCCGGCGCGAGCAGATCCGATTCGACATGAAAGATGACCGCCGCCAGGGCCAGGATCGCCGCCAGACCAATAATGTCTGGAAGACGCCGGTTTAGGACCCTGGTTTTTTCAGAGGTTCTTCAGTGGTGCCTTTCGTGCACGATCACGACCGGCGGCGGATACCAGCCGGCCCACGGGCCCCATGGTCCCCAGTACGGGTCGTAGTAACTCGGGAATGGCTCGACGGCGGCGCGATGCGGCCATAAATAGACGTTGTCGGCATCGACGCGCGCATACGTGTAGTTGAAGTCGCCGACCGGGTGCTGTTCGGTGCCGGCGACCTGGCCGACTACAGTCAACTCGCGTCCTTTGGTATAGACGGCCGGATCGTAAAAACCCTTGCTGCATGCAATGAAGCGGCCGTCGCTGCCTTCATGGCGGCTCGGTCGCGCGTCGCTGTAAAGCTCGCGCGACAATATTTCGAAACAGGTGCTGTCGGGTTTGGGGTCGACCTTGATGATCTCGCCACCCCAACGCACGCGTTCGCCGCGTGTATTCTGGCTGGCGACCTGCTTGGGCGTGAGCGGAGCGAAATCGGTACCGGCGATTTGCGGCGGTACGGTGGCGCAGCCGGCGAGGGTAAGCGCCGCGAGTACGGAGATTGTGTGGACGTTGCGCATGGCGAGATTCCTGAAACTATGCCTGACCAAGACCAAGACGTTTTAGAGTGTCATTGTGTCGCAGAAGATAGCGCATCTGGCTGAACGCTAGGCAAGCGCAACGACGCAGCCGCGCGTGCGAACGCGAGCACCTCACCGGCCGGCGGTTTGGCGAATGCGTAGCGCAACGTACCGTAAGCGGCGAGCAGGCCGGTCAACTCGTGTTGCGGCCAGAGCGCACCGATACGAGCCGCCAATGCCATCGGACCTTCGGCGGGCTGCCGCGGCGCTCCGGCGCGCGCGAGCTTGAGACACAGGCGTGCGTAGGCCGCATCGAGTGTATCGTGTGCTACGCGTGGCGCGCGCAGCACGCTCCACGCGAACAAGGCCATTAACAGAGTGCTCACGCCGATCAGCACGGCCATGAGATCCGAATATTCGGCCTTGTTGACCCCGAACGGCGTAAGCAGACCCTGTTGACGCAACGCGCTGAACTGCACGACCGTGCTGTTCCAAAACCGGTTTACCAGATCCAACTGATTGCGGACGGCCAGCAACCAATCGGACTGGTACCATGCCGCGCTTTCGCCGGCTGCCGCGCGTGCGCCCAGTTGCACGCGTTGGGGAGCGACTGCGGAGGTGGGATCCACGCGAACCCAGCCGCGGCCGTCGAGCCAGACCTCGGACCAGGCGTGCGCGTCGGATTGTCTGATGACCCAGTAATCGCCGGCGCTATTGTAGTAGCCGCCTTGATAGCCGGTGACGACGCGCGCAGGCAAGCCGGCCGCGCGCATGAGGAATGTGAACGCTGACGCGAAGTGTTCGCAGAAGCCGCTCTTGGTGCCGAACAGGAAGTCGTCGACGGTATCGCGGGCAAGCAACGGTGCCTGGAGGGTGTAAAAAAAATCCTTGTGGAAAAGATCCAGCGCCGCGCGCACGATGCGCCCGTTGTCGTGGAATTCCTCACGCCAGCGCGTAGCAAGTTCGCGCGCGCGTGGATTGAAATCGGCCGGCAATTGCAGAGCCAGCCGGCGATGCTCCGCGCTTAGCTGCGGCTCGAACACGTAGTGCGAAGAGGATGTCGCGTCGTAGCGCAGCACGTTATCGATCGGCAGGCGGTTGACCATGCTCATGTCCGCACCGCGTGCGGCCCCTGCTGGCGACGACAGGGGCACGTCCAGCGCCAGCAGCCAGCGCCTGTGCGTGGGCTCAAGCGTCACCTCGTAGCTAAGAGGCGCACCGATTGCCTTGAGTTCCGTAGTGCGCGACAAACTGGCCCGATATTCCGGCCGCGTCCAAGTAGTGCCGTCAAATTCCCAGAGCACCGGCCCGCGCCAATACAGCTCGCTGCGCGGCGGCCGCGCGTCGTTGAAAGTGACGCGAAACGCCGGAGTGTCGTCGGTCAGAAGGTCCTGCATGGTGCCGGGCGCCATGCTGTCGCTCAGGCCGGTGCGCGCGCTGCTGTCGCCGGGCGCGCCCCATAGCGGCGAGCCCAGGCGTGGAAAAAACAAAAACACGCAGAGCGCCAGCGGTGTCCCTGCTGCAAGCGCGACGGCGCCCCCGCGCAAGTCGTCCCGCAGTGCTGTTTTCCATGTCCGATTGTGCGCGCTCTCGCCTTCGACCTCCCGCAATGCGGCAAGAAACACGCATAGAGCGGCGACAAGCACCAACGTGAAACCGAGTCCGCTATCGAACAGCAGTGCGCTCATCAACACGAAACTGGAGAAACATACGGCGGCGCGGGCGTCACGACGTTTCTCGGTTTCCACCAGCTTGAGCACGAGCATGGCGCAGGCGAGCACGCTGCCGGGCGCGCGTCCGAAAATTGTCCCAAAGTGAAAGATGATCATGATGGGAAAAATGACGACGAGCGGCAGCTTGATCCAAGCCGGAATCGGCATGCCGCCGCGCAGGCGTTGCTGACAACGACCGAGCAGCACCAGAACGATCGGCACGGCGAACAGCCACGGCATGCGCAGCAGATGCGGCAACACGGCCACGCTGACGCTCGCGGCCGTCAGGCCGAATTGCAGTTGCGTGAGCGGCTTGCCGACGGTCGCGTTCACGGCAGCAGCGCCAGTTCCCGAAGGCAGGCATGGCGATGTTCGGCGCCAAGCGCGGGGCCGATCTGCCGCTGCGGCAGGTGCAGCGAATACGGCTGCTGGGCGATTTCCGCCTCGTAGACCCAACGCGCAAGGCGGCTGATGCGCGCTTCGTGCGCCAACCCGTGCAACATGGAATAGTCGAGAACGATTTCCTGGCTGCGACGCAACTCGAATTCTTTCACCAACAGCTCGTCATGGCGCGCGCTGGCCTTCCAGGCAATATTTCGCTGCGGGTCTTCAGGACGATATTCGCGCAAGGATGCCAATTCGTCGCCGCTCATGCGCACGGTGCGTGCAACATTCGCCGCGCCTGCGCGCGGCAGCGGCGGCGGGTTTGCCTCCGGAAGCGGATAGACGAGCGCGGCGAATTCCGGATTCAACCAGCTCCAGACATGGAATAAGCCGAATGGATACTCGCTGGACAGGCGCAGGCGTTCGAGCTTGCGCCAGCCGCGCTGGGGCGCCGTGAACTCGACCGTGACCGCACCATCGTGCGCAAGGTCAAACACCGTTTCGCGGCCATCGGCCTGCAGGCGCAGGCTGCGCCGGTTCCGATTGTTGGTGCGCCAATACAGGCTCACGCGTAGTGGATCGCCGGCATGGCAAGGCTCCGCACGCAACGCATGCATTTCGAGCCGGTTCAGCATGCGAAACGCCTGGAACACGCTTTGATAACTCGCCGCTCCGAGCAGGCAGGTCAGCAACAGCGCCGGGTTATTGTTGTAATTCAAGGCGCCGAGCAGCATCACGATCAGCACGGCAGAATAGAGCAGGCCGAAGCGCGTCGGCAGCACGTAGATGCGATAGCGGTTCAGCAGTATCGGCAGGGATTCGGGGCGTTTGAGCCGCGTCAGCGCGGGCAGACGCGCTTCCGCGTATTCGAGCATGCGCGACCAACGCGAAGCGACGACACTCGTGTTCACATTCAGCGCACAGGTACCTTGGCAAGCAGTGCGGCGGCGAGTTGATCACGGCTCGCGCTCGCAGTGCCGGCCGGAATCAGCCGATGTGCGGCCACGCCCGGGAACACCGCCTGCACATCTTCTGGCAGGCAATAGCCACGGCCATCGAGCACCGCGCAGGCACGCGCCGCGTTGAGCAGCGCCAGACCCGCGCGCGGCGAGAGGCCGACGCGGATGTCGGCATGCGTGCGGCTCGCCGCGAGGAGTGCCTGTACGTAGTCGATCAGCGCGGGGCTGGCGAGCACTGCGTTCACTGCCGTGCGGATCTGTTGAATCTGCGCCGCCGAGATGCATGGCTGCAGGTGGGCGAGCAATTCGCGGCGGTCGCTCGCCGCCAGCAGTGCGCGCTCGGCTTCGCGATCCGGGTAATCCAGGCCGATGCGCAGCATGAAACGGTCGAGTTGCGAGTCGGGCAGTGGATACGTGCCGGCCAGTTCGATTGGATTCTGCGTGGCGACGACGAAAAACGGCGCGGGCAACGCATAGGTCTGGCCATCAGCGGTGATTTGCTGTTCCGCCATCGCTTCGAGCAAGGCACTCTGCGTTTTCGGCGTGGCGCGATTGATTTCATCGGCAAGCACGAGCTGCGCGAACAACGGGCCCGGATGGAACTTGAACGCGCCGCGCTCGCGCTCGTAGACGCTGACGCCGATAATGTCGGAGGGCAGCAGATCGGAAGTGAACTGGATGCGCTGGAAGGAGAGGTCCAGCGTGGCGGCCAGCGCATGCGCGAGCGTGGTTTTGCCGACTCCGGGCAAGTCCTCGATCAGCAAGTGGCCGCCGGCCAGGAAGCAGGAGAACGCGAGGCGTACCTGGGCGGACTTGCCGAGTACGACGCTGTTGACCTGCTGTTGCGACAATTCCAGCGCGGCGGCAAGGGCCGGGTCGAGCGGCGGTGGCGCGGGGGTGACCGGGGCGAGGCGGATAGTCATGATGTGGACTCTATGCGGGCGAGTATAGGCAATCTAAAGCCAGCCGGAGTTCCCTTGCACACAGATCGCACCAACGCCTGGCGAACGGCGTTTTGGATTGTCTGGGCGGTAGCGTTGCTGGCCAAGATTATTCTGGCCCATGCGCTGGCGCCATTCGGCGACGAGGCCTGGTACTGGCAGGAAAGCCGGCACCTGGCCGCCGGCTACAGCGACCTGCCGCCGGCGACGGCATGGCTGATTGCGCTCGGCGAAACGTTGTTCGGCCACGGCATGTTGGCGATGCGCACGCCGTTCCTGGTGCTTGGCGCGCTGCTGCCTTTGATCGTCGTTCGCATCGCCCGGCGCGGGTGCGACGATGATGTGGGCTGGCGGGCCGGATTGCTTGCGCTCGGCCTGCCGCTTGCCGGCACGCTCGGGATTTTCGCGCTGCCGGACGTACCGCTCACTTGCGCGGCCGCGCTGGCACTCGACGCCGCAGAGTGCGCCGCGCGCACACAGCGCATGCGCGACTTCGCTCTGCTCGGGCTCGCGCTCGCGCTGGCGTGGCTCGCGCACTATCGCGCGGCGATGTTGCTGTTCGCCGGCATCGTTTTCTTCGTGGCGACTCCGCGCGGACATACCTTGCTGCGCACACCGGGGCTATGGCTCGCACTGGCGATTTCCACACTCGGCTTGCTGCCCATTTTGTGGTTCAACGCGCTGCACGATTGGGCTGGACTGCGTTTCCAGCTCGCGGATCGGCACCCGTGGAGCTTTCATGGGGATGCCCTCGTGCAACCGCTCGAACAGGCGCTGGTCTGCACGCCTTTGTTTTATCTGTTGCTGTTGTGGGCAGCTTGGCAGTGCCTGCGACGAACGCGCGAGGGCCCTCCGTGGGATCTGTTCGCTGTTTGCGCCGGCGTGCCAATCGTTTTGTATTTCGTCGTTGGCCTGTTTGCCGACGCCACGCGTTTCCGCGCGCACTGGCCGTTGCCGGGTTACCTGCCGTTGCTCGTTGTACTACCCAAACTACTGCGCGAATCATATTTGCGCCGCTTTGCCATGGTCGCCTGTGCGATGCTGGCTCTGGGTAATTTGCTGGCGCTCGCTTATCTCACCGTCGCGGCAGTGCCGGGCGGCGCCGTCGCCCTCGCGCGCGTCAAGGCGTTTCCCGAACATTTCGTCGGCTGGAATGAAGTCGCCGAGAAGACACGCGAGCTGCTGGCGCAGCCGTCATTCGCCGATCGCGTACTCGTTGCCGACAATTTCATGCTTGCGGCGGAACTGGATTTCGCCTTCAACGGACAGCGTCCGGTTTACGCACTCGATCAGCCGATCAATGCCAAGCATGGCCGCGCGCTGCAACTTGGGCTGTGGCGTCGCGACGAAGCGGCATTGAAGACGCTCGGTCCGCGCGAGGTGTTGCTGGTTGCGGAGCCCACGGCACGACGCGAACGAGAGCGGGCGGATTGGATGCTGTCGTTATGTGCACGTGTGGCTGAACTGGAACCGATCGCGAATCTGGACCTTTATGACGGCCGCAAACGCTATCGCTGGTATGAGGGCACGGTTGCGGGAACGGATGCAGCGAATACGCCGTGCGCCCCCGCACTCACGACACCGTAATTTCCGCTTCTCGCAAGAGCCGGCACAACGCAATAAGCGGCAGACCGATTATGCCTGTGGGGTCGAGCGATTCGATGCGCTCGAACAGCGCAATGCCGAGCGCTTCGGCCTTGAAACTGCCGGCGCAGTCGAGCGGGCGTTCGCGCTCGACATAGCGAGCGATTTCCGCCGTGCCGAGCATACGAAACTGCACTTTCGTCGTGTCCAATGCAGAGCGCGTCTGCGCTGGTTTGGCGCGTGTGTCGATCATGCAGACTGCGGTGTGGAATACCACCTCGCGCCCTGAACACGCCGCCAGCTGTGCGCGTGCGTTTTCGATCGAGCCGGGTTTGCCGAGTACGCTTCCGTCCAGATCAGCCACCTGGTCCGAACCAATGACAATAGCGCCCGGTGCGCGCGCCGCAACCTCGTGCGCTTTGGCTGCCGCCAGCCGGGCGGCGAGCACGGCCGGTGCTTCACCGGGTCGGGCAGCTTCGTCCACCTGCGGAGCCACAGCAAGAAAATGTGTGCTCAGACGCGACAGCAATTCGCGCCGGTAGCGCGAAGTCGATGCCAGCACCAGGTCTACGTCCGCCAGCGGGATCATGCCGACGGCGGGGTAATCGACTGGGCGTTGGCTTGCGCGCGTTGCAGATCAGCGGCGATGGCGGCCAGGCGATCCAACTGCGCCTGCAGCGTGGTTCCGGATTGGGCCAGTGCGGCGCGTGCGGCGTCCAGTTGGGACAGCGTCGCGGTTTCGGCGTTCTGCTTGATCCATAACCGGTGCGCGAGCAGGTCCTTCAGCGCCGCTTCCACTTTGTCGTCCGCACTAAGCGCAACGTTGGCGCGCTCGCTCATTTCCTCCGGTAGAACCACGAGCATGCCTTTGAGGGTCTGCATGCGCTGACGGCATTCCTGCAATTGCGCCTCCAGCGCGTCTGCGCCATCCAGCATGGCGCGAATGACATCTTCACGCTGGCGAAACCGTCGCTCGCGCAGCCACGCCAGCAGTAACGCCAGCGCAGCCGCCAGACCAAACAGAAGCAAGTACACCACGATGCCGTTTCCCAGCGGATTGGACGAGTCAGTCTGCCTGATACAATGGCACCGGTACAGCGGCAGATGGCGGTTTTTATTGACTTTGTGCAGCGCCGCACCTACCATCGCGCGCGCCATGAATGCTGCTTTGCCAGAATCTGTAGACGCATGGCGGATGGTGCAGGCGCAGCGTTCGTTTGAGGGCAAGTTGCCGCTCGCGGCAATGTCGCGGTTGCGAGACAGTCTGGCCAATCGCGAAGGCGAGGTGGCCTACGCTATTGAATTCGGCAAGGACGAAATCGGCGTTGCGCATATGCGCGTGCGCGCCGACGCGACTTTGCCGTTGACGTGTCAGCGTACACTGGAGGTCTTCGGGCTGCCGGTGCACGTGGACGCCACGCTCGGCCTGATTACGCGCGAAGAGGATGAAGCCGCGCTGCCAGGCAACTACGAACCGTTGTTGACGGCGAATGGACAGATCAGGCTGGTGGATGTCATAGAGGATGAGTTGATCCTCGCGCTGCCAGTAGTACCGCTGAAACCCGACGCGCCGGCGCGCGTCTGGAACGACGCGGAAGAACCGCAAGAAGAACCGCAACGCAATCCGTTTGCGGCTCTGAAAAAGATGAAAGTCGCAAAGAAATAACAGTCTGGAGTAGAGAAATGGCCGTTGCCAAGAGTCGTAAATCCCCGTCCCGCCGCGGCATGCGCCGCGCCCATGATGCACTGACCGCCAAGCAGCTCGGCACCGATCCCACATCGGGCGAAGTGCATCTGCGGCATCACGTCACCAAGGACGGCTATTACCGCGGCCGCAAGGTGATCGCGGACAAGCAGTCGGTCAAGAACGAAGATTGAGCCGTGAGCTTTGCGCGAGCGTTGAACCGCATCGCGCCGACAGTCACGGGCTGGAGCCCGTGACGAGGTTGCTTGGCGAGGCCCGGTGGCCGAGCTTGGCGACAGCCCAGTGCTAATGCCTCTTTGAGGAAATCTCCCTGATCTACGCACGCATCGCGGGCACCGGCAGCTTCCTGCCGGAACGCATCGTCACCAATGCCGAAATGGAGAAACTCGTCGAGACCAGCGACGAGTGGATCGCATCGCGCACCGGCATCCGCCAGCGGCATATCGCCGCCGAAGGTCAGACCACGTGCGATCTGGCCGAAGGCGCCGCGCGTGCGGCGCTTGAAGCGGCCGGGGTCGAAGCGCATGAAGTCGAACTGCTCATCGTCGGCACGACCACGCCGGACCTGATCTTCCCGTCGACCGCATGCCTGCTGCAGCACCGCATCGGTGCCAACGGCTGCGGCGCGTTCGACGTCAATGCCGCCTGTTCGGGTTTCATCTACGCGCTTTCCGTCGCCGAGAAGTTCATCCGTTCCGGCGCAGTGAAGACCGCGCTCGTGGTCGGTGCGGAAACTCTGTCGCGCATGCTCGACTGGACCGACCGTTCCACCGTCGTGCTGTTCGGCGACGGCGCCGGCGCGGTCGTGCTCAAGGCTTCGGAAGAGCCGGGCATCCTGTCCACGCACATCCACGCCGACGGCGGCTACAAGGAACTGTTGTGGAATCCGGTTGGTGTATCGGTCGGGTTCAAGCCGGAAGAAAAAAATGCCGGCGTGCGCGTATTGATGGCCGGCAACGAGGTTTTCAAAGTCGCCGTGAAGACGCTCGACCGCGTCGTCGAAGAGACGCTGGCGGCGAATGGCCTGGATCGCCACGCCATCGACTGGCTGATCCCGCATCAAGCCAACCTGCGCATCATCCAGGCCACGGCCAAGCGTCTGGACATGCCGATGGAGCGTGTGATCGTTACCGTCGACAAGCACGGCAACACCTCTTCCGGCTCAGTACCGCTCGCCCTCGATACCGCGGTGCGCAGTGGCAAGATCCAGCGCGGCCAGCTGCTGCTGCTCGAAGCCTTCGGCGGCGGCTTTACCTGGGGCTCGGCGCTCGTCCGCTACTAGAGCCACCGCATCATGTCGTTCGCTTCGTATCTGATGTACGCCTTCTCGGAGAGTTCGCCGATGTCGACAGCCGCTGCAACGCCTTCCGGTTTGGCCTTTGTATTTCCCGGCCAGGGTTCGCAGTCACTCGGCATGTTGGCGGAATTGGCGTCCGAATTCGCCGTGGTCCAGGCGACGTTTGCCGAAGCTTCCGCCGGCGCCGGCGTGGACTTGTGGGAGTTGTCGCAACAAGGCTCTGAAGATTCGCTCAATCGCACCGAAAATACGCAGCCGGCCTTGCTCGCTGCGGGCGTTGCCGTGTGGCGCGTTTGGCAGGAGCAGGGTGGTGTGATGCCGGCCGTGCTTGCCGGCCACAGTCTCGGCGAATACACCGCATTGGTGTGCGCCGAAGCATTGTCGCTGCATGACGCTGCCGGTCTTGTGGCCGAGCGCGGTCGCCTGATGCAGGCTGCCGTACCGCAAGGCGCTGGCGCGATGGCGGCGATCCTTGGCGGCGACGACGCGCAGATCGCGCAGGTCTGCGAAGAAGTGGCGCAAGGCCAGGTCGTTTCTCCGGCGAATTTCAATGCACCTGGGCAGCTCGTGATTGCCGGCAACAGTGAAGCGGTCGATCGCGCCCTGGCCCGGCTCGCCGAACTCGGCGTGCGCAAGACGGTGAAGCTCGCGGTCAGTGTGCCCTCACATTGCGCGCTGATGCGTGGCGCCGCGGACCAGCTCGCTTCAAAGCTCGAAACCGTCTCATGGTCGACGCCAAAAATCCCGATAATTCAAAACGCTGACGCAAAATCCTTCGATTCTCTCGAGGAAGTGCGTGCAGCCCTCGCACGACAACTTTATCGACCTGTCCGTTGGACCGACTGCATGCACGCGCTTGCCGGGCGTGGCGTCACGCGCGTGGCCGAATGCGGACCCGGCAAGGTGCTGATCGGCTTGCTCAAGCGCATCGAGCGTGCGATCGATGGACGCGCGCTGGGTGAGCCGGCGAGTTTGGCGCAGGCGATAGCGGATTGGTCGAGTGCGCCGCGTTGACGCGATGCGTTGACTGCGAGCGCCGGGAGCGCGCGCGAACGGCGGAGCCGGCCGAAGGCGAGCGCCAGGATGGCGCGAGTAAGCGCATCGCGTGCGGCGTGCGAGGGTGAGGCAGGATGCCGATCGGAGGAGATCCAGGGATGGTTACTTGCAATCGATTGCTTTGGAGTGACATATGACCGGAATCCTCAACGGCGAAATCGCCCTCGTCACCGGCGCCAGCCGCGGCATCGGCGCGGCGATTGCCGACACGCTGGCCGCCAATGGGGCCAAAGTCATCGGCACCGCAACGAGCGAAGCCGGCGCGCAAGCGATCGGCGAGCGCCTCGCGACGCACGGCGGTAGCGGTCGCGTGCTCAACGTCACCGACGGTGCGGCGGTTGAAAATCTGATCGACGCGATCGGAAAAGAATTCGGAGCAACCTCGATCCTCGTCAACAACGCCGGCATCACGCGCGATCAATTGCTGATGCGCATGAAAGACGAGGACTGGCAGGCGATCCTCGATACCAATCTGACCTCTGTGTATCGCACATCGAAAGCGGTGATGCGCGGCATGATGAAAGCGCGCAAAGGCCGCATCATCAGCATCGCTTCCGTCGTCGGCGTCACCGGCAATCCGGGTCAGGCGAATTACGCGGCGGCCAAGGCCGGCATCATCGCGTTTTCAAAATCGATTGCGCGCGAAATCGGCTCGCGCGGCATCACCGTCAATGTCGTGGCGCCGGGATTCATCGATACCGATATGACCAGGTCCTTGACGGAGGATCAGCGCAACGCGCTGCTGCCGAACATCGCGCTCGGCCGTCTGGGCGCACCGGATGACATCGCGCAGGCGGTGCTGTTCCTTGCGTCGCCTGCCGCCGCCTATATCACCGGAGAGACTCTCCATGTGAACGGCGGCATGTATATGCCATGACGGAATTTCTCTAAAACGCTCGTTTGCTGGCGCGCAGCTTGCCCTTCCACTACAATCCGCGCCTTCGTTTTTTTCGCTTTAACCGGTGAGGGTTCCTACATGAGCAGCATTGAAGATCGCGTCAAGAAGATCGTCGTCGAACAGCTTGGCGTCAAGGAAGATGAAGTCAAGCCGAACGCGTCGTTTGTCGACGACCTCGGCGCGGACTCGCTCGACACCGTCGAGCTGGTGATGGCGCTCGAAGAAGAATTCGAATGCGAAATTCCGGACGAAGAAGCCGAGAAGATCACGACCGTGCAACAGGCCGTGGATTACATCAAGGCGCACGTCAAGGCTTGATTTCGGCGCAATAGACGCCACCAAGACTGCGCCGAATGGCGCAGTTTTCGTTTTCGGCACAGCAAGAGCAGACACATGAACGGCAAACGTCGCGTTGTAGTCACCGGTCTTGGCATCGTCAGCCCCGTCGGCAACGACGTCGCCACGGCGTGGGCGAACATTCTCGCCGGCAAGAGCGGCATCGGGCCGATCACGCATTTCGATGCGAGCACGTTTCCGACGCGCATCGCCGGCGAAGTGCGCGACTTCGATCCGGCGCAATTCGTCGCCGCCAAAGACGTCAAGAAGATGGATCCGTTCATCCACTACGGCATCGCCGCGTCGCTGGAAGCGCTCAAGGATGCCGGACTGCATCCGCACGAACACGACGAGGAACGCATTGGCTGCGCAGTCGGCGCCGGCATCGGCGGCATCGCCACGATCGAGAAGACCGCGATCACTTATCACGAACACGGCCAGCGCAAGATCTCGCCGTTCTTCGTGCCGAGCTCGATCATCAACATGGCGTCGGGCAATCTGTCGATCATGCTCGGCCTAAAAGGTCCGAACATCGCCTGCGTCA
>Ga0207674_10003528_pt1 | contig 19094 bp, 20 predicted proteins | sample KBSCornC72_FD_184303 | JGI IMG/M metagenome (GOLD analysis project Ga0207674, IMG submission 184303) | Corn rhizosphere microbial communities from Kellogg Biological Station, Michigan, USA - KBS Corn C7-2 (SPAdes) (version 2) | ecosystem: Host-associated > Plants > Roots > Rhizosphere > Soil ... | reverse complement strand
ACGTTGTCAGAGGTGACGACAAGCCCCAGGCTGGTCGCGGCTCAAAGTAACCTCACCGCACTGAAGAGACGGCGATGCTCACGCGGCCGTCTCTTCCGCTTGAGACTCCAGAGGACTCGATTTCAATTGCGACACACACCAAGTCGGTGCCTTGTCCATGTGCCAGATCTCTTTGTAGCCTTCATTGCCCCGGAGCATGTCAATCGTCGCAACTCCCTCTTGCGCCGCATGCTCGACAGCATATGCGATGAGAAGGGTGCCAGGCCGCAGCTCAGCATGCTTGGGTGAATACGCAGTGATGTAGAAATACTGTGTTCGCTCCTCCCGCTCTCCGTCGACCAACGAGTACAGAACTGCAATCACCTCGTGATTCAGTGTCAACGCCATCAATCGCAGCAACCCAGCTTGCAGCAAAAGCGGAATCGCCTCACTGTGCCACTGCACTACGCGCTCATCGACCAGAACGCCTTCCTCGCCGCGCTCCTGCCAACGTTCACGATGCAGCCGCCGCAACTCCGCGAAAATCTCCTCCCAATTCGATCCGTCGGCCTGGACAAGTTCCAGCTTCCCGCACCGTTGCGCTCGATTCCGGTAATACATCGCATTTCGCCGAATCTTCTGCGGCAACTGCGCCATCGTTGCCGCCGGCATACGCGAGCACCCCTCCGACTGCGAAACAAAAGGTTGCTTTTCTCCTGATCCGAGATCCCTGCACCCTGATTTCTGCTTGAATGCCGCCAGCAGCCGCGAGTGCCCCGGCAACTGCGTCACGCAGAACTCATCGTGCTCAACCTCTCTCCGCAATGCCTTCACTGCTCTGAAGATCTCCTCGGTCTCGCAGCCGGGGGCAAATACTCCATCCAGGTAATCCGTGGTCCCTACCCCGAGTGGCAACAACTGCCGTCGCTGCTTCGTCGTGTCGCGGTAAACATAGAACGGTAGAAAACCAACCACCTCGCCTCGATGCTCGACAACGACGGAGCACAGCTCATCACTCCCAAACTGCCGCCACCATGGGACAAGCCAGTCCGGGCTTTGAAAGGGCGAGGCAGTTCGATCCCGCTCCCATAGCCTGCGCCAATCCGGAACAAACCTGTCCAGCTGTTCCGATGTTCGCAGGAAGCGATATTCAGTCGGCTGCGGCAGCACAGTACGTTGGCCTCTTCTGGAGAATTCTGTGGTAGAGGTCGAAGTATCGTTCGATCATCCGTTGTTTGGAGAAGCGCCTCTGTGCCGCTTCGAGGCATGCCGCCGGGGAAATCGAATCCACCTTGCCAATCGCCTCCGCCATCTCGTCAACATCATTCACCAGGAAACCTGTCACGCCATCTTCAACGATTTCGGGCAGCGCTCCGGATTTGTATGCGATCACCGGAGTTCCTGCTGCCAGAGCCTCCATAGCCACAAGCGAGCTCGTTTCTGGCGCCAGAGTCGGATGCAAAAGACACTTCGCCTCGGCCAAAAGCTGCTGTCTCCGCTGGGGAGAAAGCGGTCCCGCAAAGTAATGTTCAGCACCACGGTCGCGGTTGACCAGTTGCGGCTGGACCTTCTCTTCGAAATATTGCTGGTGCGCACGGTACGGATACACCTGTCCGCCAATAATCACTCGGACGTGCGCCTTCGTCCCAGCTTCGAGCGCGCTGTGCGCATTCTTCTCCGGGCATATGCGGCCCATCACTAGCGCGAAGTCCGCTTTCTTTTCGTTGGGATCAAACGGCTGAATTTCGACTCCATTCTCGATCACAGGAGCATCGCCGAACACCCGAAGACCGGCGCGTTTCTGGCTCTGCGACACATAACAAAATTGCGCGCGTCCCCGATATCTCTGGACCGCTTCCGGCGCATACCAATCGGCGGGAAGATGCAGTGTGATCAGCAGGGGCACGTCGGGCGGAAATTCGTACCGATACAAGTCCATGCTGTGCACGTGCACAAGGTCTACCCCTTCCGACGACAGGGCACGACTCACCGCCTTGCGAAACTCCTCTCGGCACAGTTCCTGATCCACCTCGTCCAGCATCTTGCGCTGAGGCAAAAGCACTGGAAACAAAGTGCCCGCCGGTTGCGATCCTTCACACGCCACCACCAGGGAGCGCTCTCCGGCCGCGACCAGCGCCTGGTCCAGGTCCCATAAAATCTGCTCTGCACCACCTACCAGATTCGGGCCAACTGGCGCGAATGGGTATGCAATGCTCAGAACGGTAATCACATAGCCCTCGCTGTATCCTTCTCCAACTCTTCCGCAGCTCGTTCAGAAAGCTGGCAGAATCGCTCCGATGTCATACCCCATGGATAGTGCTCGTAGAGCAATTTGCCTTCGTGTGGCGGACGACCAAAGTCGTAAACCGGCGCAATGCGGAATCTCTCCGCCGAACCCTGGAAGCCATTCAGCGTCTCTCTCTGTGTCACAAAGCATTTGACCAGTTCGTGCTTCCGTTGCTTCTCAGCGTCAGAGAGTTCATAGACCATCTCCGGCATCCATCCGTCCTGCCGGAGAAACGTTCCCACCTCAAACCCGGCCTGCCCGGTGTGGTAGAACGGCGCCTCGAGTATCAGGGGCCTTCCACCGCCTCGAGCCCGGTTCAACGCCACTGCGTGATGCACTGCAAAGGCGCACGCATCGTGATCCGGATGTCCTCCTTCGTAAGGATGGGTGAAGATGACTCCCGGCTCATGTCCAGCGATGAGCTGCGAGAGTTGAAGGGTGATTTCCACTAGATTCAGGCTTGCTTCCTGATCTCGAAAGTTCAGCGAAGTTCTGCTGACCCGACCCAGAGCCGCGCGGCGGAACATCTCGGCCAATTCCCGAGCTCTCGCTTCCCGGTAAGCGTCGAGGCTCTGGAAACCGTGAGCCCGGCTGTCTTCCTCATCGCGCGGCGCGCCATCCGTAACGTGAATAAAATGTGCCTGGTCAAACCGCTCTATCCGGGCGCCCAGCGCGATCGTCTCATCGTCGGGGTGGGCCACCACTACCATGGCGAGTGGCATCGCAAGCTCGGAACCCACCGGCGCGGTACCCCGTCTAAGCAAATCTTCTGCCGTTACCATTGACTGCGCGGGGCCCACGAGCAGTTCTGATGCGCTAAGTTCCTCCTGCGCTGCCACTGCCCCGCTCACGCTGAAAACTTGTCAAACTTTATACGACTCTCTCCTTCCATCGACCCAAAAGGGGTCGCTCGGGTTAAAAACGAACCTGTGAGCACGATGAGAGCAATGAAAGGTGGTTGGGTCGACCGGAAATCCGTTCCGCGAGGCCCGAACGGCCGAGGCCTCTGCCGCTGGTGTTCACTTGAGGTTCCGCGTAGGCGCTTCACTTTCTGCTCGGAGTTCTGCGTTCACGAGTGGAAACTACGGACCCAACCCGCATATCTCCGCGATAAGGTGTTCGAACGCGATCGGGGCATCTGCGCCGATTGTAGAGTCGACACTATTGCCGCTGCCAGAAAGCTCCGCTTCTCGCGAGGATCCAGTCGCGTGTCGCTCCTCAAGCACTGGGGCCTTCGTACGCGCTCGCGCAAATCACTTTGGGATGCTGACCACATCGTGCCTGTCATCGAGGGTGGAGGAGAGTGCGATCTGTCGAACATTCGAACACTCTGTCTCCGCTGTCATCGCGCCGCCACAGCAGCCTTGAGAAGGCGCGTTCAAGCTCGAGTAACTCCTCAGTAACGAAGGCCCTGCTTTCGACACTAAAGCCAGCAAACCACTCGCTGCTTCCGGCGCATCTATCGTGAATAGGTGTTGTTTCCACGAAATTCAGACATGGTGAAAGGCGATGCCATACGAGATTCCGTTGAACGTTATAGAAATCCTTAGAAGCACTTTGTATCTCCTAGAGCACACTATTTACCCGGGAAAAGATGGCAAGACTGTGATGGATCTGAAGAAATGCATCAACGGGGCGATCAACGATCTCGCCACCGAGGCTGCACAGGTTCCCGGCGAAATCTAGAGGAAGCGCCCCTTCAATTCTGACCCACTACTTCGTGCATTACCGCTCTGTCCGTCTGCGGACATCCGCTCAACCTCGCCGCACCGCTGTTGGCGGCGATTTATTGGAGGTCAACGCACTAATGCGATTGCGACCCTAGCGATCTGGATTCTCGGCTGCACGGCCGGAGGAGTCGTTGCGGTTGAAAGTGCGTTGCATTTGCCGCATCTGACGCTGACCGCACAGGAGCGGGACCGAGCCGTCACCATCGCCAGCCATAGCGATGCAGTTCTAAGCGACGCTGAGATCTCTGCTGCTGATGGCGCTCTGCTCCACGCATGGAGCATTTGGGTTCGTAATGGAAATGGGAACGCCGTAATCCTTCTCCACGGGCAAGGGGATAATCGTGCGGGGATGCTCGGACCTGCGGAGATGCTGCTGCGGCGGGGGTATTCGGTGTTGTTGTCCGATGCGAGAGAGCACGGGCAGAGCAACGGATCCATCGCGACTTACGGAGTGCTCGAGGCGGATGATGTACGTCGCTGGTTTGAGTGGCTGCACAATACTCAATCGCCACACTGCATTGATGGGCTTGGTGACTCAATGGGAGGTGCAGAACTGCTTCGCTCTCTCGATGCAGAACACGGATTCTGCGCGGTGATCGCGGAGAGTCCGTTCGCGACATTTCGCGAGGCGGCTTACGACCGGCTAGGACAGCAGTTCGGACGAGGGCCGTGGCTTGGGCGGATGTTGCTTCGACCTGCATACTACGCCGGAGCTCTCTACGTTCGTGCGCGCTACGCGTTGATCTGGACCAAGCCGATCCGGCGCGAGCTGTTTCTGGTTCGGCTGTCCCTGTGTCGATGATTCATGGACTCGCGGACAAGAGTCTTCCGGTGCGGCATTCCCAAATGATCAAGGCCGTTAGTCCGAAGGTCGTATTGTGGGAACCTGAGGGCGCGGATCACTGCGGAGCTTCCACAGCGGAACCGGCGGAGTACGAGCAGCGGGTAATCGGTTGGTTCGAGCAACACCAGCACCAATAGCTCATTCTCCTTTATGAAACTGCGCGTACTAGCGCAATGGCATCGTCGTGTATCGTGGCGGCAGAACGTGAATTTCGATTCTTTCGAGTGAGCTTCGTCCTGCATGACTACGTTTGCCGCCATCGACATCGGTTCCAATTCCTGCCGTCTCAAGATTGCCAAAGTTGTTTCTCATCAACTGCGCACCTTGCATGAAGACCGCGAGGTCACGCGGCTTGGGGCGAGTGTGTTTGCATCAGGGCTGGTGTCGCCCGAGGCGATGGCCGCGACATTACGCGCGCTGAAGCGCTTTCAACGAGCCGTCCAGCAGCATGGGGCTGATCAGATCCGGGTTGTGGCGACTTCTGCGATGCGGGATGCGCGCAACTCGGCCGCGTTTCAGGCGTGGGTGAAAGCCGAAACCGGTTGGAATATGGAGGTCATCTCGGGGCTGGAAGAAGGACGGCTGATTCATCACGGTCTGATGGGCGAGGCCGGAACGGGCGGCAAGTTGCTGCTGATCGATCTCGGAGGTGGAAGTTGCGAGATCACGCTATCGGAACGCAAACGGATCAAGGACACGATCAGCGTCCCTCTTGGCGCTGTGCGGTTGACGGAGGAGTTCCTTCAGGTGGATCCGGCTTCGCCGGAAGATCTGGCGCGGATGCGAAGGCTGATAGCCCGGGAACTGCGCAGAGCCCATCGGAGGATTCAACCCGGGAAAGTGCAGATGGTGATTGCCACGTCAGGAACTGCGGCGGCATTGGCGGAGGCATGCGCGGCGGTTCTAGCAAAGTCGGGCAAGGAGATGAAGTCGGTTCGCAGATCGGTGCGAAACGCAGGCGCGGGGTTTGCACCAACTGTGCTCGTGCGGAAGCTTGCGTCGAAGCTTTCTCGGATGAGCCTTCCGGAGCGGGAGGCGGTGCCCGGAATCGGGCCGCGGCGAGCGGAGATCATTACGGCTGGTGCGCAGGTGTTTGCGGAATTGCTGGAGAGCTATGACCTGCCGGGGTTTCTGTATTCGACTCTAGGGCTGCGCGATGGCATTCTGGCGCAGATGCTGGCGGCGCAGGATCAGCGCGCGGCCATACATCGGCAGTTCGAAATTGAGCGGTGGGAATCGGTTGTGGCGACTGCCGAGCGTTACGGCGTTGATATGCGGCAGGCTGAACCGGTTCGCGGGCATGCCGTGCAGCTCTATCGCGATCTGAGCTCGCTGCACCGCTTGCCGAAAGAATACGAGACGTACCTGTCTGCGGCAGCGGTGTTGCGGGATACGGGCAAGTTCATCAATCACCAGGGACACCACCGGCACACACAGTACATCGTTTCGAGCTCGGAAATGTACGGTTACACGCAGGTGCAGCGAACGATTGTTTCGGCCATAGCGCGGTACCTTGGCAAGAGCCGTCCGCAGCCCAACGACCGCGCGCTGCGCAACATTCCTCCTGAGCAGCACAAGCAAGTGGAGCGGTCTGTAGTGTTGCTGCGGCTCGCAGTAGCACTGAACCAGGACAGAGCCAGCGATGTGTTGAAGGTTGCGGCGAAGGTGTACCCGAAGCGCGTCTACCTTGAGGTTGAGCCGGGGCGGACGGGAGCGGAACTCGAGCTGTGGTCGTTGCGGAAAGAAGCGGACTACTTCCGCGAAGTCTTCGACCGCGAACTCTTCGCCACGCTTGCGTAAATCCACCGAGCCATGCGGGGATCGATCAGCCACTGAAGCAAGGGCGGGTGCTTGTCCATATCGATGCGAGCGACGGAACCCTTGCGCATGCGGACGCCGGCTCCTCCATTCCCAGTGATGAGGCGGCCGAGAAACTGGAAGAGGTTGGGATTGTGGCCGACGAACATCACGTCCTGCCGGTCGGAATATTTGTTGATCAGCTTTTGAAAGTCCGCGTAGCTCGCGCTAAGGTCAAGCGCCGGGCTGATTTCGACTTTGCCCTCGTAGCCGAGTTCGTTGCCGACGAACTGGGCGGTCTGGAGCGCACGCTTCAGAGGGCTGGAGACGATGATGTCGGGCTGGACTTTGAGGGCGCCGAGAAGCCGGCCCATGAGCATGCATTGCTCTTTGCCTTCGGCGATAAGGCCGCGCTTCGCGTCGAGCTTTGCGCTCTCACGAGGAACACCGGCGTTCGCGTGGCGCATGAGGTAGAGATTCATAGCGGGGGACGGGCTTAAAGCGGGCAGGAGAGTCCTGCGTTGGCAGAGGGAGTTCCGGCCTGGTTGCCACTTCCTTTTGGGTGATTTTAACACGGCTTTAACATTTCTGCCGACTGACCCAGAAGCTGGATGTGACCTGATTCGAGAGGCTTACACCGTAGTGTCGGCAGCTCTGTGTTGACGAGGAAAGGAGATCGGAAGTAGGCTGAGGCGCGGTTCGCCAACGCGAGACGGACAGTCATGATCGATTTACGGCTGGGATTCAAGATCTACGACAACGACTGGTTTCTGAAGTATGGGATGACGCCGGAGCAGACGGCGGATGAGCTTGCGGGAATGGGAGCAACGTTCGTGATAGCTCAGAGCCGGTATCTGCCCATGCAGGACTCTGCGGTGGAGAGCCAGGTGCGTGAACCGGGCGGACGGTACGAGAATTTGGATGATTTCGCGTTTCGCAATGCTCTCGGGGACCGCGGGATTGCGTATTTCGGCTGCCTGAATATCTGCTTCGATCCGGCCCTTGCGGCCGCCCATCCTGAGCTGCTTCCCATCGATCAGTTCGGAAAAACGGAAGAGAAACAGGACTGGTATATCGGGTTACCGCCGGATCGACAGGAGAATCTCTCTCACACAAAAGCCATGCTCGAGCGGGCCGTTCCGGCACTTGATCCCGACGGAATACATTTGGGATTTGTGCGCTGGCCGGGATTCTGGGAGATCTGGCTTCCTGATATCGACCGTGGCAAGATGCCGGACTATTGCTATTCGCCTCAGACGCTTCGGCGTTTTTGCGAAGAGGCGAAAGTCGATCTGCCGGTGACCGAACCGGTGGAGGCTGCACGCATAATTGCGGAACGCTACCGGCGTGAATGGCGGGACTGGAAGTGCGGTGTGACGGTGGATGCGATCGGACAGATGCGCAAAGCGGTGCAGGCAAGGAGGCCGGGTACTGCGATCGCGATCAATACGCTGCCGTTCTTCCGGTCGGATTTTAAAGACGCAGTAGAGGAGGTTTTCGGCCAGGACATCGCGCGCCTTTCTGAAGTCGTGGATGTCTTCGAGGTGATGTCGTACCACCAGATTCTGCGAAGAGATTCGAAGTGGCCCGCACAGATAGGAACCGATATCAAGAGCCGGACAACGAGGGAAGTAATTTGCACTTTGCAGGCAAAGGCGCTCTATCTCGAGGGCATGCATGCTGGGCGGGGGCGAAGCTCAACGATTTCACCGGATGAATTTGCGCACGCGGTCGAGGAGTTGGAGAAGAGTGTCGTCGATGGGATGTGCGTCTTCACGTTCTCGCAGATCCTGGATATGAGGGACACAGACCAGGGCCGGAGGATAGTGGACCGGCTTAGGGGATTTCGGCGGAACTAAATTCCATCTCCGGTTAGCTGCAAAGCAGGCTTCTCTGACCAAGATTCAGGGCTGTGTAAATATTCGCCTTTTGTTCGCCATATACTGCTCCTTATGGGTGGTGAGCGAGCATCAACGGCTCGGTTGCGACTGGCGGGGAAGATCTGCGCGCAGTGTGGGAACCTGCTTCACGATCCGCCACAGACTCGGGGCGAACGGCTGTGCTCGAAGTGCAGGTCGCCGGGGATGCACCGGATCTACATGTACTACATGCGCAGAGAAGGATGGGTGTGCCAGTTCCTGGAGGAGGATCTGAAGACTGCACTGCCTCACCGGCTTCACTTCAAGAATGAGGAGAAAATTCGAACCATCGTAGACAAGGTGGGCAATTTCGCAAATCTGCAGGATCGGCAGGCGCTGGATTACGGTCTTCACATCGGCCGGGGAGGTGTTTGGCTGCAATTGAGCGAGGAGCAGTACATGCAACTGAAGACGGAGGGGGAGTGGGGACGTGGCACGCCAGGGCGTTGATGGGCAGACTGGAAAAGGAATTTGTGAATCAGATTTCGGAGCCGAGCTGCCACAACTCGCTGACCAGGAGACCGGCAAGCCTCTTGTGCTGTCGCGCAAGTGACCAGCCTGACTGGGCGAGAGCCGCGCGATGATCCGGAAGCTTGCGGATTTCGAGATTCGTGAGCAATCCGAATGCGAGGTAGAGGGCTGAGATGAGAGGATGGGCGACGATGCGGCCGAACAGATTGGATGGAATCGCGAACTCGGAGACGACCCAGACTGCGTTCCGACTGGAGTGATCACGGAGGCGCCTGGCCAGATCGCGGACTTCGGTACTGCTGAGGCAATCGAGAAAGAAGTGCGTGGCGATCAAGTCGTAGTCGCTTCGCGGAGGCGAGAACGTACGCGTGTCCGCTACGTGCGTGCGAACGCGGCTGGCAGGTGAGCGGCCTGAGAGTTGGCGCAGCATGGCTTGGCTGGCGTCAACAGCATCGACACTGACTGCGCAATTCTCCTGCAGCAGGCATGCCGTGAAACGGCCGTCTCCGTCTCCAAGGACGAGAGCGCGGCGATGCCGGGCCAGGGTGGAGAGAAATGCGCAGCGGCAGCGTTGCAGCAAAGGTCCAAAGGTGAGCCACTCCATCCAGCAGTAGATAGGGGCGAGGCGGTTGAAGTCCGGGGTCGCGGAACTTGCTGATTCCATGTCGAATTCGATTGCGCTTGCTCTCATCCTGACAGTGCTCCGGGGATGAGCAGGACAGCAGGCACTAGAAGAACGAGATCAGCGAGCGCTCGGAGGGTGATGGGCGAAAGACAATTCCGGGAGACGTGTAATGCAAGAAGCAGCAGCGAACTAATTGCTGCGCAACTGAGCAAGCCGGATGTTAGCGCGAGCGCCGGTGGAATCACAATTGCGATTGCTAGACCAGATACCGCTAAAAGAGCAGCTGCGACAGGAAAGTTGGTTGATGTAGCTTGTGACTCCCAGGTTGAAATGGCGGCACAGTTCAGCCAGGCGAGCAGGGCGAGACAGGTGAGACTGAGAATGACCAGCCTGATTGATTCGGTGGAATGAAGGCGCGAAAGCGTGGGAGCAGCGCATCCCGATGCGAAGAGAATGCCGACGAGCATCTCTTTCGAACCGAGACGACGTAGCCAGCGCGGAAACCGGGTTTTTGCATGCACACCGGAGAAGTAGGCAAGCGCTGCAGCAGCGAGGATCGAGTCGTGTTTGCAGGCGACAGACGGCATGCGAGACACAACCAGCCCAACGGCAGCAATGGCAGTGCAGAATGCGATTGGAACAAGCCAACGTCGATGACGCCAGTGGAAGAGATGGCGATCGCGCAGTACTACAAGATCACGTGCATTGATAGCCCGGCGCGCATCAAGGAGCCGATCCATGACGTACACGGTCCAGGTGACGCCGGCGAGCAGGAACAAGATCCATGGTTTTAGATGAAGGTGAGCGCAACGTGCAATGGCAAGAGCCCATACGGCGGCGACCGTCGGAGCGTCGAGACTGGTGAGATGCCACAAAGCCACAAGCTGACCGGCAACGCCGCGCAGTTTCGTGCAACGCAGGGTGCAGCGGCTGCAGGCTAATCGGGAACTGACGAGGGGAGAAGCCACATCTCTGATTCTAGAGTCCGGACCCTGCCCACCTAGGACGCCTTCCTCCAATCGCAGTCATTAGGGCTATCGTCTTCGATCGACTCGGAGGCTCCAAGGGCAAATTCCGAGGCCATAGCGTTCTGGATTTCGGCGACGCGGTGATTGAGAATCGTTCTAAGTTCGAGCAGCGAGGGATCATCCGCGCGAATGCCTGCCGTCTGCTCGACATTTTCCATGGTTGCTCGGAGTACTTCAATTAGGTTGGGAGTAGATGACAGCGTCATTTCTGATTAGGATTCAGAAAACGGATCAAGGTTTTGCTGACGCACCTGCGAGGCAGCTACTTACAATTCCACATCCTGAAAAAGGCAGCGCCCGACTGGATGGGCCAGATCCAATGCTATGAGGGTCTGGAGTTCGCGCGAGCTTCCGAGAGGCCTGATCAGCGGCGAAATCGATCAATCGTCCAGATCGATGTCGTCTTCATAGAAGCGGCAATTCTCGAGCTTGGCGATCCGCTTGCGCAACGTGTGCTTGAACTCAAGCACGCCCGGCAGCTGTTGATCGAGGCCTTCGGTCTCTTCCACGCATTGAATGTTCGCGCGGAGTGTTTCGGCCAGATAGATTGTGGTGAACACTTGCATGATCGTTCTCACAATGGTCCCACAATTCTGGTCTATCTGGTCAGCTCAGTTGGTGACATTCGTCACCGGGCTTTTAAAAACGAGAATGGGCCGAAGGCGCTTCACATGAGCATCTACGTACACAACTCTTCGTGCGTTCCGCGGATGAGCAATCTTCAGGCAAGCTTCCGGAGGGATGCGCTCGCTGCATTCTCACTGTGAACATTCTTGCGATCCGCACCAAGCCCCGCATCTCCGCCTTGCTCCAGATCAGCCAAATGTCGGATCACGCAATAGGAGGTTTCAACCGCTGTGTCGAAAGCTTCCGCCGTCAGGCTGCTCAGCAACTCCACTGCCTCCACATTCTTTGCATGCTTTCCGTGTCCGGCGGTTCGCGCCAGCACCTGCCAGTCATGCCACTCGCCGATTGCGTCCTGCGCCTTCTTCACCTGAACCGCAATGCGCTGAGACAACGGATCAGCGGGATACCTTTCCGCCAGGTACCGAATCTTCTTGATCTTTTTACGAAAACCGTGCAGGTTGCCCTCATCGAATACCGGAAATTCCGCCACGATGCCTGCGAACTCTTTCAGCAGCTTTGGCGCCTGCTCTGCATCGACCTGGTCTGTTTCGTTGCTCGTCGCTTTCTCCACGTTCTGCGCAGCCTGCAGCAGATCGTCCCGCCTCGTCTCGATCTTGGCAACAAGTTTCAGGCCTGCCCGCTCGCGCTTCTTCGAGAGGCGTTCTATCAATCGCTCGATCTGATGAATCGACTCCCGAGTCGACCGCGGCACATACTCCATGGTGTCCTGTAGCGATTCGCACAATCCCCGCAGCTTCCCGATCCAGACGTCCAGTTCACGCACGGACCCCAAAGCATCTCGTACCTTGTCTGCCAGCTTGGCGAAACGCAGCATTGCCTGCGCCTCACGACTCGCACGCGGCAAATCGTTGAGCTCATCTGCCAGCTCAGCCTGGATCCGCAGAGTCGCCACTCGCAGCGCGTGCACACGCTTGCGCGTCGGCTTGCGCTCGCATCGCTCCACCAATTCACGCCAGCTCGAAACGCGGTCGCAAAGCGTTTGCGACTTGCTCTGATCCGATGCGTTCGTACGATTCATCAGGAATCAACCCAGCGCTCATTCTAATTGCCTTCAAGGGTGCTCTCTTCATGCAACGTCCCTTTTCGTCGAGTGAGATTGGCTGCTAAACGCGCTGTTATTCTTCATTTATAGAGGCTTAGATGACAGCAACCCCTCGGATCGCACCAGAAAAGATCCAGCGCACCCCGTCCACTCTGGCGACGTGGGTCCTGCTCGTTGCCGTCTTTTTCGCTGTCCACTTCGCTTCGCTGTTCACGCCTCCACTCCTCGACGACGTGGACGCCTCACACGCCCAGGTCGCTCAGCACATGGCCGAGTCGGGCGACTGGGTAACCATGAAAGTGAACGGGATTCGCTACCTCGAAAAGCCGCCTCTGCCTTACTGGCTTGCTGCGGGACTCTACAAGATCGTGGGACAGAATGCCTTCGCCACCCATCTTCCCAACTCACTCGCCATGCTCGGTCTCGCCTGGCTCGCGTGGATGTGGACCTCGCGCGGATGGGGCGCGCGAGCCGGACTTTACGCTGGCCTGGCAGTCCTCACTTCCATCGGACCATTCCTCTTCACGCGCTTCGCAATTCCCGAAGCGTTGCTCAGCTTTCTGCTGCTCCTTGCCTTGTGGTCTTTCCTCACCGGGCTTGAAAGCAGATTGCCGAACCGCTTCTACCTGATGTGGGCCGCCCTCGCGCTCGCCACGCTCACCAAGGGACTTATCGCTCCCGTATTCTTCGCCGCAGCGGTCATTCCCTACCTCATGCTCACCGGGCATTGGCGCCGCTGGCGCGAACTCAAGCCGTTCACCGGGATGCTGCTTTATGTTGTAATCGCCGCGCCCTGGCACATCCTTTGCGGCATGCGCAATCCCGACCAGGGCCATCCCATCGGCAATCACCCCACCCTCGGCAATGTGCACGGCTTCTGGTACTTCTACTTCATAAACGAACATCTCATGCGCTTTATCGGCGGCCGATTCCCCAACGACTACAACAAAATGCCGTTCCTGGTGTACTGGCTCGCGCATCTTGTCTGGCTCTTTCCGTGGAGCCTCTTCGCGCCCGCACTCCTCATTGCCGCCTGGCGTAGACGCCACGACTGGCTGCAGCACCTTCGCCGCGACTCTGGCCAGACCGTCGATTTCTATCTCGAGCACGCCGTCCGCGAAGACGTCGCCAGCTACGTTCAGCGCCTCAAGTTTCGCGTCCGCTCGACCTGGCTGCTCTCGCTTTTCGCCGGGTTCACACTGCTCTTCTTCTCCATCTCCACGAATCAGGAGTACTACACCTTCCCCGCGTGGATGCCCCTACTGATGCTCATTGCCATCACACTCGCGGGCATCGAGGAGGGCCGCGGCGTGGAAGGGCAGAAACCCTTCCTCTCGCAAAAATGGCTCAGCAGGGCGCAGGCATTCTTCACCGCCACCGGAGTTTTGATCGCCACAATCCTCTTCTATTGCCTGTGGGAGTCGCGCAAGCTTCCCTATGTACCCGACATCGGCACGCTGCTGGCCCACCGCGAAGTTGGCGGATACACCTTGTCGATGTCCCACTTCTTCGACTTGACGGGGCCATCGTTTGCCGCGCTGCGCTTGCCCGCGACGATCGCTGCCACTGCGTTGCTCATCGGCCCCCTCGTTGGATGGGTTCTCCGTCTCCGGGGCAAGCACATCGCAGCTACCATCAGCATCGCGGTCACTCTCTCTGCATTCCTCATCGCCGCGCACATCGCCTTCGCGCGCTTTGATCCCATGCTGGGTTCGAAACAGCTCGCCGACGCCATCCTTGCGAAAGGCTCCCCATCGGACTCGCTAATCGTCTACCACGACCAGTCCGATGCATCCTCCGTCATTTTCTATACACATGATTTTTTCCGGAGACCTGCGCACGTAGTCATGCCGCGCTGTTCACCGCAAGGCATCGGATCCTCGCTAGTGTGGGGTTCTTGCTATCCCGATGCACCCGACATCTTCCTCAGCGAAAACCAGCTATCAACAATGTGGGGCACGGGCGAGCGCAAATGGCTATTCGCACAGGACGAGTATCAGGACAAGGCTCAACACCTTCTCGCTGGCCGCCTCTACCCCGTCCGCTCCATCGCCGATAAACAGCTCTGGACCGATCGGCCGCTGAACTGATTGAAAATCTGAATGGAGTGATCGCGAGGCACAGCTAGTGCTGTCGGACCGCCTTGCCGCTCTTGGCGTCATCGCCCGAAATCCTGCGCATCAGTCCGCGCTTCTCCAGCACAAACCGGTCATCGCGCCATCCAACTTCGCGGCTCGTATAGCTCAGGGTCCAGATGATCGCACCCATCAGGTCGCGCACCGGATAGAGCCAGCACAGCCGGATCGCCGCCGGATCCTTCACCACCCATCCGCCTGCAACAACGCTCAGCAGGGATCGCGAAATCCACGACCAGGCAAACAGCGACCATCCCAGTAGCGGATTGCCCATCCACAGCCCTGCGATGAGCCCGATGATTCCGAATGGAACCGCAAACGTCAGCCCTGTTCCGAGGTGTCCAGCGGGCCGGCTGAAGCGCGTCGACTTCATCCAGCTCCACTGGTGCGAAAAGTTGCGCCAGAACCCATCGTTCACGATGCAGTGGTCGATGGTGTGCGAAGACAGCCACACCCTCCAGCCTTTCTCCGCGACCATGTTCCCAAGCATGAAGTCGTCAGCGTAGTAGTAGCCGAGCTGCTCGAACCCACCGATGCTTTCGAGCGCCTCTCTCCGCACAGACATACAAGGCCCAAGCGTGAACTTCATCCCCTCGAGCATGTCGGCTGTCACAACTCCCGCCGTCATCTCCACGCTCATCCCCATGCCTTCCATCAATCCCCAGAAGCCAAGGCCCGTCGCATCCCCGCGATACATACACGTCGAAGCGCCCGTCATTCCGTCTGCGTAGGGAGCAACCACCTCCCGCAAAAACTCCGGACGCACGCGCACGTCGCTGTCAGTGATCACAAGCAATCCGTGTCGAGCTTCCGGCGCCATCACCGAAAGCGAATAGCATCGCGCGTTCGGCCACGGCGGATCGCCCGAGAACAGAAACCGCACCGGAACGTTTCGATGCTCGGCAGCAACCTCGCGCGCCACTTTGATTCCAACGTCTGAATCCCGTCGCGCGCAGAACAGAATCTCGAACTCCGGATAATCCAGCGCGAAAAAGCTCTCCAGGTACTCTCGAAGCCCCGGCTCCGCTCCATGCAACGGCTTGAGAAGGCTAACCGGCGGAAGAAATTGTGAATCACGTTTCAGAGGCGCGCGCCTCTTGAATCGAATCGCCGCCACCAGAGCCAATCCAAGAAAAATTGTCGAGGTCAACGTGCCCAGCAGAGCAATCCCAAGCAATGCGTATCGTGTGTACTCCACTGGTGCGTTTCCCTCTACTGAAGAATATCGGTATTGTATCGGAGCCTTGCTTCTCCTCCGCCCCGCATCGGTTGATCACTCTCAAACGAAGTGCATCAACGACTGCATGATCAACGCCAACCCCACGCCCGCCAGGCCCAAGTAAACATATTTCGAGAACGCTACAGGCGAAAGCCGATGGTTGATCGCTCGTCCCAGAAACACAGCCGGCAGCATCGCGGGCAGACACAGCAAATAGTCGCGTGTCACAACAGGCGTCCACATTCCCGCGCTCAAATACCCGATCATTCCAAGGAAGCTTGCGGGAAGAAAGTAAGCCTGCAGTGTTGTCCGAAAGTGCTGCGCGGTCCAGCCGCGGAGAGAACCATAGATCACCAGCGGGGGTCCATTCATTCCGTAAGCTCCTCCGAGAATACCCGCGATGAATCCGCCCACCAGCATCCACCGGCGGCTCTCGTGGCGCAAAGTCATTCGCCCGCGTCTGCTCAATGAGAACACCGCGAAAAGCAGGATCAGGACGCCCAATCCCACCTTGATCACACTCTCGGGCGCACAGGTTAGCAGGACGAGTCCCAGCGGAATCCCAAAGATCGTCGATAACACGAGCCATCCTGCGCTGCGCCAATGGATGTGGCGCCAGTCCTGCGCAACCACGACTGCCGCGATCGTGATGGACACAAGCACCGCCAAGGGTGCCGCAACCTGCATTGGGATGAAGAAAGCTAGCAGAGCAACGGCGATAAACGCTTCGCCAAATCCAAATGCGGAACGAATCACCGTAGCGACAAACACGATGAGAAGAATGAGGAGAATGGTCGCGTGAATTGGAGAACTCCGCCTACGCGTCCCGCTTGTTGCCGTTTGGCTTCGGAACCACCGCCGGCTTGCGCAACGGCACAATCGCCCCTGTCGCTCCGGGCGCAGCCTGTTGGAACCGTGTAAGCATCTCGCTTCGCACGTATTCCACGAAGCTCTGCATCTGCCGGTTCATCTCTTCCATCCGCTCGCGCATCTGCAGAATGATCGCGATGCCCGCAATATTCACGCCGAGATCGCGCGCAAGATTCAGAATGAACTCCAGCCGCTCCAGGTCCTCATCCGTATAGAGCCGCGTGTTGCCCTCCGTGCGGGACGGCTTCAGCAACCCTTCGCGCTCATAGAGCCGTAGAGTCTGCGGATGGATTTCATACATCTCGGCCACCGCCGAGATCATGTAAGCACCCTTCGATTTTCGTTTTGCCGTCATAGCCCGCGCTCCACTAAGATCCTTTTCCGAAGCTGTAATCCCTATTCCCTATTCCCTGCTTTATCGAACAACCCCGCCCTCGGATCCTGCGCATTCAGCTTCCCAAGCTCCCGCATAATCTCTCTGCTGCGCTCGTCGCTCAAGGTCGGAATCACCACCTGCACGGTGACGATCTGGTCGCCGCGTTGGCCCGGATGCGAGGCGCTCTCGACTCCACGCTCGCGCAATCTAAGCTTCTGGCCATTCTGCGTCCCTGGCGGAATCTTCAGCTGCGCTCGCCCATCGATCGTCGGAACATCCACCTTTGCTCCCAGCGACGCCTCCGGCACTGTGACCGGAACCGTGACCTGGATGTCGTCACCCACGCGCGTAAAGACAGGATGCGTCCCCGTCCGAACGATTACATAGAGGTCTCCCGCCGCACCGCCATTCACTCCTGCGTTTCCCTTGCCGCCCAGCCTGATTCGCTGACCGTCGCGTGTTCCCGCCTTAATACGAAACTCCACCGTCTCGCTCCGGCTTACCGTCCCCTGCCCGTGGCATGTTGGACAATCGCTTGTCACGCGACCCGATCCTCCGCAGCGCGGGCACGGAATATTGAACTTCATCCGGCCGCCCATCTGTGTCACCTGCCCTGTGCCATTGCACTCCGGACATGTCATTGGACCGCCGGTATGCGCCTGGCCATGGCACGTTGAACACACCTCCTGGCGGTGTATCTGGATGCGGGCATTTCCTCCGCGAATTGCCGACCAGAAATCGATCGTCGCCTGATACTCGAGATCCGTACCCGGCTGTGGTCCGCGCGGCTGATGTTGTTGCTGCTGGCCCGAGAAGATCCCCGAGAAAATGTCCTTGAAGCTGCCCCACCCCGACGAACTCGTTCCCGCGTTGGCGCCACCGCCCTGGAATCCGGAAAAATCAAATCCGCCGAAGTCGACCGGCACTCCCCCGCCATGCTGCTGACGCGCATACGCCTCTGCCTGCGCCGGATCGATCTGGTCGGAGTAAAAGCCAAGCTGGTCATATACCTTGCGCTTCTTCTCGTCGCTCAGCACATCGTTGGCTTCCGAGATCTCCTTGAACTTCTCCTCGGCCTTCTTATCGCCGGGATTGACGTCAGGATGATATTTGCGTGCAGCCTTGCGAAACGCCTTCCGGATCTCCTCCGGCGTGGCGGTCTTCTTGACGCCCAGTGTCCCGTAATAATCTTTGTTCGCTGTAGTGGCCATATTCTTCTTTTCTCAAATTAACCCAAGGGCCCGAACTCACTCAGCCGCATACAACTCGGGGTGGGCGAAAAGCCCACCCCTTGGTCTACCACCTGCGCCCGAAGGGCGGTACGCCTGGACGGCCAATCCTACTTCTTCTCATCGACGTCGACGTACTCAGCATCAATCACGCCTTCGTCTTTCTTCTGCTCACCGCCCGGTGCGCCGTCAGCCTGCGCCGAGGGAGCACCCTGGCCTGCCGTAGCGCCAGCCGCATTGGCCTTATACAGCGTCTCCGCCAGCTTGTGGCTCGCCTTGGTCAGAGTCTCGTGTGCCGTGCGCATCTCCGCGGCATTGGTTCCCTCGAGGGCCTTGCGCGCATCCGCGAGAGCCGATTCGACCTCAGTCTTGTCGGCAGCCTGCACCTTCTCGCCGCTCTCCTTTAACATCTTGTCGATGTTGTAGACCAGACCGTCGAGAGCGTTCCGCGCCTCGATCTCTTCGCGCTTCTCTTTGTCTTCGGCAGCGTGCGATTCGGCATCCTTCGCCATCCTCTCCACCTCTTCCTTGCTGAGGCCCGAGCTCGAGGTGATTGTGATGCGCGTATCCTTGCCGGTCGCATTGTCCTTCGCCGTCACGTTCAGAATTCCGTTCGCATCGATGTCAAACGTGACCTCGATCTGCGGAATCCCACGCGGCGCCGGCGGAATGCCTCCCAATTTGAACTTGCCCAGCGTACGGTTCTGCCCCGCCATCGGCCGTTCGCCCTGCAATACGTGGACTTCAACTTCCGTCTGATTGTCGGCGGCCGTTGAGAACGTCTCCGTCTTCTTCGTCGGGATGGTCGTGTTCCGCGGAATCATCGGAGTCGCCACGCCGCCCAGCGTCTCGATCGCGAGCGTCAGCGGAGTCACATCGAGGAGCAGCAGGTCCT
>Ga0207674_10003523_pt1 | contig 19104 bp, 15 predicted proteins | sample KBSCornC72_FD_184303 | JGI IMG/M metagenome (GOLD analysis project Ga0207674, IMG submission 184303) | Corn rhizosphere microbial communities from Kellogg Biological Station, Michigan, USA - KBS Corn C7-2 (SPAdes) (version 2) | ecosystem: Host-associated > Plants > Roots > Rhizosphere > Soil ... | reverse complement strand
TAGACGGACAAGTCGGAGAATTAGGATCAGCAATCCTCCACGACGATCGCAAACCACTCAATAGATGGTTCGAAGCGCAGAAACGCTACAGCGAACTCGAAGCCAGGAAATTGCTTACCACTGATTCCAAAATGTTGAATTGGAAGGATCGCATGCGTAAGTGGAGAGTAGTGGCACCGCCTGCAATGTTTTTTTATTGCCTGATACTTCGTGGTGGAATTCTCGATGGCTGGGCCGGCTTTTATTACGCGTTCCAACGTACCTATGCTGAATTACTTTTATCACTCCGGCTGTTAGAAGCAAGGCAGACCCGCAAATAAATCTATGATCATTTTGGGAATCAACGCCTATCACGGTGATGCCGCAGCAGCGATCATTCGTGATGGCCGGTTGGTGGCAGCCGCCGAGGAAGAGCGATTCAACCGGATCAAGCACTCTGCCGGCTTTCCGTCCGCGGCTATTCGCTGGTGTCTTCAAGAGGCGGGAATTGGAATTGAAGAGCTGGACCACATCGGTATTTCCAGAGATCCTTCGGCCCATCTTCATAAGAAGGTTTTGTTTGCTGCGACTCGAGCTGCCAAACAAGTTTCACGGGGCAGGCTCCGGGGCCCAGGTGTCGTAGAAACGCTTACTGAAACTTCATCTCACAATGGTAATAGTAACGGCCGCGGCGCAGGCGTGTTGCAACAGGTCAGGGACCGTTTACAGAACGCTGCCCGCGTGCGAGACCTGAAAGATGACCTTGCTCGATTGTTTGAGATTCCCAAATCAAAGTTGCGGGCCAATTTTCACAACATCGAGCATCATCGTGCCCACCTTGCCAGCGCATTTTACGTCTCACCATTCGAACGGGCGGGCCTGCTTTCGATAGATGGCTTTGGCGACTTCATCTCGACAATGTGGGCCAACGGTGAAGGGAATTCAATTGAAATCCTGGGCCAGGTTGAATATCCACATTCAACCGGAATCGTCTACACAGCGACAACCCAATTTCTTGGCTTTCCTCATTACGGTGACGAAGGAAAAGTCATGGGTCTTGCTCCATACGGAACGCCACGATTCATGAGCGAGTTTCGCGACATCCTACGAACAGAAGAAGGTGGTAGATTCCAGCTAAACCTGAATTACTTCCGCCATCACGCCGAAGGTGTCGAAATGACCTGGGAAAAAGGCTCGCCGGTTGTCGGGCGAATATTCACTGATGAATACGCTCATGCTTTTGGTCCGGCACGGCGTCCTGGAGACGAGATAACCGATCGCGAGCGTGACATTGCGGCGAGCTTACAACTGCGCCTCGAAGAAATTGGCTTTCACACCTTAAATCATCTGCATGACATGACCGGCGCAACCGATCTGGGTCTCGCTGGCGGCGTCGCCTATAACTCGGTGATGAATGGCAAAATTCTACTCAACACACCATTCAAGCGAATCTTTGTCCAACCGGCTGCCGGCGATAGTGGAACCGCTCTCGGCGTTTGTTATGAAATTTATAATGGCTTGTTAAAGAATGGACGCGGCGAAGTCATGATCGGAGCCTACACTGGTCCTGACTTCGCTGCGGACCGAATTCAATCGGCCCTGGAAAACGCAAAACTGCCGTTCGAGATTTACTCAGATTCAGAACTGACCAAACGCGCTGCGCGAGACATCGCTGATGGCCTGGTAGTCGGTTGGTTTCAAGGGAAAATGGAGTTTGGACCACGTGCGCTCGGCAATCGATCAATTGTCGTGGATCCGCGACGCGCAGAGATGAAAGAGATCCTCAACGAGCGAATTAAGAAACGAGAGCCATTCCGGCCTTTCGCTCCGTCCATTCTCGAGGAATATGTCGGCGACTATTTCGAACAATCTCATCCAGCCCCCACGATGCTGATGGTCTACCAGGTTCGCGAGGAGAAGCGCGCACAAATTCCGGCCGTTACTCATGTCGATGGCTCGGGCAGACTGCAGACGGTCTCGAGGACGAGCAATGATCGCTACTATCAGTTGATCTCCGACTTTAACGAACTCACCGGCATCCCGGTTATTCTGAATACTTCATTCAACGAAAATGAACCAATTGTATGTACACCGGAAGAAGCAGTTTCCTGCTTTCTGAAAACCCGAATGGATGTTTTGTATCTAGGTAACTTCGCAGTTCGCAGATAAATAACTGGAGAGTATTCGATGCGCATTTTGGTAACAGGCGGTGCGGGTTTTATTGGTTCTCATCTTTGCGAGCGACTTCTCGATGAAGGTAACGAAGTTCTTTGTCTTGATAATTTTTTTACAGGCCAGCGAGAAAACATTCTCCAGCTACTCGATAATCCCAAATTCGAAGTGCTGCGTCATGACGTGATCGAACCAATACTCCTCGAAGTGGACCAAATTTATAACCTGGCCTGTCCTGCGTCTCCGATTCATTACCAATACAATCCAGTCAAAACCGTAAAGACCAGTGTGATGGGCATGATCAATATGCTGGGCCTGGCAAAAAGAGTTCGCGCCCGGATCCTCCAGGCCTCGACGTCGGAGATTTATGGCGATCCCCTGGTCCATCCGCAAACTGAAGATTACTGGGGAAATGTGAATCCGATAGGTTTGCGGTCCTGTTACGACGAAGGTAAGCGTTTAGCCGAGACATTGATGGTCGACTATCACCGGCAGAACAAGGTCGATATTCGAATAGCAAGAATTTTCAATACCTATGGACCACGCATGCTGGAAGATGACGGGCGGGTGGTCTCCAATTTCATAGTCCAGGCATTGAAGGGCAAGCCGCTCACTCTCTATGGGGAAGGCAGTCAAACCCGTTCGTTCTGTTATGTCGACGATTTAATTGAAGGGCTTATTCGTCTAATGAATACTGAGGATCTCCATCAACCTGTGAATCTTGGAAATCCCGGGGAGTTCACGATTAAGGAGCTCGCAAGCGAAGTAATTATTGTCTGTGGTTCAGATTCAAAGTTTGAGTATTTACCCCTGCCTGCAGACGATCCACGCCAGCGGAAGCCGGATATTAGCCGGGCCCAGTCACTGTTGGGTTGGAATCCAACTATCGCGCTGCGACAGGGTCTTGAACGAACAGTCGACGACTTCAAGAATCGAGTTAGAGTTTAGGCGGATATTTACCGGCTACTGAATTTGCAGATTCTGTTACTCAACCAGTGCTTCTATCCTGATGTCGTTTCTACCGCACAACACCTCACCGATCTCGCCACTGCACTCGTCGAACGTGGTCATTCAGTAACCGTCGTCACAAGCGATCGCGGATACGACGACAATAGCGTTAAATTCCACAGATCTGAACACTGGCGCGGAATCAGCGTCATTCGTATACCTTCACTCTCGCTCGGGAAATCGAGCAGACTCCGGCGAGGATTGAACTTTGCAAGTTTCCTGACAACCTGCGCCCTGCGATTAGTAACACTCGGACGCTTTGACGTAGTAGTCGCTCTAACGTCACCTCCCTTGATCTCGTTTCTTGGCGCGCTCATGGTCAAACTTCGCGGCGGCAGATTCTGTTTCTGGGTGATGGATTTAAATCCCGACGAGGCTATCGCAGCCGGCTGGCTCAAGCCCAATTCGCTTTCTGCCAAACTACTCAAACGAATGTTGGTCTTCAGCTTGAACGCTGCCTCTCAAATCATCGTTCTGGATCGGTTCATGCGAAATCGAATTCTCGCCAAAGGCGTCTCACCCGATCGGGTTATCGTAGTACCGCCATGGTCCCACGATCAGGCAGTTAGCTTTACGGCTGAAGGAAGAAGGGCTTTTCGAGCGTCCCACGGACTGACCGAGTCGTTTGTGGTGATGTACTCAGGTAATCACAGCCCGTGTCATCCGCTTGACACTTTGTTAGCTGCAGCTCGCGAACTAGCTAATGCGTCAGAGATCAAATTCCTCTTCGTCGGAGGCGGCAGCGAAAAGGTCAAGGTCCAGCAGTTTGCGGAACAGTGGAATCTCCAAAACGTAATCAGTTTGCCGTACCAGCCACTTGAAACGCTGAGTGATTCTTTATCTGCAGCGGATCTTCAGGTTGTCGTCATGGGCGATGACTTTGTTGGCGTGGTCCATCCGTGCAAGGTTTACAACATCATGACCATTGGCACGCCCACTCTCTATATTGGTCCATCCGAGAGTCATGTGACTGACATCGCCGCAAAGAATTCCTCTCAACAGTTCTTGATTTCAGCGCATGGCGATAAGCGTCAGCTGGTTGAAAACATTCTGTCGGTGTTTGAGAGTCGTAACGCTCCCAATTCGAACTCAGTTGAGTGTCACGCTTTTTCAGAAGCAGCGTTATTACCTCGACTAGTAAGTGTTATTGAAGAGAACCCGTTCGAGTCTTCCAGTGTTTCAGAAACCATCGCGACCGACCTGTCAAAAGTTTGAAACGTCCTATTGAAACGTCAGTTCCCAGGGAGGTACGTTTTCATTGAATACGTTTTTCGCATTATTTCTAATCGCAACAATCGCATCGCTCGTCACGACGCCACTCATCAGGCGGCTCTGTCAAAGATATAAGCTACTCGACATCCCATCCGACGATCGACGACTACACAGGCGAGCAATACCTCGGCTTGGCGGTATCGCGCTCTTCCTGTCGTGTGGTCTGGCGCTATCTGCTTTGCCGTTCGTTGACAATTTGTTGACTCAAGCACTTCGCGCACTTAGCTTTGAAGCGTTTACGCTCTTTGTTCCAGCCTCACTGGTTCTGCTCCTCGGTATCTACGACGATTTGCGCGGTGCGAATGCGACAGTGAAATTTATTGGCCTGGGCTTGATATCTACACTGTTCTTTGCACTAGGTGGACGGATCGATGCGCTCTCGATTCCGTTTGTCGGTACGATCGAACTGCCGATTGCGATCTCGTATCTGGTTACGATCCTCTGGCTCGTTGGCATCACCAACGCCTTCAATCTCATCGATGGCATGGACGGACTCGCTGCCGGTACGGCACTCTTCTCTTCGTTAGTAATCCTTGCCGTTTCCGTCTCTCAACAACGAACACTCTCGATCGTGGTAACGCTTGTGCTTTGCGGTGCGCTCGCCGGGTTTCTCCGTTACAACTTCAATCCGGCGTCGATCTTTCTTGGCGACTCGGGGGCACTCTTTGTCGGATTTCTGCTGGCCGCACTTTCAGTTCTGGGGACACAGAAAGCAACCACAGCGGTGGCAGTCGTCGTTCCGATTCTCGCCTTCGGATTCCCAGTGGTTGATACGGCCATCACGATGAGCCGGCGCGCAATTAGCCGCAAGCCAATCTTTGAAGGCGACAAGGAACACATTCATCACATGCTGCTGGAGCGTGGGTGGTCGCAACGGCGCGCCGCCCTTGTGCTGTATGGAGTATGTGCTGCTTTTGGACTGGTTGCCGTCATGTTTCCAGCCACCGGCGCAAAACTTACCGGCTTCCTCATGTTTGTTATATCAGTGGCTGTGATTATCGCAGTGGGCCACCTTCGCTATCACGAGGTTGACGAACTAAGGGCCGGCGTGAAACGTACGGTCGGTGATCGACGAGTCAAGGTTGCCAACAATGTACGAGTTCGACGAGCTGCCAAAGCTCTGTCGCGCGCCTCTGATTTGCATGAACTGTTTCAAGCGATGCGAGGCATGCTCGAGTTTGGTGAGTTCACTTATGCCAATGCAATGGTGGGCCAGCCGGGCCACGCTGAAGCCAATGAATTAGCATTCAAAGCAAGTCTTCAGCGTCACCCAAAGAGTGAGTTACAGATGCGAAACGGTCGGGTTTACTGGTCGTGGTGTGATGGTCAGGAAGATTCCGAGGAGATTGTCCGAGCATTATCAAACTGGTGTTTTCGTTTGCCGTTGGTGAAAGACGGAGTTGAATGGGGATGGCTCAATTTTTACCGCAGTTTCGACAATCGCGCGTTATTGGTCGATACCAATTATTTGAGTGATCTGTTTCGTAGTGAAATGACAGAAGCAGCTGCCCGCATAATCAATAGTCATGAACCCACTCCAGAGCCTGAAGCGATTCCTATCGATGCGAAGGAGATCCTGGGTTAATGGCTGAGGTCGCAGCCATCAATTCGTTCGCTGACGGCGAGCTGTCGTCAGCGGTTCGGATAGCTGACCTGTTGTCGAAATTGATCTTTGGCTCATTGCTCGCACTCATTGTAATTGCGGCGTTACCCTACGGAACGGCTCAACCATGGTGGAAAGCCCTGTTCGTTTGCGGAATCTTCTTCATATGCATTATGGCCTTAATTGAGCGTGCACTGGATCGTTCGGCAAACTTCAGGGGTATGTTTCTAGTTGTACCACTAATCTGCCTCTCAATTTTCGCATTCCTGCAAACACTTCCACTTCGGCCGGCCACTCCACTCGAAGGCCTGAAAACGTCTCCCTCATGGACTGCTATCAGTGCCGATCCATATCAAACCCGCTTCTTCGCTCTGCAACTACTGGCGCTCGCAACCGTTCTATCATTGCTGTACCGCTACGCATCCACCGAGTTTCGGATTAGATGGTTGGTCTACGTCATCCTGTCAGTCGCAATGCTGAGCGCGATCTTTGGACTTGTGCGACAAACGACTCAACAGGGAACTGGTTTTGTTCTGCCGTTGCTCGACGCCGGGCAGGGATATGGTCAGTTCATCAATAAAAACCATTTCGCATACCTGATGGAGATGGCTTTCGGTTTAGGTCTCGGGATAGCCTTGGCCCGTGGAGTTAAACGAGATCGGGTTTTGCTTTATGTGGCCTTACTTCTGCCGATTTGGATGGCACTGGTTCTCTCCAATTCACGCGGAGGAATTCTCGCAATGCTTACTCAGGTCATCCTGGCCGCTTTGTTACTGGTAAGAGGAACCAGGTCATCACACTCGGACCAAGACGGATTAGATCGAATGAATGGCTCGCGACTAATTAAGATCGGATTGGTGACGGCCCTGGTATTCGGCTTGGTAGCGGGTACGATATGGGTGGGCGGCGATCCGCTGGTGAGAAGTTTCCAAACAGTCTCGAACGAGTTGAACCCAGAAACTCAAACCGCATACAGCGGCGCCAGTAGAAACGAGATCTGGCGAGCCACTCTGAAAATGTTCGCGGCAAGTCCGATTCTGGGTGTAGGTCTTGGCGGGTATTGGATCGGTATCACCGCCTACCATGATGCTTCTGGCCTCGTCACACCACAGGAAGCACATAACGATTACCTGGAACTGCTCTCGAGCGGAGGCCTCGTGGGTTTCGCACTGGGCTTGTGGTTTGGCATTTTGGCCTTTCGAAAAATGAAAATGGCACTGAACACGCGAACAGGTTTTTTGAGGGCCGTCTGCGTCGGAGGGATTATGGGAATCGCTGGCGTGGCGGTCCATAGCTTGTTCGATTTTGGTTTGCACATTTTAGTGAACGCACTCGTTCTTTTGGTGCTGTTAATGATGTCAACTGCCGAGATTGGATCGGAAAGCTCATCAAATTGAAGAAGACACTTAACACCTCGCTGATCGCGAGTCTCGCTGCTACTTCGCTCCTGATCTCGACTCCAGTTCCTCGTGCTCGCGGTTATTCAGCTTCACGATGGGCCATGCTCCGTCCGTTTCTGCCTCAGGATATAGGCAGTGGAGCATTCCAGGGCCAGGACATCATGGGTGGGGCCGCCATCATCTTCAAACGCCCGGAACGCGTTCGCGATTTGGTAGGCGGCGCAGCGATGTTGGTCGTGAAACGACAGCCAAGACCAACTCGGCAGGTTGAACTTGCGAGAAACACGGGCCGGCGTCCACCGGTACGTCCCGGGCAAACTGATACTGGTCCATCCGAGAGTGACCGGGCTGAAGCTTTTAAGAATCAAGGCAATACTTACTACGACGTTGGTAAATTCACTGAAGCGGTGGCTGCTTATCAGAACGCTTTGAAGCTCACTCCGCAGGATCCTGTTCTCTATAACAACATGGGTGCCGCCTACTTCAGCCTGAACAAGAACAGTGAAGCGGCCGACGCATTTAATAAATCTATTTCAATAAAGGCAGACGACGCCGACGCTTATTTCAATTTAGGGATCGCCTACAGTGGTATGGACAAGCAGCAGGAAGCCCTGACTGCTTTTAAACAAGCTGTTCGTATCAAGCCGGATTGGGGCGAAGCTCAGAACGCACTTGGTGACACGTATTTGGCCCTGGGCCAATTTACGGAAGCGGCAGCAGCTTATAAGCAGACGGTTCGGATTCAACCCAACAACGCCACGGCTTACAGTAATCTCGGTTATGCGTTGGATCGAGCAGGGAACTCGAACGAGTCAATCGATGCGCTTCGCAACTCTGTCCGACTAAAGGCCGATGATGCGGTTGCTTACAACAACCTGGGTGCAAGTCTTTATAAAGCCGGCCGGTACCAGGAAGCTATCGAGGCTTTCACTTCGTCTGTGAGGCTAAATCCAAATGATGCGGACGCCCTGAATAACCTTGGCGCAGCGCACTATGTAAGCGCACAGTACGATCAGGCGCTCACCAATTTTCAAAAGGCGGTTGCTATCAGAAATGACTCGCCAGACGCGAACTACAATCTGGGCAACGCGTTCTACATGACTACCAAATACCGGGAAGCAACGACAGCCTACCGCCGGGCGATACAACTCCGCAGCAACTATGTTGAAGCCCGAACCAACCTCGGAAGTTTACTAATCGCGCTTGGTGACTTTCGCGAAGCGATTACGGAATTGACCGAAGCAATCAGGCTTAAGCCTGACAATCCCGTTTCGCATAACAACCTCGGGTACGCAAACGTCAAATTGGGAGAGACTCTCGATCGGACAGCAGCTCTTCCGTTCTTCCAACGGGCTGTCGAGTCATACAAAGAAGCGATCCGGCTTAGACCTGACTACATCAAGGCACTCAACAACCTTGGCGCTGTCTACAATAAGTTGGGACAGTATCAAGAAGCTTTGACTGCACTACAGCGGGCGGTCCAGTTGAAACCGGACTTTCCGGAAGCTCAATACAATCTCGGCACCGCTTTTTATAACAGGAACCAGTTTAGCGAGGCAGTAAACGCGCTGCAGCAGGCGGTCCGATTGAAAGCCGACTATACGGATGCCTATAACAGCCTGGGTTCAGCTCTCTACAGAAACCAGCAATTTGATCCAGCTATTGAGGCATATAAAAAGGCGCTTACTCTTAAGCCAGGGAGTGCGGAAACCAATAACAATATTGGAACGGTTTATTTCCGAACTAAGCGTTATCAGGAGGCGCTTGCTTCGTTTAAGGAGGCCGTCAGGATCAAAGCGGATTACGGTGAAGCACAGTTCAACCTCGCTTTGACTTACGTGGCTCTCAATGACCGAAAGAACGCACTGGAACAATACAACCGCCTGAAGACGATCGATCCAAAGTTGGCTGATGATTTTTTCCAGCGATACCTCAAGAAATAGCGCGTAGTAGATTGCAACTAAATCTGTTAGAGGCCTTCGTTAAAAGAAAAAACAATTGACCCAATGGTACAAGACCAGTACACTGAACGCGCGAAATTGGGCTTTGGCCTTCATCTGTAAACTCCGAGAAGGGAAAATTAGATGAGCTTGAAACGACGTAAAGGTTATCAGGCTATTGCGGCGTTAGTTTTGTTCTCAGTAGCACAGGTTGGTATTCAGGTAGGATTTGCTGAACCAACACCAGGCGCTACCGTGGTAGTTCCGCAGCAGTTCATCGCAAAACTGACGACAAGGAACAATCAACCGATCACCGTCAACGGATTGAGTGCCGCTACTGGCGCCTCCATTGTCACTGGTGCGGTAATCGAAACAGGTGCTGATCAAGCCGCGACAGTAAACCTTGGCCCTCTCGGCTCTCTGGATATCGCTCCCAACACCAAACTGGTTTTGACATACGATGAAAATGGTAACGTGAAGATTACCATGCTGTTTGGCTGTGCGATCCTGACGGCAAAGAAGAAGACAACTGGTGAAGTTGGAACCGAACAGGGAGGCACTGCGGGTAAAACTGATCCGGCTAAGGGTGGCGTGCTTGAGATTTGCTTTCCTCCGGGCGCAGCTGCTCCAACCGTTGGTCCAGGCGTAGCTAGCGGCGCAGGTGCAGCTGGTGGTGCTGCAGCCGGCGGTGGTGGCGGTGGATTGTTCGGGCTAGGGACAGCCGGAACCGTAGCAGTCATCGCTGGAATAGGTGGAGCGGCACTCGTTCCTTTTGTATTTCAGGACAACCCGAGCGGCGCTGGCCTCTAAGGATTCACAATCTGATAATTCGAAGCGTGCTCTTCCGCAAGGTTGAGCACGCTTTTCTCTTATCCAATTTCCTGGCGCACCTGAAAACCCCTTGCATTCAACATTCGGTCGAATAGTCATGTCGGTGCTGGGTATCGCGATCTGCCTGATGTCTATAGTCAGCGCTGGAAAGTATGGATTTTCACGACTCCTCACCAAGTACGCGCTAACTTCAAACTCACTGGCTGCCGCAAATCAAGCGGTGGCTCTTACGCCTGCTGACGCCGAAGCCCATCGAGCTCGCGCAATTGTGCTCGATCGTTTACGACTCACAAATCAGGGGATCGAAGAACTGGAAACAGTTGTTAGCCTCAGGCCACGTGATGATTCAAGCTGGCTTACTCTAGGAAATTTCCGCGATTCTTTAGACGACAGCGAGGCGGCATTGGGCGCCTATAACCAGGCCGTGCGTTTTGCTCCCTTCTACGCTCACACAAACTGGGCCAGAGGCAATCTAAAGCTTCGCATGGGTCGCTACGATGAAGCATTTTCAGAAATGAGACTTGCTGCGACAAAGAACCCGAACCTACTCCCGAACTTTATCGATCTAGCGTTGGGTGTATCACGCGGCGACTTAGTCCTGGCAGAACAACTGGTCCAGATTTCCGACGATCGTAGCCGGCTCGCGTTTGCGCGAACGCTCGCGGCAAAAGGTCGCGGCGACGAAACGATCAAGCAGCTTCAGTTGCTAAAGACGCCTATAAGTCGCGAGACTCAGCTTGAACTGGTCCGTCAATTGATCGTGGCGAAGGCTTATCGTGAGGCTTATGAGCTTTGGAATGAATCCAGCAGCAAAGAGTTACCGGTCATAGTTGATGGAGGTTTTGAGGGCAGCCTTGCGGTTAACAATAACGGCTTTGGGTGGCGCTTTGCATCAGCCGAGCAAAAGATTGAGATGTCGCAGGATACCGTCGAACGACAATCAGGGAAGCGTAGCCTAAAAATAAACTTTCTCGGGCATCCTGCGCCCGGCAACCTGCTACTCTCTCAATATATCGTTGTGGAACCTGAGCAAAGCTATAAAATCAATTACGCGGTGAAAGCCAGGGACGTTGTAACGGGTGGTCCACCCGTAATCACTGTCGATGATGTCGACACAGGAGAAACCCTGGGCCGGTCTGAACCGATTACTACTGGAAACAGCTGGCAGGCTGCCTCATTCAGTTTTAATGCCGGAGTGAAGTCGAAAGCGGTAGTACTTGGCTTGCGTAGAAACTACTGCCAGACTTCTCCTTGTCCTATTTTCGGTGTAGTTTGGCTGGACAGTTTTTCAATCGAAGTGTTACCAAAGACGCCATGAGTTCACAACCGCTGATACTCAGTATTGAGACAGCGACAACAACTGGGAGCCTCGCCATTGCAGAAGGACCACGAATCCTCAGCCGCAAGAAGGGCGATGGTCTAATCTCGCACTCCAACACTCTCCTGAGCGATATCGATAGTATTCTGCAACAAGTTGATCGTCGATTTGAGGAAATAGATTTCTTTGCGGTCACGCTCGGTCCAGGAAGCTTTACGGGGCTCCGAATTGGCATTGCCACTGTCAAGGCTCTGGCAGTGACTGCGAACCGGCCGTGCGTCGGGATTCCTACCCTTGAGGCTGTTGCACGTTCAGCCGGAGATAACGACTACGTCGTCGCTACGCTTCTGGCAGGTCGCGGGGAAGTTTTTGCGCAGTTATTCTCAGTCTCAGATGGTGGCCTTGTAACAGAAATCGATCAGCCAGCGCATCTACCTCCACATGAAGTAATTCATAAGTATCAACACCTGGACCAGCTGTGCTGGGCCGGCGAAGGAGCGCTTGCGCACCGGGCTGTGATTCTTAACTCATTAGATAAGGAAACCAGGTCGCGGGGAAAATGGGGGATGGCATCTGAGACCAATCTTGCTGAGAACGTTAGCGCTCTTGCGTTGCAAAGAGTCTATAAGAATGACCTGACAAGTGCCGAGAACCTCCACGCGATTTACGTACGACCTTCAGACGCAGAGTTGAAGAAATAGATGACTACCGCTCCCCTCAAATTAAACCCGATTTTCGGAGAGTTTGAGATCGACAAGATGAGTGAACATGATTTACTCGAAGTCGTCGAGATCGAAGAACAGTCGGGGCTCAGCCGTTGGGGATGGGCGGCTTATCATGCCGAATTACAGTCGGTTGATCGGACTCTTTTGCTGGTGGTGAGGCCGCGCCATAAGGGTGCTGCGGGTCAGCGAGTGGTTGCCTACATAGTCGCCCGTGAAACGGCTGGCGAACTGCATATAAACAACGTGGCGGTGCGTCCGGAGTATCGCAAGCGCGGATTAGGCGCGTTTCTGCTGTCAAGGGTCCTTGAAAATGCCAGAAACTTGGGAGTTTCTATAGCATATCTCGAGGTTCGGGCCGGGAACATCGTTGCCCGAGCCCTTTATGAAAAATCCGGTTTTAGTGCTATTGCTCAACGTCCGAACTATTACACAGACCCGCCCGAGGATGCCGTGGTAATGAGTATGTCATTAACCTGAATTAGTAGCTTGCTTTGATGTTGTTGTTGGGCTACCATTTTTCCGTGCGAATCAATCCAGTGGAGGTATTAACGAAGTACCTCCATCGAACATCCTGCCAACTCCCCATCGACCGAAAGGAGATATGCGCGAAATGGACATCACGACGACGGATAGTTTGAAGGAAGAGTTGTTAAACCGGGACCCCGAATTTAGAGAACTAGCACGAGAACATCATAAATACGAAGAACGTCTTAGTGAATTATCAGCTCTTTCCTATCCGAGTGATGAGGAACAATTGGAAGAGGTTACACTTAAGAAAAAGAAGCTTGCCCTAAAAGATCAGATGTATTCGATCATGCTGCAATATCAAAAAGCTCATACGGTGAGTCACTAAGCAGCCGGGCTAACCTTCCCAGTTTTGGAGATAAAGGGACGTGGAACACAACTCGCGTCCCTTTTTTATATAGCAAATCTGATTCGAGTTTAATACCACCCCGTTTTGAGCATCGTTCGAGAAGGCATTCCATACATTACTGTCCCGCTGTTGTTATGCGCGATCTTGGCGGTTTTTGGACTCTGGTACGTTGCGATCGTCTTTCTGGCACTCGCCTTGTTCATGGCCTACTTCTTCCGTGATCCTAACCGGGTTCCTCCGGAAGGTGCTGATGTAATAGTTTCTCCAGCCGATGGTCGCGTCACCCGAATCAAAAAGCTGGCAGCTGAAGATCAAAATTCTGCGACACTTGTCAGCATTTTCCTCTCGCCGCTTGATGTCCACATAAATCGTGCTCCAATTGCAGGCACAATTGTGGACATGGTTTATTCGCCCGGAAGATTCCTGATGGCCACCAACGAGCAAGCCAGTCTGGTGAACGAGCAGAATGCCCTCACTATTCAGGGAGAGAAGGTGACCGTCGTTTGCAAGCAGATTGCCGGAATCCTGGCCCGCAGGGTGGTTGTTTGGAAGAAGAAGGGCGATAATCTTCGCCTGGGAGAACGATTCGGCATGATCAAATTTAGCTCTCGCACCGACATCGTGCTGCCTCCCAATGTCGTAGTCACGGTTACTGAAGGTAGCAAAGTGCGTGGGGGTTCCACCGTTATTGGGAGGATCTCATGAGCTCAGCAAGAATGATCATAGAAGAAGAGCCTAACCCGCCACGGCGCGGGCTAAAAAAGGGTCTCTATCTTATTCCTTCGCTCTTTACTGCAGCGAACATCGGGATGGGCTTCTTCTCTGTAATGGCTTCGGTGAGAGGGTTTCAACTACTAGGAGGTCCGACGCCCGATTTCGCCGCTGCCGCAGCGCATTTTGACAGCGCCGCAATCGCTATCGGACTGGCGGTCATATTCGACATGCTTGATGGTCGAATAGCGCGCATGACACGCACTACCACTGAGATTGGTATTCAGCTCGACTCGATTGCCGACGTAGTTACTTTCGGGCTGGCGCCTGCGGTGCTTGCTTATGTATGGGGTTACGGTGCCAGTCTCGCCGAAGGAACTAAACTGCACCAACTCGCGTGGTTTCTGTCGTTCATGTACTTAATGTGCGGTGCGTTCCGCCTGGCGCGCTTCAACGTGCAGGCATCTCGACCTCGCATTCTCGCCGAAGGAACGCCGAAGGTAGATAAGAAGAGTTTTGTTGGGCTGCCAATCCCCGTCGCCGGAGGCTTAATAGCTGCAATCGTCCACTTCACTCCAGAACCTCTGATGAGTTTTGGACCGGACAAGTCAAAAATCTATTCAGGGTTGTTGATGACCCTGGTCGGATTCCTGAGCGCGATGATGGTGAGCACCCTGCGATTCTCGAGCTTCAAAACTGTGGGAACACGAACTCGGAGCATGCGCACAATAATCCTGGTTCTCGCCGTCGGCATGCTGATTTTTCTTTACTCACAATACGTACTCCTGATTATCGCCATCGCCTACATCTTGCACGGGCTGGGTTCACGTCTGGTTGGCATGATCTGGAGACGCGGCGACGCAAACGAGAAGATCGTCGCAACTAATACTGTTAGCAGATCCTCGTCCGGGAGTTAGGGCGCCGGTTTGGTTGTGGTATTTGGGCGAGCAAAGGCAAGCAGCCCGTGCTCAGTAGTTAGGATTACAGTATCACCAACAATTATTGGCGCTGCCGAGCTCGTTAGTTCCTCATCAGTGGCCAGCGAATTTATCTGTTTACCATCCCGCAGAGCCAAAACAACCGCACTTGAACTTGAGAGCGGCGTGAAAAGAGCAGCTTCTTGCATCGTCAAAGGCTGTGCGGAGATGCGGCCCGGTAGTTGCCGTTTCCAGACCATCTTTCCGTTCAACTTAAGCAGGTAAGCAAAGTTATCCAACGATGCTGCGATTAATGCATCGCCTGCCAGGCTAACTGCTTCCACTCCACCTCCGGTCCGTTTCTGCCAGACGAGTTTTCCTTTGTCGGCGGTCACAGCGTAGACGTATCCATCGCCAGAACCAAAGAAGGCCATACCATCAGCGACAGCCACTGGACCACGAATCGCGCCTTTCGTTTTGTAGCGCCAAAGCAATCGTCCCGTGGCTTCTTCGAGACTATAGAGTGTTCCGTCTTCGGAGCCCAGAAAGAGGCGACCTCCCTGTACGACGGGCTGGCCACTAAAGACAGCGGCAAACGGGATGGACCAAAACACTCCACCAGTATGCTTGTCAAAAGCGTAGATTCGCCCATCACTTCCGCCTCCGAAAATTCTTTCACCACTCAGCGCCAGCGCACCTCGCAAAGGTTTTACGAGCGGCGTCATCCATTGAGTTACACCACCCTCTCGACCCAACGCTCGCAACGTTCCGGAAGTTGAAGGAGGTGCACCAGGTAAGGCAGTCGCCTCCGATGTAACATAAATCGTCGTGTTGTCAGCAACTGGAGATGCAGATAATTCACCGCCAATATCCGAACGCCAATAAAGCTGACCATCAGTTGCGTTCAGAGAGACCAGCGTGCCGCCGGCGAGCGGTAAATAGACTCGTTCATTATCAAAAGCCGGAGTAAGATTTAGAGTAACGTTTGACGCATAGCGCCATCGTACCGTCAGCGGTTGCGAGAGAATTAAGTCTGAATTGGGAGCGCCTAAGCTCACCTGAAAGCGCCAGCACAAGGCAACTAGCGCGGACAACATAAGGAGAAAAATTGTAATCGCGCGTTTTCGAAAAATCAGCATTGTATTCAACCGAAAATTTAAGCTACTGGTGGTTTACGTTTATCACGATCAAAAAGTATAATCTGCCACTCTTCAAACTCTATTTTGACTCGCAAATAAGGCCAGAGGTTTTCTTGAACAACGCCCTCCAGCATGAAACGGTTATAATACTTGACTTCGGATCGCAGTACACACAACTGATAGCGCGTCGCGTTAGAGAAGCAGGCGTGTATTGCGAAATTCTGCCATTCAACTCATCAATCGACGCTATTTTGGCGCGTAATCCCAAAGGGCTCATTTTTTCAGGGGGCCCGTCTTCAGTTTACGACGCAAACGCGCCAAAACCAGATCCAACTCTTCTACAGTCGGTTAACTGTCCAACGCTTGGAATCTGTTACGGGTTTCAGGTTTTTGCCCGGGAGCTTGGTGGTGCCGTCGCAGCTTCGCCTAACAGGGAGTACGGCTATGCTCGATTGAAAGTGGTCGACGTGACCAGTCGGTTATTTCAGGGTCTCCCGGCCGAAATGGATGTATGGATGAGTCACGGAGATCACGTTACTGAGATCCCACCCGGTTTCAAAGCGACGGCGTTGACCGACGACGCTTTGAATGCGATGGAGAGTGAAACCGGCGCCATCTATGGAGTTCAATTCCACCCGGAAGTAGCCCACACACCACTCGGAGCCCAAATCCTTCGCAATTTTCTCTTCTCCGTATGTGATTGCCGAGGCGACTGGTCACCCGCAGTGGTAATCGAGGAGCAAGTAGCAAAAATAAGAAATCAAGTCGGCGAGCAAGCTCGAGTGATCTGTGGTCTGTCAGGTGGCGTCGACTCTACTGTCGCTGCTGCCCTCGTTCACAAGGCAGTGGGTGATCGCCAAACGTGTATCTTTGTTGATAACGGTCTTTTACGCGAAGGAGAATTCGAGTCGACTTTAGCGCTATTGGGCCAGACGATGAGGTTGAACATCTCTGGAGTACGTGCTGAGCCATTATTCCTTGACGCACTGAAGGGTGTCACCGATCCGGAAGAAAAGCGAAAACGCATCGGCAGAATCTTTATCGAAGTATTTGAGGGTGAAGCGCGCAAAGTTGGCGACGCTCAATTCCTGGTTCAGGGCACTTTATATCCTGATGTCATCGAGTCAGTATCTGTTCGTGGACCATCAGCGGTGATCAAGAGTCATCATAATGTCGGCGGACTGCCCGAGAAGATGAACCTTAAGCTGATTGAACCACTCAGAGAGTTGTTCAAAGACGAGGTCCGCATCATCGGCAGAGAGCTTGGTGTTCCGCAGGAAATCCTCGGTCGCCATCCATTCCCAGGTCCGGGACTAGCCGTTCGAATCATTGGCGATATTACTGAAGAGAAAATTCGATTGGTCCAGGCAGCTGACCGAATTCTCGATGAAGAGTTGAGGCGAGCCGAACTCTACAATTCGGTGTGGCAGGCTTTTCCTGTCCTCTTACCAGTCTCCACGGTTGGCGTGATGGGCGATGAAAGAACCTACGAACGCGTTGTGGCCATTCGAGCAGTTACCAGTGTTGATGGCATGACGGCCGATTGGGCGCGTTTGCCCCACGATCTGCTCGCGCGCGTGTCAGCCCGACTTGTTTCCGAAATCAGAGGAATAAATAGAGTTGTTTATGACATCAGTTCAAAGCCCCCCTCAACGATTGAGTGGGAATAGGACTGATCTTCAGCTTCGGTGTTGTAATATATCTTCTCCTACGTCAACCAGAAATTATCTGCTTGCTCACAAATGAGCAGGGGACACTTATAACTAATAATGCAGGACCGCCAATTCGTACACTTACACCTCCACACTGATTACAGTCTGCTCGACGGTGCTATTCAGATCAAGCCACTCTCAAAACGGATTGAAGAATTGGGAATGCCCGCGTGTGCCATGACCGATCACGGCAATATGTATGGCGCAATCTCTTTCTACAATGCGATGAAGAGTAAAGGCGTGAAGCCCATAATCGGATGTGAGACCTATATCACTCGAGGTAGTCGCACCGAAAAAGCTGCTGCCGGACCTGGCGAGAAAGCAAATTTCCACCTAATCCTTCTGGCGCAGAATTACGAGGGATATCAGAACCTCGTGCGGCTTACGTCCAAGGCATATACCGAAGGCTTTTACTACAAGCCCCGCATCGACAAGGAACTTCTGGCGCAGCACAGCAAAGGCTTAATCGCCTTGTCGGCGTGTATGTCCGGTGTGCCATCCGCAATGCTAGCCCAGGACAAATGCGATGAAGCTGCCAGGGCTGCCATCGAGTTTGAAGAAATTCTTGGTAAAGGGAACTACTTCCTCGAGATTCAGGAGCACGGTCTCGACGCTCAACAACGAATCAGAAAATCGTTGGTGGATCTTTCGAAGCGAACTGGAGTGCCACTGGTAGCGACAAATGATGCTCATTACCTGATGCCAGATGACTCTCGAGCTCACGACGTTCTTTTGTGCATCGGTTCAGGAAAGACAGTCAACGATACTAATCGCCTTCGCTATGCGAGCCCTAATTTTTACGTGCGGTCAGCCGAGGAAATGTGGCGGATCTTCGGCAATGAAATACCCGAAGTCCTGACTCGGACCGTTGAAATCGCGGAACGCATCGATCTAAAGCTGCCTGAGAATATCAATCACCTTCCGCAGTATCCGATTCCTGAATCTGACCAGGGACTGACTGCCGATCAATACTTTGAAAAAGTTGTTCGGGAGGGATTCGAATTTCGCCGTCAAAAGGTTTGGGAGCCTCAGCTTTCGAGAGGGGAACTCAAACAGCCTCTTTCCGATTATCAGACGCGCCTCAGCTCCGAAATCCAGATGATTAATCAGATGGGGTTTGCCGGGTACTTCCTGATCGTGTGGGACTTTGTCCGCTATGCAAAGCAGAACTCCATTCCTGTAGGTCCCGGACGCGGTTCAGCTGCCGGCTCACTCGTGGCCTACTGCCTCGAGATAACAGACGTCGATCCAATCCAGTACGACCTCATCTTTGAGCGCTTTCTCAACCCGGGCCGAGTGTCCCTGCCTGATATCGATATCGACTTTTGCGTGCGCGGTCGTGGTGACGTCATCAATCACGTCGCCGACCTCTACGGGCGCGACTCGGTTTGCCAGATCATCACTTTTGGAACCCTGGCGTCGAAGGCCGCCATCAAGGACGTTGGGAGGGCCCTCGAAGTCCCTTATGCGGAAGTCGAGCGAATCGCAAAGATGATTCCGCCT
>Ga0207674_10003519_pt1 | contig 19110 bp, 17 predicted proteins | sample KBSCornC72_FD_184303 | JGI IMG/M metagenome (GOLD analysis project Ga0207674, IMG submission 184303) | Corn rhizosphere microbial communities from Kellogg Biological Station, Michigan, USA - KBS Corn C7-2 (SPAdes) (version 2) | ecosystem: Host-associated > Plants > Roots > Rhizosphere > Soil ... | reverse complement strand
CTGCTCACCTCGAGCGCGAAATTGCCCATGGGGTACACCTCGCGCGTCTTCAGGGTGATCTTCTTGAAGGCCCCCATCAGCTCCGCGAACTCCTTCTGGATCGCCTCTCGACCCTTCTTCGGCGGCGAATCGGGCGGGAGGATCTCCGCGTCTTCGGCGTAGAGCTTGGCGACGGCCGCAGCATCTCCCTTGGCCACCGCCTCCTCGAACTTCCGGTTCCCTGCCTCGATGCCTGCCTTGGCGCCTCCATCGGCGGCCCAGGCTGCGAGCGGAACTGCGCACACCACGAGCATCAGCACGGTACGGCGCATGAGTCCCTCCTCGGTCTGAACGGCGCGGGAAGTCAACCACGCTTGCAGAGGACGGGTGGAGAAAGTAGCGGTCCATGGCGCATGCCCCCTCGCCTCCCCCTGTTCGCCACCGCCGCCCGCGGAACCGAGGAGCTCCTCGCCGAGGAGCTGGCCGAGCTCGGCGCGGTCCGGGTGCGCGCGGATCGCGGGGGCGTCCGGTTCCTCGCCAATCTGCACGAGGCCCTGCGCATCGCCCTCTGGTCACGCATCGCGATGCGCCTGCTCTGGCCACTGGCGGACGCCGAGGCCCAGGGTGCGGCGGGGCTCTACGACGCCGCGCGGGCCGTGCCCTGGGAGAAGCACGTCGATCCCGGCGCGACGTTCGCGGTGGAGGCCACGCTCCGCGACTCGGAGCACACCCATTCCGGCTTCGTGGCCCTGAAGATCAAGGACGCGCTGGTGGACCGGATCCGCGACCGCCGGGGCCAGCGGCCGGACGTCGACACCCGAAGGCCGGACGTACGCATCGTGGCGCACCTGGCGGGCACCAGGCTGTCACTGTCGCTCGACGTGGCGGGCGCGCCGCTGAACCAGCGGGGCTACCGCGTGCGCCCCACCGTGGCGCCGCTCAAGGAAACGCTCGCCGCCGCCATCCTCCGCTCCGTCCGCTACACCGGTGACGAGCCGCTGGTCGACCCGATGTGCGGCTCGGGAACGTTCCTGATCGAGGCCGGGCTCATCGCGGTACACCGTGCCCCGAACCTCCGTCGCAGCTTCGGCATCGAGCGCTGGCCCTCGCTCGGCCCCGAGGCCCGCGCCATCCTCGACCGGCTTCGCGCCGAGGCGCGGGCGCACGAGCGGCGCGCACCGTTTCCCATCCTCGGCTTCGACCGGAACGCCGAGGCGGTGGAGGCCGCCCGCGCCAACGTCCGCGCGGCCCGGCTGGAGCGAGAGGTCACCGTCGCCACGGCCGACGCCACCCGCACGCTGCCGCTCGCGGAGCTCGACCACGGGCTGCTGGTGACCAATCCCCCCTACGGTGACCGGCTGGCCCAGGGAGGGCAGAAGGGAATGAAGACCTTCTACTTCCAGCTCGGCGAGAGGCTCGGCGGCCTGGCCAATTTCCGGATGGCGATCCTCTCCGGGAACCCGGCCTTCGAGGCGGCGTTCCACCATCGACCGCTCCGGCGACACCCACTGTGGAACGGGCCCATCGAGTGCACGCTCCTCGAGTACGCCCCCCGCGGCGGGGGGGAACGCGCCACGCGCGCGCCACGCTGAGGTCCAGCCGCGCGCGATGGATCAGACCCGGGGCTCGCCTCGCCGCAGCAACCGCCCGATGTTTCCCCGGTGCGTCCAGAGCATCGCGGCGAAGAGCGCCGAGGCCAGCGCCGCCGAGGGCGCCGGTGTTCCGGGAACCAGCCAGGCCACCACGACGGCGACGACGCCGGCGAGCAGTGAGCCCACCGAGCTGATTCGCAGGATGGCGAGGATCACCGCGTAGGTCAGCGCGCCGGCGAGCGCAGGGCGCGGCGCGAGAACCAGCAGCACCCCGAGCGCGGTGGCCACCCCCTTTCCGCCCCGGAACCCGAGCCAGGGCGGGGCCACGTGGCCGGCGAACGCGGCGAGGCCCACCGCGGCCGACACCAGCGGCCCGGCCTCCACTGAGCTGGCCAGGAGCACCGGGAGCGCACCCTTCAGCGCGTCCAGCACCAGCACCACGATGCCGAGGGACTTGCCCGCGACCCGCGCCACGTTCGTGGCGCCGATGTTGCCGCTCCCCCGTTCCCGGACGTCGACTCCCCGGGTGGCGCGCACCAGGAGCAAGCCGAAGGGAATGCTCCCGGAGAGGTATCCGAGCAGGACCAGGCCAGCGGCGATCATCGCCAGCCGAGGCGAGTCTGCACGATGACGAAGGCGTAGTTCGCCAGCACCGCCGCCACCACCATGGCGCGGCCGGTCCGAGCCTCCGTCGCCGAGAGCCGCGGGAGGGGGAGCGGCAGCCGGAAGACCCACTGCACGAGCCCCAGCATCGCGGCCGCGGCCAGCAGGCACCCCACCAGGGCCCCCAGCGGATTCGACTCGAAGGCGAACCCGAGGCGCAGGTGCGCCAGACCCTCGGCGGCGCGGGTGAGCCCGCATCCGGGACAGGGCCAGCCGGTGTGCTCGCGGAGGGCGCAGCGCCAGAACGGCAGGCGGGCCACCGGGACGAAACGAGCCACCAGCAGGCCCATCACACCGGCCAGCCCGAGCGCGTGGAGGAGCAGGAACCGTCGCTCGCGTGGCGTCCAGTGCAGGGTCATCGTCGTCCTAGAGCGTCTGGGTGCCCCCGCCGCCCATCCCGCTGACCAGCCCGGCGATAGCGGCGGCGAAGAAGAAGCCGAGCAGCCCGCAGCAGCAGAGGAGAAGCAGGAACGGGAGCAGCACGATGCCCGCGGCCTTCCCGGTGCTGGTTTCCTGGAGGCTGGCGATCCCGAAGATGTCCAGGACGATGCTGTAGATCCAGGCGATGAAGCCGAAGCAAGGGATGATTCCGAAGATGTTCGGCCCCTGCGCGTAGCAATAGGCGCGCACCGTGGCGCCGTAGCCATTCTTCGCTGCGCCGAAGAGCATCGCGCACAGGTGGACCACGCCGCAGATGGCGAGCACCACCAGCGGGTAGATCAGCAGCGTCCCCAGGGCCCAGCCGATGCCGACCCCACCGGACATCATCCGCATCACGTTCTCCATCTGCGCCGTGTCGCCCCCGAAGTCGCTGGGCAGGCTGGGGCGGAACATCCCCAGGCCGATGAAGGGGACGCCCAGCAACACGGTGATCCCGTGGATGATCCACGCGTAGAACAAGGCCTCGGTCCAGGGCACGTCCGGGCGGACCGTGGGGAAGAACCGCTGGGGCGACAGGACGCTGCGCTTCCAGGTCTCGAAGAAGCCGTGGAAGAGTCCCAGCTCCTTGCGACGCTCCCAGGGCGTCAGCTCGCGCCCGCCGGGAGGGTACCCGCCGCTGCCGCCCGGGGGAGGCTCCCCGGTGAAGCGGCCTGCGCCGAATCCGCCGCCCGCCGCACCGCCGGCTCCTCCGGGGGGCTGGCCCCAGCGGTCCTGGTCCGGGGGACGGCCGGCTGGCTCCGGAACATCCACCTGCTGCCCGCAGTTGGGGCAGAACTGGACTCCACTCCGGTCGGTGGTGAAGACGGTGGAACACCGCGGACAGCGAGCCTCCATCGAGCCCCTCCGTGCCTTGGAGGGGCGGAGCCTAGGTTGGAGAACGTGCGTTTGCGAGTGGCGCGTCAGCGGCGCAGAGTACGAACGCTCTGACGCGCGCCTACAGCATCCAGGCCGTGCAACACGCCGCGGACCGGGCCGTGGCGCTCGTCCGCGGCTTCCTCCTCGGCGAGGCTCCGGGCTCGCAGGTGCACGACGTCCAGGAGGACCCGCGCTTCCGGCATCGCGGTGTGGATCTGCTCTGGGAACGCCCCGGCCTGGACGTGCTCGGGGTGGAGGTGAAGGGGGATCGCCAGGCGGCCCGGCGGGGGACCTACTTTCTCGAGCTGGTCTCCAACGTGGAGAAGGAGAGTCCGGGCTGCTTTCTCTACAGCGCCGCCGATCTGCTGGCCTACGTGTTCCTCGACCGGCGCGAGCTGCACCTCCTGCCCTTGCCCGCGGTCAGGGAGTGGTTCGTCGCCCGTGCGTCCGAATTTCCGCTCCGGCGGGCCCAGACTCGGGTCGGGCCCGGGCGGTACACGACCGTCGGTGCCTCGGTTTCCAGCGCTCGCGTCCTCCGGGAGGTCGGTGGGGCACGCCGGGTGGAACTGGCCTCGCCGTCCGTGGGCGACTCCGGCGTGCGTCGCTGAGCGGTCCGGCTCCCTCGGGGGCGGCGCCGGTGGTAAGACTGTCCCGAGGGGAGCCTCCGGCCCGGAGTCATCCGATGCGTCTCTGTGTCTTCCCCCTGCTCGCGCTCGTGGCGTGTGCGTCCGAGGAGCCTCCCGGGCTCGAGCTTCCCCTCGCCTGTTACGCGCCGCGGGATGGGGGTGTGTTCGCGGGCGGGCTGACCGCGCCGGTCCCAGGCTGTGCCCTCTCCGGTCAGCCCACCGGCGTCCTGGACCTCGAGGCGCTGGGATGGGCCTCCGCGGGGGGTGTCCTCACGGTCCCGCCCGCGGCGGCCGCCGGAACGCCGCTGCCGGTGTTCGTGGTCTTTCACGGCGCCGGCGGTTCCGGCGAGGGCACCCGTCAGAATCTCGGGCTCGAGGGTCCGGCCGACGGCGGGGCCGTGTTCGTCTACCCCAACGCCCTACTCGGCAGCTGGGACGTCGGGCGCAACTCGCCCGACGGCCGCCGGGTGGAATCCCTCCTGGAGCGCCTCAAGGATGCGTACTGCATCGACCCCGGGCGCATCTACATCGCCGGCCACAGCGCCGGAGCCGTCTTCACGCTCTACCTCGGCTGCAACGTCCCGGGCGCCCTCGCCGGCATGGCAGTGGTGGCGGGGACTGACGCCCGGTTCGACACCCGGTGCTGCACGGGGTCCATCTCGGCCATCTTCATCCACGGAACCCAGGACGACGCCATCAGCATCGTCGAGGGTCGCAACGCGCGGAGCCGGACCCTCCTGCGCGACGGATGCGGCTCCAGCGCGGTCCCCGACGGGCCGAACTGCGGCGTCTACGACTGCCCGGCTCCATGGAAGGTGGCCGGGTGCGAGTGGGCCGGTGGACACGAGGCACCGCCCTGGACCGGCGAGGAGATCTGGGGCTTCTTCTTCCCCGGGCCCTGACGGCGGGGCCTCAGGCCGCGGGCCGTGGCGCCGTGCGGCCGTCCACACGCGGCCACTCGGTGGGGTTCCGGCGTCCGTCCGGAACCCGTGCCCGGAGCGACGGGGTGCAGCCCCGCGCGGCGAAGGCGCGCTTCCAGGCCACGAACGCTCCCCCTGCTGCCCAGGCATCCATCGCGGCGAGGCCCGCCTCCGGGCCGCACTGGGCCAGCATGTACTCCACCCAGGCCCATCGGGCTGAGGTGGGCCGGACCTCGGCACGGCCCTTCAGGCCGCGCCGGAGCCGGTCGAGGCGGTGGTCGATCTCCCGGATCCCGGCGAAGGGCGCTCCGTCCAGCGGGGTGTGGCGCTTGGCGACGAAGGGAGCCACGCCCAGGGCCACAGGGAGGTGCCCGGCCAGCTCGCGGGTGAAGCGGACCATCTCGTCGATGTCGTCATCCGTCTCCATCGGAAGGCCGACGATGGAGTAGACCTTCAGCCGCTCCATGCCCGTCGTCGCCGCGAACCGCGCGGCGCGCAGCAGCTGCTCCTCGGAGTGCTTCCGGTCGACCAGATCCCGCATCCGCTGGCTCGCTCCGTCCGAGGCCACGGTGAGAACCCGGGCGCCGCCCCGGCGAAGGGTGTCCACCAGCTCGGCGGTGAGCCGGTCCGCGCGGAGCGAGGAGACCCCCACCTCGCGGCCCGAGTCGACCAGCGTCCGCAGCAGTTCGACGATGCGGGGATGGTCGGTCACCGCCGCGCCCACCAGGCCGACGCGGCGTGCGTACGGCGGAACCAGCTCCAGGACCCTCTCCGGAGGCACGGTCCGCATGCCTCCATTCGTGGTCCGCCGCATCACGCAGTAGTGGCAGCCCCGGCTGCATCCCCGCTCCGGCTCGATGAGGAACATCGAGGACAGCTCGGTGTGGGGGGTGACGATCTGCGAGCGCGCGGGAAGGCGCTCGTCGGCCGCCCTGGCGACGTGGAGGCTGGGTCCCCCGCGCCCCGGGACACGGAAGCCGGGGATCGTCGCCAGGTGGTCGAGCAGTTTCCCCCGGGAGGGGCTCGCCTGCACCGCGTCCAGGAGGCGGTGGATCAGGTCGTCCGCCTCGCCCTGGACGAGGACGTCCACGAAGGGCTCCAGCGGCTCGGGATTGGAGAAGGTGAGCGGTCCCCCGGCGACGACCAGGGGCCAGCCGTCGCCCCGCTCCGCGGCCAGCACGGGCAGTCCTGCCAGCTGGAGCATGGTGAAGAGCCCCGGCAGCTCCAGCTCGTAGGCCACCGAAAAGGCCAGGACCGGGAACTCACCCACCGGCATTCCGGATTCGAGGGCGAAGAGTGGCGTCCGGCTGGCCCGGAAGGCCTCGACGTCATCGGGAACGAAGGCCCGCTCGGCGGTGGCCCCGGGGTGGCCGTGAACCTCGCGATAGACCGTCTGGAAGCCCAGCGAGCTCATCCCCACGTGGTACGGGCTGGGGTAGCAGAGCGCGACCCGCAGGGGCGCCACCTTGGCCACGGTGCCGGTCTCGTCGGCGAGCCGGGCGAGGCGCTGCTGATGGAGGTCGCGAGCGGAAGGCACGTCGGAGGCCCAGGGTGGAAACGCCTTGGACCGTTAACAAAAACCCCGGTGGCCTGGGAAGGCCACCGGGGTCAGGGGACGCGCTGGGCGTCGTCCTTCAGCTGTTGCTACGGCGAGAAGCTGCCGCCGAGGCTCGGGTATTCCGCCTTGAAGAAGCAGATCCCGACCGCGGGGTCACCCGAGAGGGCTTCCGTCCAGGGCTCGATGGTGCAGCCCTGGTTGAAGTCCGGATTGATGCCCGAGCCCACCGGCTGACCGAACGGGTTGCAGTCGTCGTCCGTCTCGCAGGTGACTGGAGGCCAGATCGCCAGCGCGGTGTAGTCGGCAGTGCACCCGCCCCGGGCCACCTGCACGTTGCCCTTGAACTCTGCACCCAGGTACTTGGAGGTGTTCAGCCACACCATGTCCGTGACGGCAAAGCTGTCCGCTCCATCACTCATGTTGAAGTTGTTGATGGTGCAGTTGTCGTCGCCGTCCGGGTACAGCGCCGTGAAGTAGCCCTTCCCGTAGAGCGCGGACGCCGGGTCGGGGGGATCGGGGAGCCCGAGAGTCGCCGAGTAGCCGATGATCAGCGTGCCATCCGCACCGGCGTACGGGTCGAAGATCCAGTTGTCTCCGAAGACCGCGGGAGTCGTATCCGCCGTGTCGCACGCCGGACTCGATGCGCTGCCGGTACGGGTGAGTCGAACGGCGTAGCCGCCGGTGAACGAGGAGCCGATCTGGCAGACGGCCGGCACCGCCGACTCACAACCGGTGAGAGCGGTGACGAGGATTGCGAGCGAGAAGATCGAGACGCGCTTCATGGTCTTCTTTCCCTGGGACGTTTCGAGGGTGGCGTTCATTAGAAGGTCACCCGCAGGCTGAACCGGAACTGGCGCACGGCCTGGAAGTTGGTGGGCTGGCCCCAGTTGGCTCGGGTCGGAACGATGATCGGGTTCTGGGCGGGGTTGGGAAGGACCACGCTGACCGGGGTTCCATCGGCGTTGAACCCGGCCTTCGGGAGAGAACCGGTGCCCTGTCCGCAGTTTGCCGGAACCGTTTCACCCGGCGGGCACTGAGCGGCCCACTGGGGCGGGATGCTCCCGTTGCTCGCGCCGGCGATCGGCCCGACAGCCGACTGGGTGTACCGATCCTCGACGGTGGTCGGCCTCTGGGAGTTGAAGATGTTGAAGGCTTCCACTCCCGCGGTCAGGGTGACGTCCTTGGTGAACCGGTAGTTCAGGTTGATCTTCGCGTCGAGCGAGGTGACCCAGGGCAGGCGCCCGGCGGAGCCACGCTGAACGATGAAGGACTGCCGGTCGCCGTAGATGACGTGCGCACCCATGGCGTCGATGGGCGGACCCGAGTTGGCGTTGAACGTTCCACCGAGCGTGGTGCTGAACACCGGGGTGATCGGGAACTCCTTCGCCGCGAAGATCTTGATCTGGTGGGTGATGTCCGCCGAGAGCGCACCATCGGCGTTCGCCAGGAGGCTCACCAGGTCGAAGGTGGAGTTGATGTTCGGGTCCAGCTGACCGTCCTGGGGGCGGAAGAGGCCGTCCAGGTTTCCGCGCAGCTGCGACCAGGTGTAGCTGACCTGGGCCTGCCACAGATCGGCGAAGGTCTTGGTGAACTGGACCGTCACCGCGTGGTAGGTGCGCTTGGCCTTCGGGAACGTGGCCCCGATTCCCTGGCCCGGGTTGCCGATGAAGTAGGTGTTTCCATCGGTGGTGGACATGTCCTCCACCCACTGGCCCAGGTTGCGGTAGGTGTACGTCAGGCCCGCGCGCGCGTTCGGCAGCACTTCGTACTCGGCACCGGCCACCACCTCGTCGACCGAGGGCGACTTGAGGTCGGGATCGACCGCCGACGGGTACGGAGTACCGGTGTTCGCCCAGAACTGGCTCGGCGAGGGAGCGCTCAGGCCGGGGAGTGAATTCGCATCACACGCCGCACGCCCCTGCTGATTGGGGTTGCAGTTGTGGATGGCGCCGATCTGGCCTTCGGCGCTGAGCGACCGGTTGGCGATGTCGAGGGGGACGAACTCGTAGTACCGGCCGTAGTTGGCGAAGATCTTCGACCGGCCCTGCTGGGTCGGGTCGTAGACCAGGCCGATGCGGGGGCTCCACTGGTCCTTGAGGGAGATGCGCGTGACGCCGTCCGCTCCCTGCAGGGTCTGCGCATCGTAGCGGAGGCCCAGGTTCAGGGTGACCTTGTCCAGGATGCTCCAGCTGTCCTGGATGAAGCCCCCGATGATCATGGACTTGGTGGTCCGCGACGCGATGGCCTCGTCGAGGACGGTGTCGACGTCGCTCTGGAAGCCGTAGCGGCGGAAGTCGAAGACCTGCATGGTGGGCGCACCGGGCAGGTTCGCGTTCGACCCGGCCGCCACGCCCAGCGTCCGGTAGGCGGCGCCGCCGGTGTAGGCCGAGGTGAACTTGTACTGACTCCAGTTCCCGTCGACGCCGGCCTTCAGCACGTGGTGCCCGGCGGCGGTGAGGAGATAGGTCAGGATGCCCTTGGCCTGGATGCTGTCCAGGGTGAGCGAGGGGATGAAGCCGAAACCTCCGTAGAAGAAGGTGGAAGCCGGGCAGCGGTTGTGATCGGTGGTGGTGGTCCCGAAACCGCAGGCATCCTTCACCGACTGCGGGACCTGATCGTCCAGCAGGGTGATGTTGGTGTTGGCGGTGCGCGAGCGAATCGACGGGGTTCCGCCCAGCGTGTTCAGGTTGTCGATGTCGTAGCCGCTGCCGTCCCCAGGCAGGGACTCGTCGACCTGGTGGTGCCAGCCGGCCCGGATGTCGAGGAGCAGCTTCTTGTCCAGGAAGGAGCTGTTCAGCTCGCCGTTGACGTCGAGGTTGTCGAACTTCGACTTGGACCAGAGCGCGTTGAACGTTCCCGTCGTGTAGTAGGTCTGCCCGAACGGACCACGGTCGGAGCTCTGGTCACGGATCGAGAACGAGGAATCCCCGCCGCCCGAGTTCTGGGTCCCGAAGACCGACACGCTGAGGCGGTGGTCGCTGCTGATGAGGAAGGTGAGCTTGCCGATGTAGTTCCAGCCGTGCTCGTCGCCGAAGCGCCGCTGCGTGGAGTTGTCGATGGGCACGAAAGCGCCGGCGCCGGTGGGCCGGTACTGGAACGACCGGGAGTAGATGTAGCGCTGCGAGGAGTACTGGGCCCCGACGAAGAACCACAGGCGGTCCTTGATGATGTACCCGCCGAGGGTGGCGCCGAAGTCGCCGATGTTCCCGATCTCGCGCTTGCCGACGACGGTGGCCGTCGCGCCCGAGACCTGGCCCGGTGCGCCGGTGAAGCTTCCCGGGGCGAAGGTGCCGAAGAGGGAACCGTGGAACTCGTTCCCGCCGGACTTGGTGACCGCGCTGATCGCGCCGCCGGTGGTCCGTCCGTACTCCGGCATGTAGCCGCCGGTGATGACGTTGACCTCGTCCACGAACTCGCTGGTGAGCGTCGTGCCCAGGGTGCCGTACGCGGGGCTACCCACCGACAGGCCGTCGATCAGGTACGTGTTCTCGGGGGACGTGGTGCCGTTGATCCCCACGCCGTAGATGTCCGCGGCCGCCTGAGGAGCCACCGTGGCCAGCGAGTCGAAGGACCGGTTCGCGCCGCCGAGACCACCGGGGCGGGACACGGCGAGGTTCTTGACGAACTCCTGGTTGATGGTGGTGCCCGTCGCCGAGGAGCCGACATCGACCACGGGGGGAGATCCAACGACCGAGATCTCGGTGACGCCCGCAGTCTCCGGGAGCAGCTCCACGTTCAGACGGAGAGTTCGGTCAGCAGCCACGTCGATGTTCGTGCGGCTGAAAGGCCGATAGGTCTCCTTCTCGAAGCGCAGGGTGTAAGTTCCCGGGGGCAGCTGCGGCACGCGGTAGAGACCTGTCGCGTCGGTCACGACCACCTGCTCGCCCTGCAAGCCGGGAGACGTTGCCGTCACCACGACGTCGGCGACGGGAGCTTTGGTTGCGGCGTCGACGACGTTGCCCGTCAGCACCGACGTGGCGCCTTGGGCAAGCGCTGCTGATCCGCAGAACAAGCCGAGGCCGAGCAGCGCCGCGCGGGCATTCCTCCAGACGACTTTCTGTCTTTGACTCACCGAGACCCCTCCAATGTGGCCGGAAAGCGGGAAAGCAATCGCGATGCTGATAGCGCCTACTCCGACCTGTCAATAGAAGTTTGCATCATCTCGGTAGACACGACGCTGGGGGGCAGACCCCCGCTTAGGCCCCCGCGTCATGCCCGGCTGTGGGAATTCCGTCCGGGTTCGGCTTGTACAACTGCCCCGTTTTGATGTAGGCGCGCCCATTCCGGCTTCAGGGGAGACCTAGGTCCGAGCCGCACCCGCTAGCGTTCAAAGGGCGGCTACAGGAGACAACAGACGTATGTTCGATTCAGTGCTGGGCAAGGGTGTCACGCCCAAGTCCCGCTTCGGATCAGGTGCGCTGGTTTCGGTCCTGCTCCACGTGGGGCTTCTCGGCTTCGCCCTGTGGTTCTCGACCCGGCCTCCCCCCAAGGAGGACAAGGACGTCGCGGTGGTGCTGAAGGTGGCACCGCCCCCTCCACCCCCTCCGCCGCCTCCGGCCTCGTCGACCAAGAAGACCCACGTGGAGAAGAAGGTCCGGCCCAAGGACAAGATCATCCAGCCCAAGGAAGTGCCGCAGGACAAGCCCAAGGAGGCTGAACCGAGCGACGAGCCCGAGGGCGTCGAGGGCGGGGTGGCCGGCGGCGTGGTCGGCGGAGTCGTCGGCGGCGTGGTGGGCGGAGTCGTCGGCGGCCAGCTCGGGAGCACCACGCTCTCCTTCGGCGAGGGCATGACCCGGCCGGTGCTCCAGTCGAGCCCCAACGGCAAGCCGTTTCCGGACTACACCCGTGAGGCGCGCGAGGCCCGCATCCAGGGGCTGATGATCGTGAAGTGCGTCATCACGGTCGAGGGCAAGGTGCAGAACTGCCAGATCATCAAGCCCCTCCCTCACATGGAGGGGGCGGTCCTGGCCTGGCTCCAGTCTTCGCGGTACACGCCGGTCACCTTCCAGGGGAAACCGCAGCAGGTCAGCTACGTCTTCAACTTCAAGCTCACCCTGGCCCAGTAGCGGTCCAGGCCTTACGACACCACACCTCATTTCATCGGCGCATCACGGAGGCGCAGTCCAACAACCATGCAATTCACTCTCACTGACCTTTGGCATCACATGGGCCTGTTCGCGCGACTCATCGTCGCCGTGCTCGGCGTCATGTCCGTCGCATCGCTCGTGGTGATGGCCGAGCGGCTCATTGTCTTCAACAGGTCGCGCAGCGAGTCGCGCAACTTCGCGGAGAAGATGGCCAACACCCTCGCGAAGAACGACCTCATGACCGTCGCCGGCACCAAGGTTGGCGACAAGGTCGGCCACCTGGGCCGGGTGATCGGCGCGGGCCTCAACGCGCTCCGACTGTCCACGGACAAGGACAAGGACCTCCAGGTCGAATCGGTGGCCCGGGCGCTCGAGCGGCAGGCACAGCGCGAGGTGCAGAGCCTCAAGCGCGGCCTGGGGCTTCTGGCCACCGTGGGCTCCACCGCCCCCTTCGTCGGTCTCCTCGGAACCGTGATGGGCATCGTGAACGCCTTCCAGTCGATGGCGCTCACCGGCTCCGGCGGTCTCGGCACCGTGTCCGCCGGTATCGCCGAGGCGCTCATCACCACCGCCTTCGGCCTCCTGGTCGCGATCCCCGCGGTGATGGCCTACAACTACCTGCAGGGCTGGGTGGACGCGCGCGCGGTGGACATCAGCGAGTCGTCCAACGAGTTCCTCGATCTGGTCGCCAAGTCGGCCGCCGGTCCGGGCTGATCGTCACGCGCTGACGGAGGATTTGCGTCATGGCGATGGCGGTAGGTGGGAAGAGCGGGGTGATGGCGGACATCAACGTCACGCCACTCGTGGACGTGGTGCTGGTGCTGCTCATCATCTTCATGGTGGTGACGCCCATGCTCCAGCGCGGGAAGGACGTGAAGCTGCCCGTCGCGACGAAGCAGAAGCACGAGGAGGGCAAGGACGTCGATCCGATGATCATCTCCATCACGCCCGACAAGCGGATCTGGCTGGAGAAGGATCCGGTGACCGACGAGCAGCTGAAGCAGGCCCTCGGCGGCAAGCTGGCCGCCGAGCCCTGGAAGCCGATCCTGGTCAAGGGCGATCAGTCGCTGACCTTCGGCGACGTCCGGAAGGTCCTCAAGGACGCCCAGGACGCCAAGGCCAAGTCGGTGAAGCTCGGCGTGGAGGAGAAGTAGATGAGCCTCGGTGCGAAGTACCACCTCCACAAGAAGCGGAAGTACGCGATCAGCGAGGGGCGACCGAACTCCGACATCAACGTCACCCCTCTGGTGGACGTGGTGCTGGTGCTGCTCATCATCTTCATGGTGGTGACGCCGCTCCTGGAGAAGGACATCCAGGTGCGCGTCCCCGACGACACCCAGGAAGAGACCACCCCCGAGGACATGCTGGACCAGCTGGTGGTGAGCATCGACGAGACCGGGCAGATCAAGCTGAACAGCGAGCCGCTCGACGACGAGAGCTACAAGACCCGGATCAAGCGCGCGCTGGCGGCCAAGTCCTACGAGGAGAAGCTGGTGTTCTTCCTCCCCGACGACAAGGCGCCCTACCCGCGCGTGGTGCAGGCCCTGGACTGGACCCGGGCCGCGGGGGCCTTCCTCCTCGGCGTGGTGACCGAGCCCGTGGCGGGCGTCCTGCCCGGCGGTGCACCGGCCCCTGGAAGCGAGGGGGCCCCGGCCGCGCCTGCGGCTCCGGGAGCACCGACGCCCCCGGCGGGCCCCACCGGCGGCAGCAAGTAGGCTCTCCAGCCGCGTGAGGTGACGAGGCCGGCTCCGGGACCTCCGGGCCGGCCTTTCGATGTGCACGGCGCCGCGCCGCGCAGCGCCCAGTGATCGCGCGCGAGACTCCGTGTTCCGGGACATCCGGTCTCGCCGGGTCGACGCCTCGAGCCTCCATGCCTCGGTCAGCTGGTGGCACCCTCCTTGCTCCGCGCTGCCCCGATCGAGGGGAGGCGGATGAGTGGACGGCTGGCCCGGGCACACTCCGGGGCGCTGATCGGCGTCGACGCGGTCGTCGTGGAGGTCGAGGTCGAGATGTCGATCGGTCTCCCCTACTTCAACGTGGTCGGCCTTCCCGAGGGCGCGGTCAAGGAAAGCAAGGTCCGGGTCATCTCGGCGCTCCGGAACGCCGGGTACGACCTGCCCCAGAAGCGGATCACCGTGAACCTCGCGCCGGCCGACATCCGCAAGGAGGGCGCCGCGTTCGAGCTTCCCATCGCGCTCGGGGCGCTCGAGGCAGCAGGGGTCTTGAAGCCGAACACTCTCCGGCGCTGGGTCATGGGAGGGGAGCTCTCCCTCGATGGGCTGGTGAAGCCAATCCGGGGGGTGCTCCCCCTCGCCATCGCCGCGCGCGACGGAGGGTTCGAGGGGGTGCTGGTGCCGGCCGCGAACGCTCCCGAGGCCGCCCTCGTCGACCGCATCCACGTCTACCCCGTCGCCGACCTGACCCAGGCGGTCGCCCACATCGAGGGCAAGGCACCCATCTCTCCCTTCCGGCGTGAGCTCGCCCAGGAGGTTCGGCCCGCCGGCGAGCTCGACATGTCCGAGGTGCGCGGCCAGGGGGAGATCAAGGTCGCGCTCGAGCTCGCCGCCGCGGGCGGGCACAACGTCTTGCTCTGCGGCCCTCCGGGCAGCGGCAAGACCATGCTCGCCCGGCGGCTTCCGGGGCTGCTGCCGCTGATGTCGTTCGATGAGGCGCTGGAGGTCACGAAGATCTACTCGGTGATGGGGCTGCTCACGGGGCCGCGACCTCTGCTGACCGAGCGGCCCTTCCGATCGCCCCACCACACCGTCTCCGATGCGGGGCTCGTCGGCGGAGGCCCACTCGGCCGCCCGGGGGAGCTCTCCCTCGCCCACCGTGGCGTCCTCTTCCTCGACGAGTTCCCGGAGTTCCGGCGGAACGTTCTCGAGGTTCTCCGGCAGCCGCTCGAGGACGGTGTGGTGCACATCGCACGCGCCAACCATCACCTCAGCTACCCGGCGCAGGTGATGCTGGTCGCGGCGATGAACCCCTGCCCTTGCGGCCGGCTCGCGGTCGCCGATGCCCGCTGCACGTGCCTGCGCACCAGGGTGCTGGAGTACCACGCCCGGGTGAGCGGACCCTTGCTCGACCGCATCGACATCACGGTCCTGACCCGCCGCGTGGAGGGGTACAGGCTCGCGGCGTCGGCAGCTCCGGAGACGCCGAGCCTCCACTACCGCGAACGGGTCGAGGTCGCGCGCCAGCGGCAACGCGAGAGATTTCGTGATGCGCCCGGAATCCACTGCAATGCCCAGATGCCACCCAGGCTCGTGCGTCGGCACTGCCGGACCACCCCTCAGGCCGAGCAGGTGCTCCGGACGGCGATGGACCGGTATGGACTCTCCGCCCGGGCACACGATCGCATCCTCAAGCTCGCCCGGACGCGCGCGGACCTGGAGGACCACGGCGACATCCAGGAGGTGGATCTCCAGCTCGCGGTGGACTTCCGGGTCATGGACCGGAAGGACTGGCTGATGGCGCTCCTCGATGGAAGCGTGTCGCCCTCCGGTCCCCTCCGCCGGATGCTCGATGTCGCTCGGTGATGGAAGGCCGCCGGCGCGATTGGGCCGGAACCGGCGGACCGTGGGCGCTGCCGGTACGGTGAGGATCGCGCTTCAGCGATCCGGCGCCGCGTGGACCGGCACCGGTGCAGTGGCGGGTGGCGCCGGGAGAGACCCCGGGGGGGCAGTGGTCGCCTGGGGACGACCGCTCTCCGGCTGTCGCTCCTGTCGCCTCAGCCAGGGGGAGAAGGTGATGAGCCGGGCCACGCGCCGCCAGGTCAGATACGAGTACAGCCAGGTGAACATCACCGAGATGCGGCTCCTGAACCCGACCAGGTACAGGAGGTGGACCGTCGCCCAGAGCAACCAGGCGAACAGGCCGCTGACGTCGAACTTCGAGAAGATCGAGCCCACCGCGGCCCCGCGCCCGATGACGGCGAAGGATCCCTTGTCCAGGTAGCGGAAGGGCTCCGCGGGCTTGCCGCGCACCCGCCGCAGGACGTTCCGGGCCGCCGAACGCCCCATCTGCATCGCCGCCGGTGCGAGCCCCGGGACCGGGTGGCCATGCTGGATGACCGCTGCCATGTCACCGACCACCGCGACCCGCGGGTCACCCGGAAGCGTCAGCTCGGGCGTGACCTCGACCTGACCTGCCCGGTTCACCGGTGCGCCCAGCATCTTGCCCAGCGGGGAGGGCGCGACGCCCGCGCCCCAGAGCACCGTGCGCGCCTCGATCCGCTCCTTGCCCAGCATGACACCCTGGTCGTCGATTCCCGTCACTCGGGTCCCGAGCCGGACCTGGATCTGCAGCTTCTCCAGCACCCGCTTCGCGCGAGCGCTGAGCTGCTCGGAGTAAGTCGGTAGCAGCCGCTCCAGACCTTCGACCAGGACGATCCGCGCGGATTGGGTGTCGATGTTGCGAAAGTCGCGAGGAAGCGCCCGGTGGGCCATCTCGCTGAGCGAACCGGCCAGCTCCACGCCGGTGGGACCACCGCCGATGACGACGAACGTCATCCAGGCGCGGCGCCGGGCCTCGTCGCCCTCGCGCTCGGCCTCCTCGAAGGCGAAGAGCACGCGCCGACGGACCTCGAGCGCGTCCTCGATGCTCTTCATCCCCGGGGCGTGCTCGGCCCAGTCGGCGTGGCCGAAGTAGTTGTCCTGCGCTCCCGCGGCGACGATGAGATGGTCGTACGCGACCGAGCCTCCGTCGGCGAAATGCACCGTCCGTCCCGCGCGGTCGATGGACGAGACCTCTGCCATCACCACCTCGGTGTTGCGGGCCCTTCTGAGGATGCCGCGGATCGGCGCCGCCACGTCGCTCGGGTCCAGCGCGGCGGTCGCGACCTGGTAGACCAGCGGCTGGAAGAGATGATGGTTCCGGCGGTCGACGACTGTCACCCGCACGGCATCGCTGCGCCCGAGGATCTTGGCCGCGTCGAGGCCGGCAAAGCCGGCCCCGATAATCACCACCTGCGGTCGCCGGTCGGGTTCCATCGCTGTCCCGGATGTGCGAACCAGGGGCTCCGAAGTCAAACGCGTTCGAGTTCCGATGCTATTGAACAGACTCTCCAGCCCCCTCCGCTACGCCGGCATGGCGCTGTGGTCGCTCTACTGGATTCCCGCAGCGTTGATCCTCGGCACGCTCCGCGGCGACCGGTCCCTGCCGCTTCGCTTTGCCCGCCAGTACTGGGGCCCGGGAATGCTCTGGCTCGCCGGGGCCGACCTCCAGATCCAGGGCTCGCCTGAGGCGCTGGCGGGCGGTCCGGCCATCTACGTCATGAACCACCAGTCGTCGCTGGACATCCCGGCGGCGTTCGCGGTGCTCCCGGTGGATCTCCGATTCATCGCCAAGCACACGCTTCGCAAGGTCCCCCTCCTCGGCTGGTACATGTCCTGGACGGGCATGGTCTTCGTCGACCGGAGCAACAGCACGCAGGCAGTCGGCTCCCTGAACGCCGCCGCCGAGCGGGTGCGGGGTGGCATCTCGCTCCTCGCCTACCCCGAGGGAACCCGCTCCCGAGACGGGCGCATCGCTCCTTTCAAGAAGGGCCCGTTCGTCCTCGCGCTTCAGGCCGGCGTGCCCATCGTGCCCATCGCCATCGAGGGCTCGATGCGGTGCATGCCTGCGCACCTGCGCCCGTTCCGCCCCGGGGTGGTGCGGATGGCCATCGGCAAGCCCATCTTCACCGCCGGCATGGGCATGGATCGGCGCGACCAGCTGGTCCAGCAGACACGGGAGGCCGTGCTCGCCCTTCATGCCTCCCTCGCGCGAGGCGACGCGCAGCAGCCAGGCAGCCCCGCGCCGGCCGAGCGCACCGCCGGCTGACCCGTCCGGAGCGTCCACTCGCCCGGGCGTTCGAGGCCGGGACCCTGGATGGTCCGCGGCGCTTTCCCTTCCGCCGTCGCCGGGCCCGTCCCTTGCTTCCCCGGACCTGAACATCCGACAGGTGGAGGTCTCGTGTGGGGAAGCTGAGCGAGAAGCTGAAGGCGGTTGCCGCCGCCGTGGCGGCGATCGAGAAGCAGTTCGGGAAGGGCGCGATCATGCAGCTCGGGCGCGACGGGGAGGTCGCCCCGGTCGCCATCATCCCCAGCGGCTCGGTGGGGCTCGACCGGGCCCTCGGCGTCGGCGGCTATCCGCGCGGGCGGGTCATCGAGGTCTTCGGAAACGAGGCATCGGGCAAGACCACCCTCGCCCTGCACGCCATCGCCCAGGTGCAGGCCCAGGGAGGGGTCGCCGCCTTCGTCGACGCCGAGCACGCGCTGGACGTGAGCTACGCACGCAGGCTCGGGGTCCGGGTGGAGGACCTGCTGGTCAGCCAGCCCGACACCGGCGAGCAGGCGCTGGAGATCACCGAGCAGCTGGTGCGGAGCGGAGCCGTGGATCTGGTGGTGGTGGACTCGGTCGCCGCCCTGGTCCCCCGCGCGGAGATCGAGGGCGAGATGGGAGATGCACACATGGGCGTGCAGGCGCGCCTCATGAGCCAGGCACTCCGGAAGCTCACCGGCGCGGTGAGCAAGAGCGGCACGGTCATCTTCTTCATCAACCAGATCCGGATGAAGATCGGCGTGGTCTTCGGCAACCCCGAGACCACCACCGGCGGGAACGCGCTCAAGTTCTACGCCTCGGTGCGGCTGGAGATCCGCCGGCTGGGGAACCTCAAGGACGGGGACACGGTCATCGGCACCCGCACCCGGGTGAAGGTGGTGAAGAACAAGGTGGCGCCTCCATTCCAGGAGACCGAGTTCGACGTCCTCTACGGCCAGGGCATCAGCCGGCCCGGCGAGGCGCTGGATCTGGCGGTCACGCTGGGGCTGGCCGAGAAGTCTGGCAGCCATTTCCTGCTCGACGGAGAGCGGATCGGCCAGGGACGCGAGCGCGCGGTGGAGTGGCTGCGCGAGCGGCCCCCCGCGCTGGAGGCGCTCGTGACGCGCATCCTTGCCGCGGAGGTCCGCCACCGGCCGCCATCGAGCGTGGCGGAGCCGGCCGCCGCCTGAGCGCCCGAGGAACGGCGAGAACCTGGATCGACCGGATGATCGCAAGCGAGGGACGGATCGGTTCAGGTGGATTCGGCGTTAAGGTCCGCCGCATGGCCGATGCCCCCACCCTCGATGCCATCCGCGCGGCGCGGGCCCGGCTGGGGGACCTGGTCGTGACCACCCCGGTGCGGCGGCTCTCGTCGCCGCTGGTCGAGCGCCGGCTGGGAAGGACCGAGGTCGTCCTCAAGGAGGAGCTCTTCCAGCGCACGGGGAGCTTCAAGCCGCGCGGCGCCTTGTCGGTCATGCTCGACCTCGACGCGGACGCACTGTCCCGCGGCGTGACCGGCGTCTCGGCGGGCAACCATGCGATCTCGCTCGGCTACTGCGCGCGCGTGCTCGGAACGACCGCGAAGGT
>Ga0207674_10003518_pt1 | contig 19116 bp, 21 predicted proteins | sample KBSCornC72_FD_184303 | JGI IMG/M metagenome (GOLD analysis project Ga0207674, IMG submission 184303) | Corn rhizosphere microbial communities from Kellogg Biological Station, Michigan, USA - KBS Corn C7-2 (SPAdes) (version 2) | ecosystem: Host-associated > Plants > Roots > Rhizosphere > Soil ... | reverse complement strand
TGGAGGAAGAGACGGCGTGGCTCGAGAGGTACCGCCAGCGCTGGGACGAACGCTTCGACGAGTTGGACAAGGTTGTCGAGGAACTCACACGAAAGGAGAAGAGCGATGAACGCAAGAACCGAAAGTAAGCCCGGCCCCGTGAAGAACCGCACCACAGTGGAACGAAAGTCGGACCGCGAGGTGGTTGTCACGCGGACCATCAACGGCCCGGCGCGCATCGTGTTCGAGGCATTTACCAAGGCCGAGTTGCTCAAGCGGTGGTGGGTGCCCAAGTCGATGGGAATGACCTTACTGTCCTGCGAGGTGGATGCTCGTGTCGGAGGCAAGTACCGATTGGTATTCGACGCGAGCCCCGAGCCTGCCGCGTTTTTCGGCACGTATGTCGAAGTGAAGCCGTACTCGCGCCTCGCGTGGACCAATGACGAGGGTGGCGAGGGCGGGCCTGTCACCACGGTGACCTTCGAGGAAAAGGGCGGCAAGACGCTGGTGGTCCTGCACGAGAGCTATCCTTCGAAGGAAGCGCTCGACGCTGCCGGCACCGGCGCAGCCGATGCAATGGTCGAGACGTTCGATCAGCTGGACGAGCTTCTCGTCGCCCTGGGTGAGAGCTCGGGACAGTAACCGAGACGTGGATCTCGCGGTCGGTCGTCCGATAGTCCCGGCTCACACTGGGCGGGGCTATCGGGCGGAGTCGCGAACGTTCGATCGACGGGTCCCACGCTCACGGCGAAATCGCTCGGAAGCGGAACTCCGTACCACCCACCAGCTGATTACTTGTTACCGAGGGGCACCAGTAGCGCTCGATGTGGGCGATCATCTGTTCGTTGCCCCAGAGATGGCCACGTGGATCGCGATGATACGAGTCGGTGAGATCTCGACAGAGCACCGGCTGTTTTCCCCAGTACACCAATTGTCTGATGCCGTACGGGCGGCCTAGCACGCATCTGTTGGCGTGCACGCCGATCATGATGACGTTCTGGATCCGGCATTCATCGAGAAGGGCCAAGAGCTCGTTGCCGTCGTCCGTCACGGCGTCGGCCGGGGCGATCTCGATGGACTCAATCTGATGAGTGAACGGATATGGCGGTCCGCCCGTCGTGCAGGGCTCGCCGGGTTCGCACGAGCAAGGAGTGTCGTCTGCCAGGGCTGGTGGCAGCGGTGCCTCGCGGGATGCGTCCCAGTCATGCCAATCGACTGGCACGGGTGAGACAACCGATGTGGCCAACTGGGCGCGCTTGCGGGCGGGCGTGCCACCGTAGTACTCCATGCAACCAGCCGGTGCATGAACGATCAGTGCCCCATCCTCTCGCAGTCGGGCCGCAACTTCATTGACGCGCGGGGCCATCTCGACCACACGGCGCGCCGCCGAGATACACTGCGTGGCGTTCCACATGTCGCAGATCATCACCGCGAGCTTAGTGCCGTCCCAGTCGAGTCGATCCATTATGACGGGCGCGCCGTCGGCGGATCGGGACCTGAGAGAGATGACTCGGACAGTCACGCTGCGTCGATGATGAGTGGCTTGCTGTTCAGTCTAACGCCTGAGTTCAGCTGCGAACGAGCTCATAAGCGCGAGTGGAGCGAGCATTCCTCAAGCCGTCCGTCAGCTTCAACGAACGTTAGACAGCATTGCGCGGGCACGACTCGCGATCATCATCCTTGACCAGCCGACACGGCCAATCTACCTTCTCCTAAACTGCCTAGGAGAAGGTGTAGCCGCATGCTGTCGCTTCTCGCACGCTTCCGTTCCGTTCTGCGCGGTATTCGCCGCGGCGACGCGTTGAACGACGACATGGAGGCGGAGTTCCGCCTTCACATGGATCTGCGCGCCGAGGAACTCGTGCGAGCGGGGTTGACGCCGGCGGAAGCCGAGCGGCAGGCACGTCTCGAGTTCGGCAGCGCTCCGTCCTTCACGGATCGCGGCCGTGACGCACGCGGACTGCGCGCCTTCGATAGTCTGCGGTTCTCGGTGCTCGACCTCAAGCTCGGCGGACGCATGCTCGTCAAGCATCCGGCGCTCACCGTGATCGCAACGATTGCCGTAGCGTTCGCGATCGCCGTGGGCACTGTCGGGTTCGAGATCGCGCGACATGTGCTCTGGCCGACGATTCCGCTTCCGGACGGCAAGGCGATCGTTGCATTGCGGAATTGGAATGTCGCCGACAATGCGTCTGTCCCCGCATCGCGCCGTGATTACACGCTGTGGCAGGGCGGTCTCAGCACGATCACCGACCTGAGCGCCGTGCAGGTGGAAGAGCGTAACGTCGCCCTCGGCGCCGGCCCCGGCCAACCGGAGACCGTCGCCAACGTGACCGCGTCGACCTTTGCGCTGACGCGGGTGCCGGCGTTGATGGGACGTACGCTGCTCGAAGCCGATGAACGGGGCGACGCACCAGACGTCGTGGTCGTTGGATACGAGTTCTGGAAAAACAAGCTGGACGGCGCCAGAGACGTCGTCGGCCGCGTCATTCGCATCAGCGGCAGGCCGGTCGCGATCGTCGGCGTGATGCCGCGCGGCTACGGATTTCCACAGCGGAACGACGTTTGGCGGCCGCTGCATCTCGAGCGGATTCGCGAGGCATCGCCGAGCCTATCGTATGTCTTTGGGCGGCTGGCGGCGGGCCATGCACGCGCGGAAGCGGTCGCGCAAGTGGCAGCGATCGGCGGCCGAGCAGCGACGATGTTTCCCGAGACGCGCAAGAATGTCCGCCTGCAAGTCGTCTCTCTGCCCGATGCGGTCGAGTATTGGGACGACGACGTGCCGTGGATGCTGGCGTCGATGAACGTATTCCTCGTGCTGTTGGCCGCGCTGCTGTGCGGCAACGTCGCCATGTTGTTGTTCGCCCGTGCCGTCAGTCGAGAGCGGGAGCTCCTCGTTCGCGCCGCACTCGGCGCCAGCCGTGGGCGACTCATCATGCAACTCTTTGCCGAGGCGCTCCTGCTTTGCGCCATCGGGGCGGCGGTTGGTCTCACGGTCGCGCACTACGCGCTCGCCGCGACATGGACGATGATCGAAGGGAAAGGGGGGCCGTTGCCGTTTTGGCTCGACACCTCGCTTTCGACCACGACGACTCTGTATGCCGTTGGACTGACGTTGTTCGCGGCGGCGATCGCCGGCTTCGTTCCTGCGCTCAAAGTGACATCCGGTGGTGCCGACCGGAGGCTCCGAGCCGCGTCGAGCGGCGGCGGCGGGTTGCAGTTCGGCGGCGTGTGGACCGTGGTCATCGTGGCGCAGATTGCGCTTACGACGGTGCTTCCGGTGCCGCTGCTCGGGGTGCGACCGGCGGGCACGCAAAAAGCGCCGGTAGGGTTCCCGGCCGAAGCATTTCTCACGGCCACACTCGCCATCGATCACCTGGATGGCGTCGCGGCGAGTGGAGACACAGTGCCGGGGGGGCGTGCGGTGCGGCTCGAAACGCGCTACCAGGCGCTGGCCGCGCGGCTCCGGGAGCAGCCGGGCGTGCTCGATGTCACGTACGCCGATCAAATGCCGTTGACGCGTCTCCGGTGGTCTGCGATCGAGGCGGAGGGCAGTCCCCCCAACGACGGCAACGACCACTGCAAACCGAACTACTGCGCGGGGAGTGTGTCCGTCGACCCACGCTTCTTCGACGTCGTTGGCGCGCCGGTGATCCGCGGCCGCGCGCTGACGACAGCCGATGCGGAGCAAAAGACGCGCGCCATCGTCGTCAACGAGTTCTTCGTCAATCGGGTGCTGCACGGGCGCAACCCGATCGGACGGCGGATTCGCTTCGTGTGGAATCCGGATCGCAGCGCCGAGTCGTGGTACGAGATCGTCGGCGTCGTGCCCAATCTCGGGGTTTCCGACAACGAAGGCGATTGGGGCCGGGCCGGCGTCTATCAGGCGAAGCTGCCGCGCGAAACGGGAACGCTTCGAGTCGCCATTCACGTTCGCGGTGATCCGCAGCGCTTTGCGACGCGTCTGCGCGAGCTCGCGCAGACGACCGATCCCGCGCTCCGCGTGATCGATCCGAAACCGCTGCTCCGCCCGGAGGCCCCCTCGAACCCGTTTTGGTTCGAGCTCCTGGTCAGTCTGACGAGCGTGACGCTGATGTTGTCGCTCGCGGGTGTCTATGCGGTGACGGCATTCGCCGTCGCGAGGCGGACGCGAGAGATCGGCGTGCGCGTCGCGCTCGGCGCGCAGCCGCTCGACGTTCTCACTACCGTCTTCAAGCGCCCCCTCGTGCAGATTGCGCTGGGCATTGGGGTTGGGGCAATCATGGCAGTGCTCATCCTCAATCAGGGCGACGTCTCTGATATGCGGTACGGGGATCTCGTCAGAGCGGCGATCTTCGCGCTGTCGACGATCCTGTGTTGCGTCCTCGCATGCATCGTCCCGACACGACGGGCGCTCCGGATTCAGCCGACGGAGGCATTGAAGGACGAAGCATGAGCTCACCCATGGCCCGCAGTTCGTTGCAAATCAGCCCGATCACGGTGACGCGACGGGTGTGAATTTCGACGTCTCGGTCCGTCCCTCAGACTCAGCGGATCTTCGCGAGCTCGATCGTGATCGTGTTTCCTTCGCGGCTGCGAAGAACGACGCGTCCCCCGGGAACGAATCCCGCGATGGCGCGACCGGCGGGGAGCTGCACGCGCTCGATGACTTCTCCTTTGCGATTCACGACGTCGTAGAGGAGACCGCCTCGCGCATCACGCGTCGTCGTGGGGGGAATCCACAGATTGCCCTCGGAGTCCAGCTTCATCGACCCGAGGCGGGTCGGCGGGATGAAATCGGGGATTTCCGCAGGACTCACCACAGGGCGGCTCGGGAACTTGAAGCCGGGCGGCGCGTTCGGTGGCTTGGGACGCGCCGCGGCGATCGAATCCTGGATCCGTACAACCGAGTCGATCATACGCTGCTTTTCTTCAACCGAGATCGCCCGCCAGTCGAAGGGCATTTTCGGCGAGGACGTTTTCGTGCCGTCGGGCGCGATCCAATCCATGTGATAGTCGTGCTGGCGCACGATCGCGACCGTGCCATCGGTGAGCAGCATCCACTGGTCGCCATAGACGGGAAGGACATCGACTTTCTGTCGCCATTGCCAGCAGCCTGGTTGGCCGGGGTTCTCGACGATGTCGGCGGTCATGAACGAAAACCGAATCCGAGCGATCGTATCGACTGTGCGCGACTCGAAGTTCGCCCGCACGAGTGGCACGGAGTCCGCCGTGAGCGCGGGCTTCGTGGGACCGCAGCCCGGATTCCGAATGGCGATCGGGGTTGGGTTTCCGAAATGCACCAGGCGTCCCTGGGGGTCGATGCCGGCCCCGCCGTACATGGTGCTCAGCGCGACCGCCGTCCCATCGCCCGCCTTCGGCATGGCGAACACGCGCCCGAAATTCCCCTGAGGATCGATCGTGGTGAATGCTTGCGTTCGAAGCTCGAGCAGGACGGACGAATCCGCCGCCACCGGCATGATGACGGCTGGCTGGGTGCCGTAGTTGCGCTTCGAGTTTGCCGTCGTGTCGGACCAGACGGTGACTTTCGTAAACGTCGAATCGAGAGTGATGAGTTTGAACCCGACGGCATCATTCACGACGATGCGTCCGTCGCTCAGGCCGCGGACGTTGATCAGGGTGTCAAAGGTGACTGGCGCTTTGGCGATGATTGCGCCGAGCGGCCGGATGGGTGCGCGTGGGGTGGTCTGCGCCTGTACAGCGGCCGTAGTGAGCGCGATGGCAATCAGAGGACGCAGCATTTCGAGGAGGGCGAAATGTGATGGCGAGGCCACTGGCGCTGAAACCCCATCCAGTATGGCCTGTCGCACTTGGCAGTACCTACGCGGTTTACATCCGGCGAGGTTCACTTTTCAGTGGAAAGAGCATCATGGGTCGGGCGGAAGGTCTGCGACACGCGATTTTGACGAGCCCACGATACCTGGTTCACGGCGACCGTGGCCGGCCAGCTAACGCCCTAGTTCGTTAGGCGGGTGGCGCTTCGATCGTGGACGCCACGTCGTAAACGTTGAGCGAGGGCTCAGCTCCCGACGCGCGGAACATGAGGACGCCAGCAGGCGTGCCCGTCTGGCGCATAGCGGCTAGGGCTTCACGACTCGTCCAGAGCGTCTCGATGCGCCACCGCGTGGGATCCGCGGCAGCGGATAAGAGATGGCTGCGAATGAAGCCAGGGGGCACATGGCCGGCGGCGCCGCGAAACGCAGCCTGCAATTCCCCGGTGCGTTCAGGTGCGACAGTCGCTTCGAGGATCGTGAGCACCATTTTCAAGTCCTCGCGATGAATCCTGTGTTCCGCCTAACGCCCGAGTTCAAGTGCAAAGGAATAAATAAGAGTGCGCGTGGAGCGCGCACAATCAATGGCTCCTTTGTCAGCTGCAACAACTGTTAGACGGCAGGCGGCCAGTCCCTGGAGCGGAGCACACTTTCGACGTATGCTCGCGGCCATGAACGCGCGGAAGCACGAAGCCAACCGGTGGCGGCAGGTGCTCGTTGCCACCTCCGCGTCGTGCAAACCGCCTCCACGCTAGAAGCAATAGCCTAGACTCACAGAACAAGCCATGCCGGCCCGAAGGGGCGCTGCCGCCGATGATCGTCAGCTCGGCGCCGCCGCCGCCGTTCGATCGTGCTCCAGCCGGCGCGACACCCATTCATCGAGCGACATCAGCCGCATCCCGAAGCGTTCCGATAGCGGGCCGGCGTCGAACGCCTGGTTGACCGTCTCAGCCAGGACCGCGGTCTGCATTATCTGACTGAGCCCTGGATGCAAGGGCCGCAAGAGCACGGACATCACCCTCGGCAGGACAATCGGAGCATGCGTGACTTGCGCGCGCCGACCAGTCCTGTGCTCGTAGATACCAACGACCTCGTTGCTGGAGAGGTTCTCTGGGCCGCCGATGTCGATAGTCTGACCGACGAACGACGGTTCCGTCAGCGAATGAAAGGCAATCTCGGCCACGTCCGACGCCGCGACGAAATTCCGCGGCTGCGAACCGCGACCGAACAGCACGACCTTGCCCTTCTTGATGATCGGCTCACCGATGAGGACATGCGCGTGCAGATCCATGAACGCTGTCGGCCGAAGTATTGTCCAAGCGAGTCCGCTCTTGTGGAGATACTGTTCGACGCCGTGCTTGATCCGGAAGAATGGAACCCGCCGATACGCCGGATCCGGTTCATGAACGGAGACGTAGACGAAACGGCGTACGCCGCCTGCTTTGGCGGCGTCGATCAGTCGGCATTGCCCGGCACCATCGACGTGAGCCGAAGCATTGGGGCCCCGCCCGAGGATCGAGTGCGCGGCCGTGACGACCACGTCTGCTCCCTGACAAGCACGGACGAGCGAATCGGGATCGAGGAGATCTCCTTTGACGACGTCGGCGCCTTCGGCCCGGACTGCAGCGACTTTGCTCGGCGTCCGCGACATGACGCGCACGGCGTGCCCCGCGCCGAGCAGCCGCGACGCGAGTATTTTCCCGAGCGTTCCGCTTCCGCCGACGATGAGGATCACTTGTCTGCTCCGGTGCCCTCAATATATGAGACCATTCGGCGACCGGCTTGAGCATCTCTCTCGCCACCGAAACGCGTGTAGCTGGCTAACGCCCGAGTTCAGCTGTAAAGGATTCCAATAAGAGTGCACGCGGAGCGCGCACAATCAATAGCTCCTTTGTCAGCTGCAACGCATGTTGGGCGGCAGGCACGCGAAGCTCAACCAGGGAGGTCGTCATGGGCGAAGAGCGTACGCAGCATCGCTGGATAGCGATTGAGGAAGTCCCGGGTAACGCGAAAGTGCTCGGTTTCTTCGTACAGTAGACGTCGGACACCCTCAGGGCTGCACTCGTAAATCGTTGATCCCGGAAAAGCGAGCAGAATGGGTGAGTGTGTCGCGATTATGAACTGCGAGCGCATTTGTACCAGTGCGTGCAGTCGCGCGAGCAGCGTCATCTGCCGCATGGGCGAGAGTGCCGCCTCGGGCTCGTCGAGCAAGTAAAGCCCGTTCCCGCGAAACCGATGCTCGACAAGCGCCAGAAAGGATTCGCCGTGAGATTGCTCGTGAAGCGCGCGTGGGCCGAATGCGGCGGCGATCGGCGGCCCGGGAGCCGGCTCTGCATCCATGCGCTCTATCTCGGTCGCAACGTTGAAATAGCTCTCTGCGCGTAGGAAAAAGCCATCGCGAGGCCGCTGCACACTCCGAACCGCTCGCACGTACTGGTGCAATTCTGAGTGCGAGGGGCGTGTCCCAAACCGAAAATTGCGAGACCCGCCTTCCGGGTTGAACCCGAGAGCGACGGCGATTGCCTCGAGAAGCGTCGACTTTCCGGAGCCGTTCTCACCGACGAAAAACGTGACGGGCTGTGAGAACGCGAGGCGGTCCAGCGCCACAACTGCGGGAAGAGCGAAGGGATATCGACTGAAGTCCGGGACCCGGGCGCGATGAAGGATGAGTTCGCGGAGGTAGGGCTCGGGGTTCATCTGCTCGATTGTGTGACTGTGCCTGTTGCGGCCGAACGCCCGGCTGGGACACAGGTCAGCCGAACCGCGTCCTCGCCAACGCGATCGCTGGAAATAATGCGGAGTGGTGGCCGGGCGCCGGCAAAGTACGGCTTGCCGCCGCCAAGCACGAACGGGCGGAAGTAGAGACGATACTCGTCGATGAGACCGAGATCGGTGAGGCTCCCCGCCAGGAGGGGACCTGCGACGTCGATCTCGCCCTCGACGTCCTCCTTCAATCTCCGCACAAACGCGTCGACGTCTTCCGCGACGAGTGTGGCGTTAGCGCCGACCGACGTCAGCGTACGTGAGACGACCCATTTTGGCTGCGCCCGCCATACCGCCGCGAATTCGTGGTCGCCCGCATCCCACTCGGGTCGATCCTCGTCCCAGTAGCGCATAATCTCGTAGATCCGTCGACCATATAAGCAGCCGGCCAGGTCGCGGACGTGATCCGTGAAATGACGGCCAAGCGCAGCGCCGGGCGGAGGCAATTCGAGCCTGCCCGCGATGCCATCGACGTAGCCGTCGAGGGACTGCATCATGCCGAAGACGAGCTTGCCCATGTCTTCACACGTCCGCGTCGATGTCCGGTAGGATTTCTTGCGGCGCTCCGATCTCGAAGACGACGGATAGACACCGCCAGGCGGAGCCGTCCGTGCAACATCCGAATGAGCGAAAGGCTTAGTGATGCCAAATCCGAATAAAGACGCCAGTACAAATTACGATTGAAGCGATGACGGCGAGCCGGTAGTAAACCGTTGCCAGCTGGGGATGCTGCCGACTCCAGGGCACAAGAAACACGGCGGAATTACCGATGAGCAGGAGCGAGAGACCCCACGATGTCCAATGTGGGCGAATGCCGAACAGCGCGCTCCCGGCGACCAACAACAGGCTGAGAATGGCGGCGATCAGCGCAATCCACGCCAATCGACGTGCACGCCGGCGAGCGGCGTCAACCGATGCGGCAGTCGGAGTCACTGTCATTCCGGGATGGGTTTGGCCATCGAACTTGTTATCAGGTGGCCGGGTCGAGATCCGGATTTGCAGAGAACATGCTGATGCTGGATGGATCTCCCTGCATCAAAAAGATTTCCCCGGTGGCGCCATTGGTCGCGACGCCGAAGAATGCGTTGCCGATGACCAGCGCCGACGGAACTGAATCAGGCAGCCATGAGACGACGCAGGCGGCCACACCACTCGCCAGAGGTTCGACGCGGCGCCAAGCCTTGGGGAGAAGGATGTCGGGCAAGACACACGGATCGAAGCCTCGCCAAGCGAGTGGCGTTCCCAGCGGCTTGAGGCTTGGCACCATCGGATCATAGGCGACGCTGAGCCGCTGGTCGGACCAGCTGGCCACCCCAGAGACAAAATAAGCGTTTCGCGGATCGGTTCTGACGAGACCGATGAGAAGGACGCGCTGACCGTCGAGCGCTTCGGCGGGCAAAGGAAACATTGATTGATTGCGACGCGTGTGGCCACCTAACGCCTTGAGTAAACCTGCGAGCGAGTCAAATAGAAGCGAGCGAAGCGAGCAATCCGCCGATCGCTCGGCAGGTTCAAAGGTCGTTAGGCGGACGGTCGCGAAGCGGACCTAGCGTGCGCGACGCCAATATGAGTGGCTGGTTGGGCTAATTAATACCAACGTGTCGCCCTCCAAACGGAAGTCCCGACAGTTCGGTTGATGCCGGGAGCCGAGACAAAACCCTTCACCAACCCGCGAATGAACCACAGCCCAACTGACGCTATCGGACACAGTATTATCTCGGGAGCGCACGCTGCCGTCCGGCCGCAATTCGATTGTATCGATCCAAGACGTGTCAGCCACAAGCCGTGCCCACCAGCCCACAAATTCTGGTGGTCGACTGACATTAGCATCGAGACGCGTGCAACCCAGACTTCGAGTGACGAGGAGCACCAGTAGAATCGACAGACCGCTTCGATGACTCACGGGAACGATACAATGAGAATTGGCAGGGGTCCGCCTAGCGTCCCAGTTCAGCTGAAAAGGATTCCAATCAGAATGCGCGCGGAGCGCGCACAAGCAATAGCTCCTTTGTCAGGTGCAACGAATGTTAGGCCGCAGGCGGGATTGCATTAACGCGCATCCGGTCGATCACAGCTGGAAGTCATCATGGCGTGAAAGAGCACAAACTCGTAGATCACGCCGCGCCACTGGTCTCGTTCCGACTTTGCCGCGAGCACGTATTGCCCATTACGGGTCGCGACGACCGGAATGCCGGGCCCAACGTACCGCGTTTGGGTCATAGCGTTTCGGTTCGGACCGGTAACAAACACTGAGTCGTGCCGGGACTCAAATCGGTATGGGCCCCCAGAAACGATGTGTGGGTTGTCGACAATGTCGCGAATTGCACGGCTGGCCCAGCGAAGTGGTGACGGGTCGGTCACCGAGGTCGCTGCCCGATCGCGCGTCGCCGGTCGGATGGCCGTCCAATGCGGAGGGAGCTCCGGACCCGAGACGAGAGCGACGCTACCATCCTTACTCCAGCCGACTCTCCTACCGCCCAGGAGTGGTGAGCCCGCATCTAATGAACACGCGTCGCCGGCGCACGGGTCGATGAGTGACTCGATGACGGGAACGGCTAAGTACCTGCCGCCGTCGGCGGAGTGAATGATGTGCAGCAAGAGCTCGGCGCGTGTCGTCTTTGTTTCTGCCGCCGCCGTGTCAAGATCACGATCTGCGCCGATACGTCGAGCCTGGCCATAGGCAATCCAGTCCCATTTGGGCGCCGGGGCAATATCCCATACCTCGCCAAATCCGGTAGATCCAAACCACTCGGCAACGAGAAACGCATTGTCCGTTGGTGTGGAGGCTCGCACCGGCACGCGCCGCGAGACGACAAGTAGTCCACAGCTATCAGCCTGGCTGGTCCACCGAAGTGTGTCCGACGTCCGCGCCGCCAGCTCCAGTGTATGAATCGGGGCGGACATCAGGTTGAGCTCCCTGTAGGCCGCACTGCTCGTATCGGCGAGTACGGTCCTTCCCTCCGCGGCAAGAACGCTATCCGCCGCAGATGCTGCCAGTGTGGTGGCGCGGGCGTTAGCGGCACGGTCGCCACAGGCGAGAACTGACACAGACAGCAAAGCGATCAATTGCCGCGCAAGTGGCATGGCTGTGTCGAGGAAACAGGGTTGCGGCCTCACGCCCCAGTTCAGTTGCAACGCACGTTAGCTGGCTGGGGAGCGTGGCTCGCACGCCGCCCCCGGCGACCACTGACCATCAGGCCGGCGCACGACGAGTGCGGCACTGTGGGGGGTCGACGCGCGCGCATCAAGGGTCGACCCGGCGCAAACAGCGTAGTCGCGTAACCAGCGCCGAAAATCCGCGACCGGGATCAGCGTTTCGTCCGCTCCGCTATCGAACACGATCGCATCCGAATCCTTCAAGCCGAGATGGGCGATACGCGCGTGAAAGAAGGCTTGCTGATTCTCGAGTTGATGTTCGGCGCGTTCGCGATGTACTCCGGTCAAGGCGCCGACGAACCACGTACCCAGAAACCCCCCATCAGGCAGCGGAGCCACGATTAGTGGTTTTGGCGCGTTCGCGAGCAACTCGCCCGCGGTCGCCCAGCGCGCATGCTCGAATTCCGGCACAAACAGCCACCTCGCTGGGGATGCCGGCGGGTCTGCCGTCATTTGGATAAAGCGCGCGATACGAAGGGTGAGCTCAGCGGCAATGTCCATGAGAGACCCTCCTTCAAGTCGAACCGCAGGGCCAGCTAAGCCGAGCTAAGCTGCGAACGAATCAAATAGAAGCGCGCGCGAAGCGCGCGCAATCCGCGGATCGTTCGTCAGCTCAACGATCGCTAGATGGACCCTCGAGATCCTACCGCCTCAATCGATTCGGACCGGGATCCGGTGTCGTCGCAACACAGCGAGGCCAGAATCAGACACAGGTCCGTCGATTGTGCCGACACGGATTCGCGCCCGCGCTCCCGGAACCGCCGGAAGGTATTCGCCGGTTTGATTCGCTTGCGCCGGAGTCAAAGTCGCGAGGCGCGACGGCGATTCCACGTATACCCTCCATTGTGTACCCCAAAACAAAGCGAGCTTGATCACCGGCCGAGGACGTGAAGAGGGATTACCCGGGGTCATCGGTTCGTGTGGCTCGCTGCTCAACAGAAGCGTGTGATTCTCCGTCCATGATGCGACGACTATCGGTTTCGCGAGGGAGCCGCCGTGAAAGATGATGATTTCCGGCGCGGCGAACGACGCAGTACTAGCAGCGTGTCTTTGCGCGGAGTCCGCCGAGGAAAGGAGAACAAGACCACACGCGCATAGCTCAGTTAGCCGAATCATGAAACCTCCTCACCGCAAATGCTCGGGTCCACCTAACGCCCGAGTTGAAGTGCGGGCGAGTCAATAAAAGCGCGCGCCGAAGGCGACGCAATCCACAGATCGCCCGTCACCTTCAACGATCGTTAGCTAGCCTGGAGTAAGACTCAGAGTGGGGCGCCCTCGGACCGGAGTGGAGCGAGGAGTAGCTGCTCAACGTCGTCGGGCACGTCGACGCGGACGATAACTTCTGGCCAGAGCTCGATCGGCGGCGTGGCGATGAGATCCGTTGAGATCGAGACCACGTCGAGATCGTCGGCGAGGTGCGGCACCGCCCCGCAGCGCCGCGCGCGACAGAGCACACGCGGATGACACTCACGATAGTGACAGATGCGGCCGAGGTAGCGGCCGCTCGGATCGGCTAAGAAGACATCGGCGCCCGAAGTCAACCGGGCTTGGGCGCTGCCCTTGAGGTGGCGACCGAGCTTCGCGAGCCGAGGCATCTCAAGGTCAGGAGTTGCACTCACGAGAAGGTCGATATCCTTCGGCCGGGGCTTGGGCGTTACCACCGAGCCGATAAGCCCAATGCGAGCAATACCGGGGCAGGCGCGCACTCCACGGACGAACTCGAGTGCGAGTTCGAGCAGTATCGTCCGAATTTCGTTGGACGATCGCTCGCGATACTGCCACTCATCGGCGGGAATCTCTCTTTGCTGTCTCACGATTGCTTCGATGAGATGCGTGTGGCTATCTGACGCCCACGTTCAGCTGCAAGGAGTAAAATAAGAGCGCGCGGCTACGCCGCGCGCGGCAGATCGACTCGAGTGAATCCTGCCTAGTGGACATGGATGGCGGCCGAGCTCCCGCCTCCTGAATACACGGACGCCTCACCCGGACTCCGACCGGTGACGCGACCCGTGAGTGTATCGACCGTCACGACAAGAGTATCTGACGAGTGCCAAATGGTCGGCGCTGCGTGCAAATCGACACTCGTGAACCCGTCCCCCGACCGACAGCCACCACCTGTTGAATACGCCAGCGTTGCCGATTGTCCGATCGTAAGCGTGAGCTCAGCCGGGGAGACGCGATTGAGCGCGACATCTCTACACCCGCAGCCGATGACGCCGATCGTCCCTGCCGCCAGGAACATCAACCTTCGCATTCCGGCCTCAAACTGAACTGTGTGGTCATCTAACGCCCCAGTTCAGCTGCAAGGGATCCAGATAAGAGTGCCGCGCGAAGCGCGGCGCCACCCGCAGCTCCCTTGGCAGCTGCAACGATCGTTAGGCAGCGGGCGGTGGTGATGTGTCGCGGCAAGTGGCGCCGAGGCGAGTTGCGTGGCCAATCGGCCAATCCGGAGCGACTCGCGGCCGCGTGTTCGCCGTGGCGCGCCCCGCCAGAAGAGCCGGCGTCGGCCACGAGCCACTCCGGCAGCTAGTGCCGCCGTCAGCTCGCGATCGGCCGCCCACGCCGCAGCAGGCGCCACGCGAACGTCGTCGACGCGAAGAAGATGACCACATTGCCAACTTTGCTGAACAGAACCTGCGCGGAGGCAATCTCGATCAGGATCAGCGCCGCGCCGACGGCGAACGTGAGCGCCGGCCAGCGGAACGGGTCTCCGCGCGACGCCAGCGACACCACAAAGAACGCGGTTCCGACGAAGAAGGCAAGAAGACCGGGCACGAGCACGAGGAAAACCTCGCTCGACTGAAAGGCCTCGAACAACGTGATAGCGGACCGCACCTCGGCACCCTTGGAGAGAAACCGCCCGAGCACCATTTCGAACACCATGACCGCCGAAAAGGCAGCGAGCGACGGAAGCATGAGCAGGCGGGCGATATATCCGGCTACTGGGCGGCGCTCGCTCGCCAGCCTCGTCAACGTGAGAACGCCCGGGACGATGAGGAGCATTCCAATCAGCAGCAGGAGATGAGCACTGTACCAGCGCAAGGGTGCCGCCGCGACGATCGCGACCTGCGCCGATGCGTCCATGCTCTCAGCCGGGTGGAAAAGGTCACCGATACTCATGAGCGCCGGGCCGACGATGAGGCTCGTGGCGCCGACGATGATACGTGACCGAGGGGATGTGTCACTCAAGGCAGCCTCCGTGTCGACGACGATGCCGACGACCGCGCGCATTGTTCGTCTGCCTACGCCCCAGTTTAGCTGCGGGCGGTCGGCCCAATATGCGGCCGAGTGTTAGCGATGAGAAGATCTCAATAGGCGCTCAACCGCAATGCTTAGAGTGGCCGTCAGGTTGCAACGCACGTTAGGTGGCTGGTCGCGATGATGGGGTCACAAGGGCGGCGAGCGACGCGAAGGCAGCTGCAGGGAGGTACATGGCCCCAATGCTAGCGAGGCCCAACACGACGAACGAGAGAAGCAACGTTGCACTGAGAATGGCGGCACCCCGAGCGAAGTAGGTCCGCCGAAAGGCGAGCGGCAGCGCAGCGGCGATGACACAGAAGGCAAACCAGACGAAGACGATGGGACCATTCACCGACGCCAGTGTGGCCGACCCGCGGAGAACAGCAGGCTGACTCGCCGATGCGCCTGTACTGACGTCTACGGACGCTGATTCGTAGGTTGGCACGGTGGCGAGATAGAGCGACGCACAAAGCGCGCTCAGAAGCGCGCCCCAGGCGGCGATTGGTACCAGTAAAGAAGACGAGCGCACACGCATGTCGCCGGCCCTCGCAATTACTTCCATCACATCAGCCCGGAGTCACCTAACGCCCGAGTAAGCGGCGCCGGGAAACGAACCCTAGCGGCGCATTACTTCGATGCTGCCCCCAAAGATTGCGGCGAGTAGCAGCAACCCAGTCGCCAGGCCCGCCAGCACTGCAACGGTGGCAAAGACGGTCGCAAGGACGCGCTGTGCGCTCGGGCCTAGCCAGGTACCGCCGATCCCACGTTGCACGACGGCGGCATAGGCCCCGAACGCAGCGAGGATGACGCACGCGGCGGCAATCGGCCGAAGATGATCGGCCACCGCCAAGGAGATCGCTCCGGCCAAACCGCAAGCGATGCAGGCGATAACACCGGGAACCGGAACTCGCTGCGCTGCGGCACGCCAAACGGTGTCGAGCATCGGCTCCGAGGACGACGACGAGCGGTGCGGCATGTCCCGGACCATGTTACCTCCAATTCGTTGCCTGGTTTGCAACAACGTCATAGCGAGCTAACGCCCACGTTCAGCTGCAAGCGAATTCATAAAATTCGCAGCGCCGCGGGCGGTGCTTCCATAGCTCGCTTGTCAACTGCAAGTGTCAGGCGGATCGCGCGACTACGGCTTGCGCTGCAACTCGGTGGGGATCGCCATCGCCTGAAGCTGCGCGCCTACCGGCGTGCGGATGACGACAACCGCCCCACCAACGCCCAATGCCTGCCGCGTTCCATCCTCACGGACCTCGACGCTCACTCGACCTCCGGGTGCGTCGGCGAGGAAGGTGGCAACAACGATTGGATCGTGCGAAGTGAGTTCCGCGGATCCCGTGACGCGTAGAGTATCCGCCGCGGCCCGGTATGATTGTCCCGCACTCGTGATTGTGCCGGAGCTGGCGATGATCCGGAGTGGAGCAGAAGCTGAAACCGGATCGCTGCTCACTGCAATGGTCAGGATCGGCGTCTGACGTGGTGCGTCGGCAAGAGTCGCGAAGGCAACGATCGGTGCGATCCGGGTGAACAGCATACGTCCTCCTTAGTTGGCCTGACCACGATCCGTGTATCCGCCTAACGCCCCAGTTCAGCTGCGGGCGGTCGGCCCAATATGCGCGTTGAGGTTTACGATCAGAAGATCGGAATAGGCGCTTAACCACAATGACTTCCTTAGATCTCGCGCCCGTCAGCTGCAACGCCTGTTAGGCGGATGGTCGAGAGCTATTCGAGTCCACTCTCGACAAATCTAGAGCGACGATGGCGCCGGCTCTCATGGCGGGCAGGGATCATCAAGCCTCGCCGTGCGGAGCATAACAGTGACGTACTGAGCTACACCAGCGCGCACATGGAGATCGCCGACGAGTCGTACGCGGCCGATGCCGCGCACCTCGAGTTGCGACGGTCCGATCGCGAGATCGGTCAAGCGAAACAGGCCTGAATCGCTTGTGGACGCACGGCGACCGGTATCGGACACGAGTCGAACCAACGCGGCAACAATCGGTCGCCAGTGATCGTCGACTATCCTGCCGACGATGACGCCACGAGTGCCACGATCGGCGGCACTCGAATCCAGGGTCATCGTTCCTGCCCGTGGATTGCATTCCGACGGCAGTGGCGCGCCCGGTTTGACAACTTCGGCTTGGCCGCGGGCCGATCGCGCGATCGCGATGACGAGAAGTGCCGACGCGAGTCTCATTGGGAAGAGCCGGTATTCGAGCCGCGGACGACTACGGGTGTACACACTGCACACCAATGATGGGCGAGTGGTACTGCGGCGACCCATCAAGGGAGACTACCGGCATGTGGTCCGTCAGGACGCGGAGCGTCCCGCGGCAGGCGGCCCGTTGCTGAGCAACCCAACTCACGGTGCCGGCGCTGTCGAGGCCGCGCGGTAGGCTCACTTCTTCGCCAATGCGTGGCCCATGATGCGGCCAATGGAAACAGCCGGCGAGCTAAGTAACGGCCGCTCCTGCCATGATGATCCGACTTCAAACGCATCTTGTCAGAGTCACTCCAGATCCGCCTAACGCCCAAGTTCAGCTGCGAGCGAGTCAAATAGAAGCGCGTGCGCAGCATGCGCAATCCTTAAATCGCTCGTCGGCTGCAACGATTGTTAGACGTCACGGCGAACGGAAACGCGACGGCTCGCCGCGTCGCGAGCTACGTTCCCACGACGAGCCGAAGCGATCCGTCATAATCGCGGGATCGGCGCAAATGCCCGAAGCGGGCATCCCACGTTCCATCAGCCAGGTCACACCGTAAGTGCTCGACGTACTGAGCCTGGCGTTCCGGCGATGCGAAGCTCCACGCGGAACACGCGAGGCGCGCGCCGTCATCCAGTAAGCGTTCGGGGCGTGCGTAGTAGGCCTCGTTGAAGCCATCGCTGCAGTCAATCGGAATGGGAACGCCGAGCACATCGATGGACCGGTCCAGATAAGCGCGAATGTGCTCGAGGGACGGGTAGCGGCGCGCCTCGGCAGCCAGCACCTCCGGCGCATAGTCGTTGAGCCAGAAGTGCTGAACGAGTGTGGGATCGCAAGTCAGGATAACAACCGGCCCGCGAGTGACACGGCGCATTTCGGCAAGTCCGCGCGCCAGGTTGGCCCATTGATGAACTGTGAACGTAGCCATACTGGCGTCGAACTGTTGATCGGCAAACGGAAGGTGCTCCGCGACGGCGTCGATGGCGGGGCTCAAGTGGGGCGGGCGTTGCGCGCGCATGGCCGCAGACGGTTCAACCGCGGTTACGCTACGGTCTGTCGGCTCGTACGATCCTGCCCCAGCGCCGACGTTTAACACCGTCTGCGCGGGCCCAAGCGCGCGCTCGATGTGCGCCTGGATCCGCGAATCGGGCAAGCGGTAGGAGGAGTAGCCGCGGCCAATCGCGCCGTAGTCGACATCGCCGGCACTGCCATCGTCGCGGCGCTGAACGGTCATAAGCTGTATCGTCCTTCGGCCCGTGGGTGACGTCTAACGCCCCAGCTCAGCTGCGGGCGGTCGGCCAAATATGCGGTCGAGTAGCGACGATGAGAAGATCGTGATAGGCGGAAACCGCAATGCTTCGAGCGTCCGTCAGTTGCAGCGCACGTTAGGCAGCATGCCACGACCTTGCCTATCGGACGTGCACCGAGACGACGAACCCGCGGTCAGCAATGGAAAGAGCGGCGTCACCCACGGTCCGCCCCGTGACGCGACCGGTCAGGGAATCGAGCCGAACCACGGCGGTGTCTGCGGTGCGCCAAACAACGGAAACGTCGTGGTACGTCCCGTGGCTTTCATCGGAGCAAGTGCCGCCTTCCTGATACCGGGCGATAAAGCTAGCGCCTAAGGCAATCGTCGTATCCCGCGGTGATACGCGAACCAAGCCGACGCCAGCGCAGGTAATCTTGTCTCCGCAGGCGATCGCGCTCGCGGCGGCTAGTGCCAGAAGTATAAGAATTTTCAATGCCGAGTGCCTCGAGATGCTGCCTAACGCCCCAGTTCAGCTGCGGGCGGTCGGCCGAATATGCGCCTTAACGGTCGCGATCATAAGATCTGCATAGGCGCTCAACCGCAATGACTTCCGTAGATCTCGCGCCCGTCAGTTGCAACGCGTGTTAGGTGGCCTGCTTATGGAAACCAGAAACGCCAGCGCCGTACCGTCATGAGATTACCGCAGCCGTCGAACGTGGCCATGCTCGGCGACAACGTGGCGAGA
>Ga0207674_10003517_pt1 | contig 19121 bp, 22 predicted proteins | sample KBSCornC72_FD_184303 | JGI IMG/M metagenome (GOLD analysis project Ga0207674, IMG submission 184303) | Corn rhizosphere microbial communities from Kellogg Biological Station, Michigan, USA - KBS Corn C7-2 (SPAdes) (version 2) | ecosystem: Host-associated > Plants > Roots > Rhizosphere > Soil ... | reverse complement strand
CATGGGAGACGCCGATGTTTCGTCAGCCGTTCCGCCTGGTTTTCGGAATTACCTGCGCACTCGCGTTCGACGTCTGCACGGCACAACAGCCGGACGCGTCACTGGATGTCTACGCCAAACCAGGTGAGCTCGTGTCCGTGGGCAATAACCGGCACCTCAATCTGCGCTGCAGCGGCAAAGGATCGCCGACAGTCATTCTCGAAAGTGGCAACAATGCCGATTCCATGGCTTGGCTCAAAGTGCAACCGGAGATCGCCAAGTTTGCGCGCGTATGCTCCTACGATCGCGCCGGTACCGGATTCAGCGACGGCGGACCACCGCCGCGTAATGTCGATGCCCATGCGGATGATCTATTCGCAATGATCCGTGCGGCGCATATCGCCACGCCGGTCATCCTGGTTGGACATTCTTACGGCACGAACATCGTGCGCCGATTCGCAGACAAGCATGCCAGCGATGTCGCTGCCCTGGTCCTGCTCGATCCGCCGCCGCAGAACGTCGGCGAGTTTTCACCCGGATTCGACAAGGCCGACGAAGAGCAGCGCAGTGCGATGCTGACCGTCGTGCGGCAGTGCGAGAAAGGCGCACGCGACGGCAAGCTCGATGCGCCGCCGCCAGAACTCAAGGATTGCCTGCGCCCGCCGAATCCGCAGTTCAGCGCTGCGCTGAATGCCGCCATTCACGCCAACAAGACACGTCCGTCGTTTTGGCAAACGATCATCTCGATCAGCGAAACCAATCGAGATCTGTACAAACAGCCGGTGTCGAAAACCGAATCGCACGGCTCGACCCCGCTGCTGATTCTGCAACCCGATGCACCGTTCGAAGACGCACCTCCGGAAATTCGCAAGCCCATGGAAGCCGCGCGCCAGAAGACGCAAAAGGCGATCGCGGCGACATCGACGCGCGGCAGGATCATTCCCGTCGCGCACTCATCGCATGATGTGCAGGTCGATCGCCCCGACGCCGTGGTCGAGGCGGTTCGCTCAGCGACGGCGCCGCAAAAACTCGCGCAGAACCCTTGATTCAGACGATCAATGCATTGACCCGTCGCACATACGCGGCCGGGTCTTCGAGCGCAACGCCTTCGAGCAATTGCGCCTGATCGAGCAGCAACAGCGCGATGTCTTCGGCGCGTTTGGCGTCGCTCTCGCCTTCCAGACGCTTGAGCAACGCGTGCGCCGGGTTGATCTCGAGGAACGGCTTGGAGGGCGGTACTTGCTGTCCGGCCTGCTTGAGCAGACGCTGCATCGCCAGACCCATGTCGTGTTCGTCGAGCACGATGCACGCGGGTGAGTCGGTCAGACGCGCGCTGACGCGCACGTCGCGCACGCGGTCGCCGAGCAGGTCCTTGAGTTTCTTGACCACGCCTTCGGCGGCTTTTTCGGTTTCTTTGCGCTGTTCCGCGGTCGTGCCGCCAAGTTTGTCGAGTTCCAGATCGCCCTTGGCGATGTTGCGCAGCTTCTTGCCGGCGTATTCGTTGAGATAGCCCAGCATCCAGTCGTCGATGCGGTCGTACATCAGCATCACTTCGACGTTGTTCGCCTTCAGCGCTTCCAGTTGCGGGCTTCCTTTCGCCGCGGCATAGCCGTCGGCAGTGAGGAAATAGATCGAATCCTGGTTTGCGACCATGCGGCCGATATAGTCGTCGAGCGAAACGGTTTGCGCGGCGCCCTCGGATTTCGTCGAAGCGAACCGAAGCAGCTTGGCAATGCGTTCCTTGTTTGCGAAGTCCTCGGCGAGGCCTTCCTTGAAAATATTGCCGAACTGGTTCCAGAACGTCGTGAACTTCTCGGGCTCGTCCTTGACCAACTTGTCGAGCAGGTCGAGCACGCGACGCGTGCACGCGCCTTTGAGCTTTTCCAGATTGCGGTTCTGTTGCAGGATTTCGCGACTGACGTTGAGCGGCAGATCCTCGGAATCGACGACGCCGCGCACGAAACGCAGGTAAGCCGGCAGGAGTTGCTCGGCCGCGTCCATGATGAAGACGCGCTTGACATACAGCTTCAGGCCCTTGCGCTCGTCGCGCCCGCCCATCATCAAATCGAATGGCGACTGCGCCGGCAGATACAGCAGCGAGGTGAAATTCTGGTTGCCTTCGACGCGATTGTGCGTCCACGCCAGCGCGTCATTGAAGTCGTGACTGATGTGCTTGTAGAAATTCTGGTAATCCTCGTCCTTGAGCTCGGCTTTGGGACGCGTCCACAGCGCGGACGCCTGATTGACCACTTCCCATTCCTCGGTCGGCTTGCCGTCCTTCTCTTTCGGCATGCGGATCGAAAAGCCGATGTGGTCCGAATAGCGCGCAACCAGACTGCGTACCTGCCAGCTCTGCAGGAATTCGTCTTCATCGGATTTGAGATGCAACGTGACTTGCGTGCCGCGACCGGCCTTCTCCACGGTTTCCAGCGTGTACTCGCCGGAACCGGACGACTCCCAGCGCACGCCTTCCGTGCCGCCGGCGCGACGCGTCGTTAGCGTTACATTGTCGGCGACCACGAAAGCGGAATAGAAGCCGACGCCGAATTGACCGATCAGATTGGCGTCCGCTTTCTGGTCCGTGGAGAGCGCTTCAAGGAACTTGCGCGTACCCGAGCTGGCGATCGTGCCGATGTTGGCGACCACCTCCTCGCGTGACATGCCGATGCCGTTGTCGCAAATCGTGATCGTGCGCGCGTCCTTGTCAATGCTGATGTCGATGTGCAGGTCGGCGTCGCCGGCAAGCAGTTCGGGCTTTCCGATCGACTCGAAACGAAGCTTGTCGCAAGCGTCCGATGCATTTGAGATCAGTTCGCGCAGGAAAATTTCCTTGTGCGAATACAGCGAGTGCGTGACCAGGTGGAGCACCTGGGCTACTTCGGCTTCGAATTTGCGGGTTTCGGCGGTCGTGCTCATGCAAGTGATCCAGTTGATTGCAGGCTGCCTTCCGAATAGGGACGGCTGCGAACAAATTCAAGCGTGAAGAAAACGTGATCCGATTCAGCGCACGTATCGTCCGCCCGGGCTAGCCTGCCAATGCCGTTTTGGGGACGGCGGAAACCAGACTACCCACGAGGAACACTGACGATGCGTACGACACTTCTTCCAATTCTTGCCGCCTTCGCCTGCACCGCGCCCGCATGGGGCGCCGCTCACGGCAATTCAGGCAACAACCACGGTGCGATGGTTTCGCAAGCCGCGCATGACGCCAAAGCGAATGGCCAACCGGTCGGCCCGGCCGTACGCGACGTCGCGCGCAGCAATTCGCAAGGCCCGAGTCACGCCAGTGCGAACGGCATTGCACACGCGAACAGTCATTCTGTGCTTTACGGTGCGACCAGCACGAAGCAGACGGGCAAGGGACACGCCAAGAAGATCAAGACCCACGGCAATCATTGATCGCCCGTAGAAAATCCTGAAGTTCAGAAAAGACAAAGCGGCCGTCATTGCTGACGGCCGCTTCGTTGACGAGGAGCACAGACGCGACTCAATGCTCCAAGGCTCGTTTACTCGCGCTTGGACAAATCTTCCTGAATGCGCGCTGCCTTGCCTTCCAGGCCACGCAGGTAATACAGCTTCGCGCCGCGCACTTTGCCGCGACGCTTCACGCTCACCGAGTCGATCGCCGGGCTATGCGTCTGGAACACGCGCTCCACGCCGGTGCCATGCGAAATCTTGCGCACGGTGAACGCGGAGTTGAGGCCGGCATTCTTCTTCGCGATGCACACGCCTTCATAGGCCTGCACGCGCTCGCGATTGCCTTCCTTCACCTTGACGTTGACGATGACCGTATCGCCAGGCCCGAAGTCGGGCAGCGTGCGGGTCATTTGCTCGGATTCAAATTGCTGGAGGATGTTCATGACTTCACTCTTCTAAGGTCAGGATTATACGCTGGTGTTGCGGCCGATTTGCGGCCGATTTTATTAAAATTTTGTATCTGATTGAAATTCAAGTAAAAGTTGTTGGTCCTCTCGACCAAGCTCGAGCTTGGCCAGCAAGTCCGGCCGACGTTGCCACGTCCGCCCCAGGGCCTGTTTCCGGCGCCAGCGGCGGATGGCCGCGTGATCGCCCGAGGTCAGTACCTGCGGCACCGCACCGAGTTCGTGGTGCTCCGGTCGCGTGTAATGCGGGCAGTCCAGCAGCCCTGCGGAAAACGAATCCTGCTGCGCCGACTGCGCGTCATTCAACGCGCCTTCCTGCAAGCGACCGATCGCGTCGATCACCACCGCTGCCGCCAACTCGCCACCCGAGAGCACGTAATCGCCGATCGACAGTTCCTCGTCGACCTCGTGCTGCAACAAACGCTCGTCCACGCCTTCATAACGCCCGCACAGCAGGATCAAACGCTCGCGCTGCGCCAGCTCGGCCACCTTGGCCTGTTCCAGCCGCGCTCCCTGCGGACTGAGATAAATCACTTTCGCCGGTTCCACTGACGCCGCACGCGCTGCATTCAACGCTGCGCGCAACGGATCGATCAGCATCACCATGCCGGGACCGCCGCCGAACACGCGCTCGTCCACGCGCCGGTACGCATCCGTGGCGTAGTCGCGCGGATTCCACGCGTGCACCGCCAACAAGCCGCGTTCCTGCGCCCGACCCACCACACCGATTCCGGCCCAACCGGTAACGACTTCCGGAAACAGCGTGACCACATCGACGCGCATCAAAACTCCGGGTCCCAATCAACCGTGATGCGACCCGCTTCCAAATCCACTTCCCGCACGAACTGGCCGGTCACATAGGGAATCAGCCGCTCGCGTTCACCGTCGCGAACCACCAGCACATCGTTCGCACCGGTCGCGAACAAGTGACTGAGCTTGCCGAGCGCGACCCCTTCCGTATTGACGACGTCGAGCCCTTCCAGATCGGCCCAATAGATTTCGCCGCGCTTGGGCTTGGGCAGGGCCGAACGTCGAACCTGGATCGCCGCGCCCACCAGTCGCGCCGCCGCGTCGCGATCATTGCAACCCGGCAACTTGCCGATCAGACCCTTGCCCTGTTCGCGCCCTTGCGCCGACTCGATTTCGCGCTCACCGCCTGCAATCGTCAGCAGCCACGGCTTGTAGTCGAAGATGCGCGTGCGCGGTTGCGTATAGGACTCGAGCTTGACCCAGCCATCGACGCCGTGCAGGCCGACGATTTTGCCGACCAGCAGCAGTCGATCGGCCGTCACGAGACGATACTTAAGCGACCGGCTTGGCCTGCTTGCCGGCTTCCTTCGCCAGCCAGCGCACCTTGTCCGACAACTGCGCGCCCTTGGCCACCCAGGCCTTGAGCTTCTCGCTGTCGAGCTGCAGGCGCACATCCTTGCCTGCGGCAACCGGGTTATAGAAACCCAGGCGCTCGATGTTGCGGCCGTCGCGCGGGTTGCGCTGATCGGTGACGACGATGTGATAGAACGGACGGCCTTTGGCGCCGCCGCGGGAAAGACGAATCTTGACCATGTTTATTTACCGTTGAATTTATCGGGTACTGTTGTGTCACGATCTGACGGACGCGAAAGACGCGTCGAAGCCCAAACGGGCGAACTGCAGAGCCGTGAACCGCACATTGTATAGATGTTTTGGCAAAAACGGAAGCCCGACAGGGGCTTAGGACGCGTCTGCTCAGCGCGGCATCATTCCGGGTGGGATTCCGCCACCACCGCCCATGCCTTTCATGGCCGCGCCCATCTGCCGCATCAGGCCTTTCACGCCGCCGGCGGACAGCTTCGACATCATTTTTTCCATCTGCATGTATTGCTTGAGCAGGCGATTGACGTCGGCGGGCTGCGTACCGGAGCCCCGCGCGATGCGCGCCCTGCGCGAGCCATTGAGCAGGTCCGGATGGCGACGTTCCTTTTTCGTCATCGAATTGATGATCGCGACCATGCGATGCACTTCGCGGTCGTTTACTTTCGACTTGACGTTTTCCGGCAGATTGCCGACGCCCGGCAATTTGTCCATCAGCGTCGCCAGGCCGCCCATGTTGAGCATCTGCGTAAGCTGGTCGCGCATGTCGTTCATGTCGAAGCGCTTGCCCTTGATGACTTTCTCGGCGAGCTTCTGCGCTTTTTCCTTGTCGACGTTCTGCTCGACCTGTTCGACCAGCGAGAGCACGTCGCCCATGCCGAGAATGCGCTGGGCGAGACGATCGGGATGGAACGCGTCGAGGCCATCGGGTTTTTCGCTGACGCCGATGAACTTGATCGGCCGGCCGGTGATGTAACGCACCGAGAGCGCCGCGCCGCCGCGCGCATCGCCATCGGTCTTGGTCAGGATCACGCCGGTCAGTGGCAACGCTTCAGCGAATGCCTTGGCCGTGTTCGCCGCGTCCTGGCCGGTCATCGCATCGACGACGAACAGCGTTTCGATCGGATTGAGCGCCGCGTGCAGCGCCTTGATCTCGGCCATCATTTCGGCGTCGATCGCCAGGCGTCCTGCGGTATCGACGAGCAGCACGTCGGCAAAATTCTTCCTCGCGGCATCGACCGCGGACTGCACGATCGCGACCGGGTCCTGATCGCCGGCGCTCGGATGAAATAGCACGCCGACCTGCTCGGCAAGCGTGCGCAGCTGCTCGATCGCCGCCGGACGATAAACGTCGGCGCTGACCACCATCACTTTCTTCTTCTTGCGATCCTTGAGGAACTTGGCGAGCTTGGCGACCGTGGTCGTCTTTCCCGCGCCCTGCAGACCGGCCATCAGAACGACTGCGGGCGGCGGGCAGTTCAGATTCAAATCGCTGTTCGCCGTGCCCATCACCGCGGTGAGTTCGTCGCGCACGACTTTCACCAGCGCTTGGCCGGGTGTCAGGCTCTTGAGCACTTCCTGGCCGACTGCGCGCACTTGCACGCGCTGGATCAGCGCCTGCACCACGGGCAGGGCAACATCAGCTTCGAGCAGGGCGATGCGCACTTCGCGCAACGATTCGCGGATGTTGGCTTCGGTCAGGCGCGCGCGTCCGCGCAGGCGCTCGATCGTGGTGGACAGGCGTTGGCTCAGGGATTCGAACATGATGCGGTATCGATGAATCGGACAGTCGTCGATTATACCGGCAGACGAGAGACGCAGCCGCGTTTGTCCGATCTCTCGTCACTCGCCCGCCCCTATGCCACACTTGTCGCATGCTGACTCAAACCCTTGCCGTCGCGGCGGCTGCGCTGTATCTGATTGCCGCCGCCCTGCTCGCGCGGCCCCTGCTGCACCGCAAGGCCCTGCCGAAAGCGATCACGTTCGGGCTCGCCACCATCGCCACATTTGCCCACATCGCGATTCTCGTCGGCATGCATCGCGGCGGGGTGGACCTGCATTTCTTCGCGGCGTTGTCGCTGGTCGGCGCGTGCGTCGCCGCATTGTGTCTGCTGGTCAATCTCGCGCGGCCGGTGGCCACGCTCGGCGTTATCGTATTTCCGCTCGCGGCGGCGCTGCTGTTGACCGACGTTTTCCTCGCGCCGGCCACGCGACCGCTGCCGATCGAATGGCAAATCAAGCTGCATGTCGTGTTCGCGATGCTCGGCTACAGCGTGCTCAGTGTCGCCGCTCTGCTCGCCATCCTGCTCGCCATCCAGGAGCACTCTCTGCGCCGCCACGACTTCAGCGGATTCGCCATGGCGCTGCCACCTCTGACGCTGACGGAAGGGTTGATGTTCCAGCTGATCGGCGCCGGGTTCGTGCTGCTCACGCTGACCTTGCTCAGCGGCATCCTGTTCGTCGCCAACCTTTTCGATCAGCATCTGATTCATAAAACCGTGCTGTCGATCGCCGCGTGGCTGGTATTCGGCGCGCTGCTGTTCGGGCGCTGGCGCTATGGCTGGCGCGGCCGCCGTGCGGTCCGCCTCACGTTGTCCGGCATGGCGCTGTTGCTGCTCGCATTCTTCGGCAGCCGTTTCGTGCTGGAACTGGTCCTGAAACGCGTGCCTTGATCGCCGTGACAAACCGTGTGCAGAATCAACACATGAACCTGCCGGAAAAACCCGACGAACGCCGTCGCTTCCAGCGTTTTGCCTTCGAAGGCACGGTGAAGCTGTATTCGGACAAGGCGATGTGGGAAAGCAAACTCGCCGACATTTCGCTCAAAGGCGTTCTGATCGAACACCCGGTTGCCTGGAACGGCAAAATCGGTTCGAGCTACCGCATGGATCTGCGCATCAACAACAGCGTCATCATCAGCATGGGCGTCACGGCGGCCCACATCATGCCGCACCGCGTCGGCTTCGAGTGGCAGAAAATCGATCTGGACAGCTTTGCCGAACTCAAGCGTCTGGTTGAATTGAATCTCGGCGATCCGGCGATATTGAATCGCGAGTTGTCGGCGTTGGGCTGAGACGACGACGCGCGGGTACGAACAGCGCTACGACACAGCCGCAATCGCTTCGCTCAGCCGCTCCACTGCGACAATTTCCATTTCTCCAATTCTGGATTTTTTCGGCGCGTTCGCCTTGGGCACGATGGCTTTGAGAAACCCATGGGTCGCCGCTTCGCGCAGGCGCTCCTCGCCATTCGGCACCGGACGGATTTCGCCGGACAAGCCGACTTCGCCGAATGCCACGAGTTTGTCCGGCAGAGGCCGATCGCGAAAGCTCGACAGCACCGCGAGCAGCACCGGCAAATCCGCCGCCGTTTCCTGCACGCGGATGCCGCCGACCACGTTGACGAAAACGTCCTGGTCGTAGACGGCCATGCCGCCGTGCCGATGCAGCACGGCGAGCAGCATCGCCAGACGATTCTGCTCCAGGCCGAGCGCGACGCGCCGCGGATTCCCGAGCGAGGATTGATCGACAAGCGCCTGCACTTCGACCAACAGCGGTCGCGTGCCTTCGCGCGTGACCATCACCGCGCTGCCCGGCGTCGGCGCACTGTGCGCGGACAGGAAAATCGCCGACGGATTCGACACCTCGCGCAAGCCCTTGTCCGACATTGCGAACACGCCGAGTTCATTGACCGCGCCGAAGCGGTTCTTGAAAGCCCGCAGCACGCGGAAACGCGAACCGGATTCGCCTTCGAAATACAGCACCGCATCGACCATGTGTTCGAGCACGCGCGGGCCGGCGATGCCGCCCTCTTTGGTGACATGGCCGACGAGAAAAATGCTCGTGCCGGTTTCCTTGGCATAGCGCACGAGACGCGCTGCGGATTCGCGCACTTGCGACACCGAACCCGGCGCGGCGGTGAGCGTTTCGGTCCAGATTGTCTGGATCGAGTCGATCACCAGCACACGCGGCGTGTTTTTCCCCGCGATTTCAATAATGCGCTCGACGCAGGTTTCCGCAAGACATCGCAATGGTTCCAGCGGCAGCCCCAAGCGCTGCGCGCGCGCCGCGATCTGCGCCAGCGATTCCTCTCCGCTGACGTACAGCGTGCTCAGTCGCGCGCCAAGCGCGCCGAGCGTCTGCAGCAACAGCGTTGACTTGCCGATGCCCGGATCACCACCGACCAACACCACGGAGCCGTCGACGAGGCCGCCTCCAAGCACGCGATCCAACTCGCCGATGCCGATGTGCGTGCGCGTCTCCGCTTCGGCGGCCACTTCGGTCAACGGCACGACGTTCGCCTGTGCGGCCGCACCCGCGTAACCCGCGCGTCGCGCGGGCGCTCCAGGGCGCGCGGATTCAAGCGTGAACTCGCTCAGCGTGTTCCACGCACCGCAAGACTCGCACTGGCCCTGCCATTTCGTGTAATCCACGCCGCACTGATTGCAGACGTAAGCGGTTTTGGCTTTGGCCATGGTCAGGCTTCGTCCTCGGCGAACAACACGCGCTTGGTCATGCCGCAAGTCAGGTCGTAGCTGATCGTTCCGGCGTATCCGGCGATCACCTCGACCGGCAATTCCCTGCCCCACAACACGACGCGATCGCCGACTTTCGCGTCCGGCGCATTGCGCAAGTCGATCGTCATCAGATCCATCGAAACCCGCCCGGCGATCGCGGCGTACGCGCCATCGACGAGCACGGGCGTGCCAGCCCGCGCGCTGCGCGGGTAACCGTCGCCGTAGCCGATCGCGGCGACGCCGATGTTCGTGTCCTCCGGGCATTCCCAGGTTGCCGCGTAACCAACACGCTCGCCCTTGCGTACGCGATTGACGGCAATCAATTTCGTCGAAAGCGTCATCACTGGCTCGAAGCCGAGATCCGCTCCGGATTTGCTTTCGATCACCGACAGCCCGTACAGCAAGCCGCCAACCCGGATCCAGTCTCCACGCGCCGCGACCCGCCGAAGCACAGCGGCTGAGTTGCTGAGCGAACGCAGACCCGTCAGATCGTGTGTGGTCTGCCCGAAAACGGCGATCTGATCGTCGGTCGATGGATTGTCGAATTCATCCGAAGCGGCGAAATGCGTCATCAACACGATGTCCGCATCGATGTTCGGCAACGCTCGCAAGCGCGAGTGTACGTCGTGTGCGCGTTCGGGCGCGAAGCCCAGACGATGCATGCCCGTGTCGAGTTTGAGCCACACGCGCAATGCTCGAATATCGCCATCAGCTTCGAGCCACGCGAGCTGCGAATCGTGATGAATGACGGCATCGAGCTGCAATCGGCGGAACTCGGCAAGATCGCCGGCGTCGTCCGGGCCGGACAGCACGACGATGCGCTTGCCGATTCCAGCCGCACGCAAACGCAAGCCGTCGCCAAGCGCGGCAACGCCGAATGCATCGGCCTCGCCCAGCGCGCGGGCGACGCGCTCGAGGCCATGACCATAACCGTCGGCCTTGATCACGGCCATGATCCTGGCGTCGCCGGCGCGCTCGCGCACTCGCGCGAGATTGCGACGCAGGGCGCCGAGGTGAATCGTTGCGACTGTCGCCCGGCTCATATCGGAGCCGAGATTCGAGATTGGAGATTCGAGATTGGGGAAAGCACGCTTTTCCGAATCCCGAATCCCGAATCCCGAATCCCCGCGCTATTCATAGCGCCCATGCGCTTCCGATGCGATGCTCTCGAAACGCGTGTATTGGCCGAGGAACGTCAGGTTGACCGTGCCGATCGGGCCGTTACGCTGCTTGCCGATAATGAGCTCGGCGGATCCCTTCTTGGGCGATTCCTTGTCATAGACTTCTTCGCGGTAGATGAACAGGATCACGTCGGCGTCCTGCTCGATCGCGCCGGATTCGCGCAGGTCCGACATCACCGGACGTTTGTCGGTTCTTTGTTCAAGAGAGCGGTTGAGCTGCGACAGTGCGATCACCGGGATGTTCATTTCCTTTGCCATCGCTTTCAGGCTGCGCGAGATTTCTGAAATTTCGGTGGCGCGGTTCTCCTTGTTGCCGGGCACCTGCATCAGCTGCAGATAATCGATGACGATGAGGCCAACGTCGTGTTCGCGCTTCAGGCGCCGCGCACGCGCGCGCAACTCGGCCGGCGACAGCGCGGGCGTATCGTCGATGAAGATTTTCGCGTCCGACAACAAGGTGATCGCACTGGTCACGCGAGGCCATTCCTCTTCCTGGATATCACCCGTGCGCAGATGCTGCTGATTGATGCGACCGAGCGAGGAGATCAGGCGAAACGCGAGCTGCGAGGCGGACATTTCCATCGAGAAGATCGCCACCGCTTTCTTCGACTTCAGCGCCGCATGTTCGGCCATGTTGACGGCGAGCGCGGTCTTTCCCATCGACGGACGCGCGGCCACGATGATGAGGTCCGACGGCTGCAAGCCGGCAGTCATCTCGTCCAGATCGGCGAAGCCGGTGGCCAGTCCCGTAACCGAACCCTTGCTCTCATAACGCTGGTGCAGGATCTGGAACGCTTCCTTCACGGCCGAGCGCATCTGCACGAAACCTTTTTTTCCGCGCGCGCCGGATTCGGCGATGTGGAACACCTTCTGTTCCGCGGTTTCGAGGATTTCCTGCGAGCTGCGCCCTTCGGGCTGGAATCCATCGCCGACGATTTCCGTGCCGGCATCGATCAGCTGGCGCAGGATCGATTTTTCGCGGACGATCTCAGCGTACGCGGCAATGTTCGCCGCGCTGGGCGTCGAATTGGCGAGCTGGATCACGTAGCTTGTGCCGCCGACGAGTTCGGCGAGGCCATTGGATTCGAACCATTCGCCGAGCGTCACGGCGTCGCACGGCAGGTTCTTGTTCGACAACTCGCCGATCGCGCGGAAGATCAAGCGATGATCCTTGCGATAGAAATCGTGCTCGCCGAGCTTGTCGGCGATGCGTTCCCACGCGCGCTCATCGAGCATCAAACCGCCAAGCACGGCTTGTTCGGCATCGATGGAGTGCGGCGGTACGCGCAACGCATCCACGCGCGCAGGCGCAAAGCGATCAGGTGAAGCGGCCATGCGAACCCTTCTCAGCGACGACCGTCGATCATACTCAGCCGCGTCTCACGGCGCGATACGATAACTCTGTGGATAAGCTGTGAAGCGATGAATGGTCAACGCGATCAAGTTCGAGCAAAAAGAAAGGCGCCTTTCGGCGCCTTTCTCTCGATACCGACTGTCGACCGCTCAGTCTTCCGCGGCAACCGTCACCTTGACCGTCGTGTGCACGTCCGCGTGCAGATGAACGTGGACCTCGAACTCGCCGGTGTGGCGGATCGGGCCTTCGCCCATGATGACTTCGCTCTTCTCCAGCGGATGGCCGGCGGCGCTGAACGCCTCGGCGATATCGCGTGGACCGACCGAACCGAACAGCTTGCCTTCGGGGCTGGCGTTGGCCTTCACCGTCACCGTCGCGCCTTCGAGCGAGGCCTTGCGCGTCTCGGCGGCGCTCAGCACGGCGTTGTTCTTCGCTTCGTACTCGGCACGGCGCTTTTCGAAATCAGCAAGGCTGGCTTCGGTGGCCGGCACGGCCTTGCCTTGCGGCACGAGGTAATTGCGGCCGTAGCCCGGCTTGACGTTGACCTTGTCGCCGAGATTGCCGAGGTTCTTTACTTTCTGGATCAGAATAAGTTGCATTGATGTTCTCCGATTCGTTAGCGCCGGCGTATTGCCGACGCAGCTGACCTCAGTTGTCCGAGGAGTTTGGTTTCGAGAAACACAGCTTGCGAAGCTGGAACAAGCAGTTCCAGCGAGCAGGCGAAGTTTCTCAGTGGTTGTCGCAATACGGCAACAGAGCGAGGAAGCGCGCACGTCCGATCGCCTGGGTCAATTCGCGCTGGTAGCGCGCCTTGGTTCCGGTGATGCGGCTCGGCACGATCTTGCCGGTTTCGCTGATGTACTGGCGCAGCGTGTTGAGATCCTTGTAATCGATCTCGGTCGCGCCTTCGGCGGTGAAGCGGCAATATTTTTTGCGGCGGAAGAACTTGGCCATGGGTGTGCTCCTTATTCAGCGTCGGTCGGTGCGGCGGCGGCGGGGGCCGGGCGCGGCGTGCGCTCGCGGCGCGGTTGATCGTCGTCGTCGCCGAAGCCGAAACCTTCTTCGTCGCGGCGGCGACCGCCCTTGTCATCCTTGTTCTTGAGGATGAACGACTGGTCCGTGACCGGGCCTTCCTTGGAAATGATCAGGTGGCGCAGCACGGCGTCGTTGAAGCGGAAGCCGGACTGCAACTCGCCGAGCACATTGGCACCGCACTCGATGTTCATGAGCACGTAGTGGGCCTTGGCGAGGTTATTGATCGGGTACGCCAGCTGCCGGCGGCCCCAATCTTCGAGGCGATGGATTTTGCCCTTGTCGGCTTCGATCAGCGCCTTGTAGCGCTCGATCATCGCGGGCACCTGCTCGCTCTGGTCAGGGTGGACCAGAAACACGATTTCGTAGTGACGCATGTTGTCTCCTTGTGGATACCGCGCGGGAAATTCCGCATCGGCAGCCTCCCGCGGTGCGGTGAGGCAAGGTCTCGCTGTGAGGGCGAGCCGGTAATTTTAGCTGGAATCAGCGGTTTGCCGCAACCGCTGCAAAAAACGGTAGCGTCTCATCTTCAATGTCCGTTCGCCCTGAGCCCTTCGACTTTGCTCAGGACGGGCTACGCGCCGAAGGCGCGGAGTCGAAGGGTCGGCCCCGCAACGACGCTTCGACTCCGCTCGCTGCGCGAGCTGCGCTCAGCGCGAACGGGGTAGGGAAAATTTCAGAACACTGCCCGGAAAGTCACACCCAAACGTCGTTCGGCGCCGTGCGCTCGCCGCCGACGTCACCGGTATTCACGGTTCCTCGCGGCTCGACCAGCATGATCGCGCACTCGTCGACAGCGATCGGCTTGTGTTCGACGCCGCGCGGCACGACGTACATCTCGCCGGCTTTCAGATCGACCCTGCCATCGCGGAACTCGAGGCTCATGCGGCCGTCGACGACGATGAAAACTTCGTCGGTTTCGGCATGGCTGTGCCAGACGAACTCGCCCTGGATCTTGGCGAGTTTGAATTGGTAGTCGTTCATCTCGGCAACCACACGCGGCTGCCAGTGCTCGCCGATGCGGCCGAGTTTGTCGCGCAAGTTGATCGGTTCCCCGCTCACGCGTCCGCTTGCTCGTCCACCGTAAAGCTTTCACCGCAGCCGCATTCGCCGGTCACGTTCGGATTGCGGAATACGAACGAGGCGTTCAAACCCTTTCGTTCGAAATCAATCTCGGTGCCGTCGACGAACGGCAGACTCTTGCGATCGATCACGAGTTTCACGCCGTCCTGCTCGACCACACGGTCGCCATCGTCAATGCGCTCGGCGACGTCGACGACGTACGCATAGCCGGAACACCCGGTCTTGCGCACGCCGAAGCGCACGCCCGCGGCCTCGGGTTTTGCCGCGAGGAAATTCTGCATGCGCTCGCGCGCAGCGGCGGTGAGTTGAATGTTCATGTCGCTCATTGTACCAATGAAAATCCGCTATTATTCGCGCCCGGTTGCACATAGAACGTGGCGTTTTTTCCAGGAGTTTCAAGGCATGTCGGTGGTCAGCGTCAAACAGGCGTTATCGGGTTCGATCGGCGAAGGCAGTGAAGTTACGGTCAAGGGCTGGGTGCGCACGCGGCGCGACTCCAAGGCCGGCTTGTCATTTGTCAATGTCAGCGACGGCTCATGTTTCGATCCGATCCAGGTCGTCGCACCGAACACGCTGGCCAACTACACCGACGAAGTCGCCAGGCTCACCGCCAGCTGCGCCGTGATCGCCACCGGCACGCTGGTGAAATCACAGGGCAAGGGCCAAAGCTTCGAAATCCAGGCAACGAAAGTGGAAGTCGTCGGTTGGGTCGAAGATCCGGAGACCTACCCCATCCAGCCCAAAGCGCACACGATGGAATACCTGCGTGAGGTCGCGCACCTGCGTCCGCGCACAAACACGTTCGGCGCGGTCGCGCGCGTGCGCGATTGCCTGGCCAAGGCGATCCATCGTTATTTTCACGAGCGCGGCTTCTTCTGGATCAATACGCCGATCATCACGGCATCCGATGCCGAAGGCGCCGGCCAGATGTTCCGCGTGTCCACCTTGGACATGGTCAATCTGCCGCGCACCGACAAGGGCGCGATCGACTGGCATCAGGATTTTTTCGGCAAGGAAACCTACCTGACAGTCTCGGGCCAGCTCAATGTCGAAGCGTACGCGCTGAGCTTGAGCAAGGTGTATACATTTGGACCGACGTTCCGCGCCGAGAACTCGAACACGACGCGGCATCTGGCCGAGTTCTGGATGATCGAGCCGGAGATCGCGTTCGCCGATCTCAACGACGATGCCGCCCTCGCCGAGGATTTTCTCAAGTACCTGTTCAAGGCCGTGCTCGACGAACGCATGGACGACATGAAGTTCTTCGCCGAGCGCCAGGAAAAAACCGCGATCTCGCGCCTGGAGACATTCATCAGTGCGCCGTTCGAACGCATCGATTACACGCAAGCCGTCGAGATTCTCAAGAAATCCGGCCAGAAATTCGACTACCCGGTCGAATGGGGCCACGACCTGCAGACCGAACACGAGCGTTACCTGACCGAGAAACACGTCGGTCGCCCGGTAGTCGTGATGAACTATCCGGAAGCGATCAAGGCGTTCTACATGCGCCTGAACGATGACGGCAAGACTGTCGCTGCGATGGACGTGCTCGCGCCGGGCATCGGCGAAATCATCGGCGGCTCGCAACGCGAAGAGCGCCTCGACCTGCTCGACAAGCGCATGGCGCAATTCAAGCTCGATCCCGCGCATTACCAGTGGTACCGCGATTTCCGCCGCTACGGTACCGTGCCGCACGCCGGCTTCGGCCTCGGTTTCGAGCGCCTTGTCGTCTACGTGTGCGGGCTTTCGAACATCCGCGACGCGATTCCGTATCCGCGCGTGCCGGGTTCGGCGGAGTTCTAGTCGAGGTTACACGGGCCGACTTCGCGCACTTCGACGGTTGCGTATTGCGCGGCCGGGCAGTCGCGTGCGATCGCCAGCGCTTCCTCGCGCGTGGCGACGTCGAGGTGAAAGAAGCCGCCGATCAATTCTTTCGCTTCAACGAACGGTCCGTCGACCGGTTTGCCGACGCGCACGCCGTCGGACAGCGAACGCAGCGATTCGCTGCCCAGGTGCACGCCGCGGTCTTTCAGGCGCTCCTGGAAGGCCAGCATGGCATCGCGTTCGGCCAGCTTCTGCCCCGGCGCGCGGTTCTTGCGCCGTTCGGCTTGTTCCATGATCAACAGCATGTACGACATTACGTCTTCTCCGATTGTGTGTCCGTTGCAGTCGCGGCGCGTTGCAGCAGCAGCTCGCGTTCGCGCGCGTTGCGCGTGAGCGAAGCGGCGCGTTCGAATTCGGTTCTCGCCTCGTCGTTGCGTCCGAGTTTCTGCAGCAGATCGCCGCGCACCGTCGGCAACAGGTGGTAGGTCTTCAATGCCGGCTCGGCAACGAGCGAATCGACGAGTTCGAGTCCGGCCGCGGGCCCGTCTGCCATCGACACGGCGACCGCGCGATTGAGTTCCACAACTGGCGACGGCGCCACTTCGGCCAGCGTTGCGTAGAGCTGCGCGATGCGCAACCAATCGGTCTGGTCGGCTTCGCGCGCCCGCGCGTGACAGGCGGCAATTGCCGCCTGCAGCGTGTAGCGGCCGCGGGCTCCGCCGAGTTTCTCGGCGAGCGCCAGCGCCTTCAGACCGCGATGGATCAGCAGCTGATCCCAGCGCGCGCGGTTCTGCTGCAGCAGCAGGATCGGTTCGCCGTTCGGGCCCGTGCGCGCATGCATGCGCGAGGCCTGCAATTCCATCAATGCAACGAGCCCGTGCACTTCGGCTTCGTGCGGCATCAGTCCAACGAGAATGCGGCCAAGACGCAGCGCTTCCTCGCACAATTGCGGACGCATCCAGTCTTCGCCGGCAGTTGCCGTGTAGCCTTCGTTGAAAATCAGATAGATCACTTCAAGCACGGAACCCAGTCGCTCGGCCAGTTCCGCGCCACGCGGTACCTCGAACGGCACATCGGCTTCAGTCAAGCTGCGCTTGGCGCGCACGATGCGCTGCGCGATGGTCGGCTCGGGCGCGAGGAACGCGCGTGCGATTTCGTCCGTGGTCAATCCGCCGAGCAAGCGCAAGGTCAACGCTACACGCGCCTCGGTCGTGAGCACGGGATGGCACGCAGTGAACACCAGGCGCAGCAGGTCGTCGCCGATCGGGTCATCGAGTGCGGCTTCTGCGTTCACATGGACGTCGTCCAAGGCGGACTCGAGCTCGTGCGCCAGTTCCACATGCTTGCGTTGCAGCAGCTCATCGCGGCGCAGCTTGTCGATCGCGCGGTGCTTGGCGGTGCCCATGAGCCACGCGCCCGGATTGTCCGGTACGCCGGCCTGGGGCCATTGCTCCATCGCTGCGACGAGCGCATCCTGCGCAAGTTCCTCGGCGATGCCGACATCGCGCACGATGCGCGCGAGCGCTGCGATCAATCTGGCCGATTCGATGCGCCAGACCGCCGCGATAGTTCGATTCAAATCGGCCGCCGTCATGGCGGCCGATCAAAACATCGCGCGGCCTTTTACACAAGAGCCGCAAGCACCGGACTACGCAGCAGCAGCTTTTTCGTCGAGGCACTCTTCCTGTTCCATCAGCGCATAGGTGATGCACTCGCCGTCGCCGGCCACGTCCATGAAGCGCTTGGCGCCTTCGATCGCCGCTTCACGTGTCGGGTATTGGAGCATCGCGAAGCCACCGAGCATTTCCTTGGCCTCGGCATATGGGCCATCGATCACGCTGTGCTTGCCGTTCGTGCGGCGCACGACGGCGCCGTGCGACTTGAGCGGCAGGAAGCCGCCACCGGACAGGAACTCGCCGCGAGCGATCGCCTCGCCGACGAACTTGTCCATGCGTTCTTTGAATTCAGCGGTCGGCTTGTGCGCGGGATTGGTCTGCGGGTTCGGAATATAGATGCTGAAATATTTCATGTTGCTAGCTCCTTTCAATTGGGCCGCCGGCAGGCGGCATCGGGCTGGATTGATGGGTTGAGCGTGGATTGACGGCTATCCGGTTTGCGAACAGTGTGGTGTGGCCGCGGCGTCCATCCAAAACGCTCCCCAAATGTGGCCGTCGGGATCGGCGAAATCGCGTCCGTACATGAACTCTTGATCCTGAACGGGATTGACGTCGGCGGTGCCGCCGTTTTCCGCAGCCGATTTGTTCATCGCATCGACGTGATCGCGTGAATCGCACGAGATGTTGAGCGCGACTTCGCTCGATGTCTTCGGCGCAATCGGGCGGGTGGTGAACGTGCGCCACTTGGCGTGGGTCAGCAGCACCACGTTGATCGATTCGCTCCAGGCCATGAACGCCGCGGTATCGTCGCTGAACTGAGAATTGTTGGCGAAGCCCAGAGCCGTATAAAAAGCTTTGGACGCTTTCAGATCGGCGACGGGCAGGCTTACGGTAATCGTTCGGGGCATTGGCGGCTCCTGTTGTGGATGGCTCAGTGAGCGGCAATCTGCGCGCGCAGGCGCTCTTCCTGCTCGCGCAATTCGGGGGTGAATTCGGCGCCGAAATCCTCGGCCTCGAACACCTGACGGATTTCCAGTTCCGATTCGCCGTTCTCGAACGGATTCGGCGCGCGCTTGGCCCATTCAATCGCCTCTTCGAGCGACTTGCACTGCCACAACCAGAAACCGGCGACCAGTTCCTTCGTCTCGGTAAACGGGCCGTCGACGACCGTGCGTTTGGCACCGTTGAATTTCACGCGCACGCCTTTTTTACTCGGGTGCAGGCCCTCGCCGGCCAGCATCACGCCGGCCTTGACCAGTTCTTCATTGAAGCGGCCCATGTCGGCGAGCAGCTTCTCGCTCGGCA
>Ga0207674_10003515_pt1 | contig 19132 bp, 12 predicted proteins | sample KBSCornC72_FD_184303 | JGI IMG/M metagenome (GOLD analysis project Ga0207674, IMG submission 184303) | Corn rhizosphere microbial communities from Kellogg Biological Station, Michigan, USA - KBS Corn C7-2 (SPAdes) (version 2) | ecosystem: Host-associated > Plants > Roots > Rhizosphere > Soil ... | reverse complement strand
CAGGCCGCCGGGCCGCGAGCCGCCTCCCTATAAGCCGGAGGCTGCCAAGAAGGTCTTGGAATCCTACAACAACCGCGCCGTCGATGACCCCACTGCGTTCTGCCTGCCGCCCGGAATTCCGCGCACCACCCTCGTCGGTTTGTTTCCCATGCAGATCATCCAGACCCCGCAGCGGATTGTGATGCTCTACGAGTACATGAACGTTTACCGCGTGATTCCGCTGAACGCCAAGCATCCCGACGACATGGAATCTTCCTACATGGGCGATTCGGTAGCGCATTGGGAAGGCGACACCCTGGTCGTCGATGTCACCGGCTTCAACGACAAGAGCTGGCTGATCGGCGCCGGCACCTTCCACACCGAAGCGTTGCACGTTACCGAGCGCTACACGCGTGTCGACAAAGACCAGATCAACTACGACGTAGTGATGGAAGATCCCAACGTGCTCACCAAGCCGTGGCCCTTCCATTCGACGCTCATGCTGCGCGAAGGCACGCGCCTGCGCGAGTACCCGTGCGCCGAGAACAACCTCGACCCCGGGCGTTATGAGAAACTGCTGAAGGATGGCGTTAACTTCCGCAGGCAGCAACAGTAAGTGGCTGTTTCTAGTGCCGGTGCTATTGACCGCACAGAGTATTCCGCGCGCGCCCGACGGCAAGCCGGATTTGACCGGCGTGTGGCAGGGTGCCAGCACGCGCCGCGGAAGCTGGCAAGAGGCCAACTCCGGCTTCGGCGTGGGCGGCACTGGCAAGGACCCTAAAGCCCCTGCCAATCCTTCCACCAGCGTATCGACAGCGGCGGACCCTCCGCCTTATCAGCCCTGGGCCGCCAAGAAAGTGCTGGAGTCTTTCAAAAATCGCGGCATCGACAATCCCACGGCGCTATGTCTTCCGCCGGGCGTTCCGCGCAGTGGCATTACGGCTTTGTTCGCGACCCAGATTGTGCAGACGCCGCAACAGGTGGTGATCATTTACGAGTACATGAGCGTGTTCCGCGTGATCCCGCTAAATGCCAAGCATCCCGACGATATCGAATCCAGTTACATGGGCGATTCCGTGGGCCACTGGGAAGGCGACACGCTGGTGGTGGATGTGGTCGGCTTAAACGACAAAACCTGGCTGGGACCCGTCGGGACCTTTCATACCGAAGCGCTGCACGTGACCGAACGCTACACGCGCATCGACAAAGATCGCATCAACTACGACGTCACCATGGAAGATCCCAACGTTTTTACCAAGCCCTGGACCATCCATTCGTCCATGATGTTGCGCGAAGGCACGCGTTTGTACGAATATCCTTGCGCGGAGAACAACATCGATCCCGCGCGTTACGAAAAGCTGCTGAAAGACGGAATCGACATCACGCGGCACTAAGTGGACGATCTTGTATGAGCCGGACACTGATTTTACTTTTTTGCCTATTAATTCTTAGCCCGTCGGCTTATGTAGCGTGGCAGGCTCGCGACATGCCGCAGTTCGGCCGCAGTCAGGACGATTCGATATATTTCGCTTCCGCAAAGTCGATCGCCCAAGGGCATGGCTATCGAATATTGAGCTTGCCAGGCGAGCCTTTCCAAACTAAGTACCCACCGCTATTCCCTATTCTGTTAACGCTGGTCTGGAAATTCAAACCTGATTTTCCCGGTAATCTGCCACTCGCCACCTTAGTGTGTTGGCTGATGTTGCCCATGTTCCTCGCAGCCTCTTGGCTATTCTACAAACGCCTGGGATTGCCCCAGTGGCAGTGCTATTTCCTTATTGGGTTACTGGGATTGAATTATGTGGTGGTAGTGTTCAGCGTCGCCGTGATGCCTGAATTGATGTTTTCGACATTGCTGCTCGTCAGCGTGATACTTGCCGACCAAGCAACCGGCAATTCCAATTCCTGGGAAGCATTCGCCGCTGCGGTCCTGGCATCGGCGGCCTACCTCACGAAGTCTGCCGCCCTACCCCTGTTATTCTCGGTACCTCTTCTGTTCGTGTTGCGTCAAAGGATCCGATGTGCAGCGGTATTCTTTGCCACAATGTCAGTCACGGTTATCGGTTGGAATCTCTGGATTTATCGCCACCTTCTTCCGGTGTCTGATGAGAACGAATTGTATTACGTCAGCTACTGGGGTTACCGCTCACTAACCGTGTCGTCGGAAGACTTGCCGCGGATGATCGTTCAAAATGCCCGAACTCTAGTCCTCTCGATCGCAGAATCGCTCGATCTGCACGGGAGTGCCGGCGCGCTGGGAGATGCTATTCATATATCCATTACTCTCGCGATGATTGTGGGATTGTTCTGGACGGCGCGAAGATTCCAAGTCAGCCACTATCATGCCTTTGCTCTCGGATATTTGCCCGTCTTGTTGCTATGGCATTATCGACCGAACGCGAGGTTTTTGCTGCCGCTGATACCATTATTCTTAGGCGGATTTTTCCACGTCCTTCAAGAAGCCACTAAAGGTGTAGTGAATCTAATCAAACGCGACACGGTTCTTAGCGTTGGGCTGTCTTTGATTTTTTCTGCAGTACTATCGCTCCTTATCGGAGTCCTGTTTGTGAGCTACTGCTCCACGCCTCGGGAGATCCTCCCAGACATGGCGCGATGGCGCGAGCAACAGCGGCTTCGCTTGCCCAGTTACGATCTGATAAGCAAGCAGATCCCCGTTTCGTCTGCGTTTATTGCATACGAAGATTCGGTGTTCTACTTATATACCGGCCACCACGCTCGAAGCCTTCAAGGGAGACCAAACTTGTGGGATTCTTTGGCGAACTTTGGGCGCGAACATAAGCTTGAGTATCTCTTCCTGACGACGGATGACTTTGATAGAGAGTCGGGTTCGGACCACATTAGGTCGATGGTAGATCGGGTCATGCAAAGCGGAACCGATTTCGAACTTTGGAGCCGTGACGGCGGCAGCTCGATTTACAAAATCAAGAAACGTCCAGTTGTCGGCCTAGGAGATGGTATCCCAAACACGGTGAGTCAATGAGCACTCATGCAGGCGAAAGCCCGCATCGAGGCTCTTGGGATTCGGCGTTAGCGGATAGCGCAGCGGCACCAGGCCGACCGTGACGAACTCACTCGAACGTGCGCTGGCGCTACTCGAATTGCTGGAGCAAACTCCCGGCGGATTGCGCAACGCCGAAATCAGCCGCGAGCTCAAGATCCCGCGCAGCACCTGCTCCTACATCGCCGCGCGCCTCGAACAAAAAGGCTACCTGAGCCGCGAGGAAGGCACGCAACGGTATCAGATCGGCTTGAAAACCGTGGCTCTAGCCCATGGCGCTCTGCGCGAGCTCGGCTTCCGCACCATGGCGGAGCCGGTGCTCTACCGCTTGGCGAGCGACACCGGTATGTCGGCGGGCATCGGTGTTCTGCAACAAGGACGCGTGCTGCTGGTCGATCGCGTGGAGGGTCCTGGATTCGTGAGGGAAGTGGTCCGCCGCCAGATTCCGCGGGGCCGCACCCGCGCGCAACGCGACATCGGTCGCGAGATGAACGTGCACACCACCGCGCTGGGAAAAGTGCTGCTGGCTTTTCTCCCCGAACGGCAACGCACCGACTTGCTTCGCGACTTGGTGCTCACCCGCCGGACATCCAAGACGACTGTCTCTAAAGCCAAACTCATCGCTGAGCTGGCGGAGGTGCGCCGGCAAGGATATGCCGCCTCCGAGGAAGAAGAGTATACCGGCGTTAGGAGCCTGGGTGCTCCGATTTACGACAGCTCCCGCGCGGTGCGCGCCGCACTGGCACTCAATGGAAGCTTGACCGAGCCGGCATGGAACAACCCCGCGGTGCTGGTTGAATTGATCCAGGAAGCCGCGGCGGAAATCTCCAAGCGGTCGCGCTTCGTCTAGAGCTTGCCCTTGCGCGAATCTTCCAGCAGCGATTGCATGGACACGCACAGCGCCTGCTCTGACGTGCGTTGACACACCCAGCCCAGGCTCTTGATGCGGTCTGTGTTCAAGCGGACCACCGGCACGTCGCCCTTCCAGCCGCGATCGCCGCCGCTATATTCGAAGCGCACACTCTCCGGCGTTAACCCGACCACCTCTACCGCCAGCCGCGCGATTTCGCCAACGGTGATGTAATCTCCCGTGGCGACATTGAAGACGTTGAATGGCTTGCTACTCTTCTGGTGCGCCATTAATACCGCATTCACCACGTCCTCCACGTGAACATAGGATTTGCTCTGCGAGCCATCGCCGAGTATGCGGAGTTGTGAGGGGTCCGCCAGCAAGCGGCGCACGAAATCAAACCCCACACCATGAGTCTGCCGTGGACCGACTACGTTGCCGAAGCGGAAGGCGCATGCCGTCAAACCAAACATCCAGCAATAGGAGTTGATCAAAGCTTCACCCGCGAGCTTGCTGGCGCCGTAGGTTGAAACCGGCAGCAGTGGCCCGTGATCTTCGGCGATTTCCAATTCGCCCAGGTCTCCATAGACTCCACTGCCCGACGCGTACAGCAAGCGCGGCGTTCCCGTCACCCGCATGGCTTCGACGACTTGCTGGGTGAGGAACGTACCCTCGCGGAAATCGATATCAGGTTCCGTAGCCGCGCGCGCAATATCCGGATTCGAAGCCAGGTGAATGACCACCTGATGGCCGCGCATGGCTTGTTCGATCGCTGCAAAATCTTTAACGTCGCCGCGCACCACGCGCAAGCGCGAATCGTTCTGATGGTGAGCGTAGTGCCACTCCCGGCCGGAGGAGAAATTGTCGTAAAGCGTAACTCCGGCGGCGCCGCCGGCGAGTAAGCGGTCCGTAAAATGGCTGCCAATGAATCCGGCGCCGCCCACGATGAAAAAGCGGGAATCTGTCATGATTTTGCGTCACCCGGCCAGCGCGCCGTAGCGACCGTCTGCCATCCCCACGGGGAGCCGAGAATATTCAGCGAAAAGAGCGGGTGAAAGGCACTCATCACCGCTCGCGCCAACCCGCTGGACGTTGCGCTTGCATCGCTTCGCACATCCGCGATCAGACGCTTGCCGCGCAGGATTACCGCCATCCGGTACAGATTGAAAAATGGAAAACCGGCGGTAGTTGCGATGTCAACGCGGAAGCCGCTCTCTTCTAGCAGCGAACGCAGCATGCGTGGAGTGAAATGTTGGCGGTGTCCGATGTGCCGGTCAAATGCCGATTGCGGACCTCCCGGAACCGTAACCACCAGAGTGCAGCCGGGCGCTAGGTAACGAGACGCATTCTTCAGGAACAACGCCGGGTGGTCGAGGTGCTCCAACACTTCGGAGCACACCGCATATGCGGCCCAGGAACGTAGCGGGCCTGGATCTCCGTTGAGGTCCAACAGGTCACGCTGCAGGAAGCGTGCCGAAGGAATTTTTAGAGTGGCCTCGGCCACGCCCGCTGCACTCAGTTCCACACCCGCAAGTTCCGCCTCCGGGAACGCCCCATGCAAGTCGAGAGCGAGATCGCCTTGACCGCTTCCAATATCGAGTATGCGCGCAGCCGCCGAACACCGGCTGCGTCTCAGCAAAGCGCACACAATCTGCCGTCGATAGCGCTGCGCCGGATTCAGTTCCGCAGCCTTGGCATAGTGGCGCCAATGCTGATCCCAATCATCCTGTGCCGCTTGCGTGTTGCTGTTCATTTTGGCGCTCTGCACACGGCGAAAGTATTCATACCGAACTTGTGCTGGAAGCAGCTGATATCGGAAGGCCGGAATCCGCCGCGCACCAGCAAAGGCCACAGATCCTTAACATCGTAGTAATTTTTATGATCGTTCATTTCATCCGCAGGGCTCAGGCTCAGCTTAAACGCAGAATACTCCAGGAACCATTTTCCGCGCCACGACGGCACATTCAGCAGGCATACGCCACCGGGTGCGAGTAGCCGGAGGAATTCGCAAATGGCCTGCTCCGGCTCCCACAGATGTTCCAGCACCGATACGCACAGAATGACATCCAAAGTCCGCGAGGGCAATTGGGCGAGAACGCCCGGTAGGGATCCCGCGAACGCGGTCACTTTGGGATGCACCAGCAGATACGGTGAAAGAGAGACATCCGCCAAGACCGCGGACGCTACCCGGTCAAGCACCGTGCGCGTAAACGCCGCGTGGAATCCGCAGCCGAAGTCACCTATTCGTTGACCGCTAAAGTCCGGTACGTGGCGGTGAATTTGCCGCGCAGAAAGCCACACTCCAAAGCGGTCGACTACGGTGGGATGATAGCCTTCGCCGAACGACTTCGCGCGCATCCCCTCGACAGCGGGTTCAGGAGGGTGAGCTGCGACGGCCTCGCCGTAGCTGCGCCACTGCCGTTCCCACTCGGCTTGCGTTGGGTGGGTGTCGCTGGAGTTCAGCGGGGCATCAGTAGCGAAGGGGTCCATGGTAGGAGGTAGGGCTCATCGAGGAAATTCCCGTGATCCATTCATCGGCGGCACGCAGGCTCAACTTTAAGGGTAAGTGTTAAGCTTTGGCGGCGACCGATCCGGCTCCAGGAGCCAAACCTTGCGATTACGAAAATATTCAAGGAATGGACGGTCTTGCTCGGAGCTCATCTCGCGGGCCCAAACCACTTTGGAAGCGTCGATATCAGCGCGGTTATATACCCACTCATCTTGGGGATCGTGTCCCGGTGCATAACGAACCATCACCAACTGACGGCCCGGTTGCTGCTCCAACGTTCGCATTACAGAATGGCGCGCGGACCCGAAGCTGGCGTCGCGAAGCGCCAATGCCACACTGATCGAATCGCGTCCAGGTGCAAATGCCAAGAGTTCCTTGCCGTTGCGCATCAACCCGGAGACGGCGTTACAGAACGTCACCACCAACAAGCCGATCAGCAAGAACCCGAGCGCCTGGCCCACGGGCTTGCCCCACGGGCGCCACCCTCGAAGCCGTGTGAGGCTATGCACCAACCGCACGTAAAATATTCCAGAAAACGCCCCCGCATAGTGTGGCAGGACCGCGATCAGTGGCGCAATCATGAGCAAGAACACCAGCAGCAGGAAGACGGTTGCATGCTCCTGTGAGGTATCCAAATCATAGGGCCAAAGCAACACGGGAATCCACAACGCCCACAAAGGGAAAAAGAAGTTGTCAAAAACGTATAGTTTGCCGAACAGAAGCGCGATAGGGCGGGCTCGCGCACCCCTCCATTGTGCGGCGATGGTATCGGCCCACATGCGGCGTAGCACGGCATGACGATAAGCTGGCTCAGGATTCAGCGGCATGAACATGAAGATCGAAGCCATTTCGTATTGCCGCGCATAGATCTGATAGGGGAGAGTCAACGCGTCCCCGGTTACTCGATAGTTGTTGAAGCCAGCCACGCCAAGACACACTGTCAAGACCAGGAGCAGAGGCACGGCCACCCGCCGGCAAACGATCCTTAAGGTTGTGCCGGATTTGAGTAGAAACCACAGAACCATTGCGGCCGTGGCGCACCCTAACACGGCAGCGTCATAGGGACGCGAGAGCACCAGTATGGCGAGTCCCAGGGCCCAGGTGATCGAGTGACCGAATTGTACTCTCCATACAATGCGGGCTGCCGCACCCAACGCGAGCGCACCGCCGATCGCCGGTACCGCGGCGCCCAGGTACGAATTCATCCAGTAGCTGACGATCCCCACCCGGCACATAAACAGCAGTGCCCCCAGCAACGCCCAACCCGGCGGAATCCATCCCTGTAGCATCCAGCACACCGCGGCGCACATCAGGCCCGCACTCAGATACACGCCGATCCAAGGCCGCTGAAAGAGCTTTTGCCCGAACGCTAGAACCAGCCCTTGGAGAGGCTGGTACTTCGATTGGTAAGTGGGCTGCATCAGCACGTGAAACGTCTCGAAATGCTCCCAGAACGGCGGCGTCGGATTCGTCAATCGGCCGTGGGCATACGTGTCCGCAGCCAGCAGGTTGCTGAACTCATCGGTGACCGTAGCTTGTGGAATAGGCAGCCAAGGCAGCAGCGCAGCGCGGAGACCTAGAGTGAGGACCAGGATTACACCGCAGGCCAGCAGTTCGCGATCCGCGACCCACCGATATCCGCGAACCAACCGCTGGCCGGGACGCATGTTGCTTCGTTCAACCGTCTTCGCACGCAGCGGCATTATGGGACAACCGCCTCGCGCGGATAGGGGCTGAGCTTCGGCGGCGAGTAGTCTGGCTCTAGCAGCCACACACGGCGATCATGAAAATATTCGAGAAGGGATCGGTCCTGCTCCGGCCCCATCTCCCGTGCCCAAACAATCTGGGAGGCATCGATGTCGGAGAGATTGTAGACCCAATCATCTAGGAGATTGTGCTGCGGCCCATAACGAACGAGGACTAGGTGACGGCCAGGCTGCTGTTCCAAGACCTGTGTTATTGAATGACGCGCCAGCCCGATGCCCGCAGTCCTGATGGCGACTCCGTGGCTGTGCACATCGCGCGCTAGTGCAGCCGCGCTTGTTCCGTTCCGAATTAGTCCAAACACGCTATCGCCAAACGCGCCCACAGAGAAACCGATAAACAAAACCACCAGAGTAGGCCCCACGGGCTTTCTCCAAGGGCGCCATGAGCCGAGCCGTTTAAAACTATGTACAAGCCGGACGTAAAGCAGTCCGGCAAATGCCGCCGCATAGTGTGGTAGGACACCGAACAACGGCGCGATCATCAACACGAAAACCACTACTAGGAAAACCGTCGCTCGCTCTTGTGAGGTATGCAGATCATAAGGGCAGAGCAATACTGGAATCAACAACACTGGAAACAGGAAAAAGAAATACTCAAAGTCAAAAAGCTTTTCAAGGAGAACCGCCAACGGGTGGGTTCGTGCGCTGGCCCATCGGCCGGCCTCCATCTCAGCCGCTTGACGAAGAACGACGTGACGATACGATCGCTCAGCGCTAATCGGAGTCAAGGTAAACATCGTAGCGATAACATATTGCCGGTCATAAGCCTTATAGGGGAGAGTCAAAGCGTTGCCGGTAACCCGATAGTCGTTATAAGCAACAGCAGCGACGCAGATCGTCAAAACCAACAGCGCAGGAGCCGCCAACTTCACGCCTATGGTCTTCAACGGCGCGTGAGACTTGAGCAAGAACCATAGGAGCATCGCAGTAGTGGCGCAACCGAGTACCGCCGCGTCGTAAGGCCGCGAGAGCGCCAGAATAGCGAGCCCCAGGGCCCACGTGATCGAGTGGCCGAACTTTCCTCTCCATAGAATGCGAGCCATCGCACCCAACGCCAGCGCTCCGCCAATTCCCGGTACCGCTGTCCCCATGTAAGAATTCATCCAATAGCTGAGGACTCCCACTCGACAGACGAACAGCAGCGCGCCCAGCAACGCCCAGCCGGGTGAAACCCATCCCTGCAACATCCAACAAAGTGCGGCGCACAGCAGCCCCGCACTGAGATACTGGCCGATCCAAGGCTCGCCGAAGAATTTTTGACCGAACGCCAGAACCAGTCCCTGCAGAGGCTGGTACTTCGATTGATACGTGGGCTGCATTAATTCGTGAAAGGTTTCGAAGTGCTGCCATAAGGGATGAGTTGGATTCGTCAGCCGGCCGTGAGCGTAAGTGTCCGCCGCCAGCAGATGGCTGAATTCATCGGTGACCCTAGGCAGCGGAATCGGCAGCCACGGCAGCAGGGCGGCGCGGAGACCCAGAGTAAGGACCAAGACTACGGCACACGCCAGCAGTTCGCGCTGTGCCAGCCATTGATAACCGTGAAGCAACCGGGCCAGCGGATGCAACACACGCGTCCGGGCAACGACGCTGGTACCTTCTGCTCCCGTTGTCACCGCGAAAACCCTTCCAGCGGATACGGGCTAAGCTTCGGCGGCGCCTGATCCGGCTCCAGCAGCCAAACCTTGCGGTCGTGAAAATATTCGAGGAAGGCCCGGTCTTGTTCGGGGCCCATCTCGCGAGCCCAGACGACTTTGGAAGCGTCGATATCGGCGCGGTTGTACACCCAGTCATTTTGCGGATCATGCTCCGGTCCGTAGCGAACCAGTACGAGTTGACGGCCCGGCTGTTGCTCCAACCTTCGCAGCATGGAAAAACGCTCGGCCGCAAAGCCGGAAGTCCGGATGGCGAGTCCGCGGCTATACACATCGTGCCCGGAAGGATAGGCGCCTTTTTTGCCGGTAACCGGGATTCCAGACAAATCACTAAACAGCTCGCCGAACATCAAGACGAGCAGTGCCGACGCCAACATCCTGCCCACCGGCTTGCCCCACTTTCGCCAGGACCATAAGCGAGTAAGGCTGTGCAGGAATCGTAGATAGACCGCTCCGGCAAACGCCGCGACATAGTGGGGCTGCGCTGCAATCAGCGGGGCGACCATTAAAAGGAGCACCACTAGCAGGATCACCGTAGCCCGCTCCTCGGAAGTGACAAGATAATACGGGCACAATAATAGCGGGATCATTAAAGCCCAGAATGGAAAGAAGAAGGAATCAAAAGGATACAGCTTAACCAATGTAGTGATGCCCGGATCGGTCCGCGCCCCGATCCATTGTCCGACGTTCCATTCCGCCCAAAATGTACGCATGATGGCATGGTGATAAACGGGCTCGGGACGGAGCGGCAGGATGGCAAACATCGGAGCCATGGCGTATTGCCGGTCGTGAGCCTGATAGGGGAGAGTCAAGGCGTCTCCCGTGACGCGAAAGTTATTGTACGCAATGAAAGCGCCGCATACCGCCAACACCAGAAGCGCCGGCACAGCCACGCTCAAGCATAGGGTGCGGAGCGGGGTCTGCGACCTCCGCAAGAACCATAGGAGCATCGGCGCCGTGACGCAGCCGAGGACTGCCGCGTCATACGGGCGGGAGAGCGCCAGAATGGCGAGTCCCACGGCCCACGTCACCGAGTGGCCGAATTGTCTGCGGCGCCAGATGCGAACCAGCGCCCCCAACGCCAGCGCGCCGCCGATTCCCGGAAGGGCTCCGGCGAGATACGTATTCATCCAGTAGCTAAGTACGCCAACACGCAGCATGCACAAAATAGCGCCCAGCAACGCCCACTGCGGCGCGATCCATCCTTGCAGCATCCAGCAGATCGCGGCGCACATCAAACCCATGCTCAGATAGACGCCGATCCAAGGCTCTCCGAACACTCTCTGTGCGAAACCCAGGACTAGTCCTTGCAGGGGTTGATACTTCGAAGCGTACGTGGGCTGCTGCAATATTTGAAAGGACTCAAAGTGTTGCCAGAACGGATGGGGTGGATTTGCCAGCCGGCCATGCGCATAGGTGTCCGCGGCTAACAGATAACTGAATTCATCGTGCACGGCAGGGTGAGGGACGGGCAGCCACGGAAGTAAGGCCGCACGCAGGCCGAGCGTTAAAAAGAGTATAAACAGGCACGCCAACAATTCCCGCTTTGCCAGCCATTGGTAGGCCCGACCCAGTCGCGCCCAAAGGCGCTTCACCCACGCCGGATCGCTGGCCCGGGTCCTTTCCGTGTACTGCGTGGTCACTGTGACACCTGGTTTGGGTATGGGCTGAGCTGGGGAGGCGAACGATCCGGTTCCAGCAGCCAAACTCGGCGATCGTGAAAATATTCGAGAAAGGGACGATCCTGTTCAGATCCCATCTCCCGAGCCCATACGATCGGAGAGGCATCGATATCGGCTCGGTTGTAAACCCATTCCTGGTGGGGACTGTGCTCCTGGGTGTAGCGGACCATAACCAGTTGACGACCCGGTTGTCCTTCTAACTCCTGGAGCACGGTTTTGCGAGCCGAAGCGAAAGAAGAACCCTGGTTCAGCAAAAGCTGGCTGGAAAAATCGCGACCCGCGCCGCTGTGTATAAGTGAGAAGACATTGATACACAATCCGCTCGCCAGCAAAACCACCAGCGAGACGCCGAGCGCTGGGCCTACTGGCTTATCCCACGGACGCCACGACCGCAACCGTGTCAGTGTATGCAGGAGCCGCAAGTAAAACATCCCCGCAAATACCGCAACGTAATGAGGCTGAGATAAGATGAGCGGCGCAGTCATGGCCACGGCGGCCACCATAAGGAAGACGGTCGCGTGCTCCTCCGGTGTGTGCAAATCATAGGGGCACAGCAACACTGGAATTAACACGGGCCAGAACGGGAAAAAGAAACTGTCCAGCAAGTACAGCTTGATCAATAGAAACACCAGCGGGTGTCCGCGGGCATACGCCCATTGCGTCACGCTGCCGCGAGCCACTTCACGCATGACGGCGTGACGAAACGGGGGCTCGGGGTTAAGCGGGAATAGGCTGAAAATCCCCATCGGGACAATGGTGTATCGCCCTTCGTAAACTTGATCGGGGAGAGTCAACGCGCGGCCGGTAATCTGATAGTTGTTATACGCGATACCGACGGCGCAGAGCCCCAAAAGAGCGGCGGAGGGCAAGCCCACTCGAAGGCATAGAACTTTAACCGGTGTGTTGGATTTTCCGACTAGCCAAACGAGAAGAATCCCCGCCGTGGTGCAAACCAGCACTGCGGCGTCAAAAGGGCGCGAGAGCGCAATCATCGTCAGCCCCAGGGCCCAGGTAAGGGAGTGGCCGAATTGTTTCCTCTTCCAGATGCGGATTAGCGCCCCCAGCGTCAACGCCCCTCCGAGACCCGCAACGGCTCCGGGAAAATACGAATTCATCCAATAGCTGAGCACTCCCACACGCAGCGCGAAAAAGAGTGCGCCGAGCAGAGCCCACTGGGGCGCGATCCAGCCTTGCAGCATCCAGCAGATCGCAGCGCACATCAAACCCGTGGTCAGGTAAATACCAATCCAGGGCACTCCAAAAAACTTTTGGCCGAAAGCCAGCACCAGTCCTTGTAAGGGTTGGTACTTCGAAGCGTAAGTGGGTTGCTGCAACACCTGAAACGTCTCGAAGTGTTCCCAGAAGGGATGCGGCGGATTTGTCAGCCGGCCGTGGGCATAAGTGTCCGCCGCCAACAAGTAACTGAATTCATCGTGGATCATGGGTTGCGGGATGGGCAACCACGGAAACAACGCGGCCCGGAGACCAAGGGTAAGCACCAAGATGAAAACGCACGCCAGCATTTCACGGCGTGCCAGCCATTGGTACCCGCGAACCAAAGGGATCCAAAAATGCCTCGTCTCTGGTTTAGCGCCCGCCGCGGCTAACTCTGTGTTCGGAGTCGTCACTCGAGAACCTACCTCGTGCCGCGTCTCGTAAGTTGCTTTATGGAGAATATGGCTCCGTGAAGCACCAGAGTGAAAACAAAGTTCGCAAAGCTCGTGATCAGTAGGAATAGGCCGAGAATTGCCAGATGTTCCGGCCGGTTAGGCATGCCTGACAGCGTAAAGCCATAGCGGAAGTACTCGCTCACCAGAGGGATCAGACATCCCAGGCCCACAAGAGCCAAGCACACGCTGGTCAACACCGAGCGATTGTAGCGGAACACGCGCAGCCAGCGGGCGCGTGCCCGGCCGGTGTAATCATGAAACAGTTGGGAAAGGCACCCCAGGTAAAAGCTCTGCAAGCCCGCAATGCTCAGGGCCATGCCGAGCAGCATCCAATACAGCGAGAACGTATATCCACCAACCGTAAGTGGGCCCTGGCTCAAGGCTAGCGTCAGCACCAAACCTACGCCCAACAACCAGAGACCCGGCCGCAGCGCGAAGAACTCAGCCCCGTGAATTAGCATGCTGCGCAGATTAATCCAACCCGCCATCCAGGGCGACAGCCACCCGGCGCGCTTGTGATGGCTCAACCTCCCCTCGCGATCCTTCAGGAATCGCACGGGAACTTCGGCGCGGCTCAATTCCATCTGAACGGATTTCAGCACCATCTCCGAGGCGTATTCCCAGGATTGCGATTGGATATCCATGGCGACCAAGGCTTCGCGTGTGATGCCGCGCATGCCGCAGTGGATATCGGAAAAATCGGCGGAATAAAGCAGATTAAGAATCCAATTGGTAAGAGGCGTACCGAAATAACGATGCAAGCCTGGCATCGCGCCGTCTTCAATGTGGCCCTTAAAACGCGACCCCATAATGAATTCAAAGCCTAGCCGGAACTTCTCGACGAAAGGCGCAGTCTCGCGAAAATCGTACGTCAGATCGGCGTCGCCGAGCAGCACGTACTTTCCGCGGATAAAGGGTATCGCATCGATATAGGCGCGGCCGAGTCCTCTCTTTGGAGTGACCAGAACGCGCGCCCCGCCCGCTCGCGCTTTTTCCGCTGTCGAGTCCGTGGAACTGTCGACAATCAGGATTTCCCCGCGAACTTGAGCCTTGGCCAATCCGTCTTGGCACCAGGCGACAAATTCCGCGATAGTCAATTCCTCATTCAGTGCGGGAATAACGATCGACACTTCGGGGTCGGCTACGTCCATTTCCGGAAGCAGCAAGTGCACGTCGTGGGCTGGAAACGCGCTTAAGCCAGCCAGTGGGGTGGCCACTGGTTCGGTGGAGGTCCAATCTCCAGTTGCCGAAGCCTGGGTCGAACGAAGAGTTTCCACAGGATCACTTTAACTTAATATCGGGCGTGCAGCAGCAAGACGCTAGATCGAAGAGGTCCCAATCTGTCGTAACCTAGGAAATTACCACCCGAGGAAAACACCCCTAAACTATGGCTGAGTCTCCCATCACTGCCCGCGCCCAGGATTTTGCCGCCTGGTATCAAGATGTCGTCCTCGCCGGCGACATGGCCGAGCCCGCCGAAATCGTCAAAGGCTGCATGGTCATTAAAGCCAACGGCTGGGCCGTCTGGGAAGTCCTGCAACGCGAGCTGGATACCCGTTTCAAGCAGACCGGGCACCAGAACATGTACTTCCCTCTGCTGATTCCGCAGAGTTTCCTGCAGAAAGAAGCGGAACACGTCGAGGGGTTCTCGCCGGAGCTGGCCGTGGTCACCGTCGCCGGCGGCAAGACGCTCGAAGAGCCCTATGTGATCCGGCCCACGTCGGAAACCATCATCGGCCACTTCTTCGCCAAGTGGATTCAGAGCTGGCGCGACCTGCCCATGCTGGTGAACCAGTGGGCCAACGTGATCCGCTGGGAGTTGCGCACGCGCCTGTTCCTCCGCACCACCGAATTCCTGTGGCAGGAAGGCCACACCGCGCACGCGAGCCACGAAGAGGCGCTCGAAGAAGTGTTGCGCATGCTGGATGTCTACGCCGACGTTACCGAAAATGTGATGGCCATGCCGGTCATCAAGGGGTTGAAGACCAAATCTGAAAAATTCGCCGGCGCGGTATCCACTTACAGCATCGAAGCCATGATGCAGAACGGTCTGGCACTGCAGGCCGGCACCAGTCACGACCTGGGACAAAACTTCGGCAAAGCCTTCGACGTGAAATTCCAGAGCAAGGAAGGCACACTCGATTACGTTTGGCAGACCAGTTGGGGCGTCACTACACGGCTGATCGGCGCCATGATTATGACTCACTCCGACGATAAAGGTCTGGTCCTGCCGCCCAAACTAGCGCCCAACAAATCGGTGCTGGTGCCGATTTATCGCAAGGATGAAGAGCGCGCCAGCGTGCTCGAAGCGGCGCATAAAATCGCCGCGGATATCGGCGCGAAAGTGGATAGTCGCGAAGGTCAAACGCCCGGAGCGAAGTTCTACCACTGGGAACGGCGCGGCGTGCCGCTGGTTCTCGAACTCGGCCCCCGCGACTTGGCCTCCGGCAATATCGTACTAAAACGCCGTGATACCGGGACGAAGGAGATCCTCCCCCAGACGGAGATCGCGGCCAAGGTACCGGCAGTCCTGGAGCAAATGCAAACCGAGCTTTACGCCGCCGCCCGCAAGCGCCTTCAGGACAACACCGTCCTCGCCAATTCGATCAGCGAGGTGGAAGACGTCCTGCGCCCCGTCACGGCTGAGAAGGGCGGCGGTAAGTTTGTGATGGCACACATGAAAGACGACCCCCGCTGCGACGCCCGGGTTAAGGAATTCAAAGCCACCATCCGATGTATTCCCTTAGAGGACCACTACGATGGACCAGGAAAATGTATCGTAACCGGCGAACCTGTCGATCGTCGCGTGGTCATTGCAAAATCCTATTAGGTACTAAGTTGGACGCGGGGGGTCCTATTTGGCCGAAACATTTTGGCAAGTTTCGGTTATCATAGCATTTAGCTCCAATCCAGTCCCGTCGTTTTAGCGGTTTTAGGCACGTGCAGTTCGGAGGAATTATGCTGGCCGTAAGATCTCATATACTATGGCTAACCCTTGCGGGGGCGTCTATGGCCCCCGCTTGGGCCGCCAACTTTGGCACCGTAGTGCCGATCAACGGCACAGTTTCAGACGTCGCGTTGGATGAGCGCCGCAACGTGGTTTGGGCGGCCAATTTCAGTGCTTTCCGCGTAGAACAAGTCAGCATCGCTTCTCAATCGCTGCTCACTCCGCTGATCGTTCCCCTGCCGCCGAGCACGGTGGCCATCTCGCCCAATCGCCGCTTCCTGCTCGTCGGTGAATACCAGAAGCCGGATCCGGCGGAGCTTTCGACGAATCCTTTCGCGCCTGGCAGCGGCGGATACACGCTCTTCGATTTGGACGCCAACCTGCGCTATGACGTGAATTTGAACGCTCCGGTGCTGTCCGTGGCTTTTGGCGCCGACAATAACGCGATCATTCTGACACGCATCCCGGTTCCCGCCGATCCCGCCAATCCCGGCCCGCTGACCAACCTTTTTCAGTTACAGCCTTTTCCCGTTCCAACACTGATCCCCATTACATCCATTCCCGTGCAAAGCGTCGATCTTCCCACTCCGCTGGCCAAGTTTCCGACGCAAATCGGCCAAGCCACGTCGGGAGTTTCGGGCGATGGCAATACCATCGTGATTCTGGCGGCAGTGGACAATGATCCGAGCGCGGCTTCTAAATTTTCGCTCTTGATCCACTACAACGTTCTCACGCAAGCTGCGTTCGCCGAAGAATTCGAACAGAGCCCTCCCCCCGGCCCGAGAAGCGTGGCCGTCGATCAGTACGGGATGAACATTCTGACGGACTGGGGCCTGCAGCACTATTTGCCGAACGGCGATTCATATCTTCTGGCGCAATTCCCCAGACCCAACGGCGCCTTCAACATCGGCAGTCATGCCTGGGACATTACCCGGAATCTGATCTACGCCCAAGTGCCTACGCCAGATGACACCTCGGTGCTGCACATAATGGCTACCGACAACCTGACCGTGTACGAACGCCTGCAAATGGCCGAAGACCTTTCAGGCAAGTCGCTAATGTCTTCAGACGGACAGATCATGGTTTCTGCCTCGGTGAGCGGCGTGACCATTCTGCCCCTCGGACAACTGCCGAATACGCCACAGGTGGGCGCCAGCACGGAAGCGCTGTTGTTTGCCGCCGACGTCTGCAACCGCGTGACCCTGTCGCAGACTATTAACATCGTCAGCCTGAGCTCGGTGCCGACTGACTTTACGCTGTCGCTTCCCGATGGCACCAGCGGTGTCACGCTTTCGGCGAAATCCGGCACCACCCCGGCGCAGATCGTCGTGACCATTGACCCGACGGTGTTTCAAAGCGCCAAAGGCACTACCACCATCCCGCTGACCATCACTTCGAACGGCGCCGTGAATCTGCCTCCAGCCGTCAACCTGCTGGTCAACACGCGCGACTTCAATCAGCGCGGACAAATCTTCAATATTCCCGGCAAGCTAGTGGACATCCTGGGTGATCAGGGGCGCGCACGCTTCTACGTGATCCGCCAGGACGGGAATCTGGTAGCAGCCTTCGACATGACCACGCTCAAGTTAGTCGGCTTGATGCGCACGGGCAACACGCCCACCCAGATGGCCATGACCGCGGACCACAAGTATCTGATCGTCGGCAACGACAATTCGCAGATCGCGAATGTCTTTGACCTGGACACCTTTTTGCAGTCTGACCCCATCATCTTTCCGGGCGGCCATTATCCGCGCAGCATCGGTGTAGCCAACACCGGAATTTTTGCGCTGTCCCGCATAGCCGGGCAGCCCCCCACGTGTACGCCCACCATTACCGGCACTGCCACTCTGGATCATGTCGATTTCGACAATCGCGTCGCCGACACGCCCTGCACCCTGTCTGCCGGCTCCGCACGCTCGATTTACCAGAATGGTTTTTCGTCCATCGACGGTGTGTTGACTTCCTCGCCGGCCAGCGACTATCTGCTGCTGGCAATGGCGGACGGCAACGTACTCGAATACGCGGATTCCGCACAAACCTGGGTGGCTTCGCGCAACGATATTACGGGCGGCCTCCGCGGCGCCTACCAGGCGTTTGGCGGGAACCTGTTTTTGGTGGGGCCGAATTTATTCGATAGCGCTCTGGTTCCACTGGGCAAGCCCTTCCCTGCAAGCGACGGAACGTCTTCCGGCGTGGCGACGATCTCTGGCGCCGGCTTGCGCACCACCGCCACCGCAGCCGCGGCTCCCGGCGTGATCCAACGCATTAATCTGACAACTCACAACGAATTTAACGCCACACTGATGGCCGAAGCTCCCCAAACCGCGCAAAGCCTGCTCACACCACCGGTGGGGCAAATCGGCGAGAGCATACTATCCTTCACGCGTACGCTAGCGGTGTCTCCCGATCAAACCCGCATCTTCGCGATCACCACTTCGGGATTGACGGTCCTGAATTCCAATTTTGACGCTGTGCTGGCCAAGCCCGTCATCACCCGCATCAGCAATGCCGCGGACGGCAGCACGCTCGTGGCCACGGGCGGCGTGGTGAGCATCAACGGCTTTTCGCTCGCCACCCAAAATGTTTCAGCGGGTGCGCCACCGCTGCCTACCTCATTGGGTGAAGTGTGCGCCCTGGTCAACAACGTCCCGATTCCCCTGTTCAGCGTCTCTCCAGCGTCGTTAGTGGCGCAGTTGCCTTACATTTCGGGGACCTCCAGCTTGGTGGTGCATAATGCCAGCGGTACCAGCGACCCCTTCTCGTTCACGATTCTGCCGCAGGCGCCCGCTATTTTCCAGGTAGGCGGGCTGGTTCAAGTGTTTCGTATGGACAACAACGAACCGGTAAATTTCACGAACCCGGTTCATCCGAATTCGCCCATTATTATCTATGTCGCCGGGCTCGGGCTCACGGCACCGCTGCCGGCTTTGGGCACCGCAGCCCCGACGGACCCGATGGCGCTGGTTACAGTTCCGCCCACCGTGACACTCGGCGGCGTGCCGCTCAACGTGGTCAAGGCCGCTTTGGTGCCGGGACAGATCGGGGTGTACGCCATCAT
>Ga0207674_10003514_pt1 | contig 19141 bp, 11 predicted proteins | sample KBSCornC72_FD_184303 | JGI IMG/M metagenome (GOLD analysis project Ga0207674, IMG submission 184303) | Corn rhizosphere microbial communities from Kellogg Biological Station, Michigan, USA - KBS Corn C7-2 (SPAdes) (version 2) | ecosystem: Host-associated > Plants > Roots > Rhizosphere > Soil ... | reverse complement strand
ATCAGCCGCGGCCTGAAGCAGCTCGCCAAGGAGCTCGACGTTCCCGTGATCGGCCTGTCGCAGCTCAGCCGTGCCGTCGAGCAGCGCGAGGACAAGCGCCCGCAGCTCTCGGACCTGAGGGAATCCGGCTCGATCGAGCAGGACGCCGACATCGTCCTCTTCATTTACCGCGAGGACTATTACCTGAAGGCCGTCGAGCCTGATTACCCGATGCCGAACGAGACCGAGAGACTCGCGAAATATGAGGAGTGGAACTCCAAATATGCGTCGGCCGCCGGAAAGGCCGAGGTGATCGTCGCCAAGCAGCGACATGGCTCGACCGGAATCGTCCGCCTCCGCTTCGACGGGCGCACGACCAAGTTCAGCGATGCGGTGGACGAAGGCTACGTGCCCGAGATGCGCGGCTGAGTACAAGATGATGCGCGGCTGAGGCTGCGCGTGGGGAGGGGGTGAGGGCGCCGACTGGGTTCGGCGCCCTCAGCTTTTATGGCGCGATTTCGTCGCTGCTCTCGGGCTGTTCTATCTTCTGCGGCGGTCCGGGTTCCAGGCCTAACGCCTTGGCGACATTGTCATCCCAGCCATAGACGTCCTGCCGGAACTGGACATTCGATCCGTCCCAGAACGCCGTCTCGTAGAGCAGCCGCACAGGGATGGGGTTCGGCAGCTTGATGAACGTCTCGTCCTTCTGCTGCATGGCCTTCTGGAACTGATCAAGCACGCCTTCCTGTTCGGCGAGCGCCGTCGCGAACTGGATCGCATTCTCGATCCTGACGCAGCCGTGACTGCGATGGCGGTCGTCCATCCCGAACAGCGCCTTGGCCGGCGTGTCGTGAAGGTAGATCGCTTCCTTGTCGTCCATGTCGAACTTGACGAGACCGAGCGAATTCTTTGGCCCGGACTGCTGCACGTACTGGTCACCCTTGAGGACGAAGCCGTTGTCCTGGAGCCAGCCTTGGCTCTTCGTCGCCAGCTCGGTTGCGCCGATGCCCTTCGGAACGGTCCAGGTCGGGTTGGCGACCAGGCGGACGATCGGCGCCTGAAGCTGCGGCGTAGGCTTGTCGGCTTCGCCTTCGACCACCTTGCGATGATCGACGTGCTGGCCATCCCGCCAATAGTCGAGGGAGGACGCCGCTGTGTTCACATCGATGCGCGTGGCGGGAGGATTGCGCGGAAGCCAGCGCAGCCGCTCCATGGCGACGGCCAATTCGCGCGCGCGGTAAGCGGGGCCGGCGTTCAGTGCGTCGAGCGTATTGCCGCCGATGATCCCGTCCTGCTTGAACCCGTAATCGCCCTGCAGCTTCTTCACCGCGGCGACGAGGCCGTCCGAGTAGACAGCAGGTGGGTTGCTCGCAGCGGATTGCTTGCCTTTTTGTGCGTCCGCTTGTTGCGGCGCGTCGAGATATCCGAGCGCCTGCATTGCCGCGACGACCTGCGCCATGCGCGGGTCACGGCTGCCGGGCTTGATCGACTTGCCTTCGGATACGGGCTGGAACTGCCCCTTTGCCGCGAGCTGAAGGAAGTGGAGGTGCGCCTGGCTAAGTGCCCGATACTCGTCCGTCTGCGGCGCGAGGGAATCCAGCCAGCTCTTCACGTCGCCTTTCTGCAGCGCCTGCTGCAGGCCCGGACGCACGTCGACGGCCTGTCGAGGGATCGTATAGACTTCGTGGAGCTGCGTCGGGTCCGAATATCCGTTCGCGAGCGCGGACGCATATTTGAGCGCCGCTTGGGTGAGCGCGGCCGCTTTCTCGCCGCCCTTTAGGAAGAGCTCGGGCTTGAGCCCGTTCGCGGGCGCGTTTGCAATCGCGTCGCGAAGCTGCTGCTCGGTGCTCGATTTCCAAGCGCCGTCGAGATCGCTCGTCGACGCGTTGACCGTCTGGGTCTCGCCGGAATTCTGGTTGCTGGAATTACAACCGGAGAAGGTTGCGCTGCACAGGGCAAGGCCCAAGGCCGTGCCGATCCATTTGCTTTTTATCACAGGGGCTTGAACGCCGCGACGGGCGAAAGCGATCCAATGTTGTTGAAGCGACTCAGTCTTCCTGCATGTTCGGGTCGCGCAGCCCTTCGCCAATGGTCGCGCGGGCGCGGTCGGCCTCGCTGCTGGTGACCGGGTAAGCGCAATAATCCGCAGCGTAGAAAGCGCTCGGCCGATGATTGCCGGAGAGGCCGATGCCGCCGAACGGCGCATTCGATGGTGCGCCGTTGGTGGGCTTGTTCCAGTTGATGACCCCCGCGCGCACGTTCGCCCAGAATTTGTCGTACAGTTCGGGGCTTCCGCCGATCAGGCTCGCCGCGAGACCGAAGCGAGTGTTGTTGGCTTCCTCGATCGCGGAGTCGAAGTCCTTGACCCGGATGATCTGCAGCACCGGCCCGAAAATCTCCTCGTCCGGCCGGTCGCGAACACCGGTAACATCGATCAGCCCCGGAGTGAGGAAGGGCTTATCCTTTTCCACGCGTTCGAGCCGGCACAGGGATTTGCCGCCCTTCATCATCAGGTTGAGCCACTGTTCCTGGACATGGTCGGCCGCCGAATTGTCGATGACAGGCCCCATGAAGGGTTGCGGGTCGGCGAACGGCTCACCGACGACCAGCCGTTCGACCAGCTTCTTGATCGCCGCGACCACCGCCTCGTGCTTGTCGTCCTCGAGGATCAGCCGCCGCGCCGCTGTGCAGCGCTGCCCGGCCGTCAGATAGGCCGACTGGATAGCGAGGATCGCGGCAGCCTCGACATCCTTCGCATGCCAGATGACGAGCGGGTTGTTGCCGCCGAGCTCGAGCGCGAGAATCTTGTGCGGGGTCTCGGCGAATTGCTTGTGGAGCGAGAGGCCGGCGCGCGCCGAGCCGGTGAACAGCAGGCCATCGATCCCGGGTTGGCCCGCGAGCGACCGGCCTTGGTCCGGGCCTCCGATCAGCAGGCGGAGGACCCCTTCTGGGACCTTCGCTTCGTGGAAGCAATTGACCAGGAACTCGCCCGTCGCGGGGGTCTTTTCGGACGGCTTGAAGACCACCGCATTGCCGGCGATCAGCGCAGGGACGATGTGGCCGTTCGGAAGGTGCGCCGGGAAATTGTAGGGACCGAGCACGGCAAGAACGCCGTGCGGCTTGTGGCGGACCGCGACGCGGTTCCCGAGCGCAGCCTCCATCTTTCGTTGCGGAGTCCGCTCGGCATAGGCCTCGATCGAAATCTCGACCTTGTTGACGACGGCGCCGACTTCGGTGCGCGCTTCCCACAGCGGCTTTCCGGTTTCGCGCGAGATCAGCTCGGCGAATTCCTGCTCTTTCTTGCGAACCACATTGGCAAAGCGCCGAACCGCCTCGATTCGGAAGGCGTTCGAGTGCGCGGCCCATGCCGGCCAAGCGGCACGCGCGGTGGCGACCTCCGCGGCGGCGTCGCCAGGCGCGCCCGACCAGATTTCATCGCCGGTCGACGGGTCGGTGGAAACCAGTTTTCCGCTCACCCGGCTATGCCCCTCAACATCCGAACGGTTCTCAACTTGCCGGTGCATCCTGTGCAACCGCCTCCCCCATTAGCCGAATGGCCTTAACCTTGTTGTTAAAGGGCTGCCAGTCATCGCGTTCCGCAATTGCGGACCAGATGCTCTCGACCTCTTCGATATGCATCGAACAAGGCGCATTGCCGGACCAATATCGATGGGATTTGGTCTGCTCTCGGCCTTCGAGCAGCTTTGCGAGCTGGCGGAAGGCATCAGCGGGATAGGCTTCGACGCCCGGATCGTGCCCGCCACGCCAATCGAAGAAGATGCGGTCGATGGTCTGGGGCCCGGTCGCGAGTGCCTTGATCAGTGTGGCGGCGAGCTCGCGATCTCCCTTGTCGCGCTTGACGCCGAGGCGGTGCAGCATCGTGTCGACCAAAGCTTCTTCGAAGAGGCCGCTCCAGCTGGCGAGCAGCTCCGATAGCCCCGGCCCCTCGGCGACGAGCGAAAGACAGCCGGCAAGCTGGGCCAGGTCCCAATGGATCGCCTCGGGTTGGCGGCCGAACGCATAGAGACCGTAATGGTCGAAATAAGCAGCGGTGAAATCAGGCTGCCAAAAAGGTGAGAAGCGCCAGGGGCCATAATCGAAGCTCTCGCCGGTGATGTTGATGTTGTCGCTGTTTAACACCCCGTGCACGAACCCGGCGGCGAGATATGACGCGGCGAGGTTCGCCGTCGCCGCGCTTGCCAGATCGAACAGGCGCAGCGTGTTCTCCGCATCGTCCTCTGCCGGCTGCTCGGAATAGAGGTTCTCCAGGCAGTAGCGGACGAGCTTCCGGATATTCTCAACCTCGCCGAAGAAGGCGAGGCGCTGGAACGTGCCGATGCGAACGTGGCCGTGGCTCAGGCGGGTCAGCACCGACGAACGCGTTGGGGAAGGCTCGTCGCCGCGCTCGAGCGCTTCACCGGTCTCGAACAGGGCAAAGCTCTTCGACGTATTCACACCGAGCGCCTCGAGCATCTCGGTCGCGAGCACTTCGCGGACGCCGCCCTTGAGCGTCAGGCGACCGTCGGCATGGCGGCTGTACGGTGTCTGGCCCGAACCCTTGGTGCCGAGGTCGAGCAGCCGGTCCTTGTCGTCGCGGAGTTGGGCGAAGGTGAAACCGCGGCCGTCGCCGATCTCGGGATTGTACACTCGGAACTGGTGTCCGTGATACCTCAGCGCCAACGGTTGCTCGAGGTTGGCCGGCAGGGGCTCGAAGCGGCAGAAGTGCTGCCCCCAAGCTTCTTCATCGAGCAGCAGGCCGACTCCCTCGGCCCAGCGCTCATTCAAGAAGCGCGGGATGCATTTGGGAAAGCGCGCCGGCTCTACCGGGTCGTAGAAATCGGGCCCGAGCGCGAGGATCCTGGGGTCGGGCCGATAGCGCGCCATCTAGGCTCAAGTGGCGCAAAGTCCCGCGAGTTCCAACTGCTAGGCGACCAACTTCCTGATCTGGGCAAGCGCGTCGGCGTCGGGCTCGTCGGGCGTGATCGTGCCGGCGAGTTGGCCATGACGGTCGAACAGAAGCACCGTCGCCGTATGTTCCATCTGCTTGCCCATCGGCGCGTTTGGAACCGCCTGAGCATAGATTCCGAACTGCTTCTTCACCTGATCAATCTGCGCCGGCGAGCCGGTGAGTCCGATGATCGGGGCATTGAACAAGCTCGCATATTGGCCGACCTCTTTCGGCCCGTCGTTCGCGGGGTCGATGGTGATGAAGAGGATGTTCATCGCCTGGTCGTTGGCTGCTCCGCGGCGCAGCTTGACGAGCCGCGACAGTGTCGTCGGACAGACGTCGCCGCAGCGCGTGAACCCGAAATAGAGCGCGTACGGCTTCCCTTCGAGCGCCTGGCTCGAGAAGGGCTTTCCGTCCGCGCCGGTGAGCGTGAACGGCCCGCCGAAGCTCGTCTTCGCCGGTGCGCTCGTTGCATCGGCCGAGCGGGTCTCCTGATGAGGGATCAGGTAAAGCGCGGCGGCGCCAATGAGCGCGATTGCAATGAGCAGCCACAGCAGGAGCCGTATTTGCCTCAGTCGGCTGCGCTGCGGCGCTGTTTCGGTCACTTTGGTTCACCCTCGGCCAAGGCGCGTCGCGATCTGCGCATAGCGAGACTGGATGAACGAAAGCAATCCGAGCCGCCGCCGCTTCTTCTGGCCGCCAAGCTGGACCTTGCCGGTGCGGGCGATCGACGACCAGCCGACCCGCGGGCCGCGCAGGGCCTGCACCACGGCCTTGATGACGACATAGTACATGACCTGGCGGTAGCCGAACCGCTGCGGGATCAGCCACGCCATAAGGCCCCAGTTCTCGCGCCGCTCGAGCGCCATGGCGATGAGCCCCGCGGTGAGGTCGATCGCCGCGAACAGGATCCAGAAGAATGCAACGAGCTGGAGGTCGCCCTTGACCGCCGAGTAGCCATGCTCGTGGATCGAGGTGACGGTAGCGAAGATGTTCACGACCAGCGCGAGATCGATGATCGGCGAAACCAGCGCGAACAGCAGCTGGAACACGATCGCCTGGGGGAGGCCGATGAAGGCGAGTCCGCGCGGCCAGCCGTCGGCAAGGATCGCCTTGTGCTTCCAAACGCACTGGATCGTGCCGAACGCCCAGCGGAACCGCTGGCGCGCCAGCTGGCGCAGGGTCTGCGGCGCCTCGGTCCAGGCGATTGCGCCCTGGTCGTAGGCGACGAGCCAGCCGGCGCGCTGGACCGCGATGGTGAGATCCTGGTCCTCCGCCAGCGTGTCGGGCGGGTAGCCGCCAACCTCGACGATCGCCTGCTTGCGCCACGCCCCGACCGCGCCGGGGACAACCGTCATGGCGCCCAGGCGCGCAAGCGCGCGCCGCTCGAGGTTCTGCGCTGTCACATATTCGAGCGCCTGCCATTTGGTGACGATGTTGATCCGATTCCCGACCTTGGCATTGCCGGCGACGGCCGCGAGCCGCTCGTCGGCCGCAAACCAGCGCGCCAGCCGCGCGATCGTGTTAGGCTCGAACTGCGTGTCCGCGTCGAGCGCAACGACGATGTCGCTGTTCGCGAGCGCCAGGCCATGGTTGAGGGCGCGGGCCTTGCCGCCATTTTCGAGCGTGATCAGGCGGACCCGCGGCTCGCCGCTGAACGCCTTGGCAACGATTTCGGAGGTGCGGTCCTTTGAGCCGTCATCGATGACGACCACCTCGACCCGGACATTTTCGCTCGCCAGGACCTGCGCGACCGAGCGTTCGATCACCCGTTCCTCGTTGAACGCGGGGATGAGCACGCTGACGAACGTCCTGGGATCGATCTCCGGTCGGCGCTGCCGGCGCTCCTTCCAAGCGGAGTAGAGCGCGAGGCCGGTGAGCGCGAGCGCCCGCGCGATGCCGAGCGTGATCGCCATTGCGAACAGGAAGCCGAGCGCGCGAATGCCGAACCCGATCGATTCGAACAGCGCGAGGTCGATCCGTGCCGCGGCGTGATCCGAGGGCGAGAGCGGCGGCATCGCCTGCATCGGCGAAAGGCCGGCGAGCTCCGACACCGGAACGAACCGGTAACCGCGCGCACGGAGGGTATCGATGATGATGGGAAGCGCCGCGATCGTCTGGCTTCGATCGCCGCCCGAATCGTGGAGCAGGACGACGTTGCGGCTGCACTGCGATTCCGACGTGCTGTCGCAGTGTGGCGGCGCCGACAAGATGCGCGACAGCACATTGTTGACGATCGTCTGGACGCCGGGCCGCTGCCAATCCTCGCTGTCGACGTGCAGGCCGACCGAAATGTATCCGCGGTTCTGCGCGTCCCATACAGGCAGGACTTCATCGGCGGTGGTCGGCTCGGCGTCGCCGAAGAACGGCGCACGGAACAGCTTCAGCGTTCGGCCGGTGAAGGCCTCGAACAGCCGCTGCGTGGCATTGAGTTCGAAAAGCACCTGGGTGTTGCTGACCGTGGCGAGATTGGGGTGCGTGTAGGTGTGGCTTCCGACCTCGTGTCCCTCGCGGACTTCCCGTTCGAGCAGACTGCGCTGAGTTAGGGCATTCTCCCCGACGATGAAGAAGGTCGCCGGCACGTGCCTGGCCTTGAGGATATCGAGGATTTGCGGCGTCCAGCGTGGGTCGGGCCCGTCGTCGAACGTCAGCGCGACGAGTCCCGGCCGATAGCCCGTTCGCGTGATGGTGTACGGCCGTGGCACCCGGACGAAATCGACGTTCGAAAGGAGGCCGTTGGGCCCGAACGTCAGCTTGCGCAGCCCCGGCGTCGGAAGTGCGGTAATTCGCAGGATCTCGCCGGGGTCCTCGATGTCGACGTTGGTGCCTTCGGCCAGATGGATGAGGCCGGCCCCGCTGCGCGGTAGCTGCACGTTGCGGCCGAAGATCGACCATAACCCTGGGTCTTCGGCGCCGAGCCGCCACAGCCCCACTTCGCGCACGCCAACCCGGTCGAGCAGGGTCAGCTCGTTGAACGCGCTCGCCGCGTCGAGCAGCCAGACCGTGTGCTGGTCGCCGTTTTCGTCTTCGTAAGCGAAGGTGCTGTTGGCCGACGCTCGGTCGAACACGGGCGGAGCATCGCTGTCCCCGGCATCGACCCAGGCCTCCTCGACATTGTCCGGGTCGCCGCCGCCGTCGTGCCAGTCGTAGGCGTAGTTGCCGATGGTCACGATAACCTTGTTGCGCGGGATTTCGCGCAGCGCACGAGCGACCGAACTCGCCCACCATTGCTGGGAGGCGATTGGTCCGGGCGGGCCGTCGTTGGAATGCTCGTCATAGGCCATGACGAACAGCTTGTCGGCGACGGCGGCGAACGGCCTCAACGGCCAGGTCTCGTCGACTGGCACCGCGACTGTCACGAGCCAGCCGTGGCGCGCGAACCGCTGCCGGGCCTCGTGCAAGAGCTGAAGATAATTGAACTGCGAGGGCCGATCGAGCTGCTCGAAATCGAACACGGCCCCCGATGAGTGGTTCGTGAGCAGGAATGCTTCGAACTGGTCGAGGAACTTCTTCCGAAGACGCGGGTCGGCCAGCATTCCCTGTATGCCGGCCTGGTCGACTTGGCCGTTGGCGAAATTCTGCACGACCGGCAGAATCAGCGGCCGGTGCGTGGCGGTGTTGATGACCGCTCTGCCCTCTGGGTCGGGCAGCACGTTGAACTGATGGTTGGGACCCGTCACCGTTACCCATACCGGCGCGAGCCAGTCGAGGTCGCCGATGTGCCGCTGCAGCGAGAAGGTCGAGCTTTCGTCCCACGGGACGTAGAAGCCGACGTAAAGCGGCTTGCTCATCGCGGTCGCGACTGCGGTCGCGCGGCGCGCGCCAACCCTTCGCGGACTTGGCGGCTGGGTTCCGAGCAGCCGGCGGATCGCCAGATCGACCTGCTTCGTCGCCCGGCTTAACAGCGTCGACTTGGGCGGCCGCTGAGGCAATCCATGCTCGAGCGCGACCGGAAGCGGCTGCTGGACCGGCACGACGCGAATGGTCGCGAACAGCGCCGCTATCGTCAGGACGTTGAGCAGGACGAACAGCAGGACGGCGAGCCGGAAGCGCTTTCCGCGCCGGCCCGAGGGATCGTAGAAGACCTGCCGATCAGCCATAGCCACGCGCTAATGAGATAGCGCCCCTGCTGCCAATGACCTTTCGTTCACGTCCGCGGCGATAGACCTGCCGAACTGTCATTATGCCGCCATGGGAAATCTGATACCGCTGCCGCACCGTCCCGACCGAGTCGATGCGTTTGACGGACACGTAATGGCCCGCCCACCGCCGATCGAGATGTCGGCACCGGCCCCGCCGGCCGGACATTCTCCGTAAGGGAGGGCTCCCCCATGCCATTCATCACAACCCAAGACGGCACCGAGATTTTCTACAAGGACTGGGGCCCCAAGACAGCGCAGCCGATCGTCTTCCACCATGGCTGGCCGTTGAGTTCCGATGACTGGGACGCTCAGCTAATGTTCTTCCTGAGCCAGGGCTATCGCGTGATCGCTCACGATCGCCGCGGTCACGGGCGTTCGACCCAGACCGACACCGGCAACGACATGGACACCTATGCCGCGGACGTGAAGGAGCTCGCCCGCATTCTTGATCTCACGAACGCGGTCCACATCGGTCATTCGACGGGAGGCGGCGAGGCGACCCGCTACGTCGCCCGGGCAGATCCCGGACGTGTCTCGAAGGCCGTGCTGATCGCTGCCGTTCCGCCCCTCCTGCTCAAGACCGAGCAGAATCCCGGAGGAACGCCGATCGAGGCATTTGACGCGTACCGGGCGGGCGTTGCCTCCAACCGAGCGCAGATCTACCTCGATATCGCCTCCGGCCCCTTCTACGGCTTCAACCGCACCGGCGTGCTCCCGATGCAGGGCGTGATCGACAATTGGTTCCGCCAGGCGATGATGGGCGGGATCAAGGCGCAATACGACTGCATCAAGGCCTTTTCGGAGACCGACTTCACCGAGGACTTGAAAAAGGTCGACGTCCCCGTGCTGCTCATTCACAGCCAGGACGACCAGATCGTGCCATATGCTGACAGCGCTCCGCTCGCGGTCAAGCTTCTCAAGCAAGGTCAGCTGAAGACCTACTCGACCTTCCCGCACGGCTGCATGACGACACATCCGGACGAGATCAACGCCGACGTTCTCGCCTTCCTGCGCGGGGAACAGGTGGGGCAGTCCGCCGAGGCCGCGCCGCCCGTGATCGCAGAACCACTGCCGGCCTAGCGGGCCCTGCCGCCGCCGATTGGCTAGGAAGCGCTGCTCGCCGCGCCGCCGATCCAGGTCTGGGTAACCGTGAAATCATCGCGCATTGCGACGAGGTCGGCGCGCAAGCCTGGCTCGATCGCGCCGGTCTCGCCGGCGAGGCTGAGGAAATGGGCGGGCGTGGTGCTCGCCATGCGGACGGCGTCTTCCAGGCCGATCCGGCCCTGCTCGATCGCATTGGCGACGGCCGCGACCATGGTCAGGGTCGATCCGGCGAGCACGCCTTCCTCGCTCACCAGACGGTCCCCTTCGAGGCGGATCGCACGGCCCTGGAGCATGAACTCGTCGCTTGCTGCGCCGACCGTCGGCATCGCGTCGGTCACCAGCATCAGCCGGTCCACGCCCTTGGCGTTGAGTCCGACGCGGAACGTCGCCGGGTGGATGTGGTGCCCGTCGATGATGATCCCGGCATAGGTCCGCGAATCCTCGAGCGCCGCACCGACCATGCCAGGGGCGCGGTTGGTAAGCTGCGACATGGCGTTGAACAGATGGGTGAAGCCGGTCATCCCGGCATCGATCGCGGCTCGGACGATTTCATATCTGGCGTCGGAATGGCCGGCAGAAACGATCACTCCGCCTTCGACCAGGCGGCCGATTTGCTCGGGGGTGATGCACTCCGGAGCGACGGTGACGAGGGTGCGCCCGTGACGCGCAGAGCAGAGCGCTTCGACAAAGCGGTCATCGAACGGTTGGAGCATCGATGCGAGATGGATCCCGCGCCGACTTCGGCTGAGGAAAGGTCCCTCGATGTGGATTCCAAGGACGCCCGGAACGCCGCTGTCGATCGCAGCGTCGACTGCCGCGATCGCCCGCTCGATGACCGAGAAATTATCGCTGATCAGGGTCGGCAAAAGCCCTGTCGTGCCGAATCGCCTGTGGGCAGCCGCCATGATCGAGATGGTCTCGACCGAAGGGTCGTCGTTGAACAGGCGCCCGCCGCCGCCGTTCACCTGGACGTCGATGAATCCCGGCAGGAGCAATTGGCCTGCAAGATCGATGCGCTCAGCGCCATTGGGAGCCTGTTGGCAGATAGCCGAAATGCGGCTCTCCTCGATCACCACGCAATGACCTTCGAGCATGCCGCCGGGCGTCGCCACGCGAGCGTTGTGGAGAGCGGTCGCGGTCACAGCGTCTCGGTGACCTTTGCGAGATGCGGCGGACGATCGGGATCGCGCCCACGCGCGAGCGCTAACGCATTGGCAAGCCGGTAAAAGCTCGCGGTCGCGAGGATCGGCGCCGTCAGCGCATCTGACGGTATGACCGGCAGCGTCATGCCTGGAGTTCCTGGCACGCCCGCGCTGATTACCTGGGCACCGCGATCGGCGAACTCGCGGGCCAGCGCGGCAACGCTCTCGAGGCTCTCGTCGGTCTGGCCGAACAGCAGCACCGGGAAATCCTCGCCGACAAGGGCCATCGGGCCGTGGCGCACCTCCGCCGCGCTGAACGCCTCGGCGTGGATTGCGCAAGTCTCCTTGAGCTTCAGCGCCGCCTCCTGCGCGATTCCGAGCCCGTGACCGCGGCCGACGACGTACATCGCATTTGCGCCGGTCAGGCGCGGCAATGCGGCGGTCCAGTCCAGGTCCCAGGCTTCACCGAGCTTGTCAGGCAAGTTCGAGAGCGCCGATTCGATTGCACGATCTTCTGTCCAGGCGGTGAGCAGGTCGAGAATCGCGGCGAGGCTGGCGATGAACGACTTGGACGCCGCGACGCTGCGTTCGGGACCCGCCCAGAGCGGAATAATGACATCCGCCATTTGCGCCAGCGGCGATCCCTCATCGTTGACCATGGCGACGAGCAGCGCTCCGTTCGTCGACGCCTGCTTTGCAGCGTTGACGAGGTCAGGGCTTCGTCCCGATTGCGAGATGGCGAGCAGCATCGTGCCGGCAAGATCCGGGGTCGCCGAATAGATCGATCCGACCGACGGCGATGCCGAGCTGGTGAGGATTCCGGCGCGGGTCTCGATCAGATAGCGCGCAAAGGTCGCCGCATGATCGGAGCTTCCCCTTGCGAGGGTGACCACGGCGCGCGGCTTGTTCGCCCGGAGGCGTCCGGCAAGGCAAGCAATCACTTCAGCGTTACGCTCTCGCTGGCGGCGGACGACGTCGCCGGCTTCTGCCGCCTCGCGGAACATCAATGTGTGCTCCGCCTCACCGCGGTTCGCCAAGGAAAGCTGTCCCCCCACTTCGGCGCTACCCGCGAGCGACGCTGAGCTCGGCGACGAAATCATAAGCGTCGCCGCGATAATAAGACTTGGTGAACTCGACGGTGCGGCCGTCGGCGGAAAAGCCGCGGCGCTCGATCTCGAGTCCAGCCGAGCCCGGCTCGATGCCGAGAAGCTGCGACTGCTCGGGCGTGAACAGAACCGCGCGCAAGCGCTGGAGCACCCGGACGGGCCGCGCCTTGCCGAGCGCGTCGTAAAGCGAATCGCCGATCGACTCGAGCGACTCGAGCGCGTTCTTCGGCACCGTGGAGTGCTCGAGCGCCATCGACTCGCTGTCCGCGTAGCGGATCCGGCTCAGGCGATAGACGGGGCTGCCGGGCCCCAAACCGAGCGCGAGCGCCTCTTCGGGCATCACGGTGCCTTCGGTCCGAGACAGCCATTTGCTGTGGGGCTGGCGTCCGCGCGACAGCATGTCCTCGGTGAACGAGGAGATGGTCGCGAAGTTCTTCTCGACTCGGGCGGCGACAAAGGTTCCCGCTCCCTGTCGGCGCGTGAGCAATCGCGCGTGGACCAAGCCGTCGAGCGCCTTGCGCACCGTGACTCGCGAGACGCTGTAAGCCTCGGCGAGGTCGCGTTCGGGCGGAAGCGCCTCGTCGGGCGCGAGGACATGACGCTCGATCGCGGACCGCAGCACACGCTGCAGCTGCAGGTAGAGCGGGGCTCCGCTCCGGCTGTCGAGCTTTCCTACGCGATCGACGAACATCTCTTGTCCTTTTGCCCTCCTTACTTTGCGGTGTCGTTAAGTCCTTTTCAATACCAAATTATGACAAAAATCACATTGGTGTTATTTTTGGTATTGCAATTGGTCTAGGTTTGGCGACTAATATCAGCCGTACACCAGCGGACAGCCGGTATGCGTAGAAGCGTGCCGCTGGCAATTTGGTCATACTTTGGTCCGGTCCAATCGGACAGTCTTCAGAGGGGGAAGGCCATGTTCCAGGGTCACGTGAATCTTCGCAAGGCGATTCTCGGTTGCTCGGCAAGCGTGCTGGCGCTCGCAACTGCCATGCCGGCGAGCGCTCAGGAGACCAGCACAAGCGATCAGAAGCCGCAACCGAATGTCCCCCCTGAACAGGCCCAGGGCCAAGCGCCTCCAGGCCAGGTGCGGACCGGAACCAACGGCGACCAGACCATCATCATCACCGGCATTCGTGCATCGATCCAGGCCTCACTCGATTCGAAGCGCCGGAACGACATGGTTTCGGAAGTCGTGACGGCTCAGGACATCGGCAAATTCCCCGACAAGAACGTCGCCGACTCGCTCGGCCGCTTGACCGGAGTCAACGTTGTCACCGGCTCCGCGGCAGCAGGTGGTTTCGGCGAGAATTCGACGGTGTCGATCCGCGGAACCGATCCGACGCTGAACCTGACTTTGCTCGACGGGCACAGCATCGCGACCGGCGACTGGTTCGTGCTCGACCAGACATCCGGTGGCCGCAGCTTCGACTTCAGCCTCCTCCCGTCGGAAATTGTCGGCAAGCTCGAGGTCTACAAGTCTTCGGAAGCGGACCTGCCCGAAGGCGGGATCGGCGGCACGATCAATCTTCACAGCCGAATGCCGCTCGACCTGCCGGCGGGCACAGTCTCCGTGACGGCGCAGGCGAATTACAATGATCTTGCCGACAAATGGGCGCCCCAGATCTCGGGCCTGGCAAGCTGGAAGAACGCCGATCACACGTTCGGCATCCTCGCCGCGGCCTTTTACCAAAAACGTAACTTCCGCCGCGATGGCCAGGAGTTCCTGGGGTATACGAGCTACAACAACTTCGGCGGCTCGGGTAAGACGGCGATCGCCCCGAACCTGATCGGCGAAGCCTTTTTCCGCCAGAAGCGCATTCGCAAAGGCGGCACCGTTGCGATGCAGTGGAAGCCCGACGACACGTTCGAAGTCGCGCTGAACGGCATCTACACGCGGATGGATGCCAACAACATCAACACCAATTCGATGGCGTGGATCAGCACCACGGCCGGCACCAACTCGACGCCTGGCTCGCCGCTCAATGCGCTGACCGCTTTTACGATCGACAACGGCGTCGTCACGAGCGCCAGCTGGGCGAACACGACTACCAATGGCACGCCCGTCAATGGCCGGGTCCAGGACGACATCTTCCGCGATGCCTTGTCATCGACCTGGGTCGTGAACCTCGATGCCACCTGGCGCCCGACGCCGCAGCTCAGCGTTGCCGGCGAGGTCGGCTACACGAAGGGCAAAGGCGAAACGAGCGACACCTACGCCTGGGAAACCTACTGGCATACCGGCGTCAATTACACGATCGACGGCAAAACCGCGTCGGTCACCTATCCGGGCCTGCCGGCGGACCCGACGTCCGCAGCCTATCTCAACAATTTCTACAGCTGGTCGTGGGGCGGTCACATCACTTCGCCGGACCAGGAGACCTACGCCAAGGCCGATATCGAATATGATTTCGGGAACAGTTTCTTCAGGGCACTAAAGGTCGGCGCGCGCTACACCAATCACAAGCATTCGCTCGATTACATAGCCTACGCCTGGCCCGGAAACGGGCTCTACTCGGGCACCCAGCTCGTAAACCTCGGCACCGTCTTTGCCGGGCAGACCACGCCGGGCAATTACGGCGATGCCCTCGGCAACTTCCCCGGCTACTCGCTGGCCGATCAGCAGCTGGTGCTCAAGGAACTTGCCACCAACGGCGGCCGCAACTTCGCTTTCTATCCGCAGGCGAGCTTCTCGGTGAAGGAGAGGGACGCCGCCATTTACGCCATGGCGCGGTTCGACAACGACACCAACTGGCGCGGCAACATCGGCGTTCGAGCGGTGCACACTGATCTTCACACGACTCAGTACACTGCGACGCCCTTGCCGGGTCAGACATTGGTCAACTCGATCTTCTGCCCGGCCAGCGGGTGCGGCATCGAGCCCGTCCATCACAGCTATTGGGACATTCTGCCCAGCGCGAACGTCACCTACGCCGTGCAGCCTGACCTGTTGCTGCGCGCGAGCGCTGCAAGGGTGATGACACGGCCGGGCTACGCCCAGCTTGCCGGAGCATTCACGCTCAACGACACGATCCTGACAGGAAGTGCCGGCGGCAACCCGAACCTGAAGCCGACCCGCGCATGGGAGTTCAACGCCGGCGCGGAATGGTATTTTGGCAAGCAATCGCTGCTGTCGGCGACGCTCTTCTACCTCGACATCGATTCCTACATCACGCAGCAGACGTTCACCGCTTTCTACACGACGCTGCAACATCCACAGGGCGCGACGTTCACGATCACTGGACCGGTGAATGGGCCCGGCGGGCATAACAAGGGAATCGAACTGAATTGGCAGCAGCCGATCGCCTACGGGTTCGGGGTGCTGGCGAACTACACCTATTCGGATGCGAAGAACCGTAACGGTGGTCCGATCGACGGCAATTCGAAGAACACGTTCAACGTCACGGGTTATTTCGAAAACAGCCTGCTCTCGACGCGGCTCGCCTACACGTACCGATCCAAGTTCCAGTCAGGCATCGATCGGGCCACGCCGATGTGGCAGGGCAATTACGGTCAGCTCGATGGATCGCTCATCGTGCACATCACGAAATACCTCGATTTCACTGCCGACGCGCAGAACATCCTCAATCACAAGCTCTATTATTTCGTCGGCGATCCATCGATCCCGCGGGCCTATTACAACAATGGCCGTACCTTCTGGGTTGGCGCAAAAGCCACGTTCTGACAGATTGCCCCAAGCGTTTTTCGGGGAGGGCTGATGCGAGTTGCCGTTTTCGCCGCCGTCGTGTCGCTGGGCATGACCGCGGCGAAGGCGGCGGACCTACCGCTGCTGCCGATGCCCTCGTCGGTCACGCTGCAGAGGGGCAGCTTCTCCTTCACTGATGCCCGGATAGAGGGTTCGGACGCCGGGGAGCGCGCGGCGGGGGCGCGGTTGCGTTCGCTGCTTCTGCGAAGTGGCGGCCCGAAACTTGGCTACGCAGCGACCGGCACCATCCGCTTCCGTCGCGATCGCTCGATTGCGGGCCCGGAAGCGTACAGGCTGGCCGTGACTCCGCGCGTCGTCGACGTCTCGGCATCAACGGATGCCGGCCTCTACTATGGCGCGGAGACGCTGTGGCAGCTTATGGCCTCCAGTAGCGGACGGCGCGTTCCGGCACTCACGATCGATGACCAACCTGCCTTCGCGTGGCGCGGGATCATGCTCGATTCCGCACGGCACATGCAGCCGGTCGCCTACATCGAGAAGTTGATCGACCGGATGGCGCAGCAGAAGCTCAACGTCCTGCACTGGCACCTCACCGACGACCAGGGCTGGCGCATCCAGATCGATCGCTATCCCCGGCTGACCAGCGTGGGCGGCTGGCGGCAGGAGGCGGGCGCCGCCGGGTTCGACCCGAAGACTGGCAGGCCGGTCCTTTACGGCGGCTATTACAGCAAGAATCAAATCCGCGCGGTCGTGGCTTACGCGCGCGAACACCACGTCAATATCGTTCCGGAGATCGACATTCCCGGGCATGCGACCGCGATCATAGCCGCTTATCCGCAGCTCGCGTCGACGTCGAACCCGCCCAAGACTCCGAGCAAAGACTGGGGAATCCTGCCTAATCTCCTCAATCCGTCGGACGAGACCTTCACCTTTCTCGACAATGTTCTCGACGAGGTCATGGCGCTGTTCCCCGGGTCATACATTCACCTCGGCGGCGACGAGGCCGTGAAGGACCAATGGAAGGCCAATCCCGCGATCCAAGCAAAGATTAGGGAGCTCGGCCTGAAGGACGAAGACGCGCTGCAGGGCTGGTTCACGGCGCGCGTCGGCGATTATCTCGCGAAGCATGGCAGGCGACTGGTCGGCTGGGACGAGATCCTGGGGGGAAAGGTGGCGCCGGACGCGGTTGTCATGTCGTGGCATGGGATCGATGGCGCTGTCACCGCCGCAAGGACAGGCCATGACGCGGTCCTTGCGCCGTCGCCGATCCTCTACCTCGATCACATGCAGAGCGGCTCGGGCGACGAGCCGCCGGGCCGCGCCGAGATCATCGATTGGCGACAATTCTACGGCTTCGATCCGTCTCCGGCCGCGCTGACTCCGGCGGAGCGGCGGCACATTCTCGGGCTCCAGGCGAACCTGTGGACGGAGCATGTCCGCACCACGGATTATGCCGACCGGATGCTGTGGCCGCGGGCTGCGATCGTCGCCGAGCTGAGCTGGTCGAATCCGAAGAAGAACTGGCCCGAATTCTCGCACCGGCTGGTCGCCGCGATGCAGCGGTGGAAGGCGATGGGAGAGCCGTTCAATCTGACCCCGGTCGAGCCGCTGCCGACGTTCACGGGCACCCCGGATGCGATTACCGCCATGTTGCAGCAGCCCGCGGCGATCGGCTCGCTGCATTACACGATCGATAGCGCGGCACCGTCGCCGCGCTCGCCAGCTTATGATCGACCGCTGACGCTAAAGCCCGGCACGAACCTCGTGGCGCAGGCGTTCGACGGGAAAGCGCCGCTCGGCGCCCCCAGGCACTGGCCAATCAGTCCCGTCCTCCTTCGCACGCGCACGGCAAGCGAGATGGAACTGTGCACCAATGCCATTCAGTTGCGGCTCGAAGACGATGGGCCGACCGCGAGCAAGCGGCTCGTGCACTGGGTCGACATCATGCACCCGTGCTGGATCTGGCGCGGCGCTCCTTTGTCGGGCACTCGGCGGATCGTCGCTCAAGTGGGGCGGCTGCCGTTCAACTTCGCGATCGGCGATGACGTCAACAAGATCGCCTTTCGTCCCCCAGCCACGCCGGCCGGCGAACTCGAGGTTCGCCGCGACGGCTGCGACGGCCCGCTGATCGTCACTATCTCCCTCGAGCCCGCGACCCACACGAGCGGTGACGCGGAGGTCGGTGGACCCATCCCCGAGCAGAATGGCGCGCACGACCTGTGCATGACCTTCACGCAGAAAGGGCCGGACCCGTTCTGGGTTCTCGATCGGCTGACGCTTCAATGATCACCATCGCCAGCCCGCTGTCAGGCTGGGTGACGCCGCTCGAGGATGTGCCCGACCCCGTCTTCATCGATCGCATGCTTGGGGACGGGATCGCCGTCGATCCGGTCGAGGGGCGGCTCGTCGCGCCGGCAGACGGCGTCGTTTCGTCGGTGCATCCGGCGGGGCATGCAGTGACTGTGGAGCTCGATTCCGGGCCGGTGCTTCTGATCCACATCGGCCTCGATACGGTGGCACTCGGAGGCGAGGGCTTCAGCCCGCGGGTCAAGGACCGGCAGCGAGTCGCGGCCGGCGACGTGCTGATCGAGTTCGATCTCGAGTTGCTTGCCAGGCGCGCGCGGAGCCTGGTGACTCCGCTGATCGTCACCAACGGCGAAGCTTTCCGGATCGCCTCGCGTGCAGAGCAAGGACCGATAGAGGCGAGCGGGCCGCTGATGGCGCTGGAGGCGATGAACGCTTCCTTGACTCCTCAGCTTGCAGCAGAGCCCAGCGCGTCTCGCACGCTCCGACTGCAGCTCGCGCATGGCCTTCATGCACGGCCTGCGGCGCGGCTTTCCAAGCTCGCCGGCGACTATGATGCGCAGGCGGAGGTCGTGACCGAAGACGGACGGGCTGCGTCCGTGCGCTCGCCGGTCGCGATGCTCGGCCTTCGGCTGCGCCACGGCGCTGAGGTGAGGATCCGCGCCGGCGGGCGGCAGGCCGAAGAAGCGGTCGCGGCAATCGCCGGGTTGCTCGAGAGTGGCATGGGGGAGTTCCTCCCGTTGCCG
>Ga0207674_10003513_pt1 | contig 19141 bp, 18 predicted proteins | sample KBSCornC72_FD_184303 | JGI IMG/M metagenome (GOLD analysis project Ga0207674, IMG submission 184303) | Corn rhizosphere microbial communities from Kellogg Biological Station, Michigan, USA - KBS Corn C7-2 (SPAdes) (version 2) | ecosystem: Host-associated > Plants > Roots > Rhizosphere > Soil ... | reverse complement strand
CGAAGCTCGTCGTGCGGCAGTCCGAAATAGCGCGCGCCGTTCGCGCCGGTCATCGTCCGCGCGGCGACCAGCGCGTTGACGATCGCTTCCTCGGTCGCCTGCACCGTCGCTTCGAACAGCCGGTCGATATGCGCGTTGGCGATCGGCGCGATCGCGTCCGGCTTGTCCTGCTCTTCGTGGTTCACTTCGGGCGGCCGGGTCGAGAAGCTGACGATCAGGTCGCCCGACCCATTACCCGAGTAGGAGCCGAGCCGCGCCAACCCCAGCGCCGCGCGCTTCGCCACCCGATTGAGCTGCAGCGGCATCAGCGGCGCATCGGTGGCGACGGCGATAATGATCGAGCCCTGGTCGGGCGGCGACTCGCCGGCGATCCCTTCCGGCGTGCACGGCTTCAGCGGGCCGCTGCCGCCGCGGCCCAGCGCGGGGTCGAAGCACGGCAGCCAGCGCTTGGCGAATGCCGGGCCGACCGGCGCGCCGGCGATCCGCAGCACCTTGCGGTCCCCGGTGTTGCACTGGACGAGCACGGCCACCGTATACGTCTTGCCGTCGACCGACACGACGCGCGAGGCGGTGCCGATGCCGCCCTTGAAGCCGAAGCAGACCATGCCGGTCCCGCCGCCGACATTGCCTTCCTCGACCGGCCCCGGCTTGGCCGCGTCGAGCGCCGCCAGCGCACGCTCGGCCGTCACGTGAAAGCCCTCGATGTCGCTCAAATAGCCGCTCCACGTCTCGGCCACGACCGGCCAGGTCGCTTCGCCGAATTTCTTCGCGCTCCATTGCTGGATCGCCGAATAGACCTGCCCGACGGCATTGGTGTCGCTGATCCCGATCGGGCCCTGGACGATCCCGAAATCCTCGAGATAGGCGCGGCCGGTCATTTCGCCGTTGCCGTTGAGGTCGAAAAAGCCGCCGTAGACCGGACGCTTGTCGGCATGGCCGCGCGGGAACACGACCGTGACTCCCGTCCGGACGTTCTGGCCTTCGACCATCGTCACCTGCCCGACCTCGACTCCGGGGACGTCGGTGATCGCATTGAGCGGGCCCGGCCGGCCCTCGAACGGAATGCCAAGCTCGCGCGCCCGCGCGTCGGCCTGCGTCGCGACGAGCGTCAGCGCGAGCAGCGCCAGCCACTTCATTTCGATGCCACCATCGGCAGTTCGCGCGGGACCAGCAGCTCCGGCGTCTCATCGAGCTCGCGCGCCCATTTGTGGCCGGTATAGACGGCTTGCTGGATGGTGCTCGGCGCCCAGCAGTCGCCAATCCGCGTGACCGAGGCGATCCCGGCTTCCTGCCAGCGATCGCGCAATTGCTCGAACAGATCATCGTTGGGCAGCCGCGCCGTCACAGTCACCAACGAATCCGCGAGGAGCTCGGTGGTCTGCCCGGTCAGATTGCTGACGAGCTGAGCCCGTCCGTCGGCCCACCCGAGGATGCTGGAATAAGTGACGACGCTGATGCCGAATTGCGCGATGCGCTTGGCGATCGGCAGGGCTTCGAGCGTGTTGACGGTCCAGGACGAAACCATCGCCGCGGGCGTGACGATCGTGACCTCGCGGCCCGTATAGCGGCACAGCTCGGCGAGCACTCCGCCCATGTAATAGTGATCATCGTCCCAGACGATCACCGAACCGCCTGCGGGATCCGGGCCGGTCATGATGTCGTCGGGCGTGTACACATTGGCCGCATCGAAGCCGGGCACGGGAAAGCCGCTGTCGCGGCCGACCCCGTCGCGCCGCCAGACCGACCCGGTCGCGATCGCGACGTGACGCGCGCCGAACTCCAGCACATGCTCGGCCTCGAGCGCGCTATCGCGATAGATGGAGACGTTCGGCATCCGCTGGAGCTGGGTGACCCGCCAGTCGCGCACCCGCGCCCACTCGGCGAGGCCGGGCAGGCGGCTCTCCTGCGTGACTCGCCCGCCGAGCTTGTCGGTGGTTTCGGCGAGGTGGACCTCATACCCGCGTCGCGCCGCCGACAGCGCCGCTTCGAGCCCGGCCGGCCCGGCGCCGACCACCAGCACCGACCCGTCCGACTTCTTCGGCGGGATGATTTCGGGGTGCCAGCCACGCCGCCACTCCTCGCCCATCGTCGGGTTTTGCGTGCACCGCAGGTTGGTCGAGGTGTAGTCGCTCGACACGCACATGTTGCAGCCGATGCACTCGCGGATTTCGTCGATGCGGCCTTCCTCGATCTTCTTCGGCAGGAACGGGTCGGCGATCGACGGGCGCGCCGCGCCGATGAAGTCGAGGATCCCGCGCCGGATCTGCGACACCATCATGTCGGGGGAGGTGAAGCGGCCGACCCCGACCACGGGCTTCGACGTCAACTGCTTGACGAAGCTCGTATATTCTTCCTGGTAACCCGCGATGGCGAAGCGCGAGGTCTGGCTGTCGTTGGGCCAGTTCGAGATGTTGACGTCCCACAGGTCGGGCAATTCGGCGAGCATGGCGATGACGTCGCGGGCCTCGCCGTCGCGGCTCAGCCCGGCCTCGCCGATCAGCTCGTCGGCACAGATGCGCACCGCCACCGCGCACGTGTCGCCGACCGCGTCTTTCGTATCTTCGATCAATTCGCGCAGCAGGCGCGCGCGATTCTCGAGGCTGCCGCCATATTCGTCGGTCCGGTCGTTCTTGCGCCGCTCGAGGAATTGCTGGGCGATCGAAAGGTCGTGGGTCGCGTAGACATAGACGATGTCGAACCCCGCTTTCTTCGAGCGGAGCGCGGCGGCGCGATGCCATTGCCGCAGGTTGCGGATGTCCTCCTTGTCCATCGCCCGCGCTTGGACCGGATAATTGTAGATGATCGGCCGGTGCGAGGGCGCCATCGGCGCCAGGCGCGTTCCCCAGTTCGCGACCGAGCCGCCGTGGTGCATGATCTCGATCGCCGCCAGCGCGCCATGCTCGTGGACCGCGTCGGCCATGAGCGCGATCGCGGGGATGTCGCGGTCGTCCCACAGCCGGCCTTCGTGGAACGGCTCGCAATCCGCGCTCGGGTGGATCTCGGTCTCCTCGGTCGCGACCACCGCCCAGCCGCCTTCGGCCTTGATCCCGCGCAGCCGGGCGAGCGCCTCCGGCTGGGTCCAGCCGATGCCGGTGCAGTGCGGCACCTGGTAGAAACGGTTGCGCGCCGTGACCGGCCCGATCCGCACCGGTTCGAACAAGACGTCGAAGCGCGGGTCGCGGGTCATGATGGCAAGACCACGGCGAGCGTGTCGGCAAGCAGGTCGACGATCATTTCAATCTCGGCGTCGGTGACGTTGTAGGGCGGCGCGAGCAGGATGTGGTCGCCGGCCCGCCCGTCCGCCGTGCCGCCGCCGGGGTAGATCAGCAAACCGCGCGCAAACGCTTCATTCTTCGCGCGCACATGCAAGGCCAGCGCGGGATCGAACGGCGCCTTCGTCTGGCGATCGGCGACGAGCTCCAGCGCAAGCAGCAACCCGCGGCCGCGGATATCGCCGACATTGGGGTGATTCCCGAAGCGCTGCCGAAGCAGCGTGGTCATTCGATCCCCGGCGATCCTCACGCGCCCCAACAAGCCCTCGTCGCCGATGATCTGCTGGACCTTGAGCGCGGCGCTGCAGCCGACGGGATGCGCGTTGTAGGTCTGGCCGTGCTTCAGCGCCCCCGAGCCCTGCGCCAGCGCATCGTAAACCTCGCCGGTGCACAGGACCGCGCCGATCGGCTGATAGCCGGCGCCCAGCCCTTTCCCGAGCGTCGCGATGTCGGGCACCACGCCATCCTGCTCGCACGACAGAAACGTGCCGGTGCGGCCCGATCCGCACATCACTTCGTCGAGGATCAGCAGGACGCCGTAGCGGTCGCAAATCTCGCGGATGCGCAGGAGATAGCCGGGCACCGGCGGCACCGCGCCGGCGGTCGCGCCGACGACCGTCTCGGCCACGAACGCCATCACCGTGTCCGGGCCGAGCCGCTCGATCGCCTGGACCAGCGAGTCCGCGGCCCGGCGACCATAATCCTCCGCGCTCTCGCCGGGCTCAGCGCAACGATAGGCGAAGCAGGGCTCGATCAGCGTCGCGTCGAACAGCAGCGGGGCGTAGGGCTCGCGCCGCCACAGGCTTCCGCCGGCTGACAAGGCGCCGAGCGTGTTGCCGTGGTAGCTCAAGCGCCGCGCGATCACCCGGCTGCGTTCGGGATTACCGCGCTCGAGATGATATTGCCGCGCGAGCTTCAGCGCGGCCTCGATCGCCTCGGACCCGCTGCTGGTATACCAGACGCGGTTCAACGACCCCGGCGCCTGCGCGGCGATCAGATCCGCCAGTTCCTCGGCTTCGGCGGTCGTGAAAAAGCCCGTGTGGACAAATTCGAGGCGAGCCGCTTGCTCGGCGATCGCCGCCGCTACGCGCGGATCGCCGTGGCCGAGGCACGACACCGCCGCCCCGCCGCACGCGTCGAGGTAGCGGCGGCCAGCGGCGTCGATCAGGGTAATCCCCTCACCGCTCCGCGCGACCGGCGGCCGTTCGCGTGTCGATCGGTGCAAGACGTGGCCGGCCCCCATCGCACCAGACTAGCGCGGGGCAACGGGACATCATAGCACTGCCGTAATGAGGTGGGCGGGGCTTCCCTTGGCAGTAGCGGCGCTGGCGATCTCGACGCCGGCGCCGGCGCCGGCCGCGCTCGATCTCCGGCGCGCCTCGGTCAGCCACCTCCCCAACGGCCTGACCGTAATCCTGCTCGAGGAGCACAGCTTCCCGCTGGTCAGCGTGCAGATGCTCTACCAGAGCGGTTCGGCGGCGGAGGTCGGCGGCAAGACCGGCCTCGCCCATTTCCTCGAGCACCTCGCGTTCCGCGGCAGCGCGCGATTCCCCAACGCGCGAGCGACCGAGCTGATCTACGATTCGGGCGGCGAGTGGCACGGCTACACCGCGCTGGACCAGACCACTTATTTCGCGACCATGCCCGCGGATCAGCTCGATCTCCTGCTCCGGATCGAGGCCGACCGGATGGCGCGGGTGGTGATCGACCCGGCGGCGATCGCTGCCGAGAAGGGCGCGGTCATCACCGAGCTGCACAGCTACGAAAACGACCCCGCCTCGGTGCTTCAGGAAGCCGTTACCCGGACCGCGCTCCAGGCCCATCCCTACGGCAGCCCGATGGCCGGCTACGTCAGCGACGTCGAGCGCCTGACGATCGACGACGCCCGCGCTTATTACGCCAGCCATTACGCGCCGGGGAACGCGGTCCTGGCGATCGTCGGCGATTTCGCGGCCGCGGCGGCGCGCGCCTCGGTCGCAAGTGCCTTCGCCGACGTGCCGGCGCGGCCGGTCGCGGCGCCTAGTCTGACGACCGAACCCCTGCAGCGCGGGGAACGGCGCACGGTGCTGCATGGCGCGGTCGACAGGCAATATTTCCAGCTCGCCTACCCCGCGCCGGCCGCGTCCAGCCCCGATTTCCCCGCCTATCTCGTCCTGCAGGAAATCCTGTCCGGCGGCTCGGGGCTGAACCTCCGCCAGACCGACTGGGCGCCGACCACGCCGTCGGTCCCCGGCTCGCTGCTGTTCGGCGCGGGCGACGCCATCGCGACCTGGCTGCCGCCGACCCACGACCCGTTCCTGTTCATCATCGGTGGCGCGATCGGGCCCAGGGCGGACGGCGCCGCGTTCGAGCGCGACCTCGAGCGCCGCATCGCCCTGCTTCGCGACCGCCCGATGTCGGACCCGCGCCTCGTCGCGGCCAAGCTCGCGGTGAGGCGCGCGGTCGCGGAGGACGTGCAAACCACCGAGGACGCGGCGCACCAGCTCGCCTTCTTCGCGGGTGTCGGCGCGCTCGACCAGCTGCTCGCGATGCCGGAGCTGGTTGCCGACGTCACCGCGGCCGACGTCCAGCGGATCGCGCGCACCTATCTCGCGCCGGATCGCCGAACGGTCGGCTGGATGGTGCCGGGCGAACCGTCGGGCGTGTCGGCGGCAACCGGCACTCCGAACCCGGCCGCCGACCGAAGCGGGGCCCCGGCCCCGGCGACGCCAGCTGGCCGGCCGCAGCTTCGCCGGCTGTCCGCGGGCCTGTCCGCCATTGTTCAGCCGAGCCCGCTCTCCGACTCCGCGAGCGTGGAATTGCTGATGTCCGGGCCGATCGCAGGCGGCGTCGAGCCCGACGACCTGCCCGGCCTCGGCGCGGTCATCCGCACCGGACCGGCGAATGATCTCGGCAGGTTTTTGGCCGAAGCCGCGGCAGCGCGCGGCGCAGCACCAGCGGAGCCGGCGAGCGGCGACCCGGCGACACGCCTCCACCAGCTGATCGTCGCTCGAACCGGGCACCGCAGGGCGGTCCCGCCGCAGCCGCTGGCAGTCATCGTCAGCGGCAATGTCGATCCGGCGCAGGCGTTCGATTCGCTCGAACGGCAGTTCGGCAAAACCGTGCCCGGCACGCTCGCGCCGGCCGCCGGGCGCGACCCGCAAAGGCGCATCGTCGAGACGATCGCCAGGCCGTTCGCGCAGGGCGGTCTCGGCTATGTGGTGGAAGGCCCGCCGCCGGGCACGCGCGAAGCTCTGGCCTGGCGCACGCTGCTCTATGTCCTGACCCACGATTATTCCGGGCGCCTCGGCAACTCGGCGATCCGCGACAAGGGGCTGGTCTACCATATCTACAGCCTGCTCCGGACCGACGGCCGGCGCAGCTGGGCGACGATCTCGACCGGAGTCGATCCCGACAAGGCGGACGCGATGGAGGCCGAGCTGCGCGCGCAGCTGGCGCGGCTCGCCACCGAGCCGCCGACCGCCGCGGAGGTCGCGGCGGCGCGCAACCACTTGTTAGGGCGCGACCTGACGGCGGCGCAAAGCAACGAAGAATGGACCGCCAAGCTCGCCCGCGAATTCGTCGAGACCGGCGGCTTGCGCCCACACGCCGAGCTTCGCGCGCAGCTCGAGGCGATCACGCCCGCCGACCTCGCCGCCGCCGCCCGCGCCTTCGCCGCCGGCACGATCATCCGCGTCGACGTCGCGGCGCGCTAAGGCTGGCGGAGACGGAGGGATTCGAACCCTCGGTACGGGAATCCCCCGTACGGCGGTTTAGCAAACCGCTGGTTTCAGCCACTCACCCACGTCTCCGGCTGTGGCCCCCGATCGGGGAGAGCGGCCTATATAAGGCCAATTCCAAGGCTTCAACCGGAACGGCGGGCTATTTCGGAGTCACCTCGAGCCGCAGGTCGAGGCGCATCGCCTCGCCCGGCTCGAGCACGCGCAGCCCGAGCGCGGCCCACTCCGCCTCCGGGGCGTTGAGCGCGGCATTGGCGTGGGTCACCGGCTCGGCGACGAAGATCCCGCCCGCGGCCGGCGAATAGAGCTGGAAGAAGCGCGCCTGGGGCGACGACAGAATGAGGTCGTACGGCCACTCCGGATCGCTGATCCGCGCCTCGCCGGTCCAGCCGTCGAAGCCGTTGTCGAGGCCCTGCCCGCACACCCGCCGCTCGCGCAAATCGTAACGGCCGTCGGCGACCACGCGGTCGACCGGCAGCACCTGTTCGTCGACGGTCCACGCATGGGTCACGCGGGTGTCGAGCTCGGTCTCCGGCCCGCACGGGAAATAGGGATGCTGGCCGAGCCCGCACGGCATCGGCTCGATGCTCGTGTTGCGGCAGCTGAGGCCAATCGCCAGCCCGCGCTCGTCGAGCGTAACCTCCTGGCGCGCGTCATAGGCCCACGGCCATTCGCCGGGGTCGTGGCGGAAGGCCAGCACCGCGCGCCGCTCGCTCGCCTCCTCGACCGACCAGGCATTGCGCCAGCCCTGGCCGTGGAGCGGGCTTGGGTCGCCGGCCATGTTCGGCGCGAGCCGCACCTCGCGGCCGCGGAAGGTGAAGCGGCCGCCGCGGATCCGGTTGACGTAGGGCACGAGCGGGAAGCTGGCCGCATCGAGCACATTTTCCAGACTGCTGTGGCATTGGCGCAATATCCCCCGCCGGCCATCCTCGCCGATCCATTCGAATACCGAAATACTACCGCCGATTGAATGGCTTAGCTCCAATCGGAGAAGGCTGGCCTGGAGTTCGATCGTCGCTTTCGAGTCCATTTCCTGACTCTCGGGTTTCCACATGATTCACACCAGCGCAATTTCCCGGGGATAAAGTTCCGATCTGCATTGCGCGGGGATTCGCGCCGAAGATATGAAACGCCCCGGGGCCGGGGAGGGTCACGAATGAGCAGACGAGTCAAAGAGATCGTCGACATCAGGGACCACGGGTCGCTCGATGCGCTGATCGCCAGCCTCAGCGAATTGCGCGACGCCCTGCCCGAAGGCAGCGAGGCCGAGCTCAAGCTGCGCGGCGACGAGGTGTTCGGGCACCGCATCACCATCACTTACTTCCGCGATCAGACCGAGGCCGAGGCGGAGTGCGAGCGGCGCTATGCCGAAGCCGACCGCGAGGCCAAGGAAAAGCAGCTCGAGCAGCTTCAGCAGGAGCTCGGCAAGGTCTGCTACGAGGCGCCGGGCAAGCGCGGGAAATTGCGCATCGTCGCCTAGCTCACGCCGGGCGGAAGCGCAGCGCCAGGCCGTTCATGCAATAGCGCAGGCCGGTCGGCCGCGGCCCGTCTTCGAACACATGGCCGAGATGGCCGCCGCAGCGCCGGCACAGCACCTCGGTGCGGACCATCAGCAGGCTGCGGTCACTCTCGGTCACGACCGCCCCCGGCAGCGCCTTCCAGAAACTCGGCCAGCCGGTCCCGCTGTCGAACTTGGTCGCCGAGCTGAACAGCGGCAGGGCGCAGCCGGCGCAGGTGAAGGTACCGCGGCGGTGCTCCTGGTTGAGCGGGCTGGTGAACGCAGTCTCCGTCCCCGCCTCGCGCAGGATGTGATAGCGCTGGTCGCCGAGCAGCTTGCGCCACTCGGCCGGCGCGCGGTTGACCGCGAACTTCATCCCCGCGGCGCTCGAGCGCGACCGGCCGAACAGCAGCAGGCTCGCCGCGCCGGCGCCGGCAATGCCCAGGAAGGCGCGGCGTTCGAGGGGCTTCGACATGTTCAGTTCAATCCTCGCGATGGTTGCTTCGCGTCCAGTTACGAATGCGCCCTCCTTTCGGATGCACCAGGATGTCGCACACGGAAGGTTAAGCGCGGCTGAGCGCGCCCGAAGCGACCACCGGCCCGGTCGGCGCCCCGGTTGGAGATCCGCCGGCCGGTTCGACCGAAATGGCGATCGTCGCGCCCTGCTGAAGCAGCTGCGCAAGCGCATCGGCGAGCCGCATGTGCATCCGCTTGCCGGCCGGCATCGCCCCGAGCGAGCGCGGCTTGCCGTCGGCGGGGATCACCCACAGCTCGTGCGCATGGCCGGGGTCGGCCGGCATGTCGGCCGGCACGGCGAGGACGAGCTGCCGCGTGCCCGGATCCCAGCTGGCGACGACCTTCATCGGCTCCTGCCGATCGCCGAGCATCGCCACCATCGGCGGGCCGGCCTGCGGCGCCGTCGGCGCCACGGCGCCAGGCTGCATCATAAGGACAACCGCCAGGGACGCCGCCAGCGCCATCGCGCCCGCGGCGATCCCGCGCCACACGCCGATCCGGCGCTGCAGGACAGTGACATTGTCGTTGGCCGGCCCGAGCCGGGCCTCGATCCGGCGCCACACGGAATCCGGCGGAGCAACCGGCGCGATCTCGTCGAGCAGCGGCGCCATCCGGCCGGACCAGCGCGCCACTTCCTCACGGAACTCGCGGTCCGACGACGCGAGCGCCTGCGCCTCTTTAAGCTCCGCGCCTTCGAGCGCGCCGAGCGCATATTCGGCCGCGAGCCGGCGGCGATCTTCGGAACGGTCGTCGGTCATCGCTCGAGGCACCCGCGCAGGCGCAGCAGGCCGCGCCGGATCCAGCTTTTCATCGTGCCCAGCGGGACCGATTCGCGCTCGGCCAACTGGCTGTAGCTCGCGCCGTCGAGGAAGGCGGCACGGATCATCGCCCGCGATCTTTCCTCCAGCTCTTCGAGGCAGCGCAACAGGCGATCGGATTCCTGCGCCTGTTCCACCAGCTCGAGCGCGGAAAGCCCGAAATCGGGTATGGCGAGCGCCACTTCCAGGTCGTCGCCCGCAACCGGCCGCTGACGGAGGCGATCGATTGCCTTGTTGCGGGCGACCACGCACAGCCAGGTGATCGGGCTGGCTTTCGAGGCATCGAACCGCGCGGCTTTCTGCCACACAGTGGCATAGGCGTCCTGGAGCGCATCCTGGGCGTCCTCCTCGCTGCCAAGCAGCCGCAGGCAGACGCCGTACAGCTTAGCCGAGGTGCGCTGATAAAGCGCTGCCAACGCGGCCCGCTCGCCCCGCGCGATCCGGTCGAGCAGGCCGACCAGCTCGCGGCTGTTGCCAGGCGCATTGGCGGTCATCATCGAGCGATTCATCCGGAGCGGGGCGTTAGTCCAAAATCCTGGCCGGCGGGAGGGGAGCGGCCAATCGGTCTCCCTTTGTGCGCAGCTCGTCGGAGCTGGCGACCGGGAGATACGGCGGTCCGGGCCGAGCGGATGCAATCCGGGGGCAAGTGCATCCGCCGCGCAACCCACGCCGTATCTGCGCCCATGACACATGCGCAGCGCAAGCATAACGGACCGGCATTGGTGCGGCCCGGCGCGAGCTTCTAGAAGGACTGCAATGCTCTTCATCCTCCTCGCTTATTTCGGCGGCATCCTGACCATCCTCAGCCCATGCATCCTGCCGGTGCTGCCGTTCGTCTTCGCCCGCGCCGACCGCAGCTTCGCCCGCTCGACCCTGCCGCTGCTCGGCGGGATGGCGGCGACCTTCGCGCTTGTCGCGACCCTCGCCGCGGTCGGCGGCGGCTGGGCGGTGCAGGCCAACGCCATCGGCCGCTGGGCGGCGCTGGTGCTGCTCGCCTTGTTCGGCATCGCGCTGGTCTTCCCCGGCGTGTCGGACCGGCTGACCCGGCCGCTGGTCGCGCTCGGCTCGCGCCTGTCCGAGCGCCAGGGCCAGCGGGACAGCATCTGGTCGTCGGCCGTGCTTGGCATCGCCACCGGGCTTTTGTGGGCGCCGTGCGCCGGGCCGATCCTCGGCATCATCTTCACCGCCGCCGCGCTCCAGGGCGCGAGCTTCAACACCACCCTGCTGCTGCTCGCCTACGCGCTCGGCGCCGCGACCTCGCTCGGGCTCGCCTTGCTGGTCGGCGGCAAGGTGTTCGCGCGGATGAAGAAGTCGCTCGGGGCGAGCGAGCGCATCCGGCAGGTGCTCGGCGTGCTGGTGCTGATCGGAGTCGCGGCGATCGCCCTCGGGCTCGACACGCGCGTGCTGGCCAGACTGTCGAGCGCCCAGACGGCGAGCCTCGAATCCGGCCTTGCCCGCCGGCTCGGCGTCGGCGGCATGGACGAGAGCGCGGCGCGGACCGACGCCATGGGCCAGCTGATCCTCCCGGTCGAAGGCGCGCTGCCGCCGCTCGACGGCCTTGGGCCGTGGTTCAACAGCGCGGCCCTGACCCCCGAGCAATTGCGGGGCAAGGTCGTGGTCGTCGACTTCTGGACCTACAGCTGCATCAACTGCCTGCGCTCGCTGCCCTACATCAAGGCGTGGGACGAGAAGTACCGCAAGGACGGCCTGGTCGTGATCGGCGTCCATGCGCCCGAGTTCGCGTTCGAGCGTGAGCCCGCCAACGTCGCCAAGGCGACCGCCGACCTCGGCATCCGCTATCCGGTCGCGCTCGACAACCAGTACCGGCTGTGGAGCGCGCTCGATAACCACTACTGGCCGGCGCATTACTTCGTCGATGCCCAGGGCCGCATCCGCTACCACCATTTCGGCGAGGGCGATTATGCGATGTCCGAGCGGGTGATCCGCCAGCTGCTCGCCGAGGCCGGGCACGCGCCCAGGGATACGGCCATGGCCCGGGCGACCGGCAGCGGCGCCGAAGCCGCGGCCGCGCTCGGCGACGTCGAGTCGGGCGAGACCTACATCGGCTACGCCCGGGCCGCGAATTTCGCCTCGCCCGGCGGGCTCGCGCGCGACCAGCTCAAGACCTATGCGCCCGCCCCGCTCGAGCTCAACCACTGGGCGCTCGACGGCCCGTGGCTCGACCGCAAGCAGAGCGCGGTCACCTTCGCGCCCGGGTCCAGGCTCAGCTTCCGCTTCCACGCCCGCGACCTCCACCTCGTGCTCGGCCCGGCCGGCGGCAAGCCGGTGCGCTTCCGGGTCACGCTCGACGGCCAGCCGCCGAGCGGCGACGCCGGCGGCGACGTCGCGGCCGACGGCTCGGGCGTGATCCGCGAGCAACGGCTCTACCAGCTGGTCCGGCAGCAGGGCGCGGTCCGCGACCGCACCTTCACCATCACCTTCCTCGACCCCGGCGCCGAGGCGTTCGCCTTCACCTTCGGGTGAGCGGCGGCGCCCCTAGGGCATCCAGCGGATCTTCAGCAGCAGGCGATATTCGGCCGTCTTCAGGAACCAATAGGCCGAGAAGCACCAGATCCCGGTGCACTCGGTCCAGAACACCCAATGGTCCTTGAACATTTCTTCGGGCAGGAACTGCAGGCCCGCGACGATCACCGGCATGGCGCCCATCGCCACCCCGGCGGCCGTGTACGCCATCGCGAACCAGCGCTTCTTCTTCTCGTCGACGATGTGCTGGATCCGCCCCTTGGACAGGAAGATCGCGACGACCGCGAGCAGCAGGAAAAAGCTGATCGCGGCGCCGCGGTGGACGAGCGCGGAGCCGTAGCCGGTGTCGCCCGGCGACGGCACCAAAGCGACCAGGCTGACCGCGACCCCGGCCGCGTTGAGCAGCCAGTTCTCGAGCGTCGACAGGCCGTGGAACAGGAACAGGAACACGCCGACGGCGCAGAGCGATCCGACCAGGATGTCGCGCGCCGGCCCGCCCTTGGCGTGATAGAAAGAGCTCAAGCTATCGTGGTCCTGATAGCCCCCGCCGATCATCAGGAAGAAGGGCAGGAGGACGGCGATGGTCCCGATCCCGAGGCTTAGATAGAGGTAAGCGCGGACCGCCTGGCCCTCGAAGATCCGCTGGTAGCGGTCCTCGTCCTCCGGGCGCAGCAGCTGCGGCGCGTCGGCGCCGGTTCCGAATGCAGATGACGCCGTGTCAGTCATGGTTCCCCCTCCGTCACTGCGGGCGGTCAGACTCGGCGCGGTGAGACTATGCCGCGGGCAGTGACCCGGCAAGCCGGCGGCGGCTGCACTGTCGCCCAGTCGAGCCCGATCCGCTGGAGGCGGGAAGGTTGCCCGATCCGCTGCGCTTGCCTACAGGGGCGCCCTTCCAGCGATAGCGGAGCGGTGGCCGAGTGGTCGAAGGCGCTCGCCTGGAAAGTGAGTATACGGCAAAACCGTATCGAGGGTTCGAATCCCTCCCGCTCCGCCAACCTTGCCGCGTGGCGGCTCCAGCCCCTATGCGGCGGCGATGCGCCGCTTCGGACCGCCGCCCTCCGCCGCCGAGATCGAGGCGCTCGCCCGCGCCACCCTCGACGCGCTGCCCGCGCCGTTCGCCGACAGCCTCGGCGAGGTCGTGCTGCTGGTCGAAGAGTTCGCCGACGACAAGACGCTCGCCGACATGGGGATCGACGACCCGTTCGAGCTCAGCGGCATCTACGAAGGCGTGCCGCTGACCGAGCGCAGCGTCGACCAGTCGGGCACCCTGCCCGAGCGGATCCGGCTGTTCCGCCGCCCGCTCCTCGACGAGTGGGCCGACGGCGACGACACGCTCGAGCATCTCGTCGCCCACGTCCTGATCCACGAGGTCGGCCACCATTTCGGCCTCAGCGACGCTGACATGCACGCGCTCGAGGACAGCATCGCGTGACCGGCCTGCTGACGTTCCGCAATGTGACCCTGCGGCGCGGCGGCACCCTGCTGGTCGAGGGCCTCGACCTCGCGCTCGGGCGCGGCGAGCGGCTCCAGGTCACCGGGCCCAACGGCAGCGGCAAGTCGAGCCTGATCCGCCTCGCCGCCGGGCTGCTGGAGGCCGCGCAGGGGCAGGTCGAGCGCGCCCCGCCGGCGCTCGCCGACGATCATCTCGCGCTCGATCGCGAGCGCATCCTGCGCCATGCCCTCGGATTCTGGGGCGGCGCGGTCGAGCAGGCGATGGTCGCGCTGCGCATCGATCAGCTTGCCGAGGTCCCGGTGCGGCTGCTCTCGTCCGGCCAGCTCAAGCGCGCGACCCTGGCGCGGGTCGCGGCGTCGGGGGCGGCGCTGTGGCTGCTCGACGAGCCGCTGAACGCACTCGACACCGACGGCCGCAAGCGCCTCGGCGCGCTGGTCGAGCGCCACCTCGAGGCCGGCGGGGCGGTGCTTGCGGCGTCGCACCAGCCGCTCGGCGGCGAGTGGCGCAAGCTCGAGCTCGGGCACAGGGCGAGCGCGTGATCGCCGCGCTGATCGCCCGCGACCTGCGCCGCGGCTTCACCGGCGCGGCCTGGCTGCCGATCGCTTTCTTCCTGTTGGTCGCGACGCTGATGCCCTTCGCGATCGGCCCCGACGCGAAGCTGCTGGCGCGCGTCGGCCCCGGCGCCTTGTGGATCGCCGCGCTGACCGCGGCGCTGCTGCCGATCGAGCGGCTGGTCGAGCCCGACCGCGCCGACGGGGTGCTCGACCAGCTCGCGCTCCATGGCCTCGCCGAGGAGAGCGTCGCCGCGGCCAAGATCGTCGCCCACTGGCTGACCTTCGCCCCGCTGCTGGTCATCGCCGCGATTCCCGCCTCGGCGCTGCTGGCGATGGACGGCGCGGCGCTGGCCAAGACCGAGCTCGCGCTGGCGATCGGGACCCCGGGCCTGGCCGCGCTCGCGGTCGCGGTCGCCGCCGTGACCGCGGGCCTGCCGCGGGCGGGCTCGCTGGCCGGACTGTTGCTGCTGCCACTGGCCGTGCCGCTGCTGATCTTCGGCGCGGCGAACGCGCTGCTGCTCGAAGCGGCGGCGTCGCTGCTGCTGACCGCCGGCGCCCCGTTCGTTGCCGGCGCTGCAATCCGCGCGAGCCGCACTTAGGTCCGTTCGTCCTGAGCGGAGGCGCGAAGCGCCGTAGTCGAAGGGCCCTGGCACGACCGCAGTGCCGCCGCCCTTCGACTTCGCTCAGGACGAACGAGGTTTGTGACTTGCCCTAGCCCCGCGACCACCGCGCGAAGATCGCCGTCGGGAGCAGCAGCCCCCGCGCCTCCTCGCGCACCGCCATCTCGCCGGTCTCGACCGTGCCGCCGAGCTCGGCGAGGGTCTGCCGCACCAGCTCGCCGATCGCCAGCGCGGACATGCGCACGGCGTAAACGGTCAGCACCAGGAAGCGGCTGTTGCCGTCGAGCAGCTTGCGGCAATCGGCGAGCAGCGGCGCGAGATTCTCCTCGAGCCGCCACACCTCCCCCTCCGGCCCGCGGCCGAACTTGGGCGGGTCGAGCAGGATGCCGTCGTAGCGCCGCCCGCGCCGCACCTCGCGCGCGGTGAACTTGGTCGCATCGTCGACGATCCAGCGGATCGGGCGGTCGGCCATCCCCGACAAAGCCGCATTGGCCTTGCCCTGCTCGACCGATTTCTTGGACGCGTCGACATGCACCGGCCGGGCGCCGGCATCGCTCAGCAGCAAGGTCCCGACCCCGGTGTAGCCGAACAGGTTGAGCACCTCGGCGTCCGACGACCGCTCGCGCATCCAGTCCCATTGCGGGGCCATGTCGGGGAAGAAGCCGAGGTGACGGAACGGGGTCAGCGACGCGTCGAACCGCACCACGCCCCGCGCCAGCGGCCATGAGCGCGGGACCGGGCGATGCTGGACCCAGCGCCCGCCGCCCTCCTCGTCCGACCCGGGCACGAAGGTCGCGTCCGGGTCCCAGTCGGCGCGCGCCGGCGCCCACATCGCCTGCGGCTCGGGCCGCACCACCGTGACCGGTCCGTAGCGCTCGAGCTTCCGGCCGTTGCCGCAGTCGATCAGGCCCCAGTCGTCCCAGGGCTCGGCGACGATCGTGGCGAGGTCGGTCACGCCGGAATTAGGCTGCGAGGGCGAGCGAAGCCCCGACCGAGGCGATCGCGGCGCGGCCGTCGACCAGCGTCGCCGCGCCCGCCGCTTTGGCCGCCGCGGCATCGACTGCGCGCAGTTCGTCGAGCACTTCGCGGGTGCTGAGGATCCGCCCGAACACTTCGATCGAACGGGCCATATGGTCGGCGCGGCCCTGCGGGGTCTCCATCGCCATCAGCAGCCCGGCCTCGAGCTGGGCGCGCGCCCGCACGACCTCCGCATCGTCGAGCGTCTCGACCGCCTCGGCCAGCACCGAGCGCGCGAGGTGCATCGATTCGACCGCGCGCGTGCGGTCGGCGGCGCAGCTCATCGCGACGATGCCGGTGTCGGCATAGGCTTGCTGCCAGGCGCTGACCGAATAAGCGAGGCCGCGCTCCTCGCGCAGCTCCTGGAACAGGCGCGACGACATGCCCCCGCCCAGCGCCTGGACGAAGATCGACAGCGCCGGAAGTTGTGGGTCGGCCGCGGGCAACCCCGGAAGCGCGAGCGACCAATGCGCCTGCTCGAACTCGCGCCGATCGTTGCGCACGCCGCCGGTGAACTCGGCGCAGCCGATCGGCACGCCGGGCCAGTCTTCCAGGTCGCCGATCAGCCGCTCGGCGCACTTGAGGATCTGCTCCCCGTCGACCTTACCGCTGGCGGCGAGGATCAGTCGCGACGGGACCAGCTCGCCCTCGATCCACCGCAGGATATCGTCGCGCCGGATCGCGCGCAGCGTCTCCGTCCGGCCGAGGATCGAGCGGCCGAGCGGCTGGCCCTCGAACGCCGCCTCGAACAGATGTTCGTGGACGAGGTCATCCGGCGAATCCGTGACTTCGCCGAGCTCGGACAGGATCACGTCCTTCTCGCGCTCGAGATGCTCTTCGGCGAGGTGGGGCGAGCGGACCATGTCGGTCAGGATCTCGCACAGCAGCTCGGCGTCCTTGGCCAGGGTCCGGCCGTAGAACACCGTCTGGTCGCGTGCCGTCCAGGCGTTGATCGCCCCGCCGACATCCTCGATCGCTTCGGCCAGCGCGCGCGTGTCGCGGCTGCCGGCGCCCTTGAACACCATATGCTCGACGAGGTGGGCGAGGCCCGAGAGGTGCTCGGGCTCGGAGCGCGAGCCGACCTGGGCGTAGAGGCCGATCGCGACCGACTCCGCGCCCGGCATCGGGTCGACGGCGACGGTCAGGCCGTTGGCCAGGCGATGCAACTCGCCGCTCATGCGTTCCGCCCGCGCTTCATCAGGACGATCATGTAGATGATCAGCGCCGCAAGCGCCAAGGCGAACCAGGTCGCGGCATACATGCGGTGGCCGGCCGGAGTGATCGCGCTGGCCGTTTCCGGGCTCGGCTCGGCGCTCGGCTCGAGCCCCGGCGGGGCGCTCGCCGCGACCAGCCGCATCCGGCTGACGCGGTCGGGGACGATGATCCCGCTGACCGGCCCGCCGGCCCACTCGACGCGCTGGTTGGGGTTCTTCGACCAGCCGACCTGGACGCTCATTCCGGGCCCCTCGGCGCCGGTCGCGCAGTCGACGATGTGGACGTAGCCGGGCTCGCCGGCGCGGTTCTCGCCGGCGATCGCACGCGTCCCGAGCGGGCGCACGCACACCCCGGTCGCGTAGCGGAACAGCGGCAGCTGGTCGGCGTCGAGCGGAGCGGTCGGCCAGCTGATCGGCGGCAGGTTCGCGGCCGCCGCATAGCGAGCAAGCAGGCCCTCCTTCCACAACGCGCGCTTCAGCTGCCACACGCCGAGGGAGATCAGCACGGCGATCGCCGCCGTGACGACGAGCGTCGGAGTCAGCGGCAGCCGCTTGCTCATTCGACCAGCCGTCCCTCGCCCGCGCGATGCCGATATTCCTGGGCAAGCAGCCACGCCTTGGCGACGCGCAGCCCGCCGATCGTCAGGCCCGCGGCAACCGGGACCCAGATCAAATGCACCCACGCCGGCGGCTCGACCGCCAGCTCGAGGGTCAGCGCCGCGGCCACCACCACCGCACCGACGATCAGGATCAGGAACGCCGCCGGGCCATCACCGACGTTGAAGCCGGCGAAGTCGAGCCCGCAGCCGCGGCAGCGCGGCGCGAAGCTCACCCAGCCGCGGAACAGGGTCGGGGCGCCGCAGCGCGGGCACAGCCCCCGGGTCGCCGCGGCGAGCGGCGCTGGCTCGGTTGCGCTCAGGGCGTGTGCGGCGCGCCCCAGCCGCCCCACACGTAGATCGAGGTGAACAGGAACAGCCACACGACGTCGACGAAATGCCAGTACCAGGCCGCCGCCTCGAACCCGAAATGCTGCCGCGGCGTGAAGTCGCCCTTGTAGGCGCGCAGCAGGCAGACGCTCAAAAAGATCGTGCCGACGATCACGTGGAAGCCGTGGAAGCCGGTCGCCATGAAGAAGGTCGCGCCGTAGATATTGCCTTTGAAGGCGAACGGCGCGTGGGCGTATTCCCACGCCTGGATGCTGGTGAACAGCAGGCCGAGGCAGATCGTCAGGAGCAGGCCGAGCTTCAGCCCGTGGCGATCGCCGTGGATCAGCGAATGGTGCGCCCACGTGACCGTCGTGCCCGAGCACAGCAGGATCAGGGTGTTGAGCAGCGGGAAGCCCCAGGGATTGAGGACCTCGATCCCCTTGGGCGGCCAGTGCCCGCCCACCGCGTCGACCATGGACGGGAACAGCGAGCTGTCGAAGAAGGCCCAGAACCAGGCGAGGAAGAACATCACCTCGGAGGCGATGAACAGGATCATGCCGTAGCGCAGGTGCAGCTGGACCACCGGCGTGTGGTCGCCGGCGTGCGCTTCCTTGATGGTGTTCGACCACCAACTGTACATGGTGACCAGGACGCCGGCGAGGCCGAGTGCGATCACCGCGGGGCCGTAGCGGTTCTCGTGGAACCACATGACCATTCCGCTGAACAGAATCCCGCCGAACGCCGCGCCGATGATCGGCCACGGATCGGGGTTCACCAGGTGATAATCGTGGTTCTTGGTCGCGGCCATTCGTTACGCTTTCCTCGTCTCGTTGGCTTGGGCTCTAGCGGCCCCAATGCTCAACTTCCAGTCGGGTAGAAGGTGTAGCTCAGCGTGATCTCGTCGACGTTCTTCGTGTCCGGATCTTTCTTGATCGCCGGGTCGACGAAGAAGATGACCGGCATGTCCTTCGCCTCGCCGGCCTTCAGCGTCTGCTCGGTGAAGCAGAAGCACTGGATCTTCTTGAAATACTTGCCGACCTGGTCGGGGCT
>Ga0207674_10003512_pt1 | contig 19146 bp, 37 predicted proteins | sample KBSCornC72_FD_184303 | JGI IMG/M metagenome (GOLD analysis project Ga0207674, IMG submission 184303) | Corn rhizosphere microbial communities from Kellogg Biological Station, Michigan, USA - KBS Corn C7-2 (SPAdes) (version 2) | ecosystem: Host-associated > Plants > Roots > Rhizosphere > Soil ... | reverse complement strand
TCACGCGTGGCCTGAGCGTCCGGCTCTCAGAGGAGTGGAAGGTCAGCGCAGTGGTCGACAACAAGCCCGGTGCCAACGAAATCATCGGAGCTACCGAAATGCTGCGTTCGCCTGCCGATGGGTACACCCTGCTGATGGCGACTGACTCCGCCTTCTCCCAGAATCAGTATCTCTACGAGAAGCTCTCGTACGACCCGGAGGCGATGGTGCCCATCACCCGTCTAGCCTTGGCAAATCTTGTGCTGTTTGTCCCAATCGACTTCCCCGCGTCCAACGTGCGTGAGTTCATTGCCTATGTGCGTGCCAACCCGCAGCGAATCAACTACGGATCAGCGGGTATCGGCAACATCACCCACTTGTCGATGGCTTACGTGGAGAAGTCCAAAGGACTGCGCATGACACACGTTCCCTACAAGGGACTGGCCCCAGTCATCCAGGACATGCTGGCGGGGCAACTAGAGCCCTAGCAATAGGCATCGCTAACCTCTGATTGAGCCCGCCAGACGGGCTATTTTTTCGGCCGCGCATTTTTCTTACCGAATACGGTTGACACGGACTTACCGATTACGGTACGCTAACGCATCGGCTCAAGAACACGGCACACCGCCGGAGCCGGGAAGGGGAATGCGATGAGTGCGCAACGACACGCCACCGATGCCGACAGCGAGGCTGCCCGCCTCCATCTGGCCATCCAGGATCTCTGCGAACGCAACATGCTCGGGGAGAACATCTCCGGCGAGGACGTCACCAAGCTCCTGCGCTCGGCCGCCTGTGTCCGTTATCACACGGCCAGGGCTCGCTACGCGGTGAGCCAGTTCGAAGCCCGGCGCGAAGCAGAGATCCGCGCTGCCATTCCGACGCTGGCCGCGGCTTGCCATGGCTGACGCGACCACGTCGCTCGGGTTCGTGATCACGCACGACCTCAAGGGCTTCTTCAACGCCCGTTCGGGTTGTTGGGTCACGGAGGAGAAGTTCGCCAGTCACTTCGACACGAAGCGCGAAGCCTTCAAGGCCGCGGTTTCGGAGTTCGAAACCGACCTGACCGCCTTCCGAATCGCCGAGGCCACGTCGTGAGCGACCCTACCCCCACCCCCTGGCGCGCGCTGCTGCTGGCCTTCGCCCTCATCGTCGCCATGCTCATCGTTTCCTACCTCGCAGGAGCTGATCTGCCATGAACAAGCAATCGAAGGCCGCCGCTGCGGAAGATGCAGGCGGGCGAGACCTGCCCTCGCTGCGCGACCAGATCGCGATGCGCGCTCCGGCGATGCCGGCATGGTGGACGAACGGCTACATGGCGCGTACCGGCTCCAACGTCATCGACGCCCAGGCGCTGGCGACGTGGGCCTACGAGTACGCGGACGCGATGGTTGCGGAGCGTGCCAAGTGATCACGCCCGTCCAACGCGCCGCCTACCACGAGGCCGCTCACGCCCACAGCATCCCGGCGCTCGTCGCCTGGTTGCTCACCCTGGCCGCGTCCGCCGCGTCGTTCCTCGCCCTCGTGGCAACCCGGAGCGAAGCGTGAATGCCGGGCCGTCCTGCGTCTGCCATCTCGTCGCTCGCGGCGGGTGTCGGCAGGGACGCGAATGCCCTGTCCGCGAGCTTGAGATCGCGATGGAGCAGCCGCCAACCGACCAGTTTCCCGCACCGAAAGGAAAGCGCATGAAGTACTACCGCCTGTCCTCGTCCGCCGTCACGGGCCGTGCGCCGCGTTCGATGGCCGACGCCTTCGGGTGCGCTTCGAACGATCCAGTGCACCCGATGCCCGACGCCAACCGCACCGTCGGCCGGCGCCTCACCGATGCCATCCGCTTCGCCTGCGGATTCCTGTCCGACCTCGTCGGCGGGTTCTTCGGGCGCTGATCTTCAACTCCAAGGGGAACACCATGAACGCTGTCGTAGAGCTGCCATCGACGCAGATCATGACGGTCGCCGCGATGACCGACCGGATCAACGCGATCCAGCAGGTCACGCGCACGAAGATGATCGAGAACGTGCACTACGGGATCATCCCCGGCACGAAGAAGCCCACCCTGTACAAGGCCGGCAGCGAAATGCTGCTCACGATGTTCAACATCGGGCCGACGATCCGGGTGGAAGACCTGACCACGCCGGCAGGCATCAAGTACCGGGTCATCGTCACCGGTGTGCATACCCCGCGCGGCCAGCCCATCGGAGAAGGCGTCGGCGAGTGCTCCAGCAACGAAGAGAAGTATCGCTGGCGCAATGCAATCTGCGACGAGGAGTACGAGGAGACGCCCGAAGGTCTGCGCCGCGTCAAGTGGGGCCGTGGCCAAGGCGGGTCGGTCTACACCACCAAGCAGATCCGCACGAACCCCGACGATCTCGGGAACACCGTTCTGAAGATGGCCAAGAAGCGTGCGCAGATCGACATGACGCTCACGGCGCTGGGTGTCTCCGATCTGTTCAACCAGGACATCGAGGATCTCCCCCCCGAGCTGCGCGGCGACTTGACCGAGGACGGCAAGCCCGCCGCAACGGTCGGCCCGCAGGCCGTCGAGCATCCCGGCATGAAGGCCGCCAAGACCGTGCAGGAACTCGCCAAGGTCATGAGCGGGCTCAAGCAGGACGAGAAGAAGCGCTTCGTCGCGTACTTCAACGCCCGCATGGAAGAACTGAAGGGGGGCGCCAAGTGATCGAACACACCGACCCCCAAGGCTCCGAGGCGTGGCTGGCGGCCAGGCGCGGCGTCATTACCGGATCGCGCGCCAAGGATGCCCGGGACTTCAAGAAGAACGGCGACTCCAGCGAGAAGCGCATCGGCTACGCGATGGACGTCGCGCGCGAGCGTGTCGGCGGCACCGTGCCCAGCGTCTACCAGAACGCCGCCATGCGCACCGGCCAGGAGGAGGAGCCGTTCGCGGCCATCGCCTACTTCGCCGAGACCGGCATGGAGGTGCAGGAAGTCGGCTTCATCACCACCGATGACCGCAAGTTCGGCTGCAGCCTGGATCGCCGCGTGGTCGGCGCCAATGCCGCCATCGAGATCAAGACCATGGTCTCCAGCGGCACGCTGTTCAAGGCGGTCGTTGAGCGCGACATCAGCGAATACCGCGATCAGTGCCAGTTCGCGCTGTGGATGCTGAGTCTCGACTGGATCGATCTGTGCCTGTGGTCGCCCGACCTGCCCAAGCAACTGCACATCGTCCACATCGCCCGCGACGAGAACGAGATCCAACGGTTCGAGGACGACATGGTCGCCTTCGAGCGCCTCGTCAGCCAGTACGAGGCCAAGTTGCTCGGCGCCATGGCGGCCGGCGGCGCAGAGCCTCCGGCCACGCTGCCCTGGGAAGACCTACCCGGCCAACCGAGCCAGCCCGTCACCGCTGCCGCCACGCCGGCACCCCGCCCCGCCGCTCCGCGCGCTGCTGCGCCGGTCGCACTCCCGGACTTCTTCTGAAGGGAACACCATGTTCGACCAACTGTACGAATCCGAGGCCGCCGCGCCATCCGCCAGCGCCGTCACTGTCGCTGCACCGGCCGCGCCCGCCGCCGTCGTCACCAGCATCAAGGCCGCCGTCCTGGCGCAGTTCAAGGCGACCGAGCCCGTCCTGCAGGCGCTCGTGACCCGCTACGAGAACGTCGCGATCGACTGCTCCACGCCGAAGGGCCTGGCGGCGGCGAAGGAAGCACGCCACGACCTGCGCGAGAACGGCCGGTTCGTCGTCCAGCGCGCCGAGAAGGCGATCAAGGACGAGGTCAACGGCCTGAAGACCGTCATCGCCAGCGAGGCTGAGCGACTCATCGCCATCGTCCAGCCGACGGAGAACCTGTACGACGATGCCATCAAGGCCCGCGAGGCCGAACTCGCCGCCGAAAAGGCCGAGCGTGAGCGCAAGGAAGCCGAGCGCGTCGCCGCCCACCGGGCCAACATCACACGCCTCGCCGGTTACGCCATTCAGGCGCAGGGTCGCACCTCCGAGCAGATCCTGACCGTCATCAACGGCGTGGCCGGCATCGACATCATCCCCGAGCAGTGGGAGGAGTTCGCCGTCGGCGCCGAGATCCAGAAGGCAGAGACGCTCGAAGCACTCCAGGCCCTGTTTGACAGCACCAAGCGCGCCGAGGACCAGGCCGCTGCCCGAGAAGCGCAGCGCATCGAGAACGAGCGCAAGGCCGCCGAGCTGGCTGCGCGCGAAGCGGAGATGGCGGCCAAGCAAGCCGAGCTCGACGCCAAGTTGGCGGCCATCGCTGACACCGAGAAGGCCGCGGCCGAAGCCATCGCCCGCCAGGTCGCCGAGGACGAGGCGAACGCCCGCGCCGCCGAAACCAGTGCCGCGCTGATCGCGGAGAAGGCCGAGGACGCCGCCGACGACCTGAGCCAGGACGCCATGCCCGACCAACTCAGCGACGACGCCCTCGCCGCGATGCCGTCGATCGCCGACGCCGTTCTGCCCGTTGAGCGCCCCGCTGCCGCCCCGCTCGACATGGACGAGGTCGCCAACCAAGCATGGCACTTCTCCGGCCGCATGGCCGTCTCGACCGGCGTGTTGCTCCCGACCACGGCACCGATCCAGTTCGCCGAACGGCCGGCCGCGTCCAACGAAGCCACGCTGACCCTCGGCGCGCTCAACGCACGGTTCGGCATCTTCAGCATCAACGCCGAAGGCCTGGCGACGCTCGGCTTCCAACCGATCGCCACCAAGAAGGCCGCCAAGCTGTATTCCGAAGCGCAGTTCCTCGCCATCGCTGACGCCATCGTGGAGCGCATCGGCGAGATCGTCTGCGCCTGCGAGGCCTAACCCTTTCCGGCGGCAGCCCTGGCCGGCGGTCGCTGCGCGGCTCAAGTCCTCCCCCTTCCAAGCACCGCAGCGTTTCCCGGCCACCCCAAGGGCTGTCGCCTCTTTCTACACCGAGAACCATCCATGTCCGCAGACAACCGAACCGTGAGCACCGATGCCCTCGCAACATTGGGCACGATCATCGACGACACGCAGAAGCGAGACGCCATCCACCTCGCCGTGCTGCCCATGAAGGCGTCTGCCACGCTGCACGCTGGCGACCATGTCGACAAGAACGGCAACGAGGTCGCGCCGTACAGCCCCGATGCGGTCGGCATTGTCGACCCCTTCCTGAGGAAGAAGGTACGGGAGGGTGACTACTACTGGCTCGTGATCTACCCGCGCGTCATTACTTCGCTGCGACACGTCTGGGCGCATCCGGCTTTCGCCGACGAAGCGCCGACGGTCGGCTACGGCGGCGCAAGCATGCTGACCGCCGAAGCCTCGGAACGCTGGCTCCGCGACTGGTGTGCGAGCCACGACTGCCCGGATTGGGACACCGTGCGCGATGCCATCGATCGCGGCAATCCCGAATCGTTCGACCCGAGCGAGTACCTTTTCTTCCACGACATCGACGCCCACGCCGAGATTCCGGCGGAGTTTTGGGTTCATGTCGAGAACGTGCTCGGACGGGTCGTGGAGAACCGCCCGTCGCATTTCAGCTGCTCGTGTTGACCATGCTGCCGCCAATCTTCACCCAGCGCGCTGTCGACGGTTGGTCCGCCGCCTGGTACTGGCTGCATGTCGAGACTTGCCGCAAGGGCTCGTTCATCTCCATGCCCGTCGACCGCCAGCCCTGGCCCGTGGAGATCGAGTGGTTCGACATCCCCGCCGCGCAACTGCCGGTACAGCAGGAACTTTTTGCATGAATCCCCGCACCACATCCAGCTACTACGCCCGCGAGGCCGCTGCAGCCAGCCGCGAGCGTGGCGCCGCCATGGCTGAGGCGAACCTCTTCCGCAGCCTGCTGGCCGAGACGGACGCCACGCTTCGCGCCGGAGCCAACCGCTCCGATGACCTCATCGAGCGCACGCGCGCTGCGCTCGCTGGTGAGGCCCGCAGGCCCATGACCGTCGGCGAGACCGTGCAAGCCGCCGCCGATCGTCTCGAGCGCGAATCCAAGGAACGCGCGCAATGAGCCGCATCGAGTTCAAGGATCTGACGCGCAAGGAGTACGTCTACGTGCTGGTCTGCCTCGTCATCCTGGCGGTCATCGCTGTCTGCGTGCTCCTGACGCAGCACGAGCGCGACGCCGCATGGATCAAGTTCCGCGCCGAGCACCACTGCCGGGCCGCCGCCCACCACGATTCGCCCGAGGGTCCGAGCATCGGCATCGGCAGCACCACCTGGGCTTGCGATGACGGCAGTACCTACGTGAAAAGCGACGACTGACATCGATCAGCCCCTGATCTGCTGATCCCCCTAACCAACTGGAGAACGAACTTGACCCAACCGAAGGCGAAAGCCGCCAAGAAGACCAAGCCCGCTGCAGAAGTCGCTGCGCCTACTGAAGTCGTCGTCTCCTACAAGGGCTTCGATGCGAACTGGAAGTGCCGCGACATGCAGTACGCAGTCGGCGAGACGTTCGAGCACAAGGGAAATGTCGCTGCCTGCTCTGGCGGTCTGCATGCCTGCGAAGATCCACTGCATGTATTCCGCTACTACCGACCGGCGACCTCGAAGTTCGCGGTCGTGGAGCAATCTGGCACGCTCTCGCGGCACGACGAAGACTCCAAGGTCGCCAGCTCGCGCCTGACGGTCAAGGCGGAATTGAGCCTCGCGGGCCTCATCAAGGCCGGCATCGAATACCGCCTGAAGAAGTGCAAGCCGTCCGGTGGCGCGGTGGCAACCGAGCGGAACGAGTCGGCCACGGCCAGCGGCTACTCCGGTGCGGCCACGGCCAGCGGCTACTCCGGTGCGGCCACGGCCAGCGGCTACTCCGGTGCGGCCACGGCCAGCGGCGACTCCGGTGCGGCCACGGCCAGCGGCTACTCCGGTGCGGCCACGGCCAGCGGCTACTACGGTGCGGCCACGGCCGACAACGCGAAGGCGAGCGCCTGCGCGCCTGGCCGCAACGGCAAAGCGAAGGGCATCGACGGCGCCGCGCTGTTCCTCACGTACCGCGATGACGAATGGAACATCGTCCACGCTCGCGCGTTCATCGTCGGCCGCGATGGCATCAAGGCGGACACCTTCTATCGCCTGAACTCGTCGGGTGAGCCCGTCGCAGCCTGATCCCCGCCCATCGCCTCGCGTGCGGTGGATTGAGATTGCCTCCCTACCTGAATGATTGGAGATTGAGATGAACGACTTCCTCATCCATGCCGCGCGTCTCCAGGACGCTGGCGTTGTCAGCCTGTGGATCAGCCTTGGCTCGGACAAGGATCGCAACCGCCTGATGCACGTCAGCCCGGACGCGACGGTGCCGGCAGAACTCGCCGCCAAGTACCCGACGCGCACGTTCCACCTCGACGGCACCGACCAGTTGCTGCAGGACTTGAAGGACGACATGGTTTTCGGGGATGACGGCGCAACCCCCGAGAAGCTCGCCGCAGCGATCGAACGGCACCCGCTGGCCGCCGACGATCTGCGCGAGTGGTATGCGGACTGGCTGCTGCAGTCGCCGCTCACCGACGAAGACCTCGAGCCGACGGACGAGGAGATGGCTGACATCGAGAACTTCGCCAAGCGGACGATGGCCTTCACCAAGGGCTTGATGCGCGGGCTCGACTCGAACCGCGAGCGCTCCGTGCAAAGCACACCCGCCGCCTGACCATCCCCTCCAGCTTCCACCAAGCGTGGCTTTCTTCTTGAATTGGATGAGTGCAATGAACGACCACCCCCAAGACGTTGTTGTCCCGAGCCTGCCCGAGCCCTACGACTACGTGTATGGCTGGAGCAGCGGCCATCGCAGCCTATCGCACAGCTACTGGAACGGCGTTGGGCCTTATACGAGCGACCCGGTCTTCACCGCCGCCCAGATGCGCTCCTACGCTCGCGCCGCAGTCATCGCCGACCGCGCCGCTGGCCGTGCTTCTGCGGAGCCCGAGGGCCTGTCGCTGGCGCAGGAGCCGAAGTACACCGTGAACGGTTCGGCCATCGTCAACCGCGCGAGCGGTGAAGTGATCCCCGCCGACGAGCCGGTGTTCATCTTCCGAGCGCGGGACAGGCATGCAGTCGAGGTGCTGGAGTTTTATCGGGACATCGTGCGCGACAACAAGCACCGCGAGGCTATCGACAAGCGCACGGGCCATTTCTACGTCTTCCGAAACTCCCACCCCGAGCGCATGAAGGAGCCCGACACCGCCCCCACCCCTACCGCAAGCATTGCCCCGAAGGCCGAAGGCGAGGCGGTGAATCTCGCTGGCGATTTCGTCGAACACTCGCATCCTCAGTTCGGTGGTGGCTACTTCTGCACCCCAGATGTATTCGCGCGCATCGAAGCGCACGCCGCTCCGGTGGCACAGGCCGCAGCGGGAGCGAGTGAGCCGATCCGCAAGCTGCTGGCGGAAGTTCTGCTGTTCTTCCACGACTGCTCGGAATCGATCCGCTGCATCGACCGCGTGGTGGATTTGGAAGAACGGATCGGAGACGCCCTCGCCCCTCGCCCTGAAGCCGACGCGGATCGTGCGAGTGGGGGTGGGGAGGGCGAGGGGGTGAAATCGTGAACTACGTGATCTTCGCCAGCTACGGGAACGACTCGATAGCCCTGATCCAATTCGCTCACGAGCAGGCTCTCGTCGACGTGACGGTCGCCTACTGCGACACCGGTTGGGCCGCCGACTACTGGCCGGCTCGCGTTGTTGCCGCTGAGGCTTGGGCGCGCTCGCTCGGCTTCGAGACGGTGCAGATTAGCAGCGAGGGAATGGAAAGCCTCGTCGAACGGAAGAAGGCATGGCCGCGCGGCGGTGGCGGAAAGTTCCAATTCTGCACGTCCGCCCTGAAAATCGAGCCCTCAATTGCATGGCTCGATCAGGTAGACCCGAACGGCGACGTGACGTGTATGAACGGCGTTCGGCGTGAAGAGAGCCCGAACCGTGCGCTAACTCCAGAGTACGTCGAGGAAAGCGAAGCACACGGCGGTCGGTCGCTGTGGTCGCCCCTCGTTCGCTACACCGAGGCGATGCGCAACAGCCTGATCCGCTGCTCGCCATTCGATGTGCTGCCTCACCGTTCGAAGGAATGTTCGCCATGCGTCAATGCGCAACATGGCGACCTGCGCGCGCTGACGCCAGGGAAGATCATCCAGATTCGGGCGATTGAGGATCGCGCTGGCATCAACTCGAAGGGCAACAGGCGCGTCATGTTCGCGCCGGCTCGCTACGGCGGAGCGGTCGGCATAGATGCGGTGATCCGCTATGCCAACGGAGGGAACGAAGCGCTCTTCACGTCGGGTTGCGATGGCGGCTGGTGCGGCTCATGAGCGATCCCGACTTCGCCCATATCGGAACGCCCGAGACGAACCTCATCGAAGAGTGCGCCGAGCTGATCCAGGCGTTGACCAAGCTGCAGAGGTTCGGCCCTGGAGTTCCGCCCTACGACAACCGCGCCCAGGTGCACGCAGAGATTGCCGACGTGCGCCGACGCATCAACGAATGGGAATCCCAATGACCAACCCCACCACTCCCCAGCCCGTCCAGGAGCCTGCGGGCGCTGTAGAGGCGCTGAAGCTGGTCGAAAAGATCAAGCAACACGCGGACGAATGCGCCGATCAAGCATGGCACGCCGGAGAATGCAACGAGAGAGTCGGGACGCCATACTTCGAATCGCTTCGCCTGTTCAATCAGGCACTCGATCAGCTCGCAGCTCTCGCCTCCCTTCCACCCGTCACGCAGGCGAAGTCGGAGGCGGTGGCGGAATGGCAGCGGCGCCCAAACGACATGCCCAAATTGCCGTGGGAGCGTATCTCCGAAGAATGGGCCACCCACGAAGCTTTCGAGGAAGACCGGGGGTATTGGGAGGTGCGCGCCCTCTACGCCGCTCCCCAGGAGGCGGTGGAGCGCCAGCCGCTGACGGAGGAGCAGATCGATGCAGCGCATGAGGACGCGACGAAAGCGTTCTCTCTTTCCGAGACGGGCTCAGTGTCCAGCGCTGGGTACATGAAGACCAACACGCGCGAGAGTCTGAAATGGCGAACGCATTTTGCCCGAGCCATCGAACGCCACTTCGGCATCGGCCAGGCCACTCAGGAGAAGCAGCATGGCTGACATCAAGACGCTGGCGGAGGAAGCGAAGCGTGCTGTGGACGACTACGTAGATGCATGGCTGGAGAAGCCACACACTGGCGGTCGGCTGTCGCGAGCCAGGATTGACGTGGCCGCATCCATCGACGCCCTAGCCGAAGCCCACCAGGCCGAGGTCGCGAGGCTCACGAGGGGGAACGAGGGGCTGCGCGACTTGTGCGCCAGAGCCTGTTCGGCGCTTGACTGCGACCTAAGAATCCATCCGAACAGCACGATTCACGAAGACCTGCGCGCTGCCCTTGCTGGCGCTTCAGGGGCGCAAGAGGGAGAGCGGACGTGAGCGAAACAAGCAACCTCGGCGAGAACGATCCCCTCATGGGAGAAGCCGTCGAACTCGTGAAGAAGCATCGCCGCGCCAGCATCTCTCTCGTGCAGCGATACCTGCGCATCGGCTACATCCGCGCGAGCCTGATGCTCGAAGCGATGGAGAAACAAGGGCTCGTGCGCGTCAACCCGACGCCGGGCGGATCGCAATATCTCATGCAGAAGGACACCCAATGACCCCCACCATCACTCCCGAAGCGGCAAGGCTGGCCGAGCTGCGCGGCGTCGTGTGCGCCTTCATGCTGACGCTGATGGACGACTACAGCGCTGACGACATCAACGCGGCATTCGCTGGCATCGGCTACCGCCGAAAGCAGGACGCCGCTCCCACCAGCGCAGTCCCGGCCGGGTTCTGGCTTGCCCCGATGGAGCCGGACGCAGAGATGTTCGACGCCGCCAAGTACGACGAGTCATTCATTGAGGCTTGGGACGACATGCGCAATGCCTACCTCGCCCGCAACCCTGGGGCTTGCTCTGTCACGGACGGGGAGGCGAAGAAGTGAGCAGCGACCGTGAACTGCTGGAGAAGGCTGCGAGGGCTGCCGGCTTGGAACTGACAGCCGACAACTTCATCGCGCCGGGAGAGATTCCAGCGTTGACAGAAGAATGGGGTCTTTGCACTGGACTCGGGCCAACATTCTGGAATCCCCTCACCAATGACGGCGATGCGCTCAGGCTGGCGGTGAAGCTCGGTATTGGCTTGTGGCAATACATGCTCACCGGCGAGGTTGAGGCTGAACTTCACACGCCAGCACAGGGCAGCTTCACCGAATGGCGCGACCCCGACCCATGCGCCGCCACTCGCCGAGCCATCGTCCGCGCCGCCGCTGCACTCGGAGAACAGCATGACCAATGACACGCGAGCAGCCTTCGAGGCGTGGATGAGCGAGGATGGCAAGTTCCCCCGCGCGATCGTCCGCGAGCCTTGTCGAGATGGCTATCGCTTGATGATCGCCCAGACATCGTGGACTGCGTGGCAAGCCGCCTACCTCGCCTCTCGCCGGGCTGCGCTGGAGGAGTGCGCTCAGCTGGCTGAAATCATGGCGGAGAACGCCAATCGATACGGCTACTCGGATGCAAGCCGCGAAGACCGACGAGTGGCTGCCGCCATCCGCGCGCTGGGTGATGAGGGGGTGAAGCCGTGCTGACCGTTCCAGCCGATGAATTGGTGGAGATCACAGGCTATCGCCAGCCGGCCGCCCAGCTCCGCTACCTGCACGAGCGTGGCTTCTGGCGCGCCTACCGGCTGCCGATCAGTGGCGCTGTCAAGCTGGAGCGCGCACACTACGAGGCCGTCTGCGCCGGGGTCGATGTTGCCCCCGCCAAGACAAGGCGACAGCCACAACTTCGTTCCGCATGACCCGCACCGAGCTACCGAAGCGCGTCTACGTCAAGCACGGGCGCTACTACTACGTGACGCCAGGCGGCAAGTGGATGGGCCTGTCGCGTGAGAAGGACGGCATCCCGGCGATGCTTCGGGCGCTGGCGCGCGTCATGGACACCGAAGTCCGCGGCGACATGATGCCGGCCGTGATAACGCGCTGGGTCGACCAGAAGCGCGACGACTGGAGCACGAAGCAGGCGGCTGACCAGGAGCGGATCGCCGGGAAGATGGCCACGGCCATGGTTGAGTTTCAGCCAAGCCAGGTGACGACTCCCGTCGCCGCGGCCTACCTGCGCAAGTACCGGGACAAGCCGCGCACCCACAACCTGCACCGCACCATGCTCCGCGGCGTGCTGGCGTTCGCCGCGATTGAGGGTCTTCGCGAGGGCTTCAACCCGGTCGACAACATCCCGCCGATGAAGCTGTCGCGGCGCATCCGCATCGTCACGGACGATGAGATCAAGGCCATGCGCGAGGCGGCCTTGAAGCAGTCCCGCAACGGCGAGGCGCTGGTGCAGATGATCGACCTGGCGATGCTGACCGGCCAGCGCATCAGCGACGTCATCAAGATGCGGTGGCAGGACGTGGACGACGCGCGCGGGATCTACGTGACGCAGAAGAAGTCGCAAGGTCGAGTGCGACTCCTGATCGAGTGGTCGCCAGAGCTCCGGGGCGCCGTTGAGGCATGCGCGGCCGGCCGCGACAAGATCGGCCATCTCCTGAAGACGCAGAGCGGGCACGGGTACCGGTATTCGGGCATCCGATCGGCGTGGGTGCGCGCCGCGGCGAGGGCCGGCATCGAGGACCTGAATATCCACGATCTCCGCGGCCGTGCCGGCGTTGACGCGATGGGCGACGACGAGGACATCGGAGCAGCTCAAAAGCTGCTCGGTCACAGCACTGAGGCCATGACCCGCGACTACGTCGAAGGCAAGTTCGCCAAGCGGGCGAAGCCAGCCAAGTAGGGGAGATTGGCCCGCCCAGCAGGATTCGAACCTGCAACCACCGGCTTAGAAGGCCGGTGCACTATCCGGTTGTGCTATGGGCGGAAATTAGACAGACCGCCCATTATTAGACACTCGTCATAGGGTGAGCATATGCTTAGAAGGCAGGCGCGCGATCCAGCATTCATGCGGCTTTGCGGCCGATGTGTCTAAGCCGGGAAGCCTAAAAAGGCTGGTGATTTCACCAGGGCGCACAGCGCATCGTTAGACGGCTTTCAGCCCATCAGTTCCATGCCCACAATCCGCCTCGCCGCCGACGCCGACCTACGCCAGATCACCAGCCAGCACCTGGAGCCGGTCTTCGCCCTGCCCTGGCTCTACATCCCGGACGACGAGCCGGGGATGATGAAGTCGTGGGGCGTGGCGCGCTCCGACGGGGATGCCAGCGTGGCGTTCTGGGCCCGGCAGCACCCGGACGCGCTGGTGGCGCCGAGGTTCCAGGGATCGCGGGTCGAGCGGGCCGAGCTGCTGTATCACGGGGCCGAGCCGGCAGCGGAAGGGCTTTAGCCCCTTTTATCCGCCGCGGATAATCAGGCTTCAAGCATCTCCGAACGAGCGAGTCAAGCGCCGTGCGCGATCGCCTCTTGCGCGGCTTGCACCAGAAAGCCGGAGCGCGACATGCCGCGGCTCTTGGCGTGCTCGTCGATCTTCACGAGTACACGGCCTGGCACCGTGATGTTGATCTTTTCGGCTGGACCGAACAGGCGCTCGATCGGGGCGTCAACAATCCCCCACGTCCAGCCCTCAAAGTCTTTGGCGTGCCGCTCCATCACGTCGACCAACGACATGGCTGCGGGCATGTCCTTGCCATCTTCTGCCAGCACCTCGCAGAAGGCTTCGATCGCCTCGATGGCGTTATCGAACGCCTCCTCGAGCGTGTCGCCCGCAGAGAAGCACCCCGGCAGAGCCGGAACCACGACGCCAAATGCCGTGGTTTCCGAGCCGGGCTCGATTGCGATCAGGAACTTCATACCTACCTCTACTCACCCTATGACGGGGGGTGGCCCCGCGGCCTCAACTGAGGCCGGCTTGCTTGCGTAGCTTGTGCACCAATCCGACGCCGAGGTCTTTCTTGGGGTGTGGGACGCTGATGTGACCCGGCTTAGTGGGATGGCTGAAAACGTGGTGGCTGCCCTTGACGCCCCGCAGCTTCCAGCCGTCGGCTTCCAGGTCTTTGATCAGGTCTGCGCTGCGCATGGTGGTTACTATAACCACTCGCGGTGGGTATTGTCAACACCAAACGAAAAAAGACCGGCCCAGCCAACCGTGAGGTCAGCCGGGCCGGTAAGTTCCTGCTCAGAATTCCGTAAAGAGTCTTTACTCTTTTGGGCGAGGTGTGCTACTGTGCCGAAATCGTAGTCATGAACCCGGATACGTTACGGGGCTGCCGGTCTGCGCAGGCCGGAGGGTTGGCGTCGCGCCCCGCATGACACGCGAAGAGGGCTGCCATGCATGGCAGCCCTCGGACTTTGTGGCCTGCGTCAGGCGACGCGCAGGCGCTCGAGTCGCGCCGTCACCCACTCTGCGAAGCGCCGGATCTTGGCGCCCAAGCCCATGCGAATCAGAGCCGAGCGCAGCACGGAGATGGCCGTGTAGACGCAGCCGCCCCAGAAGTTGCTTGACGCCGTCATGTGACCACCAGGGCTCATGAGTGGAATCAGGAACGGGTTGGACAGGTAATTTAGGCTGAAGCCGATCACCACGTTCGTCCAAGCTTCGATGATGGCGGCAGTCGGATCCGCCCCGCTGCGGACAGCCCACCAGGTGAATCCGGCAGTGATGGCGATCGACACCAGGCCGAGGACTTCAAGCAGGCTCATGGCTGTCCTCGATGGTGTAGTGCTTCGGGTCGCGATCGGCGTACCGGTCGCGGATCGCGCCCATCATGGCCTCGACCCTCTCGTACAGTGGGCCAAGGTCGGTGCTCGGCGGCCGGTCATCGATGAGGTTGCCGCGTTCTTGCGTCTCAATCAGGATGTTGATGCATGCGAGCGCGTTCGCGAGGTGCGGCGTGCCATCGACCGGGTCTAGTTCTTGACCTTCCCACCAGCGGTCCATGTGGCGGCCGAGGGCGGCGTAGTAAACGGAAGCTCGAGCGCCACCGGCCCGATAGTTCCACGCACCGTACTTGACGTTGCCGAGGTAGTGCGCGACGGCCTGATAAGCCTTGACGACGCCCGACACGAGGTGCAGCGGAACCTTCAGGACACCCAAACAGTCCTTGGGATTCGTCGGCTTGCTGTCGTTCATCGGCTTCTCTTGTGGCGCGGGCGGGCAGTCAGGCTACTGCGATAAATTTCGGAACTCAAGCGGCAGCGCGCCGACGCTTGAACTTCAGGAAGTCAGCGGCCTCGGCCAAGTCCCAAAACGGCTTGATGAGCTCGGCCGGATGCGTCGATGTCGGGTCGATGATGAGCGCACAGGTCGGCGCCATCTTCATCGGCTGGAAGTTGCCGGCCTTGGCGTAGTCGTCGTGATCCTTATAGCCGGAGACGCGCAGCATGTGCTGCATGTAGCCCTCTGGGCTCGGCACGACGGCATAGGTGTCGATGTGCTTGTGGCCGGCGATGTTGACGTGGTCTCGCTGTCCGAAGAGGTGTTCCTTGCGCAGGCCGTGCACCGGATTGAACTGCGAGTGCCCGGGGAAGTCGTGGCGCGTGTGAATGCGCACAGGACCGCCCTTCGGGAACTGGAGCTCAAGCCGAACGCCGTGGGACTGCACCAGATTGCACCCCGCCTGCCTGACGCAGAAGTTCAGCCAGGACATGCCCTCGTTCCACAGGTCATGGTTCCCACCGACGACGGCAAGAGGGGGCGCCAAGTCAAACATCCACTCGGCCAGACGAATACCGTCACTGGCGGTTGTTGACTGATGGGCATAGAGCCGCCCGAGTCGACCGACCCAGTTGTTGGTAATGTCACCAACGTGCAGCGCGAACATCCCTTCGTTGCGACCGATGATGGACATGTCGCGCTCGATGGCATCGATGTCGCAACGGTCGTCGTCAACGTGGGGATCACCCACCGCGCAGATTGCCACCGGGCCGCGTTGCTTCACGCGGATCGGCACCAATTTATGGAACTGCTCGGCCGCCTGGTCACGAGCATGCCGAGCCTTCTTTCGCGCGATCAGATCACGAATCGGCTCATTCGGATCCGGTGGCTCGGGGATGTCCAGTTCTTCCGATGGCTGACGGGGTGCGGTCAACGACCTCACGCGAGCCCGTGAGACTGCTCCACTGATGGTGCCTCTGGCGCAGCCGAGCGCCGCAGCCGCGGCTCGATGGGAGCCGTACTCCTCAAGGGCATCGATGTACACGCGATCCCGGGCTGTCGCCCGTTTGCGCAACTGGGCGAAGTCATCGGTCATGCGGACCTCATGAGTAGTTTCTCAAGCGTGTTGACAACGCGGTGTTCGGCGCTCTCCAGGACATCGGCAGCAGCACCGGCCGCGGTGAGGTGCAGCAGTTCGAAGAGGACGACGTGCAGCAGCTCATGCACGACGGTCGCCTCGATGTCTGCAGTCGTCGCAGTCGGCCAGCCGGGGCCGGTGCGGTACGTGGCGAGCCTGGCGCCATAGTTGGGCTTCACGCTCGCCATGGCTCCGGGGGCGGGACGCATGCCTCGCTCAAGCCGCCAGTCCTGCAGGTTGAGCCGCTCCTGCCAGACCCTCACGAGTCTGTCGAACTCGGCGTTCTGCTCAGGCGTGAGGGATGGCAGTTTGGCGGCCATTACTTCACCGCTGAGAGGCTGTCGTAGGCGCGCTCGCAGGCGAGGCCGGCGATACGATTTGCGTCAGCCTCTGCTGCATATTTTCCCGCAGCGTCGTCAATTCGGCCGAGCACTTCGGCGAACACCCCGATGGGGTCACTGGCTGGCGCGCCTGCTGCGGCAGAGGCGGAATCTGCGGGCCGGCGGTTGGCTGCGACAACGGCAGCGAGTTGCACCCGGAAAGAATCGCGAGCAGCAGTAGCCCTGGCAGCATCAGCGCGAGCAGCGCTAGCCTGAAGTTCGGCGTCATGGACGACCCCTTGTTGGGCGGTCACTCGGCGCTGCGTCTCGGCATCGTCGGCGGCCTTCTGAGCCGCAGTGGCTGCGGCAACCTCATCACGGACCTTCTGCGCCCCGATTTCGCGCTCGCTGTGGACGAACCATGCAAAGCCGGCGATCAGCGCCAGGACGAGTAGTCCGATCCCGATTGCCTTGACGGCAACCGCCGACAGGCCGAACGGCATCACTTGCTCGGGGTGATGGCGGCCAGATGGGCGGCAGCCTGGGCGAGCGCCAGATCGGTCGCCTGCTTGCGTTCGGTGGCGATCGTGACCTCGTCGCTGGCGGCTTTGGCGGCAGCAGCCAGGAGCGCGGCAGCGGCCTTGATCTCATCGATGCGCAGGGTGGGCGACTTCTGGCGAGTGAGCCAGCCGTGCGTGGCGATGCCGGCGATGAACAGGAAGACGGCGCCAGCGAGAAGGCCGAGGATTTGCATGGTCATGGTGTTTCTCCAGTGATGCGCGGAGAGGGCCGCGCGTGCCCGTGTCAGTTGGTGGGGGAATCGGCCTTCATCACAGCCTTGGCGCCGACGCCTACGCCGAGGGATGTCCCCAGGACGCTCATGTCTCGCATGTAGCTGGTGAGGTCGGCCATGGACAATGGGGTGTGCTGGATGCCTACGAGGTAGGCCAGCAGGCCGTGGTAGCCGGCGACGGCGGCCAGCGCCGTGACGCGAACCGGGCACAGCGTCACGCCATCGGGCTCGGTGATGGTCTGGAGGAAGCGTTCGCGCAAGTTCATGGTCAGGCCGAGAATGCTGCGAGCGCCTGCTGCGTGTACTGCCGGCGTAGGCTGGCATTGAGCATCGCGCGACCGTTCACCGCTCGAGTGATGGCATCGATGTCGCCCGCATCGGCCGGCAGGTTCGCCTTGATGCAGGACCAGAACCACGCGGCGGTGAGGCAGGCGTCGACCGGCTGGGCGACCGCGTCCGGGTTGTTCAGGTAGTCGCGCGCCAGGCCGACGGTGGCGTCCGTGTAGCGCTCGCGCCCAGTTATCTGTACGAGGCCACGCCCGCGGAATCGCCACCCATCGCCGCTGAGCTCGTCACCGTTTCCGAGACGAGTACCATAGACCCTGTTGGCCAGCTTCTGCGGATTCTTGGCGTACGGCGCTGCGTCATTGGCGCTCGTGAAGTGCGACGGGAAGACCATGAAGATCCGCGCCGGGTCGCTGTAGAACAGGTTCTCTTCGCAGTGGATCAGCCGGTCGCTCTCGACCATGCACTGCCCCAGGAATGCAGCAATACGCGCAGGGGTCGAGATGTCGAACCGAGCGCATGCATCCGTCAGCGGCTGCGCGAAGGCGTTGGCTTGCGTGGGCGCGACACCCGATGCGATGAGCCGGTCGCAAGTAATGGTCACGGCTTGTCCTTCCGAATGTCGCGCACGGTCTTGTAGATCTGCAGCAGGCCAACGCAGATCGATACGACCAGCGCGATGTTGGAGAGGGTGACGTGGCCGACCACCCAGAATCCGAAGCTCATGAGGAAGGCGACCCAGCCGCTATGGTTGTTGTGGTCGTTCATCAGAAGGTCACCGTCCAGTTCACCAGCTGGGTCGTACCAGCAGCTCCGGCGACGGTCTTGATGTTTACCGGGAAAGTGCTGGCTCCCGGCGTACCGACGGTGACGATCTGACCCGCTACAGTGCCTGTCGCGATGATCGTCTTTGGCGTCAGTCCGACGTAATCGGCGTTGAACCCGATCGCCCCGCCGTCGGCCACCGTGGTGGCCCCTGACGTCGAAACGCTGCTGATCGACTTCGTGATCGTCGCGCCCGCATTGCGGAAGTTCGCCGTGACCATGCCGACGAACGTCTGCGGACCGAGCGCCAGGTTGGCGATGGTGCCGGCGGCCAGATAGATGCCCGTGTCGAACAGAGGCGTCGCCCGTTCGTCGATGAACGAGTTGTCCTTCATCACGAGCGTCTTGATGCCGTTGGCGCCCGCGGCGGCGTTCACGTAGATCCCGTGCGGCGGGTTGGCCGTCGCGTCAGGCGTCAGTGAGATGAATTGGTTGCGCGAGATCTCGACCAGACCCATGCCATTGGCAGAGTTCGTGATGATGCTCACGCCCTCGTTCATACCAATGACCTGGTTCTCCGTGATGCTCAGATTGGAGCCATACTGGCTGGCGGTCGTGCTGGTGTCCCAGTGCACGAACTGAGACAGCACAGATCCCACGTTGATCGCGTAGTTGTTGCAGACCTTGACATTGTTGATCGCAAAGCCGACAGCCGAGGTCATCGCCTGGGCGACATCGCGCGTGTCGCCGGTGATCGAAAACGCATAGGCGCCGGTCAGGCCATAGAAGGCCAGCAGCGAAACCGTGCCGAGATG